>JAABUP010000114.1_pt1 | contig 179776 bp, 21 predicted proteins | sample 5559201 | NCBI WGS metagenome assembly JAABUP01 (sample SAMN10711887, study PRJNA513373) | rock metagenome | isolation source: Antarctica rocks | place: Antarctica
AAATAAGAGGAGTTAAATAATAATAATACTTTAACCTCTTATAAAGAGATATATAAGAATAAATTTACTAACTACTTTTATAAGTATTATAAGATATTATTAGTTATTAGAAGGATTAATATATAAGATATATAGAATATTAATAAGGTAATATAATATAGTAATATATTTATATTTATATTAACTAGTAATAGCCTTTAATAAGAGTAAGGAGAAGTCTACTTTAATATCTAAATTATAGGTCTTTATTATAAAGCGAAGCTATTTAATACTTTTATTTTAAAAGTCTATTAGAGGATATTCTTATATAGGAGTACTAGAAGGATAATACTTTAACTTATCTAAATCTAATATAAATAGCTAAGGATATCCTTTTATACCTAATATTATTTATAAGTATTAAGAGAGTCTTTAATCTTACTTAAAGAGTATATTTATAAGATCGCGTATAATTAGAACTAGAGTTTATAGAATAAGTAATACTTCTAAAGTATTATAATTATATTATAGGTTTAGACCCTAAAGAAGCTATTACTAAACCCTAGGATATTCTTTAAAGGGATAAAGATATAAATTAAAGTATTAATAAAGGTAAAGATCCTTTTAAGTTAAAATTAGTAGATATCTTAAGATAAATAGATTAATAGTTATTATTTTAAAGTTATTTAATAATTAAGTAGTATATTTAAAGAGTAGGTTTAATTTTTATATATATATATATAAAGGTAATATAAGAAGGTAATATAATTCTTTATCTTACTAAGAGTATTATAATACTAAGAGTGTTATAATACTAGGAGCGCCGTAATACTAGGAGTACTATAATATTAGGAGCGCCGTACTATCCTAGACTAACCCTCTACTCCTAATATTATAAAACTATTACTACCTTTAAGTACTAAATAATATAATGTTAAAGCTCCCTATTAATTCCTTTATAAGCTTTAGATCCCTTTATATAATAGTAATATATTTAGTATAGATATAAAGTAGATTTAAATTTATATTATAAGATATATTAATAAGTAATTATTATAAGGATTAAATAGTAATATAAAATAGTAATATACTTACTTAAGAGAAAAGATATTATAAATACTTTTATAATATCTTATAATACTTTTAAAGCTAAACTTTAGATTTAATATAAGTTTATACTAACTCTTATAATATCCGCTATAACCTCCCTTATAATATAACTAAATAGTAGCTTTAAGATAAGGTTATTAATAGACTTTTAATATTATCTTATCTCCCTTAAAGCTTTGAGACCTAAGTTAACCTTATACTTTTATCTTTATATTATTAGTTTTAATACTATTAATTATAAAGGATTAGCTAATTATATTATAATATATTACCTATTTATATTACCTTTCCCTTCCTATATAATAGCTTATTTACTCCCCTACCTTATAAGGGTTTACCCCCTCTACCTAGTAATTTTAGTATTTTATTACCTAATTATACTATCTACCTATTAGTATATAGAGTAAGAAATATATTATAAAATAATATTACTAGTCTACTTAGTATAAGCTATTATTAAAGTTATTAAATATATATAATAGTAGATAAAAGAAGGAATATAAGGTTTAAAAATTTTAATATAAGGTAAAGTAATATTAGGTAGAATATTCTACGTGATTATAAGTATAATTATAGGCGGAATTACCCCTTAAAATCTTCTTTATAACTCCTCCTACCTTTATATACTTAAGATATTATAGTAAGATAGGTTATTAATATATAATAAGTATTTATTACTAATTATATTACCTAAATATATTACTAGATAGATAAGCTAATATAATATTATAGTAATATTAAGTCCTTATAACTAGAATCTTAAATTAATCGTAAGTAGAGAATATATAAAAGATTAAGATAATAATAAAAAGCTATTATATATAAAAATATCTAATAACTATATAATAGTATTAAAAAGGATTAAGAAGTTAAAGGAATTAAATATATAGAAGATAGCTACTAAAGAGGATTATATAAAGCTAATAATTAGGGTAAAGGATATTATAAAGGAGGAAAGATATAAAAGAGGGATTTATAATAATATAATTAGGTAATATAATACTTCCTAAATAGCTAATACTATATAATAGAATATTTTAAGATAGAGTTATACTTTAAAGATAATAAAGAGGCTATTAAGGAATAAGCTAAGCTAAATAAACTAGTAAATTATATATAAAATATAAATAATATAACTAGTTCTATAAAAGAGGTAAATATATAATTAGTCTTTAATCCTATCTTCTAATTAACTTAACTTTTAGAATACTTCTAAGGAAGATATAAATACTATTAAGCTAGAATTTACTAGATTTAATCTATTAATTATATAAATTATCAAGTAAAGGATTATATATCATAAGGGTCTAGAGGAGTTAAAAGATATATAAGACCCTAATACTATAAATACTTATATTAAGTTTATATAAGAGTATATTAACGCGTTTAATATAAAGGATTATATTATACCTAACCTTATAAAGAGGAATTAAGATAAGGAGGGTATCTTAATTAAAGTTAGTACTAATAGGAAAGAAATTAAGTATACTACTAAGGAGGATAAAGAAGAGGATAGGAAATATAAATTAAAAGATATTAGTAAGACTAGTAGTAGTAGTAAAGATAATAATAGTAAGTATAATAATAGTAAGGAGGATAGTAAAGAATAGAAGGATTATAAGTATAAGATTATAGAGATATCTAATTAGATAGTTAGGCTATCTATTAAAGACTATTAAATAATTATATTACCTTTTTATATTACTATAAGGTATTCCTAATATTATAGTCTAGTAAAATACCCTTACTAAAACTTAAGTCTTAGTAATTTAAGTTAATACTTTAATATTAATACTTAGTACCTACCTAGGTATTAACTTAAGATACTTAGTACTTATATAGGTACTAACTTAAGATACTTAGTACTAGATTTTAGTATTAAATCGCTAAGACTCGAGTCGGGTATCCGACTTAAGTTTAAAGTACTAACTCGACGCGGTTAGTCTAAACTAACTTATTAATATTCTATTCCTACTATTTAAAATCCCCCTTCTTAAATAAATACTAGGTAATAGGCGTAAAGGTAAGTAGATAGTAGTAGAAGTTATATTTAAAGGGTAGTAATTTAGTAAAAGCCTTCTAAATATAGATTAGATAAACCCTAATAAGGTAGGTATAATTATAAGGTAATTAATTCTATTTATATAACTATTTCTAAGATATGTTTATTTTATAAAGGTATACTATTAAGGTTTTTATATTATAATAACTTAATAACACGTTTCTTACCTTTAATATACTAGATAAGCTTATACTAGGTAGGTAGGAGGGCGTTATAAGGCCTAATTTTAGTATTTATATCCTTAATTATATTATAATTAATAATAATAATATTAATACCTAGGTAAAGGATTATAACTCCCTAGTAGTACTAGTTATCTACTTCTTATTCTTATTCTACCTAAGTATATATCTAGGTAATAAAGATAGTAAAGCTATTATAACCTAGGGGTATATTATATTAAAAGCTATTATAAGTATTATATTTACTAGTATCTAGGAATATATTATACTAGTTCTATTTTATATTAATAGTAGGGTAAGAGATAGGATTATAATAGATATATATTATAATCTAAGCTTAATAGTTATATATTATAATCTAAGCTTAATAGTTTTATAAGAAAGTAGTTAACTTATCTATTATAATATTAATTTATAAGTAGGAGTAGTTTAATATCTAGATAATATTACTAGTAGTATAACTTACTATTTAAGCTAGGAATATAAAAGGATAATAGAGCTAAATAGGCTTATAAAGTCTATTTTATATTCTAATATTCTAATATAGAGTTATAGGGCTAGAAGAGTAGGTAGTTAAGAGCTAGCTATTCCTTAGTTAGTTATAAGAGTATTTATAAAGCCGCTAAGAGTACTTATAAAGCCTTATTATATTAAAGACTCCTACTATTATAGGCCTAAGGCCTTATAAAAGGGGATAAATTTATCTTTAACGAGAGCTTTAATAAGGCTATTAACTACTTACTTATTAATCTTAATATATTCTAGCTTAATATTACTAATAGTAACCTATTTTTATATATAGTAATATTAGATATTAATATACTTTATATATATATAAAACTAGGGGTTCTTAGCTAGGGTAATAGCTCCCTAATTATTATAATAGAGTATTATAATAGTAGGCTAATAGGTATCCCTAGAGAAGTCTAGCTTAATAAGTAGCTATTAGAGCTAAATAGCCTCTTTAGTAGCTTATATTTAACCTATATATTCTACTTTATAACTAGATAGGGTAATAATAGGCTATTACTTTAATAACTAGCTTATTACTCTACTATTAATATTAAAAATATAGCTTATAATTAATTATTAGGTATTTTAATTACTAGCTTAATTAGTATTATTATAATTAATAAGTAGAAAGATACTCTTATAAAAGATAAATTATAAGTTAGTTATATTTTAAAGGTAGTAGAAAATCCTTTTAATAGCTATTTAATATAATTAATTTAAATTTAATTTACATCTATTAATTATTAAGATTATATAAGTAATATCTAGCTTAATCCTTAATATAATATATATTAGGGAGTTAATAGTTAATTAATATTCCTTTTAAAAGGTATTAAAGGTTATATAATCTTTATTAGATATTTATAACTTATTTATATCTATTAAGGTTTTTATAAGGTATGACTCTTATATATTAAAGTCACTTAATACCTTTTTAATATAAGCTTTTTAACTTAATTATAATACTTAATTTACTTAATTTTACCTAATTAATATATTTAAATAAAAGGAATATAAGTTAAGGTTAGTTATTTAAAAGTATTTATTAAGTATAACCTTAACTTAATTAATAATAATTTAATTAGGTCTAGTAATTAATAAATTATTAATATAAGTTATAATAATAACTTAATCTTTATAATTAATTAAAATACTTTTATTAATAGTAAGTAATATAAAGCCCTAAGTCTTAAAGAATATAAATAATATAGAAAACTAGATTTAAAGTAATTATTTTAAGTTATAAAGTACTTTTTTTAAGATATAAATAAAGTATTCTTTACCCTTAATTATAAAGCCTTTAAACTATTTAATATAAATATCTTCCTTAATATTTTTATAAAGGAAGGTAGTCTTAATATCTATTTAATTTAGTTCTTAATTAAGGGATATAATTAATATAAAAATAATTTTATAACTTATTAACTTTATTATTAAAGTAAAGGTCTTATTATAATTAATCCCTTTTTATTATTTAAAGCCTTTAATTACCTAGTATACCTTATAATAAAGGACTTAATTATAAGGCCCCCTTTTTAATTTAAATATCTACTTCCCTTAAAGTACCTTCTAATTTAAAGGTAGCTATTAAAATACTTATATATTATTTTATATAAGGGAGTTAAATTTATCTTGTAATATTACCTCTTAATCCTTTTTAATATTATTTATTATAACTTCTTTATATAATTTAGATTTAAAGGGCTTTATACCTTTAATTATTATTAAGAAAGTAAATATTACTAGTAAATCTAAGGAGTTATTATATAATTTATTAAGAGGTATTTAAAATTTAAGGTAATTAAATAGGACCTTAATTAATAATAAGAGCTTATTAATATCTTAATAAAATATTATTAAATAGGCTTTATTTAATTTAGGTTAAATATCTAATAGGGTTTTAAGGTAGGATTTATCCTTAATTATTATATCTTTAATATAAATTAATAGTATATCTTTAATATAGATTAATAATACTTTACTTTTAAAGGCAGATTATCCCTTTATATTATTAAGTACCTACTTAGAGTAGTAAGGGAGGTTTATAAAGGTATACCTTTTAACCTTTAATTTAATATAACTTATAAGGACCTTCTTAATAAAGTAGATATTAAATAATTAAGTAAGCTTCCTAGTTTTATTATTAATAAGATAGTAGATAGTTTTATTATTATAATTAATAAATTAACTTATATAAGAATAGGCTTTAAAGTATTTAATTTTAATAATAATCTTATTAATATAATAAAAGGCTTAAGAACTAAGGATTTATAAATAGGAGAGGTTAAGTTAATAGCTATTAAACTTCTTATAAGGTATTATTTTAATACTAGACTTAAGGGATCTATTTTATAAATAATTAATTATTTAAATAAACTTAAATTAATATTTATAATTTATTCTACTATTAATTAATATAATATAAGCTTTATTTATTAAGGTCTTATTAAGATACTTTATAAATCTATTAGCTTAAAGAGTATCTTATATTATATTCTCCTAGATAATATTATTAACTTAATAATACTTAATAAAGGTTATAAAGTTAAATTCCCCTCTACTATTAATATAATAGTATTATATATATTATATAAGATACTCCTAATTTACCTTAAAAGCCTTAAAGGCTAGTAGGACTTTACTTTTAACCTTAAGTAGGGTAATATTTAATTCCTTAATATAATTATATAATATTATATTAAAAAATTAAGAGCTATTATAAGTTATAATAATTCCTTTATAAACTTTATAAGAGCCTACTAAGTTACTATTAATATACTTATATAAGTACTTCCTTAAAATAATAAGATAATTATATAAAGCCCTTATTATTTAGGTCTTTATATAAATATTATATATATAATCTTTAAAAATAATCTTATTAAAGTTAATTCTACTAGATATATTTATTAGCTTAAATAATTTATATAAGTATATTAGAGGCTAATAAATAGGGAGACTTATAAGGTTATAAATATATATACTTTTAACTTAAAAAGAAGTTATAATATAATTATTAAGGCTATAAAGGTAAGGGTTAGATAATCTTATATATTAAGGTAGAAGATATTATTATATTAAGTATATATAAAGATATAACTTTTAAAAGTAACAATATATACTTATAAGTTAAAGGAGACTTTAGCTTTAAGATAAAATAGTTAAAATATTAAAATTAGATTTAATTAAATATCTAAGATATAAAATATATTAATAAGGTATACTTTTACCTTAATTCCTTTATTAATCTTATAAGGGATAACTATAATACTACGCCCTATTATATAAAGACTAGCCTAGTTAATCTTATAAATAGGAGACTTAGGAATTACCTTATATTCTTTAAGGATATCTTAATTATATACTATATCTAGAAGGATAATAATAGTAAGGCTAGTTATACTTAATATAATTATAAAGCTAATAAGTAGGTCTTTAAACTCTATAAGTATATAAAGATACTTACCTCTAATATTATTACCCCCTTAATTATAACCCCTTTAGTTTTTATTGAAATATAGGGTCCTACTAAGACGCTAGTATGCTTAGTAATATATAATTAAGTAGTCTCTTAGTATCTATACTTAGTTCTTACGTATCTAGACTTAGTAACCTAATTAACTATTCTACTATATATTTTAATAGGTTGTAAGCTTAGAGGTATAGGTATTTATTCTAATTATAGCTATTACTTATCTAATCCTAGCTAATATAGTATTAAAGGCTTAGTAGCCTCTAGTACCCTTTAGTGAGTTAATAATTACTATTACTACGTATATTACCTAAAATTCTTTAACTTCTTACTAAAGTACTTAGCTTTTACTATTATAAGTAACCTTAGATAAATAAGTAAACTTAATTAATTTATAGTTATAGGGTCTAGAGACTAGTTATAAGGGCTATTATAGTATTATTATTAGCGTAAGTACTACTAAGTAACCGCACTTAGCCCCTTAAGTAAATACCCGCTTCTAATACTATTATTATAATAAATACTAATTCTATAAGTAGAAATCCTATTAAAACTCCCTCTATTAAGCCTTCTTAGATAGACTACTACTACCTTATACTTAGGGAAAGAAAGATACTTCCTCCTCCTAAATAATTATAATAAATACTATTTTTTATAGTAATCTCCGCCTTACTATATTACGCTTTTTAGTATTATTTAGCTATTAGGCCCCCTAAAAAATCTCTATAAAAGGGGGTTAGGCCCTAGCTATCTTAATTCTTCTAGATTTAATTAGGTAACTATTAACTACCTAATTAGGCCTAGAGCTAGCTTTTCCTACTACCGTAGATACTAGCCTAGCTATTCCTATTAAGTTAGCCCCCTAAAGTTTATATCTTTAGGAATATAAGGATAGCTTATTATAGTAAATAACTTATTAATCCTCCTCTTATTTCTAAGCTAAACTAGTTTAAGTTAATACTCCCTAAATCCTATTTTTATTCTAACGTCTTAATAGCTATCTACTAATATTCTAGGTCTAAGTTCTTCCCTTACTTACTAAAAGTTATTATAAAGGAAGTTAAGAAGCCTATTATTAAAGAAGATAATAGTAATTATAACCTACTATAATTATCTTTAAGCTATAATAATTCTAAGTTAGAAGCTAGTAAACTATTACTAAATACTCCTAATAAAACTATTCTCTTTAGCTTATAAGCTAAAGGTAATAGACCTACGCCTCCTCCCTTAATATCCTTATCCCTAGCGTCTTTATTAGCGGAATCTTCCTAAGACTTTATAGAAAATACGCTAAGCTTAATTAATTAGTTATTATCTAAAGCTGAATCCTTAGAGGTAGACTCCTAGTAAAATAGTTAATGGTTAAAGTAATAGTAGGAGCTTTCCCCTTACCTCTATTATAATCCTTAAGTTTAACTTAGGCTATAACCGTTAGGCTAAAGAAATTAATAACTAGCTAGTTTTAAATAACCTTAAGCCCTTTTTAGAGGCTACGTAGACTAAGGTATATATTATAATTTATAATTATCTTAGGTTTAATACTTATAAACTTATTAAAGACCCCGCCTATTTTAACCTATAAGCTTAAGCTATCCTTAATAAGATTAAGATTAACTTTAAGCTAATAGGCTCTAATATTTATATTAAACTAGTTTATTACCTTTATATAATCTACCTTAATAGGTCTATTATTAAGGATATAGATAATTATACCTACTAGTATTAGGAGGTTAATATTAAACTTAAGGAGTTAGATAAAGAGGTAGTTATACTAGAGGCTTATATAATCTAACTCTACTTTATAAGATTAGGTAGTACCTTTAATACCTTCTAAACTACTTATACCTAGAGTTATACTTTCTTTAGCCTAGGAAAGGTCCCCCTTAATTAAGTTATACTTACTACTTATAATAAGGAGTAATATTAATAAGCCTTAGAAAGTTATACTATTACTATATTTAGAGCTTACTATATCTAAGGAAAGGATAAGGGGGATAATAAGTTATAGTAGAACTATAATTATTATAGGGATATCCTATATAAGTCTTACTACGCTTATATTATAAACTAATACTAGGAGTAGTTCCCTTACTTAAAGCCTAATAAGTTTAAGAAAGCTTTAGTAAAGGCTATTACTACCTAAGCTAGTAGTAACTTAAAGAAGTAAAAGCTTAATAATACTCCTATTAAATCTAACTTTATAGGTTATATTAATAAGTTTAATATCCGTAGAACGGCTAGTAATAAAGTTATTATCTTAATAGCGGCTCCTAGGAAATTACTTTTAGACTTAAATAGTATAGTTTTTATAGACTCTAATTATAACTAGTACGCCTTCTAGGATTAGAGTATATTTATTAACTTATAACTAATTAAAACCTCCTGCGCTATTAGGGGTATTAGCGGCGTCCGTTATACCTTATAAGGTAGTAGGACTATTAAGATTAACTATAATATTAATAGTAAACTTAGGTTAATACTTATACCTAATACTATATAAGTACCTAACCTAGGCGTTAGTAGTCTCCTATTTATAAGTTAGCTCCTTAATATTAATATAGATGTAGCTTATACTAAAATAGGTTATATTATCTTAAAGGGTCTAGTAGTCTTTAACGCTAGCTGATTTATAAGAGTCTTTATACTAGACTTATAAAAGCCCTTAGCCCTTAATACCTATAATATTCCCTTAGATAAAGTTTAATAGTTATAATACGCCCGCTTAGGGTACCTTAAATAATAAAGTATTAATAAATTACTAGCTATATTAACTAGAATTAATTTCTTAAAGCCTATCTTTAATAAGCTTATATATAAATATTATATCTAAGGCTATTAGAAGGCGGTACCTTATAAGGATACTATTTAGCTAGGGGAGTATCTAATAGAATTAATTTATAGCGACGTTATTAGCCCCTTTAACCTAATAGGCTTTAAAGGGAGTTAGTACTTTATAATATTTAAGGATAATTTTATATATATCTTAATTATTATTTACCTTAAGTATAAGAGTGATACTTTCTAATTATTTTAGTAGTTTAAGGTAGCTTATAAGTATCTAGACCGCCGGATCTATTACCTTTATATTAATAATAGGGGTAAATATATAAATAACGCCTTTACTAACTACCTTAGGGACTAGGGTATTTACTATAAATTTATAGTACCTAGGAACCTTAAAATAAATAGGGCCGCGGAGTATTTTAGGTAGACGTTATTATATAAGATATAGTTAATACTCCTTAGCTCTAGGCTTAATAAGTCTTTCTAGCCTAAGATTATCTTTATAACTAACTACCTTATTATCTAGTCCCCTAATATTAAATTAGGGAAGACTCCCTATAAAGTATAGTATAAACGCCTACTAAAGCTCTTATACCTCTAAATAATAGGCTTAGTAGCCTACGCCTTATACTATATTTAAAAGAAATTAGAAGATAAGAGTAATAAGTACTACCTTCTTAGCTATAAAGGGGATTATATCTTTTAGCTATAAAACCCTATAAGATAATAAGTTATACGGGCTAATAATATCTATTTTTAAGAAAAATACCCTTAGTATATTAGTACTAATAAGTAGTAGTAGCTAAACTTTAAGCTAAGTAAGCGCCTATAAATATCTGCTCTAGGGGAGAATAATAAGAAGTAGGATATCTAGGATAATATTAACCCTATTTAATAAGCCGTAGCTCCTACTTAATAATAAGTCCGTATCTATAAGGTAGAATATATTAATAGGGAAGAACGGGCTATCTAGCGGGTAATATAGGATTATCCTAAGCTAGCCTTACCGGATTTATAAGATCTATTACTAGACCCTTTAGTTATAATAGCCCTTATACTCTTTACTAATATTAATAGGATTAAACTATTTAAGTTAAAGACCTATTAATAGGTAATAGAAGATGGCTATAATATCTGATAGAGCCTTAGGATAGATAATAAAGTTAAATCCTTATAAGACAATAATACTTAGAACGTAGTTAATCTACTTATAAGTAAGTATACTTTAGGAGGTAAATAGGTCTATACCTTAAAGCGTAGCCCTTCGGGATAGGTTATATACTATAAGGTACGCTAGGTTATTTATAGGTTTAAATAATATAAAGGTATTAATTATAATAAGACTTTCACCTTAATAGTAAAACCTATAAGTTATAAGGCTATCTTTACTCTAGCGGCTATTATAAATTAGGACTTAGAGTAAATAGATATTAAGACGGCCTTCCTTTATAATAATATTAATAAGGAGATTTATATTAACTAACTTATAGGTTATAAGTAAGGAAATAGGGTCTATTAGCTTTATAAGGCTCTTTATGAACTTAAGTAGTTATTATAAGTTTAGTACTATACCTTTACTAACTTTATAAAGGAACTAGGCCTTATACTACTATTTACTAACTTAAGTATCTTTATTAACCCTAAGGAAGGGACCTTAGTAGCTCTCTATATAGATAATATCTTAATTATAAGTCTAAATAAATAAGCTATTTAATAGATTAAGGATACCTTAAATAGTTAGTTTAAGATAATATATTTAGGTCTATATACCTATTACCTTAGTATAATAATTACTTAAGACTATTAATAGTAAATATTATAATTAGGTTAGGTAGCTTATATTAAGGAGGTATTATAAGACTTTAATATATAGGAGTATAAGTACGTTACTACGCTAATAGAAACTAGTACTTACCTAGAAAAGGTTAATAAAAAGTATAAAGCTAATCCTATATTTAAGAAGAACTATTAGAAGGTAGTAGGGTCCCTTATATATATTATACTTAGAACTTAGCCTAATATTACCTACGCGGTATTAGTTATTAACTATTATATTACTAACCCTAATAAGTTATATTAAGCGGCTATTAAGCGTATCTTTTAGTATTTATAAGTTATAATTAGGTTTTAACTTATATTCTAAGGTTCTCTATAAGACCTTCTTAGGTATACTAACTCTAACTAGGTAGGTAATTATAATACTTATAAGTTAACCTTAGGCTATATCTTTAATATTAGAAGCGTAGCCCTTAGTTAGTTATTTAAGTAATAGGCTATAATAGCCCTTTCCTTATATAAAGTAGAATATATTAGCTAGACGTAGGTCTCTAAGGAAGCTATCTAGCTAAGGAACCTCTTTAGTTAACTCTATTCTAGGGAAGTACATAAGATAGTAATTATTTATAGTAATAACTAAGGCGTAATTACCCTTATAAAGAACCCTAAGTTTTATACTTACTCTAAGTATATTAAGCTCTAATATTACTAGATAAGAGAGTAAATTACTACTAAAACTATTAACCTTAAGTATATTCCCACGGACTAGTAGTTAGTTAATAGCCTTACTAAACCCCTTTATAAGGAGAAGTTTATTACTTTTTATAAGGGACTTAATCTAGAGGAGGTCCTTTAATATAATAGGAGTATTATTACTAGCGGGAGTAAGCTTAAGGATACCTTAAACTATTACTAAGTTACGGGGACTAACTACCCTAAAGACTAGTAATAGTAACCTTATAATAATATAGAGCCTTATAACTACTTACCTAGCTACTATAAGTACTATTAAGCCTAGATAATAACGGCGATAACTAATAATATATTAATAGTTAATAATATTTACCTTCTTATAATATATCTAACTATATTTTAATATAATTTTACCGTATATAGCTTTATCTTAAAATAAAAATCTTAAATAACCGTATTTTTATAAAAAGTATAATTTATAGTTTAATATAATTATTTTTTAGTATTTAGTAGTTTAATATAGTTATTTTTAGACTATTTTTAAAATATTCTTTAATTTTAGGGGTATAGATAGTTTAAGTAGGAGTATTAAAATATAGGGTCCTACTAAGACGCTAGTATACTTAGTAATATATAACTAAGTAGTCTCTTAGTATCTATACTTAGTTCTTACGTATCTAGACTTAGTAACCTAATTAACTATTCTACTATATATTTTAATAGTTTTAACTTCTATCTACCTTAATTATCTTAAGGTAGGCCCTTATTAGCTTAGGATACTTAATCTAGTATTTAAACTCTATATAGCCTAAATAATTATAGTAGTTATAATACTTATTATTATATTATATATTTAACCTAGCCTAATATAATAGGTAAGTAGTAGTTATAATTATAATAAAAGACTTTATAAAGTTCTAGTAAGCTTCTTTATTTATTATAACTAGTATAAGTTTATTAAATAAGATTATTATAATACCTTCTTTAATAGTAATAATATATATTTAAATAAATATACTCTAAAAGGTATTAAACTTTACGCTAAGATACTAGAGGTAGGTATCAATAATAAAGATATAAGGGAGTTTATATCCTAGGTTAATTAGGTTAGAGTTAATAATTTTAAATTTACTTATATAATTACTAATATCTTTATAATTAATATAAAAGAGGGTATTAAAATTATAAATAGTCTTATTAAAGATACTAGTACTTTAAGGCTTATAAAAGTCTTTAAAGATCTTCTAAGCTATTAAGGGGATAATCTTATCTTTAATTATATTATAAGTATTAATATTATAGTATACTTTTATTACCTTATAAGCCTTATTATACTTATTATCCTAAATCTCTTAAAGATTTTAGGTTATAAGGATAATATAATTTATCTTAAAGATAGCTCTAAGGCTATTAAGGATAATATAGGATTATATATTATAGGAGTATAATAGCTAATTATAACTAGATTCTAATATAGGAATAAATATAAGGGGGTAGTTACTACCCCCTCTAATCTCTACTTTAGTATTAGTAGGAGGTATATCTATATCTTTAATCTTAGTATCTAGATTATATAGATTTAGTATTAGAGACTAAGTTAATACTAGTATTAATAATTATAAATATATAAAAGGTAGTCTTAACCTTATAATAAGGCTAAAGATAATACTTTTACTTAATATTCTAGGGCCTTTTATTAAAAATAATAGTAATTAGTTTTAGGGATAAGGTTCTAGTATTAATAAAGGTATAAAGGAGGTATTATCTAATAATATCCCCTAATAATTAATAGTAGTAGCTACCTCTTAGTTAATTTTATAACTAATATCTTAGTAGAGATATAGGAAATTAAGGAAGTAGTAGTTTATTTAAAGGTTAACTAGAAGACCTTTAGGGTAAATCTTAATTAATTATTAATAGATTTCTTATTTAGATTCTTTAAGTTCTAATATAAAGTAATTAGAATAATAATAAGAAGGAGGGAGAGAAGAATCTAGGGAAGATAGGATAAATATAACTAATTTATGAAGAGGTTAGTAAATATTCCTAGCCTTCTCTATCTTTCTAACCCCCTTTTATAAGAATACTATATATTATCTATAATATTAGCTAGGTAATAAGTATAAATAATTATTACTAAGGTAGTTAGTATATATAAGGGATAGATATTATTTATATAATTAATAAACTACTTACTAAGGGGTTACTATTACTAAGTTAGGGGGATTTTAGCTATCTTAGCGAAAATCTCTACTAGTAGATTCCCTAGCCCCCTTTTTTAGCGGTATATAGCATTAATATAGAGGTAATCTATAAGGGATAGTATTAATACTAGTTATAGGGTAAATAAATAAATAAATACCCTGCGCCTAGGCTTATAACCTATTAAAATAGGTAGAATAGTAATAGTTATTATATTACTAGCTATATAGGTAGAGAGAGATAGGATATATAAGATACTAAGACGGGTACTAGCACGCGGCTAGTCTAACTAATTACATCCTATTTTAATATGTTTTAATATAATATAGTAGTAATACTATATAAAAGGCTTTATAATACTATTTAATTATCTTAAATTACTAAAAAATACTAAAGCTACTCTTATAATACTAATAATCTCTAAGTCCTCTAGTAGTATAGAGAAGCCTATTTCTTTATAATTAATCTATCTCTATTTATTACTATCTATTATAATAGTAATAAGCCCTTATAATATACTCTACTATTATACTTAAGTATAACCTTATATTACTTTAACTTACTATTAAAGACTTTAATAGCCTCTTTTATTAAACTTTATATAAGTTTATTACCTTTTTATATTTCTTCCCTAAGATCTAAGAAGCCTTTCTCTAAAAGGAAGTTATTAAGGTAGCTTAACTACTACCCCTTAATTAATATCTTATTATATTAGTAAACTAAATCTATAAACTTATTTAAGATACTAATAATATATATATATATAAGGTACCGGAGACTATTAGCTATTATATTAACTATATTATTACCCGCTATAAGCGTCCCTTATAACTAGGGATCCCTAAGTTAAGTAATTAATGTACTACCTTAATAGAACTACCCTTCTATCTATTTAATTAGGCTACTAATAGCCCCGCCTTTTAAAAGGTAGTTAAATATCTTATTAAGAGTATTAAGTATTATTAAAGTCTCTTATAACTCTTATTAAAGTATTAGCTACTATTAACTAGGAATAGTTCTAAGAGATTCCTATTAGTTAAAATACCTACTACTATATCTTCTACTCTTACTCTATCTAATATTAAGTTACTTATAAGAAAACCCTTAGTAATATTAAGTATTATACTACTAAATTTTAGTACTAATCTTATAACTTATAGGACTTCTACTAAAGAAGCTATATATAAATAGCCTATTAGACTAGTATAATATCTAGTTATAAGTAAGAATATAAGCTTTACTAAGGCTTAGTATATTAAGTTATAAGAAATAATTATTAATATTATACTACTAGCCCTACTACTAGTACTAGGACTTATAGATCCTAGTATACCTCTTAGAGTACTTTATAATAATAGTACTCCCTACTTTAATCTTGATAATATTAGATATTTTAATCCCTTTTATAATAATAAATCTATAAATACTACCTCTAATATTAAATATATAAGTAAGACTACCTATTTCTATAAAATTTATATATTTATAAACTATATTAATAATATTATTTAAGTAAGGGGTAATATTATTATTTATATAAACCTTTAATTATATCTTTAAGGAACTACCTAGGAATAGAATACTACTAAGCTTAAAGAAGGTAATAAATATCTTATTATTTATAATATTGATAAATAGTATTATCTATTAATATAATAATAAAAGGCCCTATATTATATTAATATAAATATATTAATTTATAAAAAGTATATTATATAAAATACTTCTTAATAGAGAGAGCCTTAGGAGTATTAAAATAGGTAGAATAGTAATAGTTATTATATTATTAGCTATATAGGTAGAGAGAGATAGGATATATAAGATACTAAGACGGGTACTAACGCGCGTTTAATACGCGGCTAGTCTAATCAATTATATCCTATTTTAATATATTTTAATACTCCTACTTAAATAAAGTACCTTATTAATATAGTAGTATAACTAACTTATTAATATTCTATTCCTACTATTTAAAATCCCCCTTTTTAACTAAATACTAGGTAATAGGTATAAAGGTAAGTAGATAGTAGTAGAAGTCCTATTTAAAGGGTAGTAATTTAGTAAAAGCCTTTTAAATATAAATTAAATAAACTCTAATAAGGTAGGTATAATTATAAGGTAATTAATTCTATTTATATAACTATTTCTAAGATATATTTATTTTATAAAGGTACGCTATTAAGGTTTCTATATTATAATAACTTAATAGTATATTTTTTACCTTTAATATACTAAATAAACTTATACTAGGTAGGTAGGAGGGTATTATAAGACTTAGTTTTAATATTTATATCCTTAGTTATATTATAATTAAAAATAATAATATTAATACTTAGGTAAAGGATTATAACTCCCTAGTAGTACTAGTTATCTACTTCTTATTCTTATCTTACTTAGGTATATATCTAGGTAGTAAAGATAGTAAGGCTATTATAACTTAGGGGTATATTATATTAGAAGCTATTATAAGTATTATATTTATTAATATCTAGGAATATATTATACTAGTTCTATTTTATATTAATAGTAGGGTAAGAGATAGGATTATAATAGATATATATTATAGTCTAGGCCTAATAATTTTATAAGAAAGTAATTAAATTATCTATTATAATATTAATTTATAAGTAGGAGTAGTCTAATATCTAGATAATATTACTAATAATATAACTTACTATTTAAGCTAAGAATATAAAAGGATAATAAAGCTAAATAGGCTTATAAAGTCTATTTTATATTCTAATATTCTAATATAGAGTTATAAGGCTAGAAGGGTAGGTAGTTAAGAGCTAGCTATCCTTTAATTAATTATAAGAGTATTTATAAAGCCGCTAGGAGTACTTATAAAGCCTTATTATATTAAAGACTCTTACTATTATAATACTTCTAGGCTTAAGGCCTTATAAAAGGGGATATATTTATCTTTAAGGAGAGCTTTAATAAGGCTATTAACTACTTACTTATTAATCTTAATATATTCTAACTTAATATTACTAGTAATAACCTATTCTTATATATAATAATATTAGGCATTAATATATTTTATATATATATAAAACTAGGGGTTCTTAGCTAGGGTAATAGCTCCCTAATTATTATAATAGAGTATTATAATAGTAGGCTAATAAGTATCTTTAGAGAGGTCTAGCTTTATAAGTAGCTATTAGAGCTAGATAGCCTCTTTAATAGCTTATATTTAACTTATATATTCTACTTTATAACTAGATAAGGTAATAATAAGCTATTACTTTAATAACTAGCTTATTACTCTATTACTAATATTAAAAATATAGCTTATAATTAACTATTAAGTATCTTAATTATTAATCTAATTAATATTATTATAATTAATAAGTAGAAAGATACTCTTATAAAAGGTAAGTTATAAGTTAATTATACTTTAAAGGTAGTAGAAAATCCTTTTAATAACTATTTAATATAATTAATTTAAGTTTAATTTATATCTATTAACTACTAAGATTATATAAGTAATATCTAGCCTAATTCTTAATATAATATATATTAGGGAGCTAATAACTAATTAATATTCCTTTTAAAAAGTATTAAAGGTTATATAATCTTCCTTAAATACTTATAACTTATCTATATCTATTAAGGTTATTATAAGATATAACTCTTATATATTAAAGTCCTTTAATACCTTTTTAATATAAGCTTTTTAGCTTAATTATAATACTTAATTTACTTAATCCTACCTAATTAATATACTTAAATAAAAGGAATATAAGTTAAAGTTAATTATTTAAAAGTATTTATTAAGTATAACCTTAACCTAATTAATAGTAGTTTAATTAGGTCTAGTAATTAATAAATTATTAATATAAGTTATAATAATAATTTAATCTTTATAATTAATTAAGATATTTTTATTAATAATAAGTAGTATAAAGCCCTAAGTCTTTAAGAATATAAATAATATAAAAAACTAGACTTAAAGTAATTATTTTAGGTTATAAAGTACTTTCTTTAAGATATAAATAAAGTATTTTTTATCCTTAATTATAAAGCCTTTAAGTTATTTAATATAAATATCTTCCTTAATATTTTTATAAAGGAAGGTAGTCTTAATATCTATTTAATTTAATTCCTAGTTAAGGGATATAATTAATATAAAAATAGCTTTATAACTTATTAACTTTATTATTAAAGTAAAAGTCTTATTATAATTAATTCCTTCTTATTATTTAAAGCCTCTAACTACTTAATATACCTTATAATAGAGGACTTTATTATAAGGCCCCCTTTTTAATTTAGATACCTACTTCCCTTAAAGTACCTTTTAATTTAAAAGTAGTTATTTAAGTACTTATATATTATTTTATATAACGAAATTAAATTTATCTTATAATACTACCTCTTAATCCTTTTTAATATTATTTATTATAACTTCTTTATATAATTTAGATTTAAAGGGCTTTATATTTTTAATTATTATTAAGAAGGTAAATATTATTAATAGATTTAGGGAGTTATTATATAGTTTATTAAAAGGTATTTAAAATTTAAGGTAATTAAATAAGACCTTAATTAATAATAGGAACTTATTAATATCTTAATAAAATATTACTAGATAGGTTTAATTTAATTTAAGCTAGATATTTAATAGGGTCTTAGGGTAGGATTTATCCTTTATTATTATATTTTTAATATAGATTAATAGTATATTTTTAATATAAATTAATAATACTTTACTTTTAAAGGGAGATTATCCCCTTATATTATTAAGTATCTACTTAAAGTAGTAAAGGAGGTTTATAAAGGTATACCTTTTAACCTTTAATTTAATATAACTTATAAGGACCTTCTTAATAAAGTAGATATTAAATAATTAAGTAAGCTTCTTAATTTTATTATTAATAAGATAGTAGATAGCTTTATTATTATAATTAATAAGTTAACTTATATAAAAATAGGCTTTAAAGTAATTAATTTTAATAATAGTCTTATTAATATAATAAAAGGCTTAAGAGTTAAAGACTTATAAATAGGAGAGGTTAAGTTAATAGCTATTAAACTTCTTATAAGGTATTATCTTAATACTAGACTTAGGGGATCTATTTTATAAGTAATTAGTTATTTAAATAAACTTAGATTAATTAACATAATATAAGCTTTATTTATGAAGGTCTTATTAAGGTCTTATTAAGATACTTTATAAATTTATTAACTTAAAGAGTATCTTATATTATACTCTCTTAAATAATACTATTAGCCTAGTAGTACTTAATAAAAGTTATAAAGTTAAATTCCCTTTTATTATTAATATATTAGTATTATATATATTATATAAGATATTCTTAATTTACCTTAAAGGCTTTAAAGGCTAATAGGAATTTACTTTTAATATTAAGTAGGGTAATATCTAATTCCTTAATATAATTATATAATATTATATTAAAAAATTAGGAGTTATTATAAGTTATAATAATTCCCTTATAAACTTTATAAGGGCCTATTAAGTTATTATTAATATACTTATATAAGTACTTCCTTAAGGTAATAGAATAATTATATAAAGCCCTTATTATTTAGATCTTTATATAAATATTATATATATAATCCTTAAAGATAATCTTATTAAAGTTAATTTAATTAGATATATTTATAAGCTATTTTAGGTTTTATTAACCTAAATAACTTATATAAATATATTAAAGGTTAATAGATAGAGAGACTTAAAAGGTTATAAATATATATACTTTTAACTTAAAAAGAAGTTATAATATAATTATTAAAGTTATAAAGGTAAGGGTTAAATAGTCTTATATATTAAAGTAGAAGATATTATTATATTAAGTATATATAAAGATATAGCCTTTATAAGTAATAGTATACTTTTATAAGTTAAAGGAGACTTTAACTTTAAAATAAAGTAATTAAGATATTAAAATTGGATTTAATTAAGTATCTAGGATATAAAGTATATTAGTAAGGTATACTTTTACCCTAATTCCCTTATTAATTTTATAAGGGATAACCGCGGTACTACGCCCTATTATATAAGGACTAGCCTAATTAATCTTATAAATAGGGGACTTAGGAATAGCCTTATATTCTTTAAGGATATCTTAATTATTAATAATATATTAGTTATATATTATATCTAAAAGGATAGTAGTAGTAAGGCTAGTTATACTTAGTATAATTATAAAGTTAATAATTAGGTCTTTAAACTCTATAAATATATAAGGATACTTACCTTTAATATTATTACCCCCTTAATTATAACCCCCTTAATTTTAGCTTCTATCTACCTTAATTATCTTAAAGTAGGCCCTTATTAACTTAAGATACTTAGTTTAATATTTAGACTCTATATAACCTAAATAATTATAATAATTATAATATTTATTACTATACTATATATTTAACCTAGCCTAATATAATAGGTAAGCTATAATTATAATTATAATAAAAGACTTTATAAAGTTCTAGCGAGCTTCTTTATTTATTATAACTAGTATAAGTTTATTGAAGAAGATTATTATAATACCTTCTTTAATAGTAATAGTATATATTTAAATAAATATACTTTAAAAGGTATTAAACTTTATACTAAGATACTAGAGGTAGGTATTAATAATAAAGGTATAAGGGAGTTTATATCTTAGATTAATTAGGTTAAAGTTAATAATTTTAAATTTACTTATATAAATACTAATATCTTTATAATTAATATAAAAGAGGATATTAAAATTATAAATAGTCTTATTAAAGATACTAATACCTTAAGGCTTATAAAAATCTTTAAGGATCTTTTTAATTATTAAGGGGATAGTCTTATCTTTAATTATATTATAAGTATTAGTATTATAGTATATTTTTATTACCTTATAAGCCTTATTATATTTATTATCTTAAATCTCTTAAAGATTTTAAGTTATAGGGATATATAAGGGTACTATATAATAACGTAGCTATTAAGTACTATAAACGGTGCGTATATATATATATATATATATAGAACTCTCTATTCTCCTTAATAGTAAGACTAATTACTCCCCTTCCCTTTAGGGGGAATTCCCTCCTCTATATATTATAGGTAAAGGGGTAGCATAGTACTATTATATATTATAGACGCCACGTTAATAGTAGTATTATATTCCTAACTAGTCCTTATAATTATCTCCCTATCTAGGCTCTTAGGCTTTAAGAGTATAAAAGGTTATAATTTATAGAAGATACTCCCTTAATAATAAAACGTACCTCTAATAAGAGCGTAATAATATAATTAATTATAAGGCCCTCTAAGCTAAGCCTTAAGGAATCTATAGTTTTATTAAATTATAATAATCGCGGATACTACTCTTATATATAATCCTTATATTATAATATATTCCTATTATACTTCCTATTATCCTTTATTAATTTATTATAGAAGTAGTTAGAAGTCTTAGTATTTTAAAGTAAATAGGAAGTTATTACTATTAAGGGTTTATTAAGTACTTAAGGCGTACCTTCTTTATATAACTTTAATATTATTCTTCTAATTATAATATCTTTATTTATTTTTTATTAATTATACTAAGTCCCTTCTAATTCTTATTTATATTATTACCCCCTCCGCGCCTTACTATACCTACCTATACTCCTAGTAGTTACTTCGTAAGTAATCCTTAGTAATAAACTTACCCTTACTACTAATTAAAAGAAGACTACTACTACCCCCTCTACTTATAGTAGTACTTAACCTCCTTTACTAAATTACTTATAACCTATCCTTATATTATCTTATATAGTATACCTCTAGTATATTATATTTAAAAGTAAAGAGTTATAAGTCTAATATTTTTAATTAAGGCTTTACTTACCCCTTTAACAGTATACTCTATATACGCGCCTCCCCTAGCTCTACTAAATATAATTATTATAAAGATCTTAACGCTAAATATTAATAGGAGATTCCTACCTCTACTTACTACGCTTATACGCGCCTTCTTTAGTCTTTAGATACTATAACTACTTTAGACGCTTATTATAGATTAGTGTATACTACGGAAGGCTTCCGTAGTTACTATATTATTTCCTTAATAGAATCCTTAATAGGAAATTAACTATTCTACCTATAACTATTCTACCTATATTAATTAGTAGTAATACTATAGGTATTTATCTTTAAGGTACTAAATAATTACCTAGAAGTACTAACTACTATTTATAGTACTAACGCTATCTCTATAGTACTAATAATCCTCCTCTAAGTCCTCTAACCCCTCTAAGGCCTATACCTTTAGTAACTACTTCTATAACTAAATTATCCCTCTACGTCCCTTATACTCTATAATAAGGGCCTTCTTTTTATTAATCTAAGATTAGAAGCCTTTTATAGATACCCTTATATTATAGCCTTTTAAGTTATATAACTTATCTAACGCTCCTTCTAGCCCTTCTTAAGGAATAAAGCTCCTTCCCTTTTAAATCTTCTAATTAATTATATAAGTTATTTACCTATTTTACTTTTCTTTTATTTATATTCCTATAATAATTATAATAGCTATTAACGCTATTAGCTTATAAGGTAGCTACTATTAAAGGCTCTAATAATATCTTATTTATCTCTAATTTAACCTCTTTAATCCTATTAGCTATCCCTATACTACTAGATATTATTACTTAAGCCTATTTAATATCTAATTTCTTTAATACTAAGTATTAATATAGCTAGATTATCTAGAAGGTAACCTATAAGGTTATCTATTTTATTACATCTAAGTATAAAAGACCTTTACCTCTCCCTTAGAGACCTACTCTATTACGAGGTACTTAATTAGGATTCTAAGATTTAGATTAAGCTAAATATAGGGCGGCGGTACGCGTATACCTTATCTAAGTCCGCGTACACCTCTTCTAAGTCCGCGTATACCTAGTCCTAGTACGCGTATACCTCCCCCTATTTAGCCTAGCGGTCGGCTGGCGGGAGTATGTTAAGTGGTTAACTAAGCTTACCCGAGTAATATCTAAGTAGTACGGTGGAAGACTATCCGCTCCTTAGCGCTCCGCACTTCCGCTATACCGTCCTGATAGTAATAACTACTCAGCGTATTATAAATAGATTATACTTACGATATACGTATTTTTATATAGAGTCTAACGGGCTAAACCCCTTTAAAATCCGTCTATTAGTAGGAAAGTTATAGGTAATAGTATGATGTAACCCGCTAGTAGCCCATAAGCCAAATGGAGGGAGGTGTACGTGTACTAGGACAAAGTACACGCGGACTAGGACGGGGTATACGCGTACTGCCGCCCTTAATATACCTAGCTAAGTAATTAGGCTATTAACCTACCCCTCTTTAGGGCGTTTTTAAAAGCCTTTATTATTACTACTACCTAGTTATATAAGTTTACTAGGTCCCCTTTAATAGGTATTATACCTACTTTAACCTCTCCTAGATTTAGCCTATTAGGATAGTTAGGCCCGTTAGAGTAGTTAGGCCTATTAGAGTAGTTAGGCCTATTAGATTAGTCTAGCCTAGGCTCCTACTTACTAATAACCCGAGGTATATTAGTTAAAGGAGAGATACCTTATAATCTATTATAGCCTTCTATAAATATAGCTACTCTATTTTTATAAGTATAAGCTAATTAAATAGCCGCTATTATTACTTAAGTAATAACCTTATTATAAAATTAATAGTAAGTTAACGGTAATCTAGTAAATCTAGTAAATCCTAATTAGGTAAATCTTAATTAAGGACCTTATTCTACTTAGTTCTATACTTAAGATATAGGATACTTTAAACTAAAGCCTAATATACCTATTATTAAGGTTAAGGATAGGTATAATATCTATTATAACGTCTATAGCTTTACTACTAGGTTATAAGTAAAGGCTATTATAATAGATATAGCTATTTTATAATAGAATCTTAATACCTATCTACTTAGAGAAGTTAATAACTAGTTTATAAGTTAATTAATATATAACTCTAAATAAGGATTAAGATATAATCCTAATAGTATTAATAGCTAGTATAATATACTAGAAAAGAGATTTTAAGATTCCCTAGGTAAGTCTTTAGGTATACTTAAGTCTATTTATTATACTATTTAAGATATTTATAATTAATATAATCCTATTAAATATATAACTAATATTATAATTAATAGTCCTAATACTAGTATTATAACTACTAAACTATTATAGGTACTCTATTATAAGTACTCCTTACTTATAAATATATAGATAGCGAGCTTTATAATAATTTAAGTAAGCCTATAGCTACTTTAACTATTATAGGTCTAATTAAAGAATTATATTTATAGAAGGATATCTAGTTTAATATTTATATAAATAGCGTATCCTTTATATTAAGGACCTTAATAGCTATTATAAGTTAATAGTTATAAGATAATAAGCTAATTAGTTAACCTAGTTAGTATTAATCCTAAGTAATTAACTAGTTATAAAACTAATTAGCTAGTAATACTCACCCCTATAATTAAAATAATCTAGCTTATAATTCTAATTAGAATTAAAATTATTAAGGCTAAGATATACCTTAGCTACTATAGCTATTATAGCTACTATAAGCCCCTTAAAGGCTTTAAATTATAATAGGCCCCGTAAACGGGTTAGGTTTTTAACTATAAGGGTAGAATAGTAATCCTTATAATAGCGGTAGACCTTAAAGGGCCTATTAGGCTATAATAGAGGAGTCTATAAAAGACTTTAATAATAAATATAATTAATTAGCTAATTAATATAAATATAATAATAAACTATCTATTAAAGACTTCTATAATAACTATAATAAGGCCTAAGATATTAACTTCCTTATATAACTAAGGGATACTAATTACCCTTATTTTAATTATAAAGCTACCTTCTTATTTAGGAATAAGCTATTTAATTACCTTAGGCTATAATACTAGCTAAATGCTCCTAAGCTAATAGAAATAGTAGTACTAGAGGCTTTACTAGACTACCCTTAGATTAATCTAGGGGATATTATAAATAAGGACCTTAATAATTTCCCTAAGACTAACTTTATTTATATTAACTCTAATATAATTCTAGATTAGAGTAAGCTACTAGGCTATAACTTTTATAAATAGAAATACGCTATAGTTAAGGTATCCTAGTCTAAATTAAGCTAGGAGTAGACTAATATCTACCTTAATAGTAGTTATACTATTATACTTATTAACCGTACTTATCTTATAAAGTACCTCTATAATATCTATCTTAAAAAGATACCTTTACCTATACTAGTTTATAGCGTAGGAAATAAAACTATTAAGACTTATAAGTACGCCTCTATTAAAATATATATTTAAGGTAAGGTTAGAAATTCTCTTAGATAGGTATTAATAATTATAAAGGTTTATATTATTAATAATATTAGAGCTAATATACTTATTAATAATAATATATTAATTCCCTAGGGTATTATTATTAATTTTAGTAGGAAAGTAATCTCTATTAGATTATATAAAGGCTTAATAGCCCTAATTAAAGTTTATACTTATACGTCTCTATATTTAAGGCGTATAATTAAGGTAAAATTAACTATTATAATCCCTTTATACTTTATAATTAAAGTTCTAATAATTATAACTATCTTTTTAAACTAGATTATCCCTAAGATCTTAGTCCTAATAGAGGTATCTATATATATATTATTATTTCTAATATATTATTTATATAAGTCTATAACGCCTTACTAGTTATTATATAACTACTTTATAAGACTTAACTTAGATCTATTGCTAAATATAAATAGGATAGAGTATATCTAATTACCCCCGTAAATACTCTATAAGCCGTTAAAAATAATTAATTATAGAAGTTATAAGTTATTAAAGGCTTTATAACTATAGCTATAACTATTAAAATATACTCTTAGTAAGGAAGGTTTACTGAGATAAATAAGTATAGAGTCTTAGTATATATAGATAGATACTCTTATAGTCTTAGATAAATTAATTAAGTATTCTACTCCTATTACTTTAATAGGTTATAAGCCTAGATATAGGGTATTTATTTAAATTACTTCTTATTTAGCCTACTAGCTTATTAACTAAGTATATAAAGTCTAGGGCGCTATATAGGTACGCTATATAATATATATACTATATTATAAGGTATAAGTAACCCTTAATCTTTAATTAATAAGCGAGCTTACTATATAATAATTAATTAACTAAAGAAAGTCGGGGGAAGCCTTAAGGCTTAAAGTTATAATTTCTTAGCTACTAGGATTCTTCTAAGGAAGTTAATACTACTAGGTTTTTTCTTTATAATAATACCTATTAATTAGCTAAGTATATTAAATAATACTAATTCCGCTTATATAAAATACTAACCTACTTAATAGGATAAATATACTAGGGTAGTAAGAAAGGAGATATAGCCTTAGTCTACTAAGTAAAAGTAATATTAAAACTACTTTACCTACTCTAGAAAACTACTTATAAGATAGCTAATATAGCCTTAGCTAAGTAGTTACTAGTATACTTTAATACTACTACTACTTATAAATCTTAAGGCGAAGGTAAGGAACCTCCTACTAAGCTAAAGGTTAAAAGACCTAGATTATTAGCCTATTATAATAACTCCTAACTATTTTTAGTATAAGATATAATCTCTTAGCCCCCTTAAAATATAATAGTTATTAAGATTATAAGGTATAAGCGCTATAAAAGGTAGCTAGATCCCCCGTTTTTTCTAGGATAACTATCTTCTAATCCTATTATAATTCTATTAAATAAAGATATTCTCTTAAGTAATTCTCCCTTATCTTCTAGTACTTTAAGCCTATTATCTATAAGCTCTTCCTCTACTTCTAGCTTAATATAAATATATTAGCTACCTATCTTTCCCTTAGATACTACCACTAAAGAGTTTAAGTAATAATAGAATAAAACTTATTAAAATCGCTATATCTTTAAGCGTAATTTTTTAAGGTATAATATTATACTTAATAAGGCGGCTAGGTAATATAAAGATAAGTAGTTTAATTAAAATAGTTGAGACTATATACCTTAATACCTCTTTAATAGTTCCCCTTCCTTAGGTAACTCTACTTAAGAATTATCCCTTAAAGCCCCTAATAGTAATAATCTTTTTAGTACTACTATTAACTTAAAGCTACTTAATTTAAATTAACCCTTTAAAGCCTATACTTACCCTTATAAAAAGTAATGTTAGAAGAAAATACTATTATTATAAGTAAGACTAATAGCCTACCACTTTATATTAAGAAGCTTAAAGGACTAGAAGGGCTCTAAGTATAAACCTAAGAAATATATAAGTACTTAATATCTACCTGCCTTTTTAAATTCTATAAGGTAGACTAGGCCGTAGCCCCTATTATTCTGGCTCTCCCTAACTATCTAATAATTAATAATATTAAAACCTATAAATCTACTTCTAAAGAGCTAGCTAAGTAGGAGCTTAAGTATAAATTAACTATTAATACTATTAAGAGCCGCTTAGGTAATAATCTCTTTACTAATTATAAAGATATTAAAAATACCTATATATTATAGGAAGCCCTTAAGACTAATAATAAACTTATAGGCTCTAGTACCCTTAATAACTTATACTACTAGCTACTTAAGCTAGACCTTAGCTAATATAAGGACGCCGTAGATTTTATAGCCTACCTTAAGTCTCTTTATAATAAAATTATATTAATATCTACCTACTTAAAGCTAGAAATAAACTTCTTTATCTTCCTCTTTTATATAGGTCTTAGTAAAGCCTATAAAGGGTATTTTATATATTATATCTAGACTTATAACCTAATAAGTAAGACTAATATTACTAAGCCGGCTTATTCCCTTAAGTATACTACTAGGCGCTTTATTTAGATAGTAATTAACCCCTTAACTAACTAAGAAGAATTAAACTTTATTATAATAGCTACTTATACTCCTACTACTACTAGTCCCGCTATTCTAATTAAAAATTAAAATAGGGCTATACCTAGACCTAATACCTAGCTCGTTTAAAAGCTTATTAAATACTATATATATTACTATATATATTACTATACTTAAAGGGAATATTCTAAGCTTAGGAATAGTAAGCTACTAGTAAAGAATAATATTAGTAGTAGTAAGGGAAGAGGTAATAGGGCTAAAGATAAAATAAATAGGGGGAAATAATCTTTTAAGGATAAGTCTAATAATAAGCCTAATAAGAAACGCCGCTATAATAATAGTAACTCTAAGGCTAAAACCTATATAACCTTTTAAGATAATATTAGCGTGGCTTTTACTACTAAATTAGATACCTAACCTAAGAAGTAGGTACTTAATACTACTTACTTAGCCTATTTAATACCCTCTTATATAAGTTTTATTAAATACTACTTACTTAATCCCTTACTAGATAATATCTAATCTATTAAAGGTATTAATAGTACTTACTACCCTCTTAATATTAGTAAGGTCTATATTCCTACTATTATAAATAGGAAAAGGAAGGACCTAATTCTTACTAACTACCTTTATATCCCTAGGTTATCTATTAATTTAATCTTATAAGGATAGCTCTAGCGTACCTTAATACCTCTTTAAATTATTTAAAATAGTATTAAGATTAGTAAGTAAGGTATTATAACCTAGTTATAAGATAATAACCTTTACTACCTATATATATAAGAGTCTCTTTATATTATATTATCTATAAAGATAGTATTATAAATATCTATTCTAATACTAAAAATACCCTATTTCCCCGTTAAAGCGGTTACTAAAGTCCCTACTAAAGTTATTATACTCTATATTATATTAAGGTAGAAGGAGTAGGCTAATTTAATAGATAGTATTATTCCTACTCTAGAATATTTAGACTTAGACTTAGAGTTAGACTCCTCTAGCTTAAAAGGCTAAATTAATAAAAAAAAACCCTTAATTTATAATATATTTATATAGGCTATTTAGGTTACTAAAATATTAAGAAACTTACTTATCTCTTTAAAGGAATTAACCTTACTAAAGAACTTATTAATAAGGATTTATACCTACTATATATTATTTAAAAAGTAAAGTAGGTATTATATAAAGCCTATATCTAACTAGGAAGAAGGTCTCTTAACCTTATTTATAATAATATCTTAGGCCCTTATACTCCTAGAGGTTATAGGGGAGGGTATTACTTTATTATATTCCTTAATAACTAGAATAAGCGGTCTAAAGTAGAAGTAGTAGAGGTAAAAAGTAAGATCTTTAAAGCCTTTAAATACTATTAGGCTTATAATAAATATAGTAATATTATTATAAATTACCTAAGGTCTAATTATAATAATAAATATAAAGATTATAACTTTAATTTCTATTATACTAACTATAGTATCTTATAGGAGCCTATAGTCCTAGGAAACCCTAAAAGTAATAGAGCTACTAAATATCTAGGCTAAATCCTCTAATTTATAATAAGTACTATCCTATAAGATATAGGTCTTAATATAGACTTCTAGCCTAAACTTATCCTTATAACTAACTACTTATAGAATAGGAGCCTTATATCTAGTTAAAAGCTTATATTATAAGGCTTATACTAGCTATTACCCTTATCTCTCTTATATTAAATATATTAGAATAAAGGGTTATATTAATTACTAGAAACCGGCTACTAGCTAGGGTTATAAGAAGGATTAAAATAAACTTAATATCTTTATTAGTTTTAAGGGTAACTATATTTATAAAATATTAATACCTAATAATTAAGTTATTAGGGCCTTAAGGGTTACTTAGGGAAGGGAGAAGGATAGCCTACTCCTTATACTACCTATTATTATTAATCCCCCGACGCGTAAAGTACTAATAGTAGGGGAGTATAATATTAATAAGTATTATCCTATTAATACCTTCCTACTTCTAAATCTAATAGATATTAATAAACTTATTTAATTAATATAACTAAGGCCCTTAGTAATAGATCTAAGGCTAGAATTAGCGGGAATCTAAACCCCTTAATTTATAGAGTCCCCTTTAATTATAGGGATACTAGTAACTCCGCTCTTAGCCTCTAATAAAACCTTATAAGTAGATAGTATATAACTTAATTACTTATATCTTATCCCTTAAGATCTATTACTAGATATCTACTTATACTATATTATAATATCTAAAGCCATTAATTAAGAACCTTATAAACTTAAAATATTTAAGGAAGTTATAGCTAATTATACCTATTAAAAGTAATAAAGGCCGGTATAATAGATAAATCTAACTCCCTTATTAAAAATAATACTTAGGAGCTAGTTAACCTATTAAAGAATTAGACTACCCTTTATAATAAACAGGTCTATACCTTAAAACGTGGCTTATAAGGGGAAATTACTTACTATAAAGCTCGCTAGGTTATTTAAGGGTTTAAATAATATAAGGGATTAAATTATAATAAAACCTTTACCTTTATAACTAAGCCTATAAGTTATAAGGCTATCTTTACCCTTACTACTACTAAAGATTAGGACTTAGAATAGATAGATATTAAGACGGCCTTCCTTTATAAATATATAAATAAGGAAATCTATATAAAATAACTTATAAGGTATAGTAATTAGTACCCTAAGAAGGTATATAAATTAAATAAAGCCCTTTATAAATTAAAATAATTATTATAGGTTTAGTATAACTATTTTATAAAGTATATAAAGGAGATTAGCCTTAAACCTATTAACGCTAACTTTAATATATTTATTAATACCTCTTTAGGTACTATTATTACTCTTTATATAGATAATATACTAGTTATAAGGCCTTTAAAGCCTAAGAGCTAGTATATTAAAGACGCCCTTAGCGCTAAATTCTATATAACTAATTTAGGCTTATATAACTATTACCTTAGTATAATGGTAACTTAGGATTAGGTAAATTAGATACTATAACTAGGATAAGCTACTTATATAAAATATTTCCTTAGGTACTATAGAATATAAGAGTTAAAGCCTATTATAACCCTAATAGAAACTACTACCTAGCTTCTACTAGCTAAGGATAGGTATATAGTACTATTAGACCTCCTTAAATAGTACTAATTAGCCGTTAGTTCCTTTATATATATAATACTAGGCACTTAACCCGATATTACCTATATAATCTTAGTAGTCTCTCGCTATTTATTAAACCTTATAATAAAATACTTTAGAGCGGTAAAATATATCTTCTACTACCTTTAATTTATAGTTTACTAGTAACTCACGTATAAAGGATTACTAGAAAATCTTACTAAATAGATAGACTTAGACTAGGCTAGTAATTATAGTACTTAAAAGTCTACCTCTAGCTATATCTTTAACCTTAGAAGCGGTACTATCTCTTAATTATCTAAGTATTAAGTAATAGTAGTATTATTAACCTATAAAGCTAAATATATTAGATAGATATAAGTTATAAAGGAAGCTATCTAGCTTAAAACTCCCCTAGATTAAATCTATCCTACTAATAATATACTCTAAATAGTTATTATCTTTAGGGATAATTAGGGTATAATTACGCTAGTAAAGAACCCGCTTTATTATAATTATATTAAATATATAGATATTTAGTATTACTAGATCTAGGGTTAAATTACTAATAGTAAGATTAACCTTAAATAGACTCCTACTAATAAATAGGTAGCTAATAGCCTTATAAAGGCCCTTAATTATAATAGCTTTATTATCTTCTAGGAGGTAATTAGTCTAAAAGAGACTACGTTAAGGAATATAGAGTACTAAGTTAATTATATATAAGAGTTATAATACCTTATAATCGCCGGAGCTTTTAGGCCTTAGTAATACTATTAATTAATAACTATTAATAATATTACCTACTAATAATACTATTAATTATTATATTAATAGGCCTAAGGCTTAATTATACCCCTAGGTATATATAGGTTAAACCACGACTTTATTAGTTTATTAATAAAGTTATTATACCCTAAATAGTAGAAGGTAGTTTTCTCACGGTTATAATATTCTAGGGTACTCCTAGGGTTAACCTTTCAGGGGATAACCGCCCTAGAATCCTATAGTACTTATTCTATTAACTAATATATTATTAATTAAGTAGGCATTTATTTTATTAACCAACGTCTTATTAATTAAGTACTCTACTATCTTTATTATTATTATAATTATTTCAGGCCACTCTACTAACGGCTATAGAGACGTAAGCCCGTAGTCGGCGCTATTATTATAGCTAAATACCGCTATACTAGCTCCTTTTCTACCCTAAGTCTTATAGTATTTTATCCCTTTCACCTATTAATTAACTAACGCTTTATAGACTAGGTCCTTAACTATATCTTATTACTATTACGCTATTTCCGGCCACTTAATTAAAGGCTATAGGGACGCTAGCCTGAAGGTAGCACTAGTACTATAGCTAAATAGTACTATACGGGCCAACTTTCTAAGGGATCTACCCTAAAGTAGTATAATAATAACGATAATATTATACCTCGTAGCTACTCACCTAGCTACTATTACCCTATTAGGCCTAGCGGTTAACTCTTACTAGTAACTACTAATAGTTACCCTCTTATAATATATCTAACTACGTTTTAGTATAATTCTAGTATATATAGCTTTATCCTAAAATAAAAATCTTAAATAACCGTATTTCTATAAAAAGTAGAATTTTTAGGTAAGAGCTCTAGATAAAAATAGTCTATTCTAAATAACTTAGTTATTTTTAACTTTTAGTTTAATATAGTTATTTTTAGACGTAGTAGGGTTTACTCCTATTACTTAGTATTAGATTTTTTTACTTATTAATTCTTAAGACTACTAGCGATTATATAGGAGTATTAAAATATACTCTTAGTAAGGAAGGTTTACCGAGATAACTAAGCATAGAGTCTTAGTATATATATAGATAGATACTCTTACAGTCTTAGATGAATTAACTAAGTATTCTACTCCTACTACTTTAATAATAACTCTTATATTATATATTATAACTAATATAGTTACCCTACCTTAGACTAATATAAATAAGGGCCTTAATTTATATAGAAGTCTATTATAGTTATCTATTAACCTAATATTAGAGTATATTATACTAAGTAGTATAACTATCTATAGTACCTCTAAGGTAGCCTCTTAAATTATAAAGGTTATTAATACGTTTCCTAAGATATAGATAGATTGAGGTATTATAATTATAATTCTTAAGGTTAAATAGATACTAATTATATTAAAGCTTAATATAGCCCCTAAGCTATTAAGGGTTTACCTAGTAAGTTATAGAGATAAGTAGGTAATTAATAAGACCTTTAATAAGCTATATTCTTAAGGGAAAATATAGTAGTTAAATTAACTTACCCTATTTAGTTATCTAGTCTTTATAATATAATAAGAAGTTAATAGTAAGAAGAAAGGCCGCGTTATTATTAATATATAAGGCCTTAATATAATTAGATAGTTAGATAGTTACTATATTCTATTATAAAGTAAAATTATATTAGTTATAATAGGGTTACCCTTTATCTTAATTATAGATAGTATAGGGTATTTCTATTACTTTAGTATTAGAGAGGCTAATTATTATAAGCTTATAATTATTTCTTATTAAGGCTAGGAATAATATAATATTACACTAATAGGCTATAAAGGATTACCCCTATATATATAATAATAGATAGATAAGATACTTTAATTATATAGAGACTTTACCTAGGCTTATATAAATAATATTATAAGCTTCTCTAAAAGCCTACTAGAATATCTGATATATCTTTAAAGGCTATTTATATTGTTTTTTAAACGCTACTTAAGCCTAAGTTTAAAGAAAACCTTCCTTAGCTACCTATTAATTAATCTACTTAATTAATATATTAACGCTCTTAGGCTTTCTACTTTAGAAGAAAAGCTAAGGGCTATTACTACCTTATACTTCCTAGATTCTTTTAGAGATTTAGAAATCTTCTTAAGCTTTACTAGATAGCTTAAGTTATCTATCCCTAGATATACCTAATAGGTAAACCCTTTATAAAAGCGTAAAATAGACCTTATAACCCTACTTACTATATTAAATATTAAAGGCTATACTAAGAAGACTAAGGCTATTAAAGCCTTTTATTACCTTATAAAAGAGGAGCTCCGGGCTTTTTATAACTTAAAGGAAGCCTTTAAGAAAGCCCGCTTTTTAATATATTTCAATAAAATAAGGTTTTTATTTATTAACCTAGACGCCTCTAAAGCCTAGGGGTTTATTATAATAATATATTACGTGAAAGGTAATCTAGATAGCTTAAAGCCTTTTATAAGAACTAATATTTAGTTAATTATATTCCTTAGTAAGATACTTAATCCCGCTAAATAGAACTACTAGCTTATAAAGCTTAAGGTAGTAGGTATTATATAAGTTATTTAAAAGACTAGGTATCTTATTAAATTCTCTTATAAGCCTCTAATATTTATCTATATAGATTACTCTATAATAGTACTAATATCTAAGTAAACTAGCCTTAGTTTATTATTAATTAATAAACTTAATCTTTATCTTATTAGGGTATCTTAGTACCTATTATAATTTAACCTCCTTATAAAGTATAAGCTAGGTAAGAGTAATATTATCCTAAACGCGCTATTACGCCTTAAGGGAGATATAAAAGATACCTTACTAGTTATAATAGCTAGTATATTAGATGTATTATATACTAAAGCCTTTTATAATATAGACTACTATCTCTTAGATAAATCTAAGGCGCTATTATATTATATTATACTAGTTAGGATATTATATATATTTAAAGTATAATTATTATAAGCTTATTAAGATAATTAATAATAGAATAAGGTCCTCAATATACTTAAAGTAACTTAAGCTCTTAAAGCCTCTTATATATCCCTAAGATTTAAACTCTAGGATAGTCTAATCTATTATACTAACTTTAATAATAGACGGGAGTAATTATATATTCTAAACATAATAGAGAAGGAAGTCTTTTATTTAGCTTATAATAAATAATATTATAGAGGTTTTTATAGGACTTATAAATATATAACTAGCTCCCTTTACCTTTAATATCTTACTTCTTATCTTTAAGTATATATTAAGTATTACCCTAGTTATTAAGTTAATTAAATAAAATATTATAAACCTTATAGTAGTATATAGCCTATTAATAGGCCTAGAATCCTATTTTATATAATTATAATTAACTTTATTCTCGCCCTACCTCTAATATAAGAGAATAGCTTTAATAGTTTACTTATTATAATAGATAAATTCTCTAAGCGCGTTCTACTAATTATAAGGTAGATAATATAAGACGCTACTTAATAGGTTAACGTAGTCCTTACTAGCCTAATAGGTTATAATTAGGGAACCCCGTATACTATTATTAGTAATAGAGATCTAAAATTTATATCTAAATTCTAGAAAGCCCTCTTTTATAGGCTAGGCTACTAATTACTTATATCTACATCCTATTATACTTAGACTAATAGCTAATTAGAATAAATAAATTAGATAATTAAAATCGCTTTATACTTCTATATCTTATAATACCCTTATATTAATAATAAGGAGATAGTAGAGAATAGCTTAAACGCGTAAGTATTAAGTAGTAAAGCGTTTAAGAAATACGTATAAGAGGGGAGGGGGGGAGTAGTAGGGCGCCCTAGCCCTAAATAGGGGACTACTAGGGGTAGAGGTAGTAGAGCTAGAGAGGGAGGAGAGCGTAGAGAGCTACGTATTAGGGTAGGGGTTATAAGGGCCTTTACTCTACTTATAAGCTTAATAAATATAATAATACTTAGATTATAATATATATATATTATAGGAATTATAAATAAGCTAAGTAGCTAGGCCATTATAATAATAGTAGCCTTTAAGGCTATTAAGAATATATAATTTAAGGACTTAAATATATCTAAATAAAGGATTTTAATAATAGGTATTAGCCTAGTATATATATATATTAAAGAACTCTAATAAAAAGGAGGAGAATATAAGGAGAGAGTATAAGACCTTAATAGGCCTAGGACTACTAGTTAAGCTAGTACCTTAATAAGATAAGGCTCCTTATAAGGCTAATAGAGTTAAGGGAACCCCTTTATAAGGAATATACTACTACCCTCCTTATAAGGGCTATATATATAGATATTAAAGGCGGCTAAGGCTAGGAGGATCTAATAGATATTAATAGTACTAAAAGATAAGAAGGAAAGGGAAATAGTAGTAAAAGTAGTAAGTAAAAGGCTAATTATAATATTCTAAGCCTCTAGCTATAAATACGCGTTAGAAATTATAATAGTAAGTTAAATAAAGAGTAGGGATATACTATTATAAGTTATTTTAATAGAGGTAAAGGAGGTATTAGAGAAGGAATAATTATAAGTAAATATAATATACTACTTTATAATAGTAGTTAGGAAATTATTTAATATAATAATATATAGGATATAAGTATCTATCTTTAATATAAAAAACTAGTAGGTAATTAAAGAAAAGATCTAATAAGAGAATAAGGCCCTCTACCCTAATTTAAATATAATAAAAGGGAGGTAGCTAATAAGTATATATATACTTAAAAAAGCCTACTCCTCCTTTATAATAAATATTATATTATTAATAATAATAGATAATTTAATTAAAAAGGGTTTAATAGAGGTAGGAGAGATAAAACTTATAAAGTAATATAAATAAAGGGCTAGATTAATATAATACTTTAAATACTAGTTATATAAGTATATATATTATAACTACCCTAATAATATATAATATACTAATTATAATTAGGGCTATAATATAATAGAATATAAGGTAAAGGTTATAAGCGCCTTATAAGGGTATATTATATATAAATAATAGGGCTACTCCTCCTAATTTAATAAATACCTAGTAAGGGCTAGGGAGAGATAATATACTAAATAATAGGTTATAAATAAGACCCTATTTTATAAGATTAGATAGGAGTATATAATAGTAGTAATAGATATTAAAGGATTTATAATTATAAGAGTAAAGAAAAAGAGGAAGGTTATAACTAACTAAGTAATATATAATATACTAGGTAGCGGGGAGTAGTTAAGATTATAAAGACTTAGATATAAGTTAAAGAGACTATCTATCTCTAGGAGGCTCCTGATAAAGGAGCTAGGCTAGAAAATATTAGAGGTAATAATAAGTAGTAGTAGGGAGCTATTAAATAGTATTAATAAGCTATTTATAAAAGTAGTAGTAGGTAGCCTTACCTACTTAGCTAAGGAAGGTAAGTAGGCCGCCCTAGGAGAAATAGATATACGGGAGGAAGGTAGTAGTAATAGTACCCTAGGCCTAGATATCTAATATATTAACCCTAAAGATACTATAATATAATATTAGGGGTAAAATAGGTATAATAATAGCCCTATTAAAAGATAGGGTTATTTAAAATATAGATATCTTAATAATCTAGGAACTATATTATAATACTAGGAACTATTTATTATATAACCTTAGTTCTAAGGTATTCTTTTTAGTATATAAAGTAGAGTAAGGTACGCGAGTATATTTCTATATTAATAAAAGACTTTAGATAGATAGCTAGGATATAGAGTTTCTTATAAAAGATATTAGTACCTTTAAGCTCTAACTTTATACCTAGGGGGAGGGAGAATACCTAGTATACCTCTAGATATATAATATATATAACCTAAGCCTATTATTAATAATAAGTAAGAACCTATTAAGCCTTTAAATAGTAGAGGAAAAGGTTAGTTACCCTAGGGAATATATTATTATAGGAGATTTTAACCTTTATTACCCTAATGAAAATAACCTAGGATATTTTTTATACTACCTTAAAGTAGACTAGTTAGTAGGAATTATATTTAATAATAAGATAGATCTAGCTCTACTAGATAGGATAGTTACTTAAAGGGTAAGGGGGTTAGAAAGTATAATTAACTTAATCTTTATTATACTTAAGCTCTTTAACGCGGTATAGGCCTATTAAGTATACTTTAAGTTATAATTTAACTTTAATTACCTTCTTATATATATAAAGCTTAACCTAAGGATAGAGGAATAATAATATATACCTAAGAGATTATAAAAAATAGTAGACTTAAGAGAGATTAAGAATAAGGCTTATATATTAAGTTAGAAGCTAGGCCTTAAGCTATTAGAGATTATAAACTAGATAGATAACTACCTCTTATAACTCTAAAAAGGTTTAAAGGGGATAATAGAGATAGTCCCTTAGATAAAGCCTAGGGGTAGGAGGAGGACCTTTTAGAACTTAAAGTACTAGCTTATTATAGAAAATATTATAAAAAGTATAAAGGTATTCTAATAGAGTAGGGATACTATTATAAAGGGAGCTAAGAATATAACTATTAAGGAGAGAGATAGGATATTATAAATAAAAAAGGTAATTAACTTTAAAAGGAAGGTTTATAATATTATTAAATTATAAAAGGGTATATAAGGCCTTATAAAATAGTTAAGAAATAATAGCTTATTATTATAACCCCTCCCTAAGTTTCCCCCTTTAAGAAGGGATAATAGGGATAGGATAGCTAAGACCTTTAAAGAGAAAGTAGAAGTCTTATAAATAATATTCTTCCTACCCCCTTTATAAGTTAATCTAGATAATATTAAGAGGATAGAGTACCTACTACTACTAGTAGACCCTAATAATAGGGTAATATATAAGGAGGTCTAGTAGGCTATTTATAAATTAAAGTAGGATAAAGCCCTAGGAATTAATAAGATCTTAAATTAATTTTTTAAGCTAATAATAGACGGGCTCTTTAAGAAGCTTACCTATTTATTTAATATATACTTCTCCCTTAGCTATTACTTAAGGGAGTTTAAAAAGGCTAATATAATTATTTTAAAAAAAATTAAAGAAGGAAGATTATATAATACTTAAAATATATTATCTAATAATATTATTAAGTACCCTTAAGAAGGCCTTAGAATTAATAATTATAAAGTAACTTAATAATTATATTAAGAGCTAAAGCCTCCTCCCTTAAAAATAGATAGAGGTATAAAGGAAGAGGTTAATAAAGATAGTACTAGAGACTATTATAAAGGTAGTATATATAATATAAAATTATAATAGGGTTAATATAACTAACCTTCTCTTATTAAATATTATAAAAGCTTTTAATAATATCTCTTAGATAGATACAAGTATAACTTATTAATTAATTAATTAACCCTTATATTAATAGTATTAACTAGTCTCCTATTATCTTATATCTCTAGGGCTATCTAAATAATTTAACTAGCGCCTCTATAAGCCTAGCCCTAAATAATATTATCTATAGCTTTAAGGTATAGGATACCCTTAGCCTACTATCTTCTAATATAAACGTCCCTACTAAAGACTTTAGTAGGCTATAATAGCTTTAAAGAGAATAAGTTAAAGAATCTATTATATTTACTAATATCTTTACTAAGGCTAGGTATAATTATAAATATTAGCCTCTTAATACCTCTAAGGGTAATAGGTTATACCTACGCCTAAACTATAATTACTCTATTCTAGGCCTTATTAACCCTAAGCTTTATTAGTAGTAAGTAGGACTATTTAAGGTCCTTAATTATATCGGCCCTCTAGCCTATAGACTCTAACTACCCCCTATAATATAGATATACCCCGTTATATCTATTACTTAGCTTAAACTATACCCCGGTTTAGATTTATATAGTTAATTATAGTATAATAATCCGCCCCCTATTTATAATAGTACTATAGAGGATAAGTATAAGTTAGAAGCTATAATTAGTAGGTATATTATAGGTAGAAATAAGGTTTAGTACCTTATTAAATAAAAGGATTATAGCCCTTAATATAATATCTAGTATAATATTTTAGACCTTTAGAATATAATATAGCTTATTAATAAGTTAATAAGCAGACTTATAGTTAATTAAGGTTATTAAAAAAAAGGTAATAATATATAATAAGGGCGCTACTTTATTTTCTTTTAGTAGGCATTTATTATGGATTAGCGTATACTATAGAAGGCTTCCGTAGTTACTATGTCATTTCCTTAATAGAATCCTTAATAGGAAATTAACCATTCCACCTATATTAACGCTAGCTCTAACCTCCCCTAGCTTACTAGATTCTAGTAAACCTTTAATAGGCTTATTTAATAATATTATTACTACCTCTACCGCGCCTCCTCCGCTCCCTCTACTACTACTACTCCTATTAAGGTAGACCTCGCTATTACTATCTAAGGTATATTATAAATACCCTTAAGGGTATTCTTAATATCCTTTATTAATATATATATGTTACTCTATCTCCCCTTTTAAAGCTCTATTAAAGCCTTACTAATATATTATAAAAGCGCCTTCCTCCTATTATAAAGGAAGAAGAAGAGGATAAGGAGGATAAACCTATTACTAGTAGTAGTAATAAAGCTAGGCCTAATATTATATAATAGCCCTCTCTTATAATACCCTTAATAGTCTAGTTATATTAGGTATCTTTTCTTTTTTATTATTAATAATAGAAATTATTTCCCCTCTTATATATATAAACTTTATACCTTAGGGTAATCCTACTTAAATCTTTCTAATATATTTAGTATATTAACTAAGTCCTACTTATATAACTATTAATTATAATTATAAGATTAACCCTTCTACTTTACTAAATATTAAGGTTTATTATAAGAGATTTTATAATTAAGAATAGCTTTAACTTCCTATTTATCTTTATTATTTATAAGCTCTACTTATATATCTTTTATAATACTCTTATTATTACCTTAATATAGCTTTTATAATACTCTTACTATTACCTTAATATAGCTTTATAAGTAAGATATAAAAAATATTATATATATAAAAGGTATTAAGTAGTTATAACTTATATACCTAACTACTAATATAATTAAAGACCTTAAAAGGCCTTAGATAATATTATAATAATTTCTTAATTATTTATATTAATCTAATATACTTTACATTTAATTAGATATAATTACTTATATTATATTATCTTTACTTTTATTATTTATTTATATACTCTACTTATATAACTTATATTTAATATAAATACTACTTTAAACCTTCCTTTTACTTTTAAAGTAATTTAACCCTTTTTTATATTAATAAGACTTCTCTTAATAATAGCTTTAAAAGCTTTATATTTAACTTAAGTAAGTAATTATAAAGTACTTTATATAAAGGTAACCTAATATTAATATACTTTATATAATTATATATAAACTCTACCTAATTATCTTATCTCTAAGTAGAATAGTAGTATAGATACTACTTAAGTATACTATTCTATCTCTCTATTTAATTATTTATTTAGGGATAGAAAGTAGTATTAATCTTTCTTTTTATATTAATATAATAATATATAACTACCTAGAAGCTACTTATAAATACTATCCCTTAATTATTAATAATACCTTCTAACTAATTAAACTTTAAAAAGATTTTATAATATAATAGGTTAATAGTATTAATAGTATTAACTATCTTTATAATAAGTAAGTACCTAGCTACCTTAATATAATAGTTTATAACTACTAAGATTATATTATAAATACTACCCTTTTATTTACTTAAAGGGAGATTTATAATAAAATCTATTATAATTTCCTAAAAAGGTCTTATAAATATTAATAATAATAATAGTATATTATAAATAATATATCTACGCGGCTTTATTAATTAATAGGTTAAGTATTCTTATATATAATTATAAATATCTTATCCTATTAATTTTTTATAGAGCTTCTACTTAATAAGTTCTTATATATACTTTTATAAGTAGTAGCTAGTATAAGGGTTATTATAATAAAGCTTTAAGATTTCTTATCTAATTACTTTATTACTAGGTATAAAAATTATACTACCCTTATAAAGGACCCTTAATTTATTTATTAATAGAGATATATTAGTAGCCTTTTTATAGCTTTAAGACTTTAATAATTATTTTTTATTACAAATATCCTTATCTCCCTTTTAAAGATATTAGAGTATTCCTAATATTAAGTTATTATATTTATTTTATACGCGCTCTATTATTAATATAGTTATAATATACCTTCTAAATACTATTTAATTAATATTAAACTATCTTATAATAGGATTTAAGCTATTACTTATACTACTTTATATCCCTAAGAGTATATTACTCTCCCCTATTTTTAAGGTATAAGGCTTTCTAAGCTCTATCTCTAACCTTTTATATTATTTATAATTATAGGCTTTATTATCTTATAAACCTTTATAAATATTAAATATATAATACTTATTAAAAGGAATATACTTAATATTCTTTAACTTATTTTAATAACTTAATAGATAAGTATCTTCTTTATCTATTATTAATATATAATTTAATTACCTTAATAAGGTATTATCTAGGTTTTTAGTATTTATATAATAGTATATCTTAAAGTTATATATTATAAGCTTTATTACTTAATATACTTATCTCCTTATTAATAATAATATTATCTAGAAATACCTTAAGTTATTATAATTAATAATTATTATAATTAGGTATAAACTACCTTCTAAGAAGTACTATTATACCTAAGATACCTTAATAATTATAAGTAGTTCTTAATTATAAGTCTTATATCTAATTTCTACTAAATATAGCTTATAAGAATAAAAAGTAATTAGATATTATTCTACCTCTACCCCTTTATTATTAATTAGGAACTTTTATAATAAAATAGTTATAATAACTACCTAGTATTAAAGTATTAATCTCTAATTAGATTCCTCTTATAAGGTTAAAATATATAAGTAATAGTACCTCTTAAAATAGTTACTTTAACTACTTAAATACTACTCTTATAATATTACTTAATATTAACTTCCTATTTTTAATATATAAGTAATTATTTTTTAAATAGTCTATTATTATTATAATAATAGAGGAATAGTATTTAATAAAATAATAATAAAAATTAAAAAATCTTAAAAAAATCTAAATATCCTTAATACTCCTAGGTTCTAGCTATTTTATTATAATATCTACTCTATATAGATTTATATATATACTATTATAACTAATAATAAAGCTAAGGAATTCTACCTCTATTATTATAAATTTATATTTCTTTAAGTTAATATAAAGTTTAAATTCGCGAAGATATTATAATATTACTTTTATAACTCTAATATAAGACTTTTTATCCTAGGAGTAGATAAGAATATTATCTAGATAAATAATATATATATTATTAAGTAGTCCTGCTAGGGCTTTATTAATATATACTTAAAATAAGGTAAATATATTAATAAGTTTAAAAAGTATAACTATATATTTAAAATAATTATACCTTATATAAAATATAGTCTTCTATTTATTATCCTTTCTTATTTATAAGTAATAGTATATATCCTTAAGATCTAACTTAATTGAGTATTTCATATTAATTAATCTTATTAATATTTTATTAAGTAATAAAAGTAGATAGTAATTCTTAATTATAATCTTATTAAATACTTTATAATTAATATATAAATATAATATTCTATCCTTTTTTAATATAAAAAGAATTAATATACCTACTAGACTTATAAAATAATAAATCTACTCCTTTTTTAAAGTTTATTTAAAGTACTCCTTTAATATATATAACTCTTTCTTTAATAAGTTATAAAGTAGATTAAAGGGAGGTTCCTTATTTTCCTTTATATTAATCGCGTAATTATATTATATATAAGCTAGTAATACCCTAATATTCTTAATTAAGAAGATATCTTAGAATTCTTAAAATTCTAGAAGGAGCTTAACTTTAAATAGTAGGCTTTTATTACCTACTTTTAAGTATATTATAATAAATATAATATTATTAAACTACTCCTTTAAAGCTTTAATAATATTAAAGTACTCCTTAATATTACTTTTTTAAATTAAGAATTACTAGTTTTATATAAGCTAATCTACTTAGGGATTTTATTCTTTTAATTATAAATACTTAAGGTAGAAGTTATAATTAAGGTTTCTTATTATATAAAAGGCGCCCTTGTAATATTATATAATATTATTAAAATTAATAAGTTTAATTTTTCTTATATAAGAACTTAGTAATAATATTAGGTTCTTAACTCTATTATATAAAGTATTATTAGAGTTAAGGTTTATTTTTTAATTCTACTCCTTTATTAAGTATATATTAATATAATTAATATCTACTTTAAAGTTAATTAATATAATAAATTCTCTTTATAAGCTTTTAAGCTCTACTTATATTATAATAATAAGTTATTATATCTACTTCTTCCCTTATATTATAATAATAGATATAATTATAATACCCAAGGGTTTTTTAAATTTAAGCCTTTTTTAGCTAGCTTATTATTAGATATCTTATTAATTATAAGCTTATTAATTATAATACTTATAACTATTAATTTTATACTCTTATAATCCTTAGTCATATATCCCTTCTTTTAATAATTATAATACTTAATAATAAAAAGGTTAGGCTTAAGTCTTTAAAGAAGGTATAATAATATATTAATAGCGCCCCGCCCTTTTTACTTTATATATAAGCTATTATCTCTTTACCCTTAGAAATTTCCTCTTCCTTTTTAAAGATATAAACCTTTAGTAGGAGTATTATCTCTTTAATCTTTATATATAAGTAGTATTATATAAGGCTTTAATTAGATTATTAATATAATAAGAGTATCCTTTATCTTTAGGATATTAAGTTATATTATAAGTTAATTATAAAGATCCTTATATAACTTATTTTAAAAGGTTATTATAAAGTATATACTCTATTAATAACTTAAATTATCTTTTTAATTTAATAAAGTAATTTATAAAGTTTATAATCTTTTAATATTCCTTTTACCTAGCTTTTAAGTAATATTTATTAGTTATTAAATATTAATTTTAAAGATCTTTTATTTAATTTATTAAGAAATTATTAAAGTATTCTTAGGACTATTTATCCTTTAATATATCCTTTATATACTTATACTATATAGCCTTAAGGTCTAGGGCTATATATTATAATATATATTAGATTTTTATAAAGTTATTAAAAAAAATAGGTTATACTTATTTTAATTATATTAATTATATTAATAAATTATTTTTAATATTTTTATATTAACTTCTTATTATATATATATAAGTCCTACGGCCTAAGAATATAGGTTTTATATTAAGGATACTTTAGTTCTAATTCTTCTATTAATAATAAGTAATAGTAATAACCTACTTAAGTAATATTATTAATATATATTTCCTACTTTTAACTCTTATAAATATTACTATAAATATTATATTTATTACCTCTTAAAGACTTCTTCTTTAAGTTCTTATATCCTTTATAATAGTACTTCTTAGGTTTTAAGTAGCGGGGACTAGGTTTATATACTTAATAGCTACTCCTAGATAGTTAGTTATAATTATAATATATCTATTATTAATTCATTAATTAATTCTTAAGACTTACTTTCTTTATAAGCTTAATCCCTTATATTTAGGTAGGTTATCTATATTAATTAACTAACCTTTTTACCTTATACCCGTAATAACCCTTCTCTACTTATCTTACTAATAGTTAGGCTACTACCCCTAAATAGGGTAGAGTAATTAGAATATAAGGGTACTATATAATAATATAGCTATTAAGTACTATAAACGGTATATATATATAGAACTCTCTATTCTCCTTAATAGTAAGACTAATTACTCCCCTTCCCTTTAGGGGGAATTCCCTCCTCTATATACTATAGGTAAAGGGGTAGCGTAGTACTACTACGTACTATAGACGCCACGTCGATAGTAGTACTATATTCCTAACTAGTCCTTATAGGATAATATAGTCTATCTTAAAGATAGCTTTAAGGCTATTAAGGATAATATAGGACTATATATTATAGGAGTATAATAGCTAGTTATAACTAGATTCTAGTATAAGAATAAGTATAAAGGGGTAGTTACTACCCCCTCTAATCTCTACTTTAATACTAGTAGGAGGTATATCTATATCTTTAATCTTAGTATCTAGATTATATAAATTTAGTATTAGAGATTAAGTTAGTACTAGTATTAATAATTATCAATATATAAAAGGTAGTCTTAACTTAGTAGTAAGGTTAAAGATAATACTTTTACCTAATATTTTAAGGCCTTTTATTAAAAATAATAGTAATTAGTTTTAAGGATAAGGTTCTAGTATTAATAAAAGTATAAAGGAGGTATTATCTAATAATATCCCCTAATAATTAATAGTAGTAGCTACCTCTTAGTTAATTTTATAGCTAATATCTTAGTAAAGATATAGGAAATTAAGGAAGTAGTAGTTTAGTTAAAGGTTAACTAGAAGACCTTTAAAGTAAATCTTAGTTAACTATTAATAGATTTCTTATTTATATTCTTTAAGTTCTAGTATAAAGTAATTAAAATAATAATAAAAAGGAGGGAGAGAAGAATTTAGGGAAGATAGGATAGATACAGCTAATTTATAAAGAGGTTAGTAAATATTCCTAGCCTTCTCTATCTTCTTAGCCCCCTTTTATAAGAATATTATATATTATCTATAGTATTAGCTAGGTAATAAGTATAAATAACTATTACTAAGGTAGTTAATATATATAGGGAATAGATATTAATTATATAATTAGTAAACTACTTACTAAGGGGTTATTATTACTAAGTTAGGGGGATTTTAGCTATCTTAATAAAAATCTCTATTAATAGATTCCCTAGCCCCCTTTTTTTAGTAGTATATAGTATTAATATAGAGGTAATTTATAAGGGATAGTATTAATACTAGTTATAGGGTAAATAAATAAATAAATACCCTACGCCTAGGCTTATAACCTATTAAAATAGGTAGAATAGTAATAGTTATTATATTACTAGCTATATAAGTAGAGAGAGATAGGATATATAAGATACTAAGACGGGTACTAGCGCGCGTCTAGTACGCGGCTAGTCTAACTAATTACATCCTATTTTAATATATTTTAATAAGGAGTACTCTTACTATTATAAAAGTAGCTAAGGATTTAGAGATTAGAGTAATAAAGGATTATATTCTTCTTATATAATATAATCTTAATATAAAATTAAAGCGTAATATTCCTAAACCTAGTAATAATATTAACTATAATAAGTTCCTTACCTTATTAGATTATAAGAAGTATTAATAGTAGAACTATACCTCTTAATATTTAAAATTATCTTAGTAAAAATAGTATAGTAGGTGTTAATCTCTATTTTAACCTTCTTAGTCTTAATTTTAGTCTTAATTATAATAGCCTTCCTAGTAGTTACTACCTTTTAAACTATAATTATAAACTAATAATGATACTTACTATAATAATTAGTACTAGAAGCCTCTACTAGGCTATTAACCCTACTAAGGCTATTAATAGAGTAATTAGGGCGTAAATATCTATACCCTCCTAGTATAACTTATAAGACTTTAAATAATAGTACTAGCCCTATTAAACGGGTCTAATTCCTTTAATAGGGTACCTTAATAAGGTCCTTAATACTAAGGGAATTAAAATTAAAATTAACATTAAAAATAGAATTAAGGAAATCTCTTTGTTACAGTCCTACTACTTTGCTTTGCCTGCGGAAGCCTTCCGCAGCCTAACTAGGGTAGGCCTAGCCCTTTAGTTTATAGGCAGGATCTCTATACTTAGAGAATATATCTTTCTACTATATCTTGATACTATCATAATAAATTAGTAGTAATACCTTTCTAGCCTCTACTATATACTATTAACTATATAGTAAGCTAAGATTATATACTAGCTCTATAAGTACTAGTTCTTTAGAGTACTACTAGCTATCTTTAGTACTAGTTAAGTCTTCCGCTTTACTAAAATCCTAGGCCTTTAACCTTATACTAAATCTTTATTATTAAAGCCTTCTATAACCTTAGATATAAGTAAAGGTCCCCTTAGAAGATTCGTTATTAATAAGAGCCTTCTTTGTTACCTATTACTACCATCTAATAGTGTTAGGGTTTCTTTAGAATTATTAGGATTCCTTAGTATTTTACTAAGAAAACCCGACTTTTCCCTACACCTTCCTAATTCTAATTTACCGCTTATTCTAGCTACCTCTATATTATAAGAGACCGTAGTTCTTACTTTTTAGCTATCTAATTTTATTAATACTAGGTATAAATACGCCCATACTATTAATAATATCAATTACTTCCTAATTTCACTTATTATTAAGGCTAATCTTAGGCCTCTAAGGATTAATTAGGTATTATCTTCTTCTTCTTTATTATTATAAGATTAATACTACCGTGCCTAGTTAATATCTCTTAAACTAGTTAGCCTTCTTGATATTAATAAACTACCCTAGCCTCCTAACTAGGCTATTAACTAGAGTCTAGTACGTACTACTAATTCTTATTTTAAACGAGCTACCTTATCCTTATAATAGTACTTATAATAACCTCTATCTAGCTTAAACTCCCTAATAAGGTCCTTATTATATAGCCCTAGGTCTACCTTACTAAGTAGTATAGAATTAATCCCTACTAGTACGTAAGTAATATTAGTAGAAGAGGCGATCTATAATTAACTAATAGGGCCGGAATTACCTAATTAACTTCTTAATCTACTAGAAGCTTTAGATATAGCGGATAATATTCAGCCTAATAATAATACTAGGAATAGAGCTACGGGGCCTACTAGAGGCTTCTTAGCCGAATAATTAAATATAATAGTAACCCTTATCTAAACTATAATAGCTAGTAATAGGGTTAGTAATAGGGCCGGTAATAAAGCTAATAGATATTTAGCTACTCCGCCTACTATAATAGCCCCCCTTATAAATAGTTAGTTTCGCCCACGTAATACTAGATATTTTAATTTAAATCCTAATATACCGCTAGTTAAAGTTAAGGATATATATAATATCTATTATAATATCTTTAGCTTTATTAATAGGCTTTAAGTAAAGGCTACTACTATAAATAAGGCCCTCCTTTAGTAGAATATTAATTCTTATCTACTTAGTAAGGCGGATAATTAGTTTACTAACTAGCTAAGCTAACTTAATTAAGTTAGGCTATATAATAACCCTACTAGCGTTATTAAGTAGTATAATACTTTATAAGCACGCTTTTAAGATTCGCCTAGTAAATCTCTTAACCTTTTAGAAAATATCTATTATATAGTTAAGGATACTTATAATTAATAAGACCCTATAAATTATATATCTAGTATTATCTTAAATACGAAGAATACTAGTATTATAACTATTAAGTAAGTATAAGTACTCTTTACCTATAAGTATCTTAATAGTAATTTATAATATAACCTAGCTCCGCTTCGCTAAAGATAACTAGTTTAATATCTATAGAAATAAGGGCCTTTATTAAGATAAAGGGTATAAAATAAAGTAATATAAAATAAAGTTAGACTTAAAAAATTATAATAATTACTATAATTAAGACCCTTAATTAGGTTAGTATACCCCTAATCTATTTTATAATTTTAGCGGCGCTTTAAGGCCGTACTATAGTAGTATAAATCCTTACGCTCGACTATTTATTTTATATTATAACTTCTAAGATAATATTAATAATAATCCTTAATAGACTTAACCTATTAGCTAGCTCTAGATTACTAGGTAGTAACCCCTTTAAATAACTAGTAGAAACGTAAACGGGTCTCCTAGGTAAGCCTAGTTATAGAACCGGCCCTTACTAAACGCTTTAAATAGCTGAAACCTATATTATAATAGGTTTCCTTAACGCCTAGCTCTATAAGCCTATTAAGCTAGTATTAGGGAAGAAGGATATAATAAATAGGCTAAGTATAAGGTATATAAAGAGGCTTTCTACTAGGGTAAATAGGTAAGGCCTAAAAAACCTAAATACTAAGACTAGTTAGGATTTTATTAAGACCTAGAAAACCCTATATTAGGTAACTATTAGTAGGAGGATACTATTAAAGCCTACTTTATTAAAACCCCCTTAGTTATAAAAGCCTTTTATTATAAGTAATATTATTCTAAGTTTACCTCTAATAATAGTCTATATAAGTATATTTACTACGGTTATAAAGAATTAAGGTCCTTATTAGTAGTGATAGGGACTTCTTCTATTAAGACTTAAGTAGGTAGTAACGGCTAAAGCCTTTTATAGATAGTTACCCCTACTATTATTAAGAGTATTTCTAAGAATATAGTACCTAGAGGCTATACATTCTAGGGTTATTACTTTATAATAGTTATAATTAGCCTATCTTAAGAAGGACTACGTTATAAGCTTTATACTAATACGGGTTATATAATAAGTCTTATTAATAGAGCGTTTCTTATAAAATATACCTTAAAGGTAGAGGTTAAGAGAATACCTACGCCTATAAATATTAGAGGTCTAGGAGATAAGATATATAACGCTAGTAAGTATACTAAATTAAAAATATACTTTCTTAGTAATAATAGTATAGCTCTAATTAAAAGGGAGCTTTATATTATTAATAACCTATTAGCGAATATACTTATTAGGGTTAATATTCTTAAGCCTAAGGGAATAGTTATTAACCTTAATTAAAACGTGCTAATAATTTAATTTTATAAGGGGATTAGCGTTCCTATTAATATTTCTAATAGAGGTAGTTAAATAAACTCTACTATCTATAATAAGAAAGCTATAATTATTACCCCTTATATAAATAGGAAGGTTTTAATTACTAGACCTTATTATCGGGCTTTAAACCTTCTATATAATAAAGAATTTCTATTTAAACTAGAGAAACTTAATAAGCTTTTAGCCTATATATATATAGTAGATTATAATATATCTTATATTATTATCTATAATAACTCTAAAGAATAAATTAAGCTTCCTAGGAATATTAAACTTAATAAAGTTATAGAATATAAAGCTTTAAGATACTTCCCTATAGAAGCCTTCTATAATAACCTAGTAGCTAGACCTCTAAAAAGGAATATAAACTAGGCTAAGTTAAATTTATAATATTTAGTAGCTACTACCGCCGTATTCTTAGTAGCTATACTAAATACCCTAGCTCCTAATACTAAGGTAGTTTATAATACTAGTATAATAATCTACGGCTTACCCTAATCAAGGTCTTTATTAGTATTAGTTATAAATAAATATCTAAGTCTCTAGTAGGATATAGGTAATATTATAAATATACCTAAATCTTACTAGATAGATATTCCCCTAGTAGATAATTAGTAAGAATTATATAAATTAGGCTAGGCCTAGGTTTATCTAATTAGAAAGGCTGATAAAGAGGTAATTAATAAAGCCTTTAATAAGCTCTATAAATAGGGTTAAATAGAATAGATATCTAAATTAACCCCGTTTTCTTTCCTATATTTTATAGTTTAGAAAGATAGGGAGTCCGGTAAAAAGGGACGAGTTATTATTAATATTAGGGTATTAAATAAAATTACTATACCTAATATATATCCAGTTCCTTCCTAGGCTAAAATTCTCGCCTTATTAAAAGGTACTATATATATTACTACTATTAATACTTTAAGCTTTCTCTATTAATAGTAGGTAAATAGGGACTATTACTACTACTTAATAGTAGCTAGCTACTAGGGGTAAGAAATATTTAATATTCTAGTAATAGGCTATTATAATTCACCCGTATATATCTAGTATATAATTAATAGGATTCTTTATCTATTCTATTATTTTTATAAGGTATATATAGATAATATTATAATCTTTTTAAAGTCCCTAAAGGAGTATTTATCCTAGCTTAACTAGGTCTTTTAAGTATTAATAGATATAAATATTTACCTTTCCCCTAAGAAGTTATTCTTAGGATATCCTTCTATTTATCTACTTAGCTAGAAAGTTAATACTCTAGGGCTCGCTACTACTAAAGAAAAGCTTATAACTATTACTAACCTCTTATTCCTAGGGATATTAGCCTAGTTAGAGAAATATCTTAGTTTAACTAGCTACTTAAGATAATATATTACGCGATATATTATAATAGTTAAACTACTATAGTTATATAAAACCTACCTAAATAAGGCCCTTTAAGGTAGAATAAAAAGTATTAGAGGTAATACTTATAAAAGGCTAGCCCAGTATACCTACCTAGGAAAGCCTATACTAAAAGAAATTAATATATTCTATTAGCTCTAGAAGCTTTTTACCTCCCTAACTATACTTTATTACTTTAATAAATTAAGATAACTATTTATAGACCTTAATACTAGTAAGGAATTTAGATTTAATACTTACGTCTACTATGTTCTATTAAAGGCTTCTATAAATAATCTACTAGGATAAAAGTCTTAATAACCTATTATATTTCTTAGCCGTCTACTTACTAATGCTAAGATATACTATTAGCTAATAGAGCTTAAAATTACTAGTATAATCTAGGTTATTAAGAAAATCTATTATATAGTAGAGGCGGCTAGGTTAATAACTATTATATATACTAACTACTTAGCTACTATCTCTATTATTTAATAGACTAGTCTAAATACTATATTAGTTAAGAAGCTTAATCTACGCCTTATTTAGGTATTAGAATATCTATAGTATTTCCGTCTTAATATATATTATAAACTAGGAAAATCTAATATTATCCTAGATATATTATCTAGGCTAGCTAGTTAGGAGTATTATCTAGCTAATATAAATAAGTCTAGCCTAGATATATTATTTATTCGGGTTTTCCTAGTTAGCTTAGTTAAAATAAGTCTAGAGTTTCGTTAATAGCTTATTAAGGGCCTTATTAAGGAACCCTGCTAGGTAAAGGTAATATCTATAGTTAAGAGGAATAAAGCCTTAGGTAGTAATACTACTAAGCTACCTTACTATATTATTAATAAGATTCTCTATTTTAATAATAATAATAAGGGTCTCCGACTATATATACCTTTATTAATTAAGAAGGAGGTCTTTTAACTAGCTTATAATAAAATAGGTTACCCTAGGTATACTTATATATATAAGTATCTTACTAATACTTAGCCTTTATATTTATAATATAGCTACTAAGCTTTATAAGTTTATTTATTATTACCTATATTATTAACTTAACTAAACGCTAAGGCATAGACCTTATAAGTTATTATAGCTAATACTTTTACTTATAAGACCCTTCTATACTATTATAATTAATTTTATCCTTATACTTCCTATCTCCCTACTAGATTAATATAAATATGTTATATTAGTAATAGATAAATTCTCTAAAGTAGTTAGCTTTATTCTAGGAAAGACTATATAGACTAGTAAGGAATAGGCGATTAGGCTACTAGATTAATTAGCTAAACTTAACTAGGGAATTCCTAGAGTAATTATTTTAGACTAAGATAGAAAGTTCGTCGGTTAAATCTAGAAATAGATATTCTAGTCTCTCTAAGTTAGTCTACTATACTTAATAGTATAGCATCCCTAGATAGATAGTATATTAGAATAGTCTAACTAGATAGCTAAGGTAGCGCTTCGCTACTACCTTATAACCCTAGAAGATACTAGGTAATAGCCTAGCGTTTTAGCTAGGATATCTACTACCCTAAATAATTTAACTAAATATAATATAATAAACTAAATACTAACTTAAATTATATATAAGTTTAGACTTAGGAGGCCCTAGATCTCCTATATATTAATAACCTATCTATTAAAGGCTTTAATAACCTAAATACTAAGGACCTTATTACCTATATATAGCTAGTATATCCTATCTCTATAAATAAATATCGCCTATCTTATATTAACGCTAAGGATATAATTATATTTATAGCCTTTAAGATAAAAGAATATTATAATACTATATACGCCCCTATATTCTTTAAGGTAGGTGATATAATTAATCTACGCCTTTACTAGGGATATAGGCTTCTAGTAGTTACGTTAAGGAAAATTAGCTAGTAATTAGTTAGGCCTTTTAGAATTAAGGAATATATAAGTTAATTAGTATATTAACTAGATCTACTAACTAATATAAAGATCTATAATATTATTTCCATAGCCTACCTAGAGCCTACTACTAACCCTAAGGATAACCTATATTAGTGATATTATCTAGCCGTTCCCTTTATTATTAATAGGTAGAATAAGTAGGAGATAGAGAAGCTAATCTAGAAGTAGAGGATCTATAGGGGTTATAATTAGTCAACCTAGTTCCTAATTAGATAGAAGAATTACGGCCCTAAAGAAGATTAGTAGATATTAGAAAAAGAGCTATTACAGAATACTTTAGTATTAATAAATAAATAAAATAATAATTTTAGTAAGGAGTCTAGGATTCAGCCTTAAATCTATTACTATTATTAGCGTTATTAGCGTTCTATATAACTATCGGGATAATAGCTTTATTTATTAACGGCATTTATTATAGTCCTACTACTTTACTTTACCTACGGAAGCCTTCCGCAGCCTATCTAGGGTAGGCCTAGCCCTTTAGTTTATAGGCAGGATTTCTGCAATACATCTTTCTACTACATCTTAATGCTATTATAATACTCTTTCCCTTTAAATTATAAGGGGAATAATAGTAATAGCCTCTAAGACCTCTATAAGTCTACTAGGCTACTATTAAGGAAGCCTTTAAAGGATAGCCTTTTTAGAGCCCTTAAAGTTATAAATAGGAAGGTTTATACTAAGATTTTACTTATAAGCCCTCTAATTTCTACTAGGAAGGTTCTTATAAACTATCTTAGGAAGAAACCTTATAATATTATTAAGTATTAGTAATAAAAGATATTAAGGTAAATAATAATTATAACCTTAGAAACTATTTCTTTATAATTATTTCTTTATTAGATTATAAATATTATTACTATTAATTAAGATTCCTATTAAAGAATAAACTCTTTAATTATCTTTATAACTAATATTAGAAGGCTACCTTATTAAAGCCTTTTATAATTATCTTAAAGCCTTTTATAATTAACCTACTAGTAGTAAATACTCTAATAAATACTAACTCTATAAGTTATTTTATAAGGGATTCTATTCTAATTATTTTATTAGTAGTAGATATATAAGGGATAGGCTATACTTTAAAAAACTATTATTATACTATTATAATTATTAGGTAGACTAATAATAATAAAGATATTAAAGTCTATTCTAATCTAGGATATATAATATTAATTATAAATATAACTTTTATCCTTATAAGTATAAAAATTAAAACTATATCTACTAATATTCTTATTAGGGGTCTTAGGTTTAAAATTTATTATTCTAATAAATTTACTATTATAACTTTCTTTCTTCTAGGCTTTATTAATAATAATAAGCTTATAATTATAAGTATTATTAAGGAAATTTATATTATAAATAATCTTAAGGCTAAAATACTTATAAGAGCTAATTTTCTTACTCTAGAAGCTATAATATTAGATTTTATAAAGTAATAAATTATTATTAATAACTATTAAAGTATTAAAATCCTAATAAATACTTAAATTTACTCTTTACTAGTAAAATAAGTAATTAAGAATAAAGAAAAATTCTTAATTTTTATAAAGACTACCGCCTTAGTATTAAAATAGGTAGAATGGTAATAGTTATTATATTACTAGCTATATAGGTAGAGAGAGATAGGATATATAAGATACTAAGACGGGTACTAGTACGCGTCTAGTACGCGGCTAGTTTAACTAATTATATCCTATTTTAATATATTTTAATACTCCTACTTAAATAAAGTACCTTATTAGTATAATAGTATAACTAACTTATTAATATTTTATTCCTACTATCTAAAATCCTCCTTCTTAACTAAATACTAGGTAATAGGTGTAAAGGTAAGTAGACGGTAGTAGAAGTCCTATTTAAAGGGTAGTAATTTAGTAAAAGCCTTTTAAATATAAATTAAATAAACTCTAATAAGGTAGGTATAATTATAAGGTAACTAATTCTATCTATATAATTATTTCTAAGATATACTTATTTTATAAAGGTACACTATTAAGGTTTCTATATTATATATACTAGGTAGGTAGGAGGGCGTTATAAGGCCTAATTTTAGTATCTATATCCTTAGCTATATTATAATTAAAAATAATAATATTAATACCTAGGTAAAGGATTATAGCTCCCTAGTAGTACTAGTTATCTACTTCCTATTCTTATCCTACCTAGGTATATATCTAGGTAGTAAAGATAGTAAGGCTATTATAGCTTAGGGGTATATTACGCTAAAAGCTATTATAAGTACTATATTTACTAGCGTATAGGAATATATTACGCTAGTTCCATTTTATATTAATAGCAGGGTAAGAGATAGGATTATAATAGATATATACCGTAGTCTAGGCCTAAGAGTTTTATAGGAAAGCGGTTAACTCGTCTACTATAATATTAATTTATAAGCGGGAGTAGTCTAGTATCTAGATAATATTACTAGTAGTATAACTTACTATTTAAGCTAAGAATATAGAAGGATAATAGAGCTAAATAGGCCTATAAAGTCTATTTTATATTTTAATATTATAGCGTAGAGTTATAGGGCTAGAAGGGTAGGTAGTTAAGAGCTAGCTATCCCTTAGTTAGTTATAGGAGTGCCCGTAGAGCCGCTAGGAGTACCCGCAGAGCCTTACCGTACTAAAGACTCCTACTACTATAGTACTTCTAGGCCTAAGGCCTTATAAAAGGGAGTTGAATTCATCCTATAGTACTACCTCCTAGTCCTTCTTAGCGTCGTTCGCTATAGCTTCTTTACATAATTTAGGTTTAAAGGGCTCTATACCTTTAGCTATTATTAGGAAGGTAAATATTACTAATAGATCTAGGGAGTTATCGCGTAGTTTATTAGGAGGTATTTAGAATTTAGGGTAACTAGATAGGACCTTAGCTAATAATAGGAGCTTATTAGTATCTTAATAAAATATTACTAGATAAGCCTAATTTAATTTAGGCTAGATATTTAATAGGGTCTTAAGGTAGGATTTATCCTTAGCTATTTTATCTTTAATATAGATTAGTAGTATATCTTTAATATAGATTAATAATACTTTACTTCTAGAGGGAGATTACCCCCTTATATTACTAGGTACCTATTTAGAGTAGTAAGGGAGGTTTATAAAGGTATACCTTTTAGCCTTTAATTTAGTATAACTTATAAAGACCTTCTTAATAAAGTAGATATTAGATAATTAAGTAAGCTTCCTAGTTTTATTATTAATAAGATAATAGATAGCCTTATTATTATAATTAATAAGTTAACTTATATAAGAATAGGCTTTAAAGTAACTAATTTTAATAGTAGTCCTATTAATATAATAAAAGGCCTAAGAGCTAAGGACTTATAAATAGGAGAGGTTAGACTAGTAGTTATTAAACTTCTTATAAACTATTATCTTAATACTAGACTTAAGGGATCTATTTTATAAGTAACTAGCTATTTAAATAAACTTAGGCTAGTACTTATAATCTATTCTATTATTAACTAGTATAATATAAGCCTTATCTATTAAGGTCTTACTAAGATACTTTATAAATTTATTAGCTTAGGGAGTATCTTATATTATACTCTCCTAGATAATACTATTAGCCTAATAATACTTAGTAAAGGTTATAAAGTTAAATTCCCCTCTATTATTAATATAATAGTATTATATATATTATATAAGATACTCCTAATTTACCTTAAAGGCCTTAAAGGCTAGTAGGAATTTACTTTTAACTTTAAGTAGGGTAATATTTAATTCCTTAATATAATTATATAATATTATACTAAAAAATTAAGAGTTATTATAAGTTATAATAATTCCCTTAAAAACTTTATAAGGGCCTATTAAGTTACTATTAATATACTTATATAAGTACTTCCCTAGGGTAATAAGATAGTTATATAAAGCCCTTATTATTTAGGTCTTTATATAGATATTATATATATAGTCCTTAAAGATAATCTTATTAAAGTTAATTCTACTAGATATATTTATTAGCTATTTTAGGTTCTATTAACCTAAATAACTTATATAAGTATACTAGAGGCTAATAAATAGAGAGACTTAAAAGGTTATAAATATATATACTTTTAACTTAAGAAGAAATTAGAATATAATTATTAAAGTTATAAAGGTAAGGGTTAGATAATCTTATATATTAAGGTAGAGGATATTATTATATTAAATATATATAAAGATATAACCTTTATAAGTAATAATATACTCTTATAAATTAAAGGAGACTTTAGCTTTAAGATAAAGTAATTAAGATATTAAAATTAGATTTAATTAAGTATCTAAGATATAAAGTATATTAATAAGGTATACTTTTACCTTAATTCCCTTACTAATTTTATAAGGGATAACCGCGGTACTACGCCCTATTATATAAGGACTAACCTAGCTAATTTTATAAATAAGCGACTTAGGAATTACTTTATATTCTTTAAGGATATCTTAATTATTAATAATATATTAGTTATATATTATATCTAGGAGGATAGTAGTAGTAAGGCTAATTATACCTAGTATAGTTATAAAGTTAATAATTAGGTCTTTAAACTCTATAAGTATATAAGGACGCTTACCTCTAGTATTACTACCCCCTTAATTATAACCCCCTTAATTTTAGCTCTTATCTACCTTAACTATCTTAAGGAAAGCCTTTATTAACTTAGGGTACTTATTTAATAGTTAGATTCTATATAACTTAAATAATTATAATAATTATAATACTTATTATTATAATATATATTTAACCTAGCCTAATAAAGTAGGTAAGTAGTAACTATAATAGTAGTTATAATAAAAGACTTTATAAAGTTCTAGTAAGCTTCTTTATTTATTATAATTAATATAAATTTATTAAATAAGACTATTATAATACCTTCTTTAATAGTAATAGTATATATTTAATTAAATATACTTTAAAAGGTATTAAACTTTATGTTAAGATACTAGAAGTATGTATTAATAATAAAGATATAAGGGAGTTTATATCTTAAGTTAATTAGGTTAGAATTAATAGTTTTAAACTTACTTATATAATTATTAATATCTTTATATTTAATATAAAAGAGGATATTAAAATTATAAATAATCTTATTAAAGATATTAATACCTTAAAGCTTATAAAAGTCTTTAAGGATCTTTTAAGCTATTAAAGGGATAGTCTTATCCTTAATTATATTATAAGTATTAATATTATAATATACTTTTATTACCTTATAAGCCTTATTATACTTATTATCTTAAATCTCTTAAAGATTTTAAGTTATAAGGATAATATAATCTATCTTAAGGATAGCTTTAAGGCTGTTAAGGATAATATAAGACTATATATTATAGGAGTATAATAGCTAGTTATAACTAGATTCTAGTATAAGAATAAATATAAGGGGGTAGTTACTACCCCCTCTATTCTCTACTTTAATACTAGTAGGAGGTATATTTATATCTTTAATCTTAATATTTAAATTATATAAATTTAATATTAGAGACTAAGTTAATACTAGTATTAATAATTATAAATATATAAAAGGTAGTCTTAATTTAATAGTAAGGCTAAAGATAATACTTTTACCTAATATTTTAAGGCTTTTTATTAAAAATAATAATAACTAGTTTTAAGGATAAAGTTCTAGTATTAATAAAGGTATAAAGGAGGTATTATCTAATAGTATCCCCTAATAATTAATAATAATAGCTACCTCTTAGTTAATTTTATAGCTAATATCTTAATAGAGATATAGGAAATTAAGGAAGTAGTAGTTTATTTAAAGGTTAATTAAAAGACCTTTAAGGTAAATCTTAATTAACTATTAATAGATTTCTTACTTAAATTCTTTAAGTTCTAGTATAAAGTAGTTAGAATAATAATAAGAAGGAGGGAGAGAAGAATCTAGAAAAGATAGGATAGACATAATTAATTTATAAGGAGGTTAGTAATTATTCCTAGCCTTCTCTATCTTCTTAGCCCCCTTTTATAAGAATACTATATATTATTTATAGTATTAGCTAGGTTATAAGTATAAATAACTATTATTAAGGTAGTTAGTATATATAAGGAATAGATATTATTTATATAATTAGTAAACTACTTACTAAGGGGTTACTATTACTAAGTTAGGGGGATTTTTACTATCTTAGTAAAAATCTCTATTAATAGATTCTCTAGCCCCTTTTTTTAGTAGTATATAGTATTAATATAGAGGTAATTTATAAGGGATAGTATTAATACTAATTATAGGGTAAATAAATAAATAAATACCCTACGCCTAGGCTTATAACCTATTAAAATAGGTAGAATAGTAATAGTTATTATATTACTAGTTATATAGGTAGAGAGAGATAGGATATATAAGATACTAAGATAGGTACTAGCGCGCGTCTAGTACGCGGCTAGTCTAATTAATTATATCCTATTTTAATATATTTTAATACTTAGTAGCTATTATCTTTAATAGGACTTTATTAGATAATTAAGACCTACTCTTTAAACCTTTATATAATCTTAATCTTAGATACGCTAATAGTATATTTACTTATATTATTAATACTTCTCTTAAGAAAGTCTTTATTAAAAATAATATTAATAAGGATATCTTTATTCCTAGGAAGGTAAGACTAAGTACTATAAAAGAGTTTAATTATAATAGATATTTTATAATTAATACTTACTATTCTAGCCTTATAACTAGTAGTTATTATGTCACGTAGCTAGAATAGCTAGATAGCTTGGAGAATGGAAGCCTTCCGTAGGTAGGTTTTATGCCTGCGGGAAGCTTCCCTTCTCTATTAATTAATTATATATATATAAAATTAGAATAGGTCTATTAGCTACCTTAATAATAGTAGTAATACCTTTATTTTACTCTTAAGTAACTAATATCTCTTTAGATACTATATAAAGTAACCGTCTAATATAGACTAATACTATTTTTATAATACTAGATCTAATCTCCTCTAAGACCTATTAAAGACTTCTGCTATACTTATTAGGTCTATAGCTATAATAGTATTTTACTCTATTATCTAATAAGGCCCTTAATAGCCTACTAAGCTATTATAGTATAATAAAATTATCTATTAAAGGCTTTAGTAACTAGGACTACTAAGTCTACTAAGTCCTTAGTTAGAGAAATTATTAGGGATTTATATTAAGGCTTACCTAATTTACCGCTCTTTCCCTACCTTTTTAATATTCCGTTATTATAGCTCCTTAAATTAATTAGGAGATTACTATTCTTACCTTTTAATTAGATAAATTTATATAGATAGGGTATATTTTTACCTTAGTTATTAATAACGCCGCTTACTATATTATTTCCTTAATTATAAAGGATACCTTAAGGCCTGCTAAACTAACTTAGGAAGCCTCTACTAGGTAAGGAGGTACTTATTCTAGATTTATATTATTAGAGGTTAGTCTTCTTAGAAACTCTACGCTATCTTAGCCTTAAGACTAGGTAACTAATAAGCCCGTATTATAAAAGGTTATATCTAAGTTTAATAAGGGAATAGAAGCCTCTTATAAGCTACTTAATAATCCGCCCTTACTAGGTATATTATCTTCGTAATAAACCGGTATTACGTCGTCCTATAATAGTACTACTACTACTAGGTAGATATCTATTAAAGAAGCTATCTATGAAAGACCTATTAGCCTAGAGCCTAACCCTTCTAGTAGTATAGTAAATGTTACTATTAACGCTGCTATATAAGTAGCTATTAATACTAGTATGTAAGCAGCTATTAATACTGGGATAGTATAGTATATACGTGAAAACCCACCTTAATAAGGGCCTTCTAGACTACCTGGGCCGCTAGGCCTATATAGCTAGGTAGGCTAGGTAGGCTAGGTAGGCTAGCCTAGCTAGCCGGGTTAACTAGGATAATCTAGTGCTAATACTAAAGGTAGAGAATATTAAGGATCTTAATAGAACTAGGAGACCTTAGCTACTTTAACCTTATATAATAGGGACTCTTTTAATTTATATAGATTAATTGATTAAGAAAGCTATTAAAGCTATTAAGAATAATAAAGTATTAGGGAGGCGGAAGTATTCCGCTATTACTAAGCGAAATATATAAAGTAGAGTAGATTCTATATTAGTATACTAGTAAAATAAAAAAAAAGTAAATAACCTTATTTACTAGGACCTATTAGTAAATTATAGTTAGTAATAATATCGGTAGCTATCTATCCTTATATACCTTTACTAATTTACCGGCCTTAGATAAATCCGTGAGGTTATATTATAAATTATCCTTATTATTATAACTAACCTATTTAACTAAGTACTAAGTCTTTCCTCTTAAATACCTTTTATCTAGTAATCTCTTAATTTCATACTTATCCCTATAAATAGCCCTATCCTTAGGGGTAATAGGTAGAGGCCTATTACTAAAAGTTTTATTATATAGATCTACCCCTTCTACTTTTAGCTCGAGCTATACTACTAATACTACTAGCTATATATATATTATAAGGGGTAGCTTAAGCTAATAGGCGAGTAATCCTACCTTTTATAAAATCTTAAATAGGCTGGTATATTATTATAAGAGTTTCCTATTAGAGACGCTAGGGATCTTATATCCCTTATATAAATAGAGGAAGACTTTGTTATTTTCTTTAAATTATAGACTTTTATACTTACTATTATACTAGGATTTTATTATAGTATTATTAAAGGCTATTATATCTTCCGCCTATTCCTTATAAGTAAGTTATAAGCTATTAAAGGCTTTTATAAAGATATTACTAATTATAAGTTTATCTATACTATTATTTACCTTAAAACTATGATAGAGCTTATTAGAAGTATATCCTATAATAATAGGGGAGTTATTAAGGTTAGCCTAAATATATAGGAGTATATAATCCTATTAATTCTAGGTATCTAGATAGTATGTAAGGTAGAATTATATAATAATTTCTATAATCTAATTAGTACGCTCGCTCTATCTATTAATTTATAAATAATATACTATAAATATAAGAAGTTTAACTCTAAGGCGCTTAAAGATCTCTTATTAAAAGTTTAATATAAATTAAGGGTCTTAATTACTAATAATACTACATAGAATACCCTAGTTATATAATAGTAAAGATAAAATTATAACTTAGGCCTACTAGGGGGCTTTCTAAGTATTAATACTAGGTATAAGAAGGACCTTCTTTAAGAACTTATAAGTAATTATTAGTAGGTAATTTATACCTAATAGGGTAGTAAGTAGGGTAACTATAAAGTCTATTATAATTATATAAAATAGTATAGGCGGTATTAGTATAAGGACCTATTCCCTATATAGTAGATATCTTCTTATCTAATTAAGTTAGTACTAAGGGCAGTAGCTAATATAGGCTTAAAGGTTCTTAGCTAGATATCTAATATATACTATATAAGAAAGTTAATTATAATATCTATAATAACTACTATAGTTAGAAAAGTTATAAGCTTATTTAAATAAGTCTTTCTTTATAATAGGAGGAATATATAATTATTACCTTTTCTCGCTATTAATATAAAAAATAAGCCTATCCTTAAGAATAAATAATATCCTAGGTTTATTATATTCTAAAATTATATCTAGATTACTATTTATAGGAGGCTTTAATATATAAAGGATCTTTTATTATTACTTATTATTTTAATAGCCCGTTTATAATTAAGATTTAAAATCCTCTATTATTTTTATATTTATTATATAGTAGATAATAGGGTTATTAAAGTCTTTAATATTATAGAGAAGATTATTAATTAAAGTAAGGAGAATATAAAGGATTTTATATAATAAATTAGAGTTCTTAATAGAGTTAGTTATTTAAAGTCTTAATAGTATATTAGGAATTATATTTAATTTCCTAGATTTATAATATAATTCTAAGTTAAATAAAGAAAGGTATTAAGAAGCTTATATAAGTTAGAGATTCAATTTATTTATACTTATAATCCTTAATATTAATTATTTTAATATTAAGATTATAGTAGAATAATTAGTATAAATAATTATAAGTAGTTATAAATTTAATTTAATTATATATTAAACCTTCCTAATAACCTATATAATACTAGTAATTTCTAATTTAGTAGGCTAATAGTTCTTCTTTATATTATTAAGATAGTAACTAAAAAATATAATAGGTTATATATTAGTCCTTATAAAAGGCTTTAATAATTATATAGGATCTCCCTTTATATAGTATATAATAGCCGTAAATCCTACTACTTTTAAGGTATCTAGATTTATATATAGAACCCTATTATAATTATAATAAATAAGAAATTAGGGAGTCTTAAAAGCCTCTTATAAATCCTTAAAAGTATTAAGCTCCTCTTATATAAGTTTATAAAAATTTACCCTAATTACCTTCCTTTTTTATATATAACCCTTTATACCTATATTAAGGCCTTTATTAAGGACTACCTTTCTCTTTTATAAGGGGTCTACCCTTTATATATATCTCTTAATTAATAAATAGAGCTAACTAGTTAGTCTAAGAAATATTTCTAGGTTAGCTAGGTTTTATAGAAATTATAATAAGGTAATAGCCGCGATTTTCTCTTTTATTATAAATATCCCTAGGCCGTTAATATACTAGCCTATTAGGGTAATAGAGGGGTAGCTAATATATAACTTTAATAATAATAGGCTTATATACTTCTACTAGAATAGAGTAAAGACCTTATATAAGTATTTAATATACTCTTATAAGGTATATAAGTAAATAATAATATTATTAATATAAGCCTTAATAAATACCTAGTATTACTAGAGAATAGTATTAGTCTATTATTAAATATATAAAGGCGAGCCCTTATAACCTATAAGGGCTATTAAAGATTACTCCTAGCTATAATAGCTTATAATTATAAGCTTATAATAGTCCTTAACCTAGACGCGGAACTAATAAAACTATCTTATAATATTAATAACTATTATATATTAATAACCCTATATTAATACTATTATATTAACTTATAAGGGGAGTAGATATATATTATTCTTTATAATTTTATTAAGCTCTTATATATTAATTATAATATAGCCTTTTCGCCTAGTAAGAGTATTATATTAAATTATAAAGTAGAGATAGTTAAATAGGGTTAGCTAACCTAATTATATAAGTTTTCCCTAGGCTTAAAGCTTATTAAAGGTCTTATTAATAATATCTTTATCCTTTTACTTAAGTAGATATACTTATATAGGTTTAGATAATATATTTAACTTTAATAGAATTAATATTTATTATTCTTCTAAGATATTAACTATATCCCTATTATTTATAAAAAGATCTTAGTATAATTTAATAATTTTAGTTAGTTAATTTATAATATATATTTCTTTATAAATTCTAACTCTATTCTTAAGAGTATTCTTAAGACTAGGGTTAATAATAGTATTTAACTTTATAGAAAGAGCCTAATTAATAGATATAATAGATATTATAAATATTATAAGAGCCTTCTTATTAATTATAATTAATAAGGATATAGCTAATATAGCTATTATAATAGCTATTATAATAATTTTAATATATTTACCCTTCTAACTATTATATTAATAGCTAGTTAGAAGGCTAGAGTAGTATATATTAACTATAAAATATCTATTATAATTAAACTCTTTTATAATCCTCAATCTTACCTTTCTAGGAATAATAATATCCTTATTAATATTATTTTTAATAAAGACCTTCTTAATAAAAGTATTAATAATATAAGTAAATATACTACTAGTATACCTAAGATAGAGATTATAAGAGGGCTTAAAGAGAAGGTCTTAATTATCTAATAAAGTCCTATTAAAGATAACGGCTACTAAGGCGGTAGTCTTTATAGGAGTAAAGAATTTTTTCTTATTCTTAATTACTTATTTTACTAGTAAAGAGTAAATTTAAGTACTTATTAGGATTTTAATATTTTAATAGCTATTAATAGTAATTTATTACTTTATAAAATCTAATATTATAGCTTCTAGAGTAAGAATATTAGCTCTTATAAGTATTTTAGCCTTAAGATTATTTATAATATAAATTTCCCTAGTAATACTTATAACTACGGGCTTATTATTATTGATAAAGCCTTAAAGGGATAAAGTTATAATAGTAAATTTATTAGAATAATAAATTTTAAACCTAAGACCCCTAATAAGAATACTAGTAGGTATAGTTTTAATTTCTATACTTATAAGGATAAAAGTTATATTTATAATTAATATTATATATCCTAGAATAGAATAGACTTTAATATCTTTATTATTAGTAGTCTACCTAATAGTTATAATAGTATAATAATAGTTCTTAAAAGTATAGCCTATCCCTTATATATCTACTATTAATAAAATAATTATAATAGGATCCTTTATAAAGTAACTTATTAAGTTAGTATTTACTAGAGTATCTATAACTAGTAGATTAATTATAAAAGGCTTTAAGATAACTATAAAAGGCTTTAATAAGGTAGCCTTCTAGTATTAATTATAAAGATAATTAAAGAGTTTATTCTTTAATAGGAATCTTAGTTAGTAGTAATAATATTTATAATCTAATAAAGGAATAGTTATAAAGAAATAGTTTCTAAGGTTATAACTATCCTTAATATCTTCTATTATTAATACTTAATAATATTATAAGGTTTCTTCCTAGGATAATTTATAAGAACCTTCCTAGTAGAAGTTAGAGGGCTTATAAGTGAAATCTTAATATAGACCTTCCTATTTATAACTTTAAGGGCTTTAAGAAGGCTATCCCTTAGAGGCTTCCTTAATAGTAGCCTAGTAGACTTATAAAGGTCTTAAAGGCTATTACTATTATTCCCCTTATAATTTAAAGGGAAAGTAATTTCTTTAATTCTAATTCTAGTTTTAATTTTAATTCCCCTAGTATTAAGGACCTTATTAGGGTTACCTATTAAATAAATTAGACCCGTTTAATAGGGCTAGTACTATTATTTAAAGTTTTATAAGTTATACTAGGAGGGTATAAATATTTACGCCTTAGTTACCTTATTAATAGCCTTAATAGGGTTAATAGCCTAGTAGAGGCTTCTAATATTAATAGTAAGTATTATTATTATTTTATAACTATAGTTAAGGTAGTAGTAACCGCTAGGAAGGCTATTAAGTTTAAGACTAAAATTAAGACTAAGAAGGTTAAAATAGAGATTAATACCTACTACGCTATTTTTACTAAGATAGCTAATAAGATTTTAAGTATTAAGATATATAATTCTACTATTAATACTTCCTATAATCTAATAAGGTAAGGAACTTATTATAATTAATATTATTACTAGGTTTAGGGATATTATACTAGAATTCTATATTAAGATTATATTAGATAAGAAGAATATAATCCTTTTTAACCTTAATCTCTAAATCCTTAGCTACTCTTATAATAGTTTAAGAGTACTCTTAAGGCTCTCTCTATTAAGAAGTATCTTATATAGTATACTTCTTATAAATTAGCGTACTTATATTAATATAGCGTAGGGCCTTTTATTATTATATTAATAGATAATACTATTTATTAATATTATAAGTAATAGGATATTTATTACCTTCTCTAAGCTTAGTAGTATACTATCCCTAGGTAGTTTTTTAGAGATATAATTAAAGGTTTATATAGATAATAGTATTACCCCTTACTTAAATAATATCCTTAATATAATTTATAAATATATAAATATTATAGAAATAGGTAGTCTTACTAGTATATTTAATATTAGAGGCGGTATTTATAGATTTATTATTATAAAAGGGATTAAAAAATCTAATATTATTAGGATTAAAACGGGGAGTACTATTATTATTAAAAGGTACTCTAGGAGGTATGTTAGGATTTATAGATCCTAGCGCTAGTAATAGGGCTAGTAGTATAATACTAGTAATTATTTCTTATAACTTAGTATACTAAGCCTTAGTAAAGCCTATATTCTTACCTATAACTAGATATTATACTAATCTAATAGGCTATTTATATATATCTTCTTTAATAGAAGTCCTATAAGTTATAAGATTAATACTAGAATTTAGCGGCGTAATACTTAATATTACTAAGGGTAACTTAATATTAAATAGAGCGAGAGTAGAAGATATAATAGTAGGTATTTTAACTAATAGGAATCTCTTAGGACTATTCCTAGTTAATAGTAGCTAATACTTTATAAAATATAATAAGAGTTATAAGAGACTTTAATAATACTTAATACTCTTAATAAAATATTTAACTACCTTTTAAAAGGCGGGGCTATTAGTAGCCTAATTAAATAGATAGAAGGGTAGTTTTATTAAGGTAGTATATAAATTACTTAACTTAGGGATTCCTAATTATAGGAAATACTTATAATAAGTAATAATATAATTAATATAATACTTAATAGTCTTATAAGGACTAGTTAGGAATACGGTACTACTATCGACGTGGCGTCTATAGTGCGTAGTAGTACTACGCTACCCCTTTACCTATAGTATATAAAGGAGGGAATTCCCCCTAAAGGGAAGGGTAATGATTAATCTTACTATTAATAAGAATAGAGAGTTCTATATATATATATATATACGCCCCGTTTATAGTACTTAATAGCTACGTTATTACGTAGTACCCTTATATTCTAATTACTCTACCCTATTTAAGGGTAGTAGCCTAACTATTAATAAGATAAGTAGAGAAGGGTTATTACGGGCGTAAGGTAAAAAGGTTAGTTAACTAGCGTAGATAACCTACCTAAATATAAGGGATTAAGCTTATAAAGAAAGTAAGTCTTAAGAATTAATTAATAAATTAATAATAGATATATTATAATTATAACTAATTATCTAGGGGTAGCTACTAGGCGTATAAACCTAGTCCCTACTACTTAAAACCTAAGAAGTACTATTATAAAGGATATAAGAACTTAAAGAAGAAATCTTTAAGAGGTAGTAGATATAAGATCTATAATAATATTTGTAAGAGTTAGAGCGGGAAATATATATTAATAATACCACTTAAGCGGGTTATTAATATTACCTATTATTAATAGAAGAATTAGAATTAAAGTATTTTTAATATAGAACTTATATTCTTAGGTTATAAGACTTATATATATATAATAGGAAGTTAATATAAAAATATTAAGAATAATTTAATAATATAGTTAATATAATTAAAATAAGTATAACCTATTTTCTTAATAACTTTATAAAAATCTAATACGCGTTATAATATATAGCCCTAGACCTTAAGGCTATATAGCGTAAGTGTATAAAGGATATATTAAAGGATAAATAGTCCTAGGAATACTTTAATAGTTTCTTAATAAACTAACTAAAAGATCCTTAAAATTAATATTTAATAATTAATAAATACTACTTAGAAGTTAAGTAAAAGGAATATTAAAAGATTATAGACTTTATAAATTACCTTATTAAGTTAGAAAGATAACTTAAGTTATTAATAAAGTATATACTTTATAATAACCTTTTAAATAAGTTATATAAGGATCTCTATAATTAACTTATAATATAACCTAATATCCTAGAGATAAGGGATACTCTTATTATATTAATAATCTAATTAGAGCCTTATATAATACTACTTATATATAAAGATTAAAGGGATAATACTCCTACTAGGGGTTAATATCCTTAAAGAGGAAGAGGAAATTTCTAAGGGTAAAGAGATAATAGCCTATATATAAAGTAAGAAGGGGAGAGCGGTATTAGGGTATTATTATACCTTCCTTAAAGGCCTAAGCCTAACCTCTCTACTATTAAGTATTATAATTATTAAAAGAAGGGATATATAATTAAAGATTATTAAAGTATAAAATTAATAGTTATAAGTATTATAACTAATAAGCCTATAACTAATAAGATATCTAATAATAAGCTAGCTAAGAGAAGCTTAAATTTAAAAAACCCCTAAGTATTATAATTATATCTACTATTATAATATAAGGGAAGAAGTAGATATAATAACTTATTATTATAATATAAGTAGAGCTTAAGAGCTTATAAAGAGAATTTATTATATTAATTAACTTTAGAGTAGATACTAATTATATTAATATATACTTAATAAAGGAGTAGGATTAAGAAATAGATTTAAGCTCTAGTAATACCTTATATAATAGAGTTAAGAACCTAATATTATTACTAGGTTCTTATATAAGAGGAATTAAACTTATTAATTTTAATAGTATTATATAATATTATAGGGGTACCTTTTATATAATAGTAAACTTTAATTATAACTTCTACCTTAGGTATTTATAATTAGAAGAATAAAATCCCTAAGTAGATTAACTTATATAAAACTAGTAATTCCCTATTAAGAAAAGTAATATTAAGGAGTACTTTAATACTATTAAAGCCCTAGAGGAGTAGCTTAATAGTATTATATTTATTATAATATACTTAGGAGTAGGTAATAAAAGCCTACTACTTAAAGTTAAGCTCCCTTTAGAATTTTAAGAATTCTAAGATATCTTCTTAATTAAGAATATTAGGGCGCTATTATATTATATATATTATAATTACGCGATTAATATAAAGGAGAACAAGGAACCTCCCTTTAACCTACTTTATAACTTATTAGAGAAAGAATTATATATATTAAGGGAGTACCTTAAATAGGCTTTAAAAAAGGGATAGATTTATTATTTTATAAGTTTAATAAATATATTAATTCTTTTTATATTAAAAAAGGATAGAATATTATATTTATATATTAATTATAAGGCGCTTAATAAGATTATAATTAAGAACTACTATCTACTTTTATTAATTAATAGAATATTAATAAGATTAATTAATATTAAGTACTTAACTAAGTTAGATCTTAAGGATATATATTATTACTTATAAATAAGAAAGGGTAATAAATAAAAGACTATATTTTATATAAGGTACGGCTATTTTAAATATATAATTATACCTTTTAAACTTATTAATATACCTACCTTATTCTAAGTATATATTAATAAAGCCCTAGCGGGACTACTTAATAATATATATATTATTTATCTAAATAATATTCTTATCTACTCCTAGGATAGAAAGTCTTATATTAGAGTTATAAAGGTAGTATTATAATATCTTCGCGAATTTAAACTTTATATTAGGCTAAAAAATATAAATTTATAATAATAGAAGTAGAATTCTTTAACTTTATTATTAGTTATAATAGTATATATATAGATCTATATAAAGTAGATATTATAATAAAATAGCTAGAACCTAGGAGTATTAAGGATATTTAAATCTTTTTAAGGTTTACTAATTTCTACTATTATTTTATTAAGTACTATTCCTCTATAACTATAATATTAATAGACTATCTAAAAAATAATTATTTATATATTAAAAATAGAAAGTTAATATTAAGTAATATTATAAGAGTAGTATTTAAGTAGTTAAAGTAACTCTTTTAAGAGGTACTATTACTTATATATCTTAACTTTATAAGAGAAATTTAATTAGAGATTAATACTTTAATTCTAGCTATTATAACTATTTTATTATAAAAGTTCCTAATTAATATTAAAGGGGCGGAAGTAGAATAGTATCCTATTACCTTCTACTCTTATAAGTTATATTTAGTAGAAACTAGATATAAGACCTATAACTAGGAACTACTTATAATAGTTAAGGCGTTCTAAGTATAAAGGTACTTCTTAAAAGGTAGCTTATACTTAATTATAATAATTATTAATTATAATAACTTAAGGTATTTCTAGATAATATTATTATTAATAAAGAGTTAAGTATACTAGGTAATAAAGCTTATAATATATAATTTTAAGATATACTATTATATAGGTATTAAGAACCTAGCTAATACCCTATTAAGGTAACTAGATTATATACTAGTAATAGATAAAGAAGATACTTATTTATTAATATTATAAACGAGCGGACGGCGAAAGGGTGGCCCTTTCCTGCTTCCAGCCTTCACGCGGCTCGATCGGGTTGGGTGCGGCCTGTTCGGGCAAGGCGGCATGCATCGCCTCACCCGCCGCTTTCTCAAGCTATAAAGACCTGCACCGCTCGCTGTTTTCCCGTTTCTCCTTCACCGTTTCCCCACGTCTCCGGCCCATCTCTTCGCTCCTTCTCATGGGACAAGGTTCTTACGCCCCCATCCTGCTGCAGAGTTGGCTTCTGCCGATCGTCGCCAATAGCCGTGCTTTGACTCTGCATCACGTTTGCGATCAAATGCGACACCTCTCACCTCTCACCCTCACCCTCGCCATCTCCTGGCCCGTCCCAACTCTCGTCCACGGCTAGAGCCAGTGATAGAGACGCGCCCTCCCGTCCGCCACCTCGTACATTGTCGCCCGCGCCGGCAGCTCAGCTCGGCGATGGTCGCTCTTTTTGGACCATGTTGGAACGCCTAGCCGCTCGATTCGGCCGCTCTGGACCTCCCTATCTCGCCGTCTCTTTGCCAGCTACTGTGTCACCACCCCTCGGATGATCAGCGACTCTGTGACGGCGTTGGTGGAAAGCTACAGCGTGCGGCAAGCATTCCAGGGCGAAGCAACTGCCTGATCCGACGAGCGCTGCCATAGGACTAATGAAAGAAATGCATCAACACTCGTTGCTAATGCTTTGGCTTCCCTTCGTGTCTGCCGATCTGCCTGGACAGGGGTCACCGCTCAGCTGTGACCCTAGTGACCTGGCACGACGAAGGGGCTGAGGAAGAAGCTGAGCAGCGGCGGTGAGCCTAAACCAACGAATGGAACCAAGGGAGAGTGTGCTCGCCCTGATCGACAATACTCTTTGCATGTCTGCCTGGTTTCGCCGACCTAGTTTCGCGCTTTTGGTGACCGGCACTCCGCCTTTCGAACTGTGGCCCACCGCAGGTCTCGTTTCTGCTGGCTTTCAAATGCCTTCACCTTTTCGGTACCTCGTCCCTTGCTCGGCGTCTCCCTGTTTCTCACCGGCAACCTTTCCAGCTTCAATCTAACAGCGTAGCGACCTACCTGCCTGTCTGCCCGCCACTTCACGTGCATAGCCTATCAGCGACCGCTATAGCCACGGCCAAAACGCTAACACTGTGGATCTGGCCCAAAGCTGCTGCACGTGTGCTCTCAAGACCAATCGAACAAATACCTTATTATGCACTGGTGGAGTGCCCTTTAGCTGCGCCGTCGCAAAGGGCGACCTAACATTACCAGCGGCCTGGTAACGTCTCCGGCGAGGGTCTAGCGGAGCGATAATCAGGCACCGTTATTAAGAATAGCTCAGCTGGGTATCAGGCATCAGCTATTGCTGACGTGTTAGCGGCTCGATCGCGAGGACGTATATATGCACTGCCTAGTAATACCTAGATCGGCGATTCGAAGGCGTGACGCTTTACTATGCCGCCCTACCCAGCATTTCTTACTCGGACCAACTGCGGTAATATCTCGAACTTGCGACGGTGAAGGTTTCAGCCGTATAGATATTAACCATGCAGGATCGGTTAATTAGTAACGAACAGCCCTTCGAGAGGCGAAGATCGGCATTACGACGGCGCTACCAAATGTCCTGCGAAGCGTTCTGCAAGACGAAAAGCTATAACTATCGAATTAGCTGTCGTGGCGGAGCTTAGTCGAGGCAGAAGGTCAAGAGTGGGATAGGGGATGATTAGATGTCGAGAGAAGCGAGATTTTGGCGAAGAACCACCCAGACAGGGCCTCGAGACAGGGATCTTGTTCTCGCCGAGCATCGCGGACTGTGTGGTGCAACCAATGCGTCTTGACAGTCTCAGCCCGAAGGTCTAAGCTACTGTAGCTGCCGTATTCGACCGGATGTGGATATATGGAGGGGGCGCAATAGGAATCATGCTACGTAGGATATCGATCGAATGCGAGGCTCTCGTGGATGGGAGCTGCGCCGGGGCCTGTCTATTGACATGCGACGAGTGCTTGGGATCGGCGATCGGTGGGCTCTAGGCTATAGAGAGGAAGAATTACGATTTTGAGTGGAGAAAGTTATAGTGGATGGCCTGCCAGCCGTTAGGTACATATATCGCGCCTCTCGCCTCTTCTAGTAGTTTCGGATTTCTTTTCAGACCATCCAATAAGAAGCTCGGTTAATTTGTCACCCTTTATTCCCTTTGTAATACTATCCTATAATGGCCTTTATTAATATGGATTCCGTTCACTTCTATTAACCTCGGAGCATGGCAGGCTGGCTTAGGAAAAGGCGGTCTACAGCGTCCAACCTTGATGTTTGCGCCGTTAACAACGAGAGCTATAATTCCATGGCCCTCAAGCCAAGTAGCGTTCCGAGCGGTAGACTCGAAGACTATAATCTAATCGAATCTATTAATCAGACTGTTTCGTTACTAAGGGAGTCTCTCGGTTTGTTCCGCGAGTCGATAGTAGATCCTCGTAATGCTTAATCGCACGCTCTAGGTACCCCTCACCTTTATCGATTGTAACGAGTGGTCATTAATGTTTCCAGGTCCCTCGGACGAAGTCGATATCGAGTGTAGCCGCGGTCACCGCAGTCATGAGGAAGACGATAACCTCCTAACCCTCGACGAACTCCTATTTAGTGTCGGAGGAGCGCAAGAGCCACATCGAGCACAATCCAGAGACAAACACGGAATAGGGGGGTCTGACAGTACCATTAAACATCCCGCCCAAAACGATTGCAATCACGTTCCTATCCTCGGACCGAAACAGCGTGGAGACAAGGGCGAGGATAGTGACAGCAACAGCCCCCACCTCAGTAGCGGCGACTCAACTTGTGAGGAGCAAAGTAGGAGGCACTACTTCAGTACTCCACCGACTATGGCAGGCTCAGAAGTCGGGTACGACCCTTGAAATACCCACTCGTTGATCCTAATACTAATAGATGGCGCCTATTTAGACGTTTCATTCTTCGCGAGAAGACAAAAGATCCTATCTCTCATCCTTCTCCACTACCTGATCTCCTCCTCCCGTTAACACACGATACACCAACCTGCTTCAGAAAAATCGAGCCTCATCACCCCGGTAGAAGGAAAGAGAAAGGGGACAAAGGAGCGAGCTACAGTACAGACGTCATCATCCCAAATTCTCTCCGATCGCCCATTACATTGCCAACTCCTAAGTCGTCACTAGGTTCATGGCGGTCTCCACTCCGAGAAGACGCTACAGGAATAGCGGCAGGTCAGGCTGACTCGCCGTTAATGTGGAGCCCAACAGGTTCTACGGACGTCGAGCGAGTGACAGCTAAAGGCGCCACCGACATTCGAGATTCCTACAAGCGCACAGCGGACAGTACAGGTTTAAACGAGGGGGGCGAAAGTACGCATAGATCGGAAAAGGTCCGGTGTGTAGGTGAGTACGTAGGTTTCTATTGCCGTGGGCGCGTCTAATACTCTTAAGAAGACCAGACCGTGATCGACGAGGCAGATAACATCGACGAGGACATAAATGACCCTGCCGAACATCGCCGGTCTTTCTCGGTAGTCAATTCGCTTCCTCTGGTTGCCTTCAGAAATCCATTTGAGCGATTTTACCAACAACGCGAGAATACAAGTTCAAATCGATCTAGTGACGTTGGCAACAGTCAAGGTGAGCGCTGACAGGGCGTTTCTGACTAACAGCCTGGATTCCCTCTGACAGACTTCAGATAACCCTCTCGTGATTGAGGATAACGGCGAAATGACTAGCGAAACCGGCGCTTCCACGAGGGCCGCGAGCGTTGAGTTTAAGCCTGGTACCGCACACTTCTCAAGCTCCCATTCGAGGGAACAGCCTAAGACGCATGGTTGCTTGAATCCTTATACTACCACCGAACCTATCATCTCATTTCTTGATTGCCCGACCACTCCCTGTATTATTCTACCCTAGGATCGAGGTGAGCAGACTGCGCGCGGAGGCGATTACGGAGTAATAGCGACCGTCAACCCCTCGAGCGTTATCGTCGCCACTCCACCGTCTCTCGAGCGGGAGGGCCAGCGAGATCTAGCACAGGATGAAGAGGAGGACTGGGAGATCGTGAAGATGGTTGGCAAAAGATGGACGAGGAAGGGTTGCGAGTATAAGGTGCGCTGGAAGGATACGTGGATGTCTGATAGTGAGTTGCGAAAGGCGGCGCGGCTCATGCGGGAGTATGATACACCAGTCAGGGGGCAACGTGGAGGTAAAAGGGGCAGACCGGCTCGCGTAGGAAAAGCTGACATATAGTAGTATCGTCACTACAGGTTCCATGACAGCCATGATGAAGAGTTGCGAGGGTCTAGAATACTTTTGAGCTTGCGCAACGCCTTTGCCGTAATGTGTTTTTAGCGATACGTGACACTTCTATATATCATTCTAGGTTTCAAGTACTTCGGTAAGGGTGTCCCGTAAGAATCGATGTTATCGGTAGAGTGAGTCGAAGCTTCACTATGCTGTGTGGAGGTTTTGTTGTTAACTTGACCGGAGAGATGCAAAGCGCGATCGAGATCCTTTTGCCCTATGAGTGCAGGTATATGGTTGTATGATCCAAGACGATGACAATCCTTCTAGAATCGACATTTTAACTCCTGCAGGTGTCTAGCACCAATGTTAACATTGGGAAAGACTAGCCACTGCAGCGCAACACGCTGACCCGGTTAGAGAGGCTAAAAGGAAAGAGTGCTAGCGAGACTCTGAACAGGCTAGCGGCTCGGAAAACCGCAGACAATTCCCAGGAGCGACGGAATTTGGATCAAAATGTTCGGACCCGCCAGAGGAACCCCGGAACATCTCCCAGGATGCTCTCAAAAAGCAGCCAAAATTGGATACTCTACTTATCCATGGAGCAGGAGCCGAAAAGTCAGGCTAGAAGCGCTTCTTTATGGATGCGGCCTCGCCCAGGATTATTCTGTGGATTCAAGGTCGTGTGGCTCCCGGGAAGTGATAAAGTTGTGCGGATTGGGAACAGTATGCACACTTTCCATGCTAACACGATTTAGAAACGATCTTGGGTGCAAAGACGGGCTATAGTTCGTCTTCCCTACAAAATAAGTCCTAATATCTGCGGTTTAGGAATCTAACTTCCTGCCTCCAAATTCGCTCCTATCATGAGTCTATCGCTGTTCCGAAATGTGTTTCCAGACATTCCCGAATGCCGCAAAGAGCTAATAGTCTAGCTATATGAAAGTTTCAATCAAGCTCAAGATCGCTGCCTAGTTGGTTGTACAGAAGTGTTGGACCAGTCATGAGTGTGAGACTGGTCTTTTGCCCCTGACCAATCCGCTCTTGTCATCAGCGTGTCAGGCGCTGCAACGACCAGTCCAAGGTCATTGGTCCAGTCACAAGTCATTCAACTCGGTAAAAGCTGGGACCGGTCTTTTGGGCGAGACTGGTCCCACCTGTGTGACCGTCCTCAAAAAGATTCCTCCCCCAAGAAGAGGGACCTGTCAACATGTGAAATGACTGGTCACGCATTTCTCCAAGTGGCCATGTGGACCAGTCTCCCACCCCGGCTTAGGAATTTCCAAGACTGGTCTTCACGGTAAGACCAGTCTTTCCACTATGACCAGTCTACCTGCAGCCGGCGAGAAGCTTCCATGCATACTCACAGCCTCCAGCTAGGCATCTCCTTAGGGCAAAGGATTCATTATAAGACTCGGTCGTTTCCCCGTCCTTAGACTCCTTAGGAAAGAATTTCCTAATAAAGATTGTATACTCTTTCAGTTGCTCAAGGCTGTCAAACTCGGAAGCGCATTTGCCGGTACTTCCTGCGTCCACTAAATCGACGAGGTTTACGAATTTCCCCAAGAAGGACCAAGCGCGACCCCAATCGTCAAAAAAATCCCGATATGATATCGAGTTCGAGCCAAGTATTTCCTGTCTCTTATTTGCTGAATCATGCTGATCTCGTCCGCTTCCTACTTTTCATTTTTGCCCGGACAGTGTAGGGATTTATTACTTTGATGTGCAATATTTCCCTGAAGAATGTGATAAGCCCTGATAAACATCCTTGCTCCTTCTGCCATTCACGCTTGTGCCTTCGAACCCGCTTCCTTCGAAGCTTGTCCGTTCTCCAGGACGGAAATGTTGTCGGAGGGTGGCCCACATCTCGTGCCGATGCTTCAGGTGCTTGATGTCGTACCCTGCGAACCCCTCTCCGCCTCCGACGACGAGATCTTCCAGGCTCACGGGATAAATCTTCGTTTTGACGCATTGAGCTTTGTCGACCAAGAAGTATTGCGTAGCGATCTGCGGTCCTCCCCTCGGGAGGGGATGTAACCCTGCGAAGATGTCGATTTCGTTTGCGCTGCTTATGGTGCCGCACCACACCGGCAGGGTCACCTTCCCCTGTACTGAGAATTTCCAATTTACTCAACGGATCAGCTCCTGAGGCTTGTGGCGACACGGCCATGGCCGCAGCGGAAGGCGGAATGTTACGCGGGGTAATCAGCGTTTCACGACGTCGGTCGACGACCAGACCACCGGAAGCGACGCTCTGGACGTCGCCAGGCACGCCTTCAACGTCGAGCGGCGATCTTGGTGTTGGAATGGTATCGGAAAGAGAGTTGGGATCGTCAGGAGGTGAAATACGGGCATCAAGTGAGGACGAATGCAGGGCCCTGCTTGTCATGCTGGGAGAGGGGGCACGAACTGTGGCCAGAGGAGATGAGGAATAGATTTTGACTTGGGTTTTGGCGTAATTCGGCTGTTCGACCGCCGTCTGCTCGCGATGGCCTTCATCCTCGTCAAGGTCTTCGAGTGGAGCTTCTCGTATTGAAGCCAGCTGCACCTGCGAGACGGCAGCTGACATGCTCATCTCGTTGAGTGCCCTCTGACTGTGGGATAGCGCGGGGAACAACGAGATCCGCGAGAGGTTGGTCGGAGACTCATTTGCGGTCGTGAACCTTAACCGGCTCCACCGTGTTGCTTTAAGTTGCTGGAATTTCTCTTCAACATCAAGACTGACTTTCTTCAGCGCAGATTGGAACGCCTCGGCTCTTTCCCAGGTGCTGAAACTAATGGTGTCTTTTACTGTCCACAGAGAATACAGAGATTGGTGACCGCCGTCGACTTCAAATACCGCGTGATATTTGATGAGATTGAAGCAAAGGTAGCACGCATGCTTGTTACATCCGATGTGATTGCTGTACACATGGATATGTGGATTTTCCTCGTAAAAAACGATTAGTTGGATCTCCGCGTGCTGTCGATATTGTGGCCAGCGTTTGAGCATACGCTCAAACTTGTTCTCTTCGTCCCGTCGGACTTGGAGTCCTGCCCGTGCACGCAGTTGAGCAACGGTTCGATCAGCCAGTTCAGGAATTGGGATTCTCGCCGCCGGGACCATTTCGACGACGATCTTTCGACCGAGCTCTTTGATCTTGGCAACAAAGTCGGTCATTGCTAAAGCTGCTCGATAGATCTTGGAAATCTTGCCCAAGCGTTCGATGATCTTCGACATAGTTGGTAAACTGATACCTGGCTCCGGCCGCCTGTTCAGATTCGCTTGTAGAAAATGCTTGAAGCTGCTCGACCGGCGGACACTGTAGGCCAGTCGACTTAAATCAACAAGCGCGTTGAGTTCGCCGATCGTTGACGAGTGAATGACCTCGACCGTCGCTCTCTTCAGCTGCCTTACACGCTCCTCACACAGACGCATGTAAGACTCATGTGTTTCATCGCAGTACTGACTGAGGTATTCGATATCCTGCGACGATTCGTCGACGAAAGATCCCGCCTGGATCCCCGGATGAATGTAATGATCGTGATTGTGTCCGTAGACAAAATGGAGTCGATTGTTCAAACCGACAGCTTGCTCTCTAATGCGATGTTTGCATCTGAGAAGAATCTTTTCGATCACTGGCGGTTTCAGTTGATCTGACTCACTTGCTGGGACACAACAATAAGTTTCATTCTAGATTCCCACTTCGAAAAATGGTCGAATCAGAAGACCCCTCACCCACAGTTGTAATTATGTCTTTCATCCCTGCCAGGACATCGTTGTGAGCGCCGCTGTTTCTGGCAACTCGCAGCATATGTGTCTGCCCATCGTCGCTAAGTTCCAAACACGTCGCAGTTACGTTATCTGGCCCACCCGGCCCGGATGCGACGAGAGCGAAGTCGTTAAGGAAGTCTGGCGTCATTCGCAGGAGCTGGTCCGCTTGATCCGTAGGATTTGAGCTCGCATCAGGCTTTCCATTTCGCCATTTTAGAGGGTGGCCTTGAGAGCGATATCGTTCATCGGAAAGGAGAATAGCATCCTCGAAAAAGGATCGCCTATCTATACCATTCCAGACCGAGCAAGATATCATATTCAGAATCTAGCCATGCGACTCATAAAAAAATCAGTGGTATGCACAATCTAGATATGGAGATTGAAAATACTTTTTACTCCCAAAACTCGAAATAAGACAAATTGATCAATCTAACCATGGATGATCGAATTGCGCTTCACCAATTAACCTTGGGAGATCAATTACATTGTGGGGCCTCTGTACTCACTGTTGGCGAGCAGAGATTGGAATGACGAACCGGACTCCTGGAGAAGAGGGGCCAGCTAGCAACACGAACGCTCATATGGGGATGCGTCACAGGTGGGGGCCATGCCCTCTTCGTTCGGTGATCGGACTTAGATATCTAAGATGCGTAAGGAGATGACGTCGATCCAAAGTCTTCGGTCTCCACCAGCATCTACCCCTCCAAGCATTTCAACCGGTCACTGCATGTCATCGCCCCCTCAGCATCTATGTGAATGATTGTCCGTCGATTCGGACCATCATGCTTCTTATTTGTCGATTCCGCGTCAGCAAGGCTGAGGGTCTTAATGCGATCGCCGAAAGTTCAGAACACTTTACGGTCTCTGACCTCAAAAACTGCCCAGAGGTGGGGATCGAGACACGCATTCAATGGGCGAGCAAGGTCGTGGAGTGCTTCAAAGTCGTCCACGACTCAATCATAAGGAGGGGACCTCGTCCCCGCTCTTACCTTTTACCACCAACTCCACCGACTTGGCCGACGGAAGGGAAATATCGACATAATTGGAGAACGCATAGGCACTGCGAAAGAGCTTAATACTTGTGGGTGTTTGGAGAGACGCTTGGGTGAAGGAAGTTCTGATTTGTGATGGTAGATGTCCACCAGTCAGACTGGACCTGGTTCTCGGACCATGACGAACCCTGGCGTTGTGAGTATTGTGCATTGCCTAAGTAGGCATGGGAGCGCGGATTTGGCTGATGGAGCGGCAGGAGAATGAGACGGAAAACCAAGGAAGTGCTGATGGCACACAGGCCGCCGAAGAGATGGCGGAATGGCGGAGGAACGTTGTGGAGGAGGACAAGGGAAGACATGGAGAAGAGTTTAATGGAACAAGTTTCCAGAGTCGGTCGTTCGCGGTTGAATGGAGGGGCAGTGTGCTGGTCGATCCTGAGGCGTTTCTTGCTGAGCTTCGCAAGGTCATTGGAATGGATGTATACTTCTTACTTGGGGTGGAAGGAAGGAAGTCTCGGAACGATTATATGGTTGTCGTTCGGACGAAGGAGCAGCTGAGGTATCGCGACATCAGGAGGGCGCTGATGTTTGGGCATGGAGGGGATGTGGAGAGGGAAGTCCCTTTCACCAGGCTTCAAGTCCCTCAACGATCGAGTGGGGAGGGCCAACGAGAATTTGTGCTCGAGATGGTTCGAAGTTATGAAGGATACCCGAAAACATACCGGTATAAGTATGAAGAGATGATGCGGGAGCATACGAAGAATTATGCTCGACCGGGGCGCAGAAAGCATCCAGCTGTAGGATTGAATAGAAATTAGATTTCTTCAAGCTATTTACCCGACATCGAAAGCAAAAATGAAAGGATTTATTTTGATTTGCTTGGCAACTCGAAGTTGTGTTATTTGTGCGTGAGCAAAGGGGGACCCCGCCGAGAGGCAGGGGGGGTGAAACCCGAAGAACATCACGGAATGGTAGAGGGAGGGATGATCACGGATGCGATTGTATTATGTGCTACAAAGTCCAACGCCAACAGGACGAAACGTACGAACAACTTGGTTTTGTCGGTCGTGAGGTCAATGGTATAGACTTTCAACAACGCTCGTGCCGTTGAATTCACGGATGAAATTCTCGCTCGCCTTGACCGCCTGTTGGATATGGGAGTAGGCCACTCGAGTGTTTCTCTTCGTAGCTAGAGCGTGAGCGATGGTGACCACGTTCTTAATCTAGCAGAAAGTTGATCAGTGGAAGGAGTCTCTAGAGGCAGTATATAGCAACCCTACCTGTCGACCGTTGAATTCCGTGGTGGCCAAGCGTCCTATTTCTTTGCTAGTCACTATCGCTCCTCCTTCAGACGTATAGGCCCTGTGGAGCATATGTTCCCAGATTTGGCTTCGCACATTAGCATCTAATTCGTGGTATTTCAGCATGAGATGGATCCTGCTGAGGATCGCGTCATCGAAGTTGGACACTCGATTTGTGGTGAGGAACATGATACCATCGCAATATTCCAATTTGCGAAGGAACACCGAGACCAGCTTGTTGCGAGCGACATCCGCCTTTGAGCGTTGTTCCTAGTTGTGAAGTTATGAAGAGCCCCATTTACTAGCCAAAAGTACTGTCGACTCGAAACAGATCAGCCTCTCCGAAGAAATGCACCCCGCCTAATTTTGACAAGTACTCGTACGCTCAGCTCCTACAGTGAGATGATTCGGCTCACTCAAGCCGGTTCGATGTACAATACTATGGTTCAACCTGGCCGCCTGCCCAAAGCTCGTGCTTGGAACAATCAAATTTTCACTCGATGACAGGATTTCACAAGAAGCCATGTCAAAATTAAAACTATCTATACCCATCAAGAACGCCAAGCAGTCTGCAAAAACGCGGCATCGCACTGTACGTGGGAAACTCACTCGCATCGCTGAAAGAAAATCATCGTATTCGCTCAAAGAGAATCATCGTATCGCTCAGAGTAAACAGAATCAATCAGAGCAACACCACCCCTCCCTCTCTCTCAGTCAATCACTGCCCACCCCCAACAATCTCAACAACAACCTTCCCCCTCGCCCTGCCCGTCTTCAACCTCGTAAACGCACCAACAACATCCTCATACCCAAAAACCTGATCCGTGACCGGCTTGATCTTCCCCTCACCCACCCACCCGGCAATCTTCTCCAATTTCTCCCCCTTGATATCCGACACGAGCACCACAAACTTCCTCTTCCCCCCGCCCAGAAACCCCGGCAAAAGCGAAGCGCGCAGTGCAAACTTCATGAATCCCAGAGTAGGTCCGCTGGCGACTTCGATGAATTTCGCATGGGGGGAGGTGTAGGTGTGGGCTTCGAAGAACAGCGCCGGGTCGCTGAAGACGTTGTCAACGACGTGGTCGAGAGGCTGTTTCTGCGCGCGCAGCTGCTCTAGGAGGGAAGGCGAGGCGTTGTAGTCTAGCACTTCGTCGGCGCCGAGCGAGCGGCAGAGTTCCGCGTTGCGGGCTGAGCAAGACACTGTGACGTGCGCGCCTGCCGCTTTGGCGATTTGAATGGCGTAGGTGCCTACGCCGCCGCTGCCGCCGTTGAGAAAGACGCGCGTACCGGGCGAGATGAACGGGATTAGCGAGTCGTAGGCTGTTACCGCGGCGACGGGCGTGCCGGCTGCGACGAGCGGGGTGAAGTCGCCGGTGCTGGGGAGAGGGGCGATTGAGGTTGTGGGCGCGGCGACGTATTCGGCTAGACCGCTACCGGCTAGCGGATTGGTGCTCGCGGCGCCGAAGACGAGTTGGCCTGGGGAGAGGTTGGAGCCGGAGGCTGGAGTGATGATGCGGCCGGCTATGTCGAAGCCGGGGGTTGCGGGTTTTTTGACCATGAGGCGGCCGATGAAGGCTTCAGCTGGTTTGTAGTCGACTGGGTTGAGGCCTACGGCGAGGACTTGGATGAGGTGTTGGGCGGAGGTTGGTTTGGGGAGGGGTGCGGAGTGGAGTTTAAGGTTCTTTTCTAGGCCGCCGTCGGTGGCGGCGTATTCCCATATGCGCATGGTGGGGGGGAGTTGCTCTTTCGACATGGTGGTGAGGGTGTGCTGCGTTTCGGGATGGGGTTATGCTGCGTGTCGGACTGAGGCAAGAAATGGGGGTGGAGGTGAATTAACTCTTGGTAGATGTCTGCCTAGAAGATGATGATAGATTTGAGGATTGCTGTGCAAGAACGAATATTGAAGGAAGGAGCGACACGAAACTTGTTGGCAGGAGCAGGTGGTCAAGTGAATGATGGACGGATGGTTGATCTCCCGAACGGCATAGATCGGGTTAGTGCGCATTCTTGGAGTGTAGCAAGGTGAAGCAGGATAATGTATGAGGAGACAGACAAATCCATGTCGACGCTAGCCGTTCATCGTATTGTAGAGTACAGTAGAGTATTATTGCATGCAGTACCCATTGCTGGGCATATCAGGCTCGGCTACATGCCGGGAGTGGCATCACTTGTGGCTTGCATCTACCGTATGTGCGTATATATCGCACGCTTACCCGATATCGTATCGGCGCCAAGGGAATAAACACGTGAGCCATTTGTTTGGGAATGGTATGCAGTAATGAAAAAAGGAAGTCGCGCGTCTCAGGCATCAGGCATCCAGGAACAGCATCGGACAAATTGAAGCTCCCTGGCCGGCCTGTTTTGATTGGGCGGGCCTGCACCACTTGCATCCAATCCATCTGCAGGGAATAATCGGATCCACATGTGTACTGTATATACTGTACTTTAGTGGTACACGTGCAAGTGAGGCTGACTGACTCTTTTCTTGATAACAATACGAAACGAGGCATAGCGCCCTTTTGGTGCCTGTGTCACTACGTAGGCGGGCGAGTGGCTCATGCATACATACTATACTCTAGCTGTCCCGTGACAAAATACCCACCGGTACTGCTGTGCTTGCCTTTTACATCGAGCTGGCCATCACGTCCCATCAACACCAACACTAACAGCACAACAACAATAACAACACCAAAAAAAAATGCGCCCCTCAACCTTCCTAGTCTTCGGCGCAACAGGAGGTACAGGCCGCCACTTCGTCTCGCAAGCCCTAGAACAAGGCCACACGGTGCGAGCCCTTGTGCGCAACCCGCAGAAACTCGCCACCTACACCCCCAACCCCAACCTACAAATCCACACAGGCTCCATTACCAACATCCCCAACCTCGACGAGCTAGTCCACGGCAGCGACTGCATCGTCACCATGCTCGGCGACGCTTCAGCCCAAACCGTGTCCAAAGTAAACACAGCCTTCATCAAACAACTCATCCCCTCCATGCGACGCAACAATGTAACCCGCCTACTCTACCAAGCCGGCGGACTGAGTAAACCCTACAACGCCAGTCTACCCCCCTACCTCTGGTTCCTACGCCACACAGTCGCGCTTACATACGCAGGACAGCACGCGGACAACGAGGCCGTGATGGAGTATCTAGGCAAGGAAGCCCAGGATATCGAGTGGATTGTGCATCGGGCGGGGATTGGGAGTGATGGGCCTTCTGGGGGAGTGTTGGAGAGGTCGGCGACGAGTTCGGGCAAGTATAGTGTTGCTACGTTTCGGGATTGTGCCGAGTATAATTTGAGGGTTGTGGAGGAGAGGGAGGCGGTGCATACTTGTTGTACTAGCTTTTATGTTGGGTCGTGATGAGTTGGTTTTGGGGTGGAGAGAAGGGGGTGGTGTATTGGTTTGACTGGCTTGGATTAGAATCAGACGGTATTCGCCTTGCAAGGCGTGGTAGACTGTCAAATCGGTGTATGCTCAATTTGCCATTCCTCGTTCCTGACAAAGTCTCATTCGGCTCTGTGGGAAAGCACGGCATTTTGTTAGGTACAAATCTCTTATTGAATAACCTGTGATCCCGATCGAAATTCTCAAAGACACTTTACACTACAGTAATTAGTGGCCGAAGCCTCAAAAGCTTGACCTTCAAGGGCTAAAAACGCCGGAGTTTTTGTTCCTCCGACCACTGATGACTCACATATATGTATCGGCAGCGACTTGGCCATCAAACGAAGTAAGCTTTTGATGTTAGCTGAGAGTTCAATGGTAGCTCAGAGACCTTTGAATTGTAATACTAACAATTAGTATAGTAGCCTTTCCGCCCACTTGATCGGTGGATAAGACCACGATGGGGTGGTTGAAGCAGCCTTTATCAATATCTACACCCACGAGAAGGTGGTCGTCAATTTCAACTTTCCTGGGCAACCAAAGGATGCAGCCGGCCAGGATATCATGGTGTTGACGAGTTACATCTTGCGCGCAATGCACCTGCAATGGAGACGGGCATGAGGACACCCGTGTCGCGAGCATTATGTCGTGACCATCAGATATTGCTGGACAGAGATGGTTCGAATGGAGAGTGTTAGCAATCCTTCATATCCTCGCTCCCACTCAGCCCTTAGATTATCGTCCTTCCCGTTCCCAGGAAGCTCTCTGCAAGATCTGACTATACTCATTCCTGGGAGAATACTCCTGAAAGAACATTTCTATGGTCAATGAAAAGCAAATTGTGTCCTTTCTCATCCATTTCAGCGACCAAGCTCCCAGGAGGCTGTGCCTAGGATAGTGTAGGTTCGAAGAGATCTATCCTTTAAAGAGCCTAGCTCAGAAGTGGAACACAGCTCCTGGGAGCATGGGCCTGGGAGCGGGCGGCCTGGGGCAATTCTGCGCCACCACCACCCTTTTCCAATGTCAAGTCTCGGTCTCCAGGCGAGGCTCAATCTGCAATTGATCATTGATAAGGCCAGCGTTCAGCTAACACAGCTTCACATTGAATCTAACAAATAGCTAGCACGGTACAGCGGAACCCTCCGACCAATGAATCATCCATTCGTAATACAGTTCAGATCAAGCTTGAGTCTATTCAGGAACTCATCCGCAGACTTTATTGTTGTTATTCTCAAAAATTCTACTTCACCCGCCAGGCTTTGCACGGTTTGCTGTAACATCTGCTTATCCATTTCGGCTGCCTACATTGCCAATTGCAGTCGATTCGCTTCTTCTTCAGCCAGCTCCTTCATTTCTGTCGCTTTTTTCACCTCACCATTCAATGATTCGAGATCAGAAGCCATCTTGAGCTTCTCTGCCTTTAATTATTCAATCACGGTGTTGAAGCTAATTTCTAGACTGGAGAAATTCTGTTTATTCCGTTAATTCTGACGGAGTAATGGAAATGACGCCTACTTTGACCCCTCGTCTTTCTGTGAGCGGTTTCATCTCCCCAGCGTTACTTGACTCAGGTGCCAGGACGGCTTCAAATGATACACCAACTCCTCGACACAATTCTCTGTAAGCCCCGATCGAATGCTTGCTTAGATGTTTCTTGAATAGGTGCTCTTTCTCCGGTAGTATTTGCCAGGTATACGGATCATCAGCACTCGTGATTAGCCGTACTTCTGCTGGCTTAATTATAATGCCGAGTCTAGCCTCTGGAGACTGTTATCAGCGGTCGGTATCCTCCATTAGGTAGCTGGATCTTACGGATATGCTCGGATAACTTCTTACGGCACTTTATTCTAAAAGCTGCGCGGTTCATATTACTGGATCGAAGTATAGCCATTTAATGAAGCGCATCACAGTAGCGGAAAAGATATAAGGATCTTAAATCTTAGTTAAAGCAGGCAAGCGAGGGGATATAAAGGGCACTCGACTTTTTAAGTCTGAGATAAGCTTATAGGGACTAGTTCTGGCACCCCCCCTAAAATGGCTACCAATTCTGGCTCCGCAGATTGGATACTATCCCGAGCAAAGAAGGATGCTATTAAGGATAATAGTCAAGGGTATAAAGAACCTAGGAAACCCCGTGGGAATCATTCTTTCATTTATATATCATTCCTCATGAAAACTGGCTCTAAAAGATAAGATATAATGGAATCTCTAAAGTCATCCCATTCATTAGAATCTACCTCCCGCTTCTTGGAAAATCGGCATTAGTCCTAGTATAGGACCTATTAGGTATACGACTACCTATAAAACTGGAAAGTATCTTTAAATAATATTTTAAAGCGATTAAGATAAGGAACTCGCGTATATATAAGAGATATACCGTTAAGAAAAGCTCGCGGAGCGTAATAAGCGCAGGAAATAGTCGGCTTCTAATCCTAAATATTTAATAGCTCTAAATATTAAAGAGTACCTACTAGAAGTATAATAATTATATTTAAAATAGCTTACTACTAAAGAAAACCATGTGATAGAGGTTATAAAGATACTAGGGGTACCTATAATTAAGTTTAAGAAGAATTAAAAAGAGGTAGAAAGGGTAATTAAAGGGTTATAGTCTCTAGAGTATACTCCGGACTATTACTACGATAGCCTCTAAGGTCTCTTTTAAGCTTTATAGAGAAGAAGATATAAATAGCAGATACTTAAGCTTAATAATACAACGAATTTCAGGAACTATAAGATAAATAATCTTTCCTTAGCATTTCCACTAAATATTATATATAAGAACCGACCTTTAAAATATAATTTACGTTTAAGCGGTAGTTAGGGAAGTACGTAATTATAGAACTTTTTAATTGCGTACTTAACCGTCTAAACCTATCTATTAAGCTAAGCTAGTTTAGGTTAACACGCTAAGGATTCACCTATAGATAAGTATTAAAGATTCTATATATACTTAAGTATAAGAAGAAAATAGAAACTTAAACCTAAAGTATAGTAGACTTTTACCTATTCCTATTATCCTTCTACTAGAATTTCTAGTAGCGGGAAATACGAATCATTATTTAGCCTTATACTACCGGCGTAAGGTAATTTAAGTAAAGGATATTAGTAAGAGGAGATCCTCCTTCTACTATCTATTCTAGAGGAATATATACTATAGAGGTTAGAGATATACTTAAAGTAATATAGACTTAAACTTACCTACGCTAACTCTTTTACAGATATAGATATAATCTCGGAAAGAAAGCTTATAACTATAAGGGACTAGTAATATAAATTATCTAGACTAATAATTCTATTACGTCTATTACGCTTTTCTATTAGCTAGATTATAATATCTCTTATAGCTTATAAGTCTAGATAATCTCGCTAATCTTATAGTAAAGCTATCTTATAGTACTCCTAATTTACTATCCTATTAAGTTAGTAAGAGTTAATAGGGTCTTTAACGTGGTATATTAATCTTTATAACTCCCTCCTAGTTTATAAGAATACTAGAGTAGGTAATATTACTATATACCAGCTTATAAGCTTTAAGGAATTAGATCCTACTAATAATCTGCGCTCTTTAGCCTAGGTATTCTATTAAATAGTAGGATTAAGTTACCTAGCTAATAATCGCTATAATATAATTCTTACAGGGGTACTAAGGTACTACGACGATTTAAAGAAGGGAAATCGTTATATATTCGGAAATAATATATAAAATATTTTCGAAGTGAAAAACTTCAACGTAACTTATAAAATAGCTGGTTTAGATATCTTCTAGGATAAGATAGAGCGTTAAGAGCTTAGTTTTAACACCTAGACCTGAGAGTTCCTTAACTAGGACTAATTTATAAGTAGGATATTTCCTCTCTACTACGGTAATAAACCCGCCTAGCTTAATTATATATTCCTTATTATAAGTCTTCTACGGGGATTTATCCTTTACCATTAAAGGTACTAGAAATAGCTAGACTTAAGGCCTTCTTGTAATAGATATATTATAAGGTCCGTTAAGGGTATCTTTACCTAGGATAACCTTTATAGCGACCGTATTAGTATCCTAAGGACGCTGCCTATTATTAGCCTTAGCGGAAGCTTTTAACTTTTAAAATCTAGAAGGAAGAAGCTTTAGAAATCTAGACTTAGCGTTATTACGCCCTTCGTCCTTTATAAGCCGTTTTTATTTCCTCTCTAGCTTATCTATAATATCTTTTATTAGTATAGTAGGACGAGACTTATTTATAGACTAGAAAGCGGTATTACTAGAGAGTAATAAGCTGGCCGGGTCTACGGGTCCCGTACAGTTGAAGTTAAGTTAGGTACCGGTAGAATTACGAGCTATGTTCCGTATAAGATGCTACCTGTATAGTAAAGAGTCGCCGAGTAGAGCTGGTTATAGATAAGATTAGTGAAACGTAGATCCTAGATAAATAAAGGGTAGCCCTTTACTTAAGAAGCTAGAGCTGGCTTAGGGCCTATATCTAGAGGGGGCCACATCCGGCTGCCTTTAGAAGAGGAGGGTCCTCGACGATTTACTTCTAGATTTGCCGCTAATCCAGTCGTTAGCTAGGATAAACCCTTCTCAAGTCTATAAGATTATTCTCCTATCTTCTTACTCAAGCGTCTATTAATATTTATAACTCCTATAGTAAGATTACTATTACTAATCGAAGTTTAACTAGTATATTACGTCAGCCGCGGGTAGAGTAGTAAGAAGTAGAGCTAGAAGCGGAGAGGCGTATTGACTTTAAAGGCACCGCACGTATTAGGCTTAAGTATCTAGATTTCCCTTAATATAGAGTAAATAAGAACGTAGAGAGATTAAAATTATATATTAAATATAAAGGGTACTATTAGCTTAATAGTAAGTATTATATAATTACTATTATCGACTAAGAACTTCTAGATAATATTATTAGGGCTTCTAATACCTTTAACGTAGTATTATTAAGTAACGCGTAAGACTAATAGCCTGCCTTCCGCTTTCTACTAGGACTCTAGCTCCGATATTTACGGGGCTGGGATTGACTTTAAGCCGGCTGGGAGTCATTACCGCCTAGAGACTAGTGGTAGATAGTAGATCTCTACCTCAGCGGTAAGGAAACCCCGTTTATACCCTAACCTACTAATCTCAGCTAACTTAATTCTAGATATTAGTAAAATATTAGAGAAATCTCTTAGGGAAGGGTTCTTAAATAAAAGATAACCCTCTAACGGGTAGATCTACCGTAATATCCGCTAGTATATCCTGTAGGATAATCTCGTAGCTAAGCGCTAGTAGTAGGTACGCCTAAGTAGTAAGAATAAAAGACGAGACCTAAGGAGATTACTTCGCTATAAGAGATATACGACGGCTTTAAACGCCCTCCTACCTATTATCAGCTTATAGGAAGGAGAAGATATAAGGGGCGGAATATAGAAGAGGATAATAGACCTAAGATATAAGGAGGTAGGTTACCTACAGCTATATCTAGTACGCGCTAATAAGACTGGTCGCTAGGAAGTACTTTACTACTTAGAATATATTAGAGTATTCTAGTCTAATCTACTCTAAAATAATATCTATTAGATATAGAGGCTGGATTATATTACCGTTAAAGCCTTAAAGTATAAAGCCCTAGGGGTATTAATAAACGATCTTATATTCCTCTATAGTAAAATATAGAAAGGAGCTATATTCTATAACTTTAATAAGTAGAAGCGTAATATAATTCTTAACGCTTTAAAATTATTTAACGGCCTTATTCTATCCTTTTATACGTTTTTAAAAGACTTTAAATGCCTTTAAATATAGGGCTAGTACGCGAGAATATTAAAGCGAGTTAAGAGCGGTAAAGAGGGTTTAAGTAGAACGGTATTTACGGCGTTAGAGTAGGCCTTTAATAAGATAGACTAGTATATAGATCGCTATATTATTTAAAAAGGCGAGACTATTTTTATTATAATTCCCGGCAGTATTATTAATCGTATAGATCTAGGATACTAGTAACTCTTCCTCTATGTAATACGCTATTACCGCGAGATAATCCCTAGGTTAATAAAAATAGAGCTTAAAGGGAGAAAGAAAATAATAGAGGGTATATATACTCTTAAATTAGTTAATAAACTCGCCTAGTATAGATTTATAGCTTTAATAAATTAGTTAGGGTTCGCGTTAACGGAGATTATATTATTAATATTAATAGATAAGGCTATTATTAAGGTCCTATTTAAACGGGTAAAGCCGTCCTTTATTACTATAGAGGCCGGCGAATATAATAAGTGTAGGAGCGGATATTCATTTAACCTAGTATATAAATAGAGCTAAGACGGTCTCTTCCTAGAGAATATATACGGCGAAGATAAAAGTTAAGGTTATAGGATTATACCTTTCTTTATAAGGAGGTTAATATACCTAGCCTTTCTTAGTTAATTACTATTTATAAATTAGACTATACTATATATACCTCCTACCTAGGTAGCGGAGTAGTATCTATAAGAGACGCGTAACCCCCTAAGTAACGAAGAAATTAGAGGTTAAGGAGAGGTAGCTTTAGGAGCTAGCGCCCTAATAGAAGTAAGCTAAGGGGAGGCCGCCCCGGAGGAAACTACTCTAGTACTATTTAGCTAAAAAGGGCTAATTCCGTAAGAGTTATAGGAAGAGGTACTCTATAAGGTTAGTAATATAGTCCTGCCTTAAGACTTTAAGCCTAATAGGGAGGCTATTCTCGAAGAGAGTATAAAGTAGCTAGAGATACACGATAGTAGTAATAGCTAGGATTCTAAGGCGCTATTAATTATAGGGTTAAGTTTCTACTTAAATAAGGACTAAGGTTTCTAGGCAGGTTCTTTAATTACGAGCTGAGATTCTAGGAGCTAATATTTCTATAGGTACTAACCCTAACTTATACTAATAATAAAGGTTATAGTCCTAGAGTTAATAATAGTATTAAAGTTTAAGTTAAGTTCGCGCTCTATAAAGGGGATAGTTAGGTAGATAAAGAAGATTTATTAATTAATCTATCTAATCTATCTTAAGTTAAATATATAGCTGAAGAGTATATATAAAATAGGCGTTTTCTATTTAATATAAACTTATAATCTATAGCCCCTTCTAAATACTTTAAAGCTATTATTAGTAACGGTATAAATATTATACTCTTAATTCTAGAAGGGAGTATTAATATTAACGATGCGATTTCATTATTAGCTAGGAATCTAGGTATAGGTACTAAAGGGCTAGGAAGAAGTATAAGACGCTAAAAAGAGTGGCTATTAATAACCTATCTAAATAAAATTACTCTTAGAAAAGAATGGCTTATATAGTATCTAGATATACTATATATAATATTTAATATAATCTTATATTTTATTATCACGAATACTATAGCTTCGTTCTATTACTATTTACGTCCGCCTCGTATTTCACGTGGTTTAGAATTCCTAAGACTGCTGTTCGGTGAAACGTATGGTTTTCTCAGGCTGTTATTACGTATCTAAGTTTATTTCTATTGTAAGGTCGTATAACGATTCCCTTTACATGCGTCTTGTTTGTAATACATGCCCCTCCTAATGCCCTCGTTCTTTCGCTTACCTGTTTCAGACCGGCCGCTAATTGGTTGTCATCGACAACGCCCTCTGCTCTATGGTCCAAACGACACCGAGATCGTCTGTATTCGGGACGGATCTGACGTGCATATTTAGCCAAATATGCCGTTCGATTTGACAGCCAAACGGACAATATATATTCGAACTCACTGGGGAATATTTAAGTTCAGCATCCATTCGCACCTGCGGTCGGCTCTCGCCTGTCACCATATTGGTGATACAATACTGGGAGTACGCAACAGAGCGTCATTGAAAAAGGTCGGAGTAGGAAGTCTGGCAGGGGAGCTGAGATGAGAGTAGATGGATGTAATCCCGCTCTTGGCGGGTGAAATTAAACCAGAAAAGCTTGCTGTCGGAGTTACCAAGCTCGTTCGATCTCTTGGATGATTCTGCCGAGAAGTGGAAATCTGACCAGACCAAAGTGAGGAACGCGAAGGGGAGCTGAGGTTAGAGTAGACGGTTGACATTCCGCGCTTGGCGGGTGAGATCAAACCTGAAAAGCTTACTGTCGGGTGAGTCTGCTGAGAAGTGGGAATCTGATTAGACCGGAGTGGGGAAAGTGAAGGGCCTAAAGCAAGGCTATCGGAGCTTCCCTGGACTTGTATACTTTTGTGACTATCCCCGAGAGGTATGACTATACCGCATGGCTCTAAGAGTACTTTAAGATCCTGGCGACTATATTCCGTATCCGCGTTAAGTATTATATTATTATTTTTAAGTCTAAGTATCTTAGCTAGGGCCTAGCCTCTAGTTAGAGGATATAATAGCGCGCTCGCCGATTATAATAAGACTATTAATTATAATAGGATTAATTCTATTATAATTTGTAAGTTCTTAAGCTTAGCTACCTTTATTATTCTTAAGCTAGCGTTAGTAATATTAGCAGATAAAGGTTAAGTAAAATAGTATAGAATCTAGAAATAGGATTTATTATACTTACTTCTTATTAGATAGGCTCTTTAGTAATAGTAGTAGAACGCCCTTATTAAATTACTTTACTATTATAGACTAAGGCTTCCTATTCCTCCTCTAATCTTAAATTTTTTTAATAGTAGCTACCCTCTACTCTTCCTCGTGTATCCGTTAGGATTATTTACTAGTAGTAGCCGTATTTCTATTTATATAAGCTATATTTAGAAATATTAAGTCTATAATTTAATTAAGTACTTATAAGTCTTATTAAGAGGCTTACTTTAAGGTAATATTATAAGAGAATTCTTATAATATCTTTAAATCCTCTTAAAGGAAAAATAACGGGTTTTCTTAAGCGAATTTATAAATATTAAAGAACTAGGATAGAGCGAGTCTTTTACGGAATCTATATATTTATTCCCCTATTTTAGTAACCTCTAGCTTATTCCTAAGTATTAAGAGTATTTAAGTAGGTTAGAGTAAGTAAAGCGTATCGTATAAACTACTAGTATAAGGCGTCCCAGTCTTATAAATTAGAACTAGTAAACCTTAACTAGGATAAGAGCGGAGACGGAAAAGTATATATTATAAGTCCCTTAGAACTTTAATACTACTAATAAGGCTTAGCTTACTAAGTAGATTAGGTAGTAGGGCTAAGACCTCTACTACTCCTTTATCTAACGCGTAAGGTTATATATACGTAGAGGTTATATATAGTTTTAAAGCTAGTATAATATAGACCTCCTCTTAAGGTTTAGGTATAGTAACCGCGTTTAAACCTAGCTTCCTCTTCTTTCCCTAGTAACTAACGTGGCTTTTTAAGGGCTTATTAATAGGAGCGTAATCTACGGAGTATATTAGTAAGTTCCTCTTAATCGCCGCGGGGGAGGTTTAATATATAGTACTAGCTTTTATACTCTTTAAAATTCTTTAGGCCTAGATATTATCTCTAGCTCCGGCTGAAGAGAGTAGTAGGATAGTATCCGGTATAATAATTAATAATAGCCTACCCCTTATACTATATTATTAACTAATAGACTTATTCTAATCTTTACCTCGCTAATTAGTACTATAAAGTAGCTTAGAGTTATTAAGAATATCAGGTAAAGCGTAAGATTATAGGGTTAAAGGCGGCGCGTCTAGCGCTTACTAGTTCTTATAAAGGGAAGACTTAAGTTTAGATTAGATAAGAGTTTCTAAAACTAATTAAATGGCGTAATATTAGTTAGGATTATAATGCGCGTATTAGAAGATAAAAGAACGGAACTGGAATATAGAGTTAACTACGAGATAGATAGGTTTATATAACTAGCGTACCTTACTTAAATCGCAGTAGATAAAACGATCTATTATACTTGATTATTACAGTTATATAATGGTATAGACGAGTGGATAGGAGATATAAGTTGTAGGAATACTACTTTATAACGCTACGGGCTAAGCCCTATTAAAATGCCTTTTAGATATAGGTTATAAAAGTTGAAATTAAGTTTATCTTTAAAAAAGCTTATTTAACGAACTATATCTAGAGGATCCATTTTTAATATCCCTTTAAAAATACCGATTATATTATAACCCTTCGTATCCTTTCTAGAAAGCATTTTCTCGTTCCTAATACACCGTTATACTTTATAACTCAACCCCTTTAAATATCTCTACTAATATATCCTTATCTCTATTCTTCTTCTATCCCTTCCTTACTATTATAAATATTACCTAAGTCTATATAATTACTACAGGCGGTGTCTTTATCCTACTACTTACTATTAAGAGCGTTTCTTCTATTTAGCGAGTTCTCTATACTCTTACTATTCTCGTAGCTAAATACCTCGCCTATCTATTCCTTATATAACGTTACTGCTTTTTAGGATTATAAAGTCGCGCTAATATCCTTCTTTAACTTATTTATTTTATAATTAATATTTTTTATATAACCTTTCATATTACCTCTATTAAAGACGCTAGGGCTTAAGTAGAAACCCTTATAATAATTAATATAATACCGCCTTTCTTTAGATTTTATTTAAGCTTTCTAGCTATTATTTTAGGAATCTCCTTATTTAATTACCGGCGGATCTACCGTATAACGGGGTAGATATTATTCCTACTTAGTCTTATCTATATACTCGCGGTTATTTATAATAATCCATTATTTTTACGCGATATACTAAAGAACCTATACGCTATTATAATAAGTTACTAGATTATTCTATCCTTTAAATATAGAAACTTATATTTCTATAGGCCGGATCTTCTCTTAGTCTACTAATACTACTCTCTTTATAAGTTTTCTATAAGGCGTTATACGAGTTATTCCTTTATAATTACTAGGCGCTAGTATTTATATATATATATACTTTAGGGCGGTATCTAAGTTTAAAGTCTTTACTTATTTAGATCTATCTCTACGTCTTTATAGGGATATTCGGCCTAACTTTATTCCTCTAACTCTATAATATTTTATACCGTAACGCTAGTTTCTAACGAGGCTTACCGCGAGCGCGGATAACTAAGATAAGTAGTAGGCTTAAAGTTACTATAATAGTCCCTTCTAAGCTATAACTTAAACCTAGGTAGTATATTAACCTATAGATTCCATTAACTAGCTTTTAGTCCTTCTTATAAAGTCATCCTTTTATAGTCGCGTCCTATATAAACGGAGAGTAGATAATATTAGAGCTTCTAATTAGGCCGTAAAAAGGACTTACTTCTAAGTTCCTATAAAATAGTATAAATGTCTCTAATTTAGCGTCCGCTAATTTTGATCTAGTACTATTTAGCAGGCCGTACGGACTTAGCGCCCCTCTAGCGGAGTTTAAGATAGTTCTCTTAGTCGCTTCAGGGCTTAGAATAGTTACTTAGCTACCTTATCTTCGGTACCTAATTTATAGTTATAACGACTTTTAAGTTTATACTCGCCGTATTTACTTAGTCTAGCAACTTAAAAGCCTGGGTAAGTAGACCGGTATCCCTACCCCTAGCGACCGGTAGCTAATATAGATAGAGGACGGGGCTCTAGCGCAGGATTTACTTAACTAAGTACTAAAGGAAGATACCTTAGATAATAGCTATGTTAGCTTATCCTACCCTAGATTTATAATCGCTTTACTAACTCTTTCCTAGATCTTATATATCTCCGTCTATTATACTTCTAGAAATGCTAAGCGTAGTTTACTTAACGAAGGGTAATATCGGCGGGTCTCTATCCATCACGGTTTAATAATCCTAGCGGACCTATTCCGAGCCGAAGTAGTAGGAGTACGTCCGTCGGCTACGTTAGGAGAAGAGTAAGAGTATAGCTATAATAAAAAGACACTAGTAGAAGAAGAATTAGTAGGGACTGGCCTGGATATCTCAGCAGAGCTTGATTCTAGATAATTAAAGGTAGGGAAAAAGGGCGGAAGGATGCTCGTAACAGGTAAGACCCGTTACGCATTACCATGAGTAATACTAATTGGTACACGCAGTATCTGCCTCTAATGACTTTCGGGATGATTTGCGAGAACTTATGAGAGGTCATTTAGACGAAAGCGTTAGTTTACTGGAGCTGGAGTATCAACCTTAAAAAATCATTTTGATAGATTCAATAGCCTAATGTAACATTTCATATGACTTGCAGGCGAACGATGATTCTATTTATGAATCGCAGCTGATAATAATAAATGAGTTCTCCGTCCCTTGGGACTGGGGATGGACCTAGTAAGTGAGGGATGGGCCTCAAAAAAGGGGACAGACCATGGCTGAGGGACAGGCCTTGATTGAGGGGAGTGAGGGATGGACCCACGACCTGAGGGATGGACCTCAAGGAAGAGGGCCAGACCACGACCAAGGGACAGGCCTTAACTGAGGGATGGACCTCAACATAAAACCAGGTGCTAGCTTTGACCAAACAGTCGCTGCGCCCCAGGCCCCCTGACCATCCTCACTTGTGGACGGCGGTCGCGGCATAGAGATTCACGCAGCCTCAAAGTCTTCATCATGTGACCGTAGTTTTTCTGCGTACACGCAGAGAACTACAGTCATGTGATCTTCCCCCCTTTATTTAAGAGATCCAAATCAACATCTTGTTGCCTGTAACATGAAACGAATCAGGTAAAGAAGCATGACAGGAGAACTTTATTGTGCTGCGTTTCACCTTCTGACATGTCTCGATACCAATGACGTCTCACAGATTGTATCAGGTGTCTAGTAACGCGCAATCCCATCAAGGTTACGTTCGTTGAATGAAAATGAATCGAGAATACAATAACTGACCTTGCCAAGGTAAATCTGATATTTATTCGGAGGAAGGCAATAATTGAAAAGTTGGGTGGTTGATTATGTCATCAATCCAACCCTGGCATTTATGATTCTCCGTGAGAAAATATGACCCTTCCTAAGCTGCGTCATTGGTGGGGTAGCAAAATTATATACCGCATCAGGCGGGAATTATGACGCCGAGAGAGCTTTATACTTATTCCAGCAACTTTTCAATGCTTCAGGGCAGAGGGCCCCACCAGCAGTATTCGTACTCCAACTTTCATTCTCATCATAATCATAATAGCCTACGTCCTCGTCGTATCCGAAGATATCCCGCTCAAGGTCCTCCATTCTCCTCTCCTCTAACTCTTCAAGTATCTTGGCCAATGTCACAACATGCTTCTCAGTTCCCGAACCCCACGGTCCTAGCTTCTCCGTGGGCGACTGAGGCTCGTATCCTGGAGAATGGGCCTCAGCCACGCGGCACGCGCTCTCCTCCGTTACCATGGCGAGCCAATCACCCTTAATGCGCCTCAAGTAGAGAGCATGTAAGTCCGGTAGATGAATAAGGTCGTTGACGCAGTATTGGGCCGTCTTGGCATCTATCGGCCGGGTGGCGAACGCGTCAGCGGGCATGCGGCTCTATATCTCCTTTTTGATCCGAATCCAACGATGGATCTCCATGAAACCGAGCTTCAGGTTAAACTGGGTAGACTTACCTAGCCCGTGTACATATGTCTTGTCGCCCGCGCGAGACGCATTCTCGAGGAGTTGGATATCAGTGACACCAGCAAGACCGACCTGGTAAAGAGCCCACAACGCGTCGGCCTCGTTCCGGACATCCCAGGTGCTTTTGGGGATATCGGCATCTTTAAGGATAGATCTAAGAGTCTTGCCATTGTTTAATGCCGTGGTGAAGGCCTGTTTCCTGAGCGCCAAGACGTCGATGAGTCGCACTACCCTCTGTGGGCGGATGAGAATAGTAACGAGGGAGATAGTCCAATGTCGGCTTAGACAATTTCCTTCGAGATCCAGGTAGATCGTGTTGGAAGGAGGGATGGAGGAACGAAAAGCCTCGAGTTTCGAACAAGCCAGTCTCGTGTGCTGATTGTGGGGAGAAGCAGGAGGGTGTGTACGCAGGAAAGGCGTAGGACGCATCATGCTATGCCCGTGGGCTGTGACAGAAGCAGAAGGATGGGAAAAGAAGTGGGCATGCGTTTGACCCCCTGTCCTGGCCGTCAGCCACGTGAAACTTCCAATATATGAATAGCAAAAGGATAATGTTTCCGAAGATAGCACTGGCAAAGACCGTCCTATGAAGCGCAGCCAAAGGCAGTAGTTCACCTGGCTCCGGTCTATACCTAGTAACGGTCCATGCCCCAAATAGCCAAGTCTTAGGGTTAGGCTACGAATAACCTATTTCAAGGCATCGGCCAAATCCCGCCTTGAGGAGCGAGGTCTCCCATTAAATTCCGTCTATTGTATGCGATAGATACAGTGTAAACTAGGCAGGGGAAGGAGGAAGCTTAGGGCAGGTGAGAGATAAGACGGAAAAGTGGAAAAGGTATCTGAGCGTTTGGTTGGGGAGGCCCATAGAATTTTGGTTTGCTGTCTGTCTGCTTGCTCGGAACGGGGATTTGACCAGGACACTACGATAGATGATGGCGTGACGTGACACTATATCTGCCTGCTCATCGAAGATCAAAATGGTCTCTTGGTGACACCATCCTTAACTGTGGATCTTGTTCCTGTTCAGGGAAAAATTGCTTTCCTGCCTCTTTGATATTCCCCAAGGTCTAACGACTGAGCTCATGTCTGATTTGTTGCCTGCACGGCGACCCTTGGATTTGAGCCGGGAAAGGCGTCGCGACGAATCTGTTTGTGAGATCACCGCTGAGTTCACAGATGTATCGGAGATTGACGTTCTCCTCTCTTTCTGGTTGGATAGCCGATCGCTTCTGCGCAGAACGATGGGTGGAGAATGTGTGCTGTTACCCAGATCTACAGTTGGACCGCCTTTCAACGCACTAGACCTCTTTCCGTTGTTCGATAATCGGCTGCTTCTGCGCAGGGCAACATTGGCAGGAAACAGTGGTGATATCGTTATGTTAGCGCCAGAGTTTTGACCGTCACCATGCTCTGCGAGAGCTTTGGACTGTCGCCGACGGCCCAGTGCTTCCCTCCCAGCAGCTTTTGATACTCTTGATGGCTGGATTGGACCAAGTGTCGAATCTGCTGAAGCTCGATTTTTCTTTCTGCCGAGATTACTTCGCGGGGCCGATGTCTCAGATCGATTAGATTTAAAACCATTGAGCGTGGTTTGGCCTGACCGCGATGTTCTTTTCTGTATTTTGGCTCGATCCTCCAGAGGATCGGAGGTTGACACCTGTGTCATCGAGCCGGCGCGCTCCGCAAGAAGGCCTGAAAGCTGTTGTTCTACCCATTTCAACCGCGTCTCTGCAGGCCGGACTTGCTTTCGTGCATCCTCTACATGCAATTTCATTCTCTCACCTATGGAATGGTATCGTCTGCCTGTTGCTCCATCCCCTCGTCGCGCGCAACGATTCTCTGTTTCCTGGCAGTCTTCTACCTGCCGCTGCCAGAATTCCACCCACTGCTTAGCGTTCTCGACCTCCAGTTGTTGATAGGCCCGATAGTCCTTCCAGAGGTCCACCTGAGTCGTAGCCTCTGCAGATTGTCGTTCTTCTAACTGCACCTCCGTCCTTCCGTCCGCTTCTTTCTTCTGCCTGTAGTCTAGAAACTTCTTCCATTCCCTTAATTCTTCCTCGAACTGGCTATATTCACCCTGCCAGTGGCAAAGGATATGAAGATGTTCGTCCGCGTGGTCGCGCTCCTGTCTATTAGAAACCGGTCGGATCGGACGGGTCGGTCTCCCGCCTGTCTCCACAAGAGCGTTGAAGACTTCTCTCGCTTCGAGCTCACTCCTGAGCTCCATCTCACGACGAGATGCCGGCATCTCCATTAACGACGCAGCGCATTCCGAAAGAACCGCCGGAAGCTGCTGCTTAACCTATTCTAACCGTTTCTCTTTAGCTGCGACCCACTCGCGCTTTATTTTAATAAATCTCAGCTAGTCCTTATCGTCGCGCCCCCGCACTTTTCCCTTATTCGCGACTACTTCAGGATCTTTCCGTTCTATTACCTCCACCGCTTGTCGGGCCACTTTAATCCGATCTTTACCTTGATTGATCCCCCTTTAAAAATAGACTTAATACTCCTTCCAGTCTTTTAGTTTCTTTAAACTTACCGTGAGGTGTAGATCGTACGGGTACCGCTGCCGTTCCATATTCTCCTCTCTTATAAACTCCGGCCGATGCTTACGTCTCTATTACTAAGTATCGAGAAAATTATGCCACCGTCGTAGTTCTTCTCGGAACTGCCTATATTCCGCTCTCTAGTACGCGATAATATAATCAGCCTCCGTTAAACTAGAATCTAAACCTCGACTATTACTATACCAGGTTAAGTAAAAGAGTACCTCGATTTCTTCAGCGTATCGGTAATAAAGGTCTCCCTAGATAAGGACCTTCTTCCAGGGCGGTACTAGTCGGATTAGATAAGTTAATCTCCCGCCTATTTATATAAGGGTATCGTAGGCTTTTTTAGCTAAAGACTTATTTAATTCCGCGATAACCTTAGGGGGTTCGCTTCTAAGTCTTAGGGTATTATATCCTTCTACCGGATAACCTAATTCTTTAGGGTTTAGGGATTCACTTAATCTAGGATAATAGTCTCTAATTTTTCTTAAAGCGTTAGTATAATTATCTTATAAGAGGATCTATTAGGTTATAAGTTTAAACCCTTCTTACTAAAGTTTTACTTCTAGGTTATTTAGATCTATAAGTTAGCTATACTATACGCTACTAAGGATGTCTCTAAAAGTAAGGATAGTTTATTAGTATTATAATCTTAGACTTAAGAGGTACTATTCTCCTAGATTAGGTTTTATACCTAAATTTCTCTTAAATCTCTTAAGTTAAATTAGGCCTATCCTTTATATTAAAGAATCTTTTACGGGAAATCTTATTAATATAATTATCCGGTAAGGAGGGAATTAATCTTTTAATAAGTTATAACTTCTTACCTCCGTTTCACGATCCTTACTACTACGTCCGGATTATAAAGATCTTTAACTAGAACTAGTATAAAAGCTATAAAGGACGACGGCAGCTCCTCTAGATTAACTAGATCCGGTATTTAAGTTATAGGGGTAGGCGATATCTTCGGAATATTTAAGAGAATAGTTAGCTAAGAATTAATAAAGTATAGAAAATACGACTAATAAGGAAAATAAAACGGCTAATAAAGTAATCGGTATATATATAACCTCTTACTTACCGTATTATAGAATCTAACTAATCCTAAATAGGTAAGTTCTTCTAAGTTATAATATCTATAAGTACGGGCGTATAAAATAATATAGCGGCCTTTAATCCAGTTATCTAATATTCTTAAGTATAGTATAGTTATATTATAGGAATTCTAGCTTAAAGTATAGACTCGGATTAGCTTATAATAAAATCCTTACGGAGTATAGGCGCTAGAAGAGCTAATTATACCCCTCTAAGTCCCTACTACTTATTATTACTATCTATTAGAGATAATAATAGGGTTAGTTAATATAGAAAGGTTAGGAAAGATAAGATATTTATAACCGGACGGATCCCTCCTAAAAACCTTTATTATTAATTTTATTATTTCAGTCTTTTAATTAGATATATTAAGATGGATTGAAATAATCTAAGGCTTATTATAACCTTAGTAGCAGTTAATCTAGTAGTTAAACGTACCTGGAATAGATCAGAAAATTAAGATTAATACGAGCCTGCGCCCGAGTTTAATAGTAGAGACGTCGATATTCCCAGTTAAGGAACTACTCCTACTAGAACTAGAGAAGGTGTATTAAAAATCTATTTAACCTTTAATAAGAAGCTGAAGAACCTCGAGAAAGGCTTCGTATTTAGATCCGATCTTAAAACCTGTAATATCTTACTTAGCCCGTAGGCTACCGGATTTACCTGTTAATATTTCCGGATTACATTTAATGTATAAGGAGACGTTATCTTAATAGATATATCTTAAGAAGTAACTCGTATTAGCTATAACGGCGAGGATCTTCCTACGCGAAACGATTTCACCTGGATCCTCTTCTATAATTACGAGAATATTATAATTACGCTTAATAAGGCTAAGGACGAGGAAAAGAATAAGAAAAAGAACTAACTAGTCTTTAGGGTCGAGTAGCTAGAAAACCGCAAGTTTTATAAGCTCGAGTATTAAGTACACCGCGACGCCTACCTTAAAGAATACCGGAAAGCGACCCCTTTAATTAGCCGACTGGGTATAGAAAGTAAGGTATTAGTAGTTTCTCCTATCTATTTAAAGAAAGAAGAGCTCGGACGCGGTAGCTTTAATACGGTCTATAAGGTTATTAATATAAGTACGGCCGGTAAATATACTAGTAAAACGTTTTATAGTAGTAATTAAAAGGATAAGGTTAAGATCTTAGAAACGATTTTACACGTAAGTATAGTTAATAACCTATAACTAATTTATATCTAACTAATTATAAAGGGGTATATTACGGAATACATGGATTTTTTAGAGGAGTAGTAACTAATACTAGTAATAGAATATCTGCCCCTTAGAAATCTAGCCTATTAGGATTATATTTCTAAAGAGGATAACCTCTAAATTCTTTATTAAGGACTTTAGGCTCTTAAGTACCTATATTCTTAGTCTCCGCCGTTAGCGTATCGGGATATTAAGCTGGAAAATATCCTTATCTAGTCCTAAATACCCTTTATTATTAAGCTCGTCGACTTTAGATTAGTAAAGAATAATTCTACCTTTAAAACCTTTTACGGAATAAATAAATATGCCGCTCTAGAGATTTAAGAGTATTATTATTATACTACTATAGTAGACTTATAGTTACTAGGAGTAGTTATATTATAGTATAGATACAGTCTCCTAAGACTAAGCCGTAAGTATAAGGGTAAGCCGTAGTATTAAGATATAGTTAAAGCCGCTAAGGACGTAGAAGGGGAAGGAGACGTATTAATAGACCTTATCTTAACTAAGATACTAAGGATAGATTATCGAGATAGGTAATTAGTAAGTAATTACTTAGGGGAATAGTACTATCTAGGATTTAATGTAATATAAACTGTCGAGGTTAGATATATAATACTTACAGGGAATATAACTAGTTAATACAGCGTTATAAGGAGTAAATCCGTTATAATATAACTTCGTCTAAATACTTAGTCCGATACTAATATATTATCAGGATTCTATAATATAAGAGGCGTATTAGAAATAATAGAGGTTACTCTATTAAAGCGTAATCTTTAAGAAGGAGTTTACTTTTATAATCTAGTATCTTTATAATTACTTAACCCGTATTCTTAGGGATCTTTATAGATTAAGAATTATTATACGGGAGACGCGGTTATATTAACCTGAAGTAAGCGGCGGCGGTTATAAACGAACCTATCTCCTATAATTAATACTATAGGGAGAGGATAGTTAAAGATATCGCGAGCTTTTAACCCGCGCGAAGCTAGTAAGTAGCGTCCTAAGATATTAAACCCGGAGCTAGGGCCTAAATAGCTTAAGCGTAGTATTAGCTTAAATTATAAGGGAATATTAGCGATAGATATTAAAAACCTTAGTTAGGATATAAAACCAATCTTATAAGTTATACTAGAAGCTATACGGAAATGGAAGAGGCCTCCTTTAGGAAGGCCGCCGGCTCTCGCTTTAGAGGTAAGTCGAAGGGAGAGTAAGAAGCCTCCCTCGAGGCGGAATATTCAAGACTAAGTTAGGGCGATGCTGATAGGGGATGAAAACGAGGGTAAGGCTAAAGTACACCATCCTAGATAAGCCCGTCAGACGCTCTATATACTAACTAGTCCTTAATTAAGGTAACGGATTTCAACGTAAGACACGTTTAGATAATAATTAAAGATTAAATTATACTAATATAGAAGGGGGATTACTTTCTTAACGTAACTTAGATACTAGCGCTTACTAAGAAGGATTCTAGTGAAAATAAACGCCTCTTATAGCGGATAAAGTAAAGTATTAAAGTCGAGGTCCTTCTACCTATTAGGGGTGTTATATATTCTTATACTTGGGTTAACTTCAAACTTAGACGAATACTCTATAAGTATTTTAGACTAGAGTAGGAGTTATAACCGTTAATAGACTACGGACTTTACGTCTAATATTATAATTATAGTAAGGTTATAAAGTACGCTGACTATTATTATATAAGAGTATAGCGCCGCCCTATATTTATATATAGAAGTTTTATAGTAACTGGTTTTTTAGTAACCTCAGTTTTTTATAATCGACGTACTTCCTTAACTAGTTACGGTACGAAGGTTAGATTTTAAAATAAGGGCTAATAATATTTACCGAGCATCTAATCAGCTATTAACGACTGAAATACCTAAGATTAAGCGAGCTCTCGCGGGAGATGTCGATATTATAAAGGGCCCTAACTATCCAGGTACATACGTAAATTTCTGGGACGCGGTACGGTTATATCAGACGTATAGTCTACCACTATTAGAGAAGGAGCTACGTACTTAGAGGAGGGTTGTCCCGCGAGAATTAGAGCTCTCAGAATTCATTGAAATCACAGAATTTGCCTGCCCTGTAATGGTTCGAAGGTCAGACCTTAGAATCAACGCCACCAATATTTTCAAACTCACTAGCCATTCGAATGATAAAGTACGGCGTCTCAAAGACCGTATTAATTCTCAGGCCTACGATGTATTGCGGGCGACGCAGAAGAGATATCAAGGCACGTACGTGAGTTTCAGTGTTGGAATAGAGCTGTGTCGAGATTATGGATTACATCAGCTGGAGCAGCGACTCCAGAGCATGAAGCAGACTTCGGAAGGGCCAATGAAAGCAGTACTGCCCGGCCATGCTAGATCCCGGAGTCATACCCACCTGGAAGAACCAATTGAATCGGAAATAATTGCTGATGGGCCAATGCAAGCGGAAGGCGCTCATAAACCAGTACCATCAATCCGCTGTGCAAAGGATGCAGCATCGTCACGCCAGTCCGGACCTAAAACCAGGCACTCTCTGCTTGAATTGGTAAACCTTCCTTCACATTCCGCTGAAAACGTACAGTATGAAGTTTGGGATTCTCGACCTCAGCTTTCGGAATTGACAGAAGTAGAGCCTGACCTGAGACCATCCTCTTGGAAATCGGCCTCGCATTATGGTAGTTTTGGTGATCTATTCGCACCAATATGATCGGGGATCAGCGCTGGGAAGGAGATATGCCGTCCCGCGATCCTTACACGCCGCCGCATCTTGAGCAGCGAGAACGAAGAGGGGACGGCTTGAATGGTTTTGGGGATTAGAGCTTCCTAGAGAGAACGGATACGGGGATGTTCCTCTTCAAAGACTGGTATTTTCTTATAAAACCCACATACCATGGTGTGTACAGTGTGGATGAAAGTGAGCATATGCTCCAGAGACAGAGGAAGACTGTAACGCAACATCCTAGCGGGTACTTTGAAGTGATTGCGCATTAAGAGGCTATTGCTCCTGCTGAGCCCCTCGTCTCACACGTGACAGTAGTTTTTTGAGTTTACTCAAAAACTTACTGTCACGTGATGAGGCACTCGACGAGTACTCCCCCCACTGGACCCCTCACCTTTTGGATGTGGGGAGTACTCCCTCGACGAGTACTCCCCAGCGAACCCTCAACTTTTGGACGTGGGGAGCGCTCCCCCTGCGAGTACTCCCCCCAGCGACCCTCACTTCTTGGAGGTGGGGAGTATTTCCCTAACGAGTGCTCCCTCGACGAGTGCTCCCCTCAGCGAACCCTTACTTTTTGGAGGTGGGGAGTACTGCCCCAACGAGTACTCCCTCGACGAGTGCTCCCCTCAGCGAACCCTTACTTTTTGGGGGTGGGGAGTACTGCCCCGCCGAGTGCTCCCTCGACGAGTGCTCCCCCCGCGAACCCTCACTTTTTGGAGGTGGGGAGTACTGCCCCAACGAGTGCTCCCTCGAGGAGTACTCCCCAGCGAACCTTCAGCTTTTGTAACGAATTGTGATTATCTCACCGTTGAAAATCTGCCGTGTGACCATTGAAGGGCACGTTTTGACCGGCACCTGGATAGCATCCAGTCAGGTCTCGAAGGACGCTGGCCGGTACTATAGCACTCTCATACGATTCTCGAGGCGGAATATCAACGTGGTCACCAATATATCGGGCCGCTTCTGTAGGCGAGGAGGCAATCTGGTGCCACACACCGTCCGAATTTCCTCCAGCGGATGTGGGATGGACATGTACTAAATTGGTATGGTCCATGTTCGGATATAGATCTTGGAAGCTATTCTTCCTGCTGTTCGTGGAGAGCCGAAAATTTTCGGCGTCGAGCACTACCGCGCCGTCTTGTTGAAATAGCGACAGGAGTAATATATATAGCCGCTCCAACATCATCACCTGTGTATGCCGCTCCCAACTCTGAACGGATCGGCAGCACGATATTATTTCTAGCGCTCTCGGTCGGCCATAATTGTCTAGCACGCTGCGCAGCGATATCCGAGGTCAATGTTGACGGATTTGTGTGAGGATACTGCGGATTGACTTGCGTTGTTTTGCAGGCTTCTGAGAAACAATCTTAGCGGTCTATTTCATAATCACTTTCGGGGTAGCAGCTTACTTGTATATTGGATTAGGTGTCCGTGTATAGAGGCAGCATTGCGCGTGTGTTTGCGTCTGGCCCCGGTGAACTCCTCGATCGCTGTCAGCGCAGGAATGATCGCCTCCAACAAGATCGAAGCAACCGAAATACCGTAGTTTATGAGATACACTAAGGTCCAATTGGATGGATCAGAGCTTATCGGAAGATTTCTCGAGCCAAATGATGTCAGGGCCAAAATCTCTCGTCGTTGAAAGGCAGATGGTTAGTAGCCTCATATTTGCCTGTTTCATTCAAGAAGAAACAATTGACGAATTCTTCCACGTGACTCCTTGTGCTTGCGTCGACTTCAGCTCCTGGAACATAGTACATAAAATAATTATCCTGCTGCATAAAAGACTGCATAAAAATGAGTAAACATTTTCTTACCCTATTCACTTGAAATTAATACTATATTAAACTCCCTATACGCCAAGAATCCCTAGCCGTTCATAATTATTAACCCTAACCCTTATATTCGACAGTTCGGAGTTTCGGCCTCTAGAATTACTCCAACTTCCTTCTCGACACTGAATCTCGTAAAGCATTAGCTGGCTGTAGGGAATTTCTGGTATGTAAGGTATGAAAAAGCGTAGGGCAATCGAAAGGGTGGGGACTGGCAGAGCTAGAGCGTCTAGGGTTATAAAACGTTTAGGAACTTTCAATACGTAAGGTAGTATAGAGTATAGGGTAATAAAAAATATAACGTTTCGTAAATACGAAGCGAATAGGATTATAAAGAGTATAGGAATCTTTAATTTATAGGGTAGGAAAAAGTGTAGGATAATAGGAAGTATAGGGACTCGTAAGGCTAAAACGTATAGGGTAACAGAGAGAATAGGGGTTTATAAGGTAGGGCGAATGAGGTTAAATAAAGCGTAGGAACTTCTAGCGTATAAGAAAGGGAAAAGTGTAAGGATTCATGGTTACGAGCGTATAGGGTGGAAGAAAGTATAGGGGCTTAGTTTAATAACTTTAATGTGTAGCCGATAGCTTTACACTAAATGGGAGGAGCTAAAGGAGGGGGGAGCGCCTATAATAAATAGGTGGGCTTTTTTTAGAAACAAGAGCTTTTATAAAGATAGGATTCAATGCTTAAATATATATAACGCTTATTTCAAGGCAAAGACATCCTTATTTAATCGCTTGGACTTATATCAGCTATTGTAATATGTCTTACGCGGCAAAGGCAAAGACATAACAATTCACGAGAAGGAAAACTAATTTACTAAAAAAGGCAGATCAACTGGCGCGATTATGTCATGCGGACCTTACACTAATCATCCGCAAGAATGGAAGGTTTTATATATATCGATCGACCGATCATGAATAATGGCCTCCCACGATCACAGATATTGTATGTATAGACCCGGTAAATCGAATATGGGCTGACTTGAGCTTAGAAAGGATCGTATCCTTTACCTATCAATCTGCTATCAAAAGACTTCGAGAACGTCACCCACCAAAGGCCGCGAAGTTCGGAGATCGAGGACTCTGCGGATGCAAGGTCTGGTTCTGTAAATCTACAGCCTTAGGAGGACACGTAGGCTTCAAAGGATCTCGCACCGTGTCGCATAGCAGAGTCCAAAGACGCTGGCAAACGCACGGTAGAATATATCCAGGCAGCCTGGATCGCGTCTAATTGCCCGAAGCATTTTGATCAGATGTTGCTGATGATCAATATTTGCGTCGAGGCAAATGTCGATGTGAAGGTCATCTGGAGTGTAAATTAGCATATAGCAACCTATGGATGTTGATGATATCCTTGTCAAGAAATCATTTCACTTCTGGATACAAAATACAATTACTGTGTCATTAAAATCCGAGGTTTACCCGGCTACTGCGCGCATATGTGCCCTAAGGCTCTAAAGAATCCGTTTCTTTCGGTGCGGTAGTGTCTTAACACGTCGTCTAACAAGATGTAATACGTGAAGGTATTTCTAGCATCGTGGTGGCTACGAAATGGTAGACTTATATGAAAAATCCAGGTGCTAAAGTGCGGCCGGGGAAACCTCGGATTTTAATAACTTTTGACACGGACTATATAGGTCTCTTGACAATCGTCTTAATTCAGAGGTAACTAGGGGGAGCACTCGCCGGGGGTACTTCCTAGGAGTCTCCAAAAAGTGAGGGGTCACAAAGGGAGTACTCGCTGGGGGAGCACGCGCCGGGGGAGTATTCCCTAGGGGTCTCCAAAAAGTGAGGGTTACAAAGGGAGTCCTCGCTGGGGGAGCACTCGCTGGGGGAGTACTCCCTAGTATTCCCCCCTCAGTTCTTGGAGACCCCTGGGGAGTACATATCTCGCGCCCATGCCAGGGTCCGTAGAGTCGACCCAAGAGCCAGTGTTAGCACGCTGGCATCTTCATGGTTAAGAGACTACCGCGGGGTTTAGCATCTTTGACAACTAAAATTGATATGCGCTTACTTCCAAATGCTTTGGCAGCAGCCAAGCAGGAGTTTACTAGCGAAGTAAAATCTCTAAGATCGTGCAGGATCTCAGCGACCTTGAGAAAAGTCCTAGCGGAACGACCCGTTACACAACCGATCTTAGGAGCTATATGAGAACAAAGTAATTTCAAGTTCCAATAAGCTGTGTATTTGGGATTAAACTAAATGAATTTTATAGAGTAAGTTTTACAAGTATTAAAGTTCATTTTAATTATAAGATATAGAAAGCTTATAACTAATTTAATCCCTAATCTAATTTATAAATTACGAATTTAACTAACTAATTTTAATATTATCTCGGTTTATCGAATGTATACTTAATTAATATAAAATCTTCTCCCTACCTTAAGTAAAGTTCTATTAGAGTATATATAGTACTAAGGTAGAATTCCATTTTAGTATTATAGCTTAAGCCTTCCGCGTTAATCGCTTACGAATTAATATTTCCGGTCTTAATACCTTAGAGCTATTTAACTCGTATTAAATAGCGACTAGTAGGATTAGAGACTATATCTAGATTAGGGGACGTAGTAGTATTACTTAATAAGTATAGATTAAGGCGGGTAGTACTAACGTTAATAGATATATTTAGGTATAAGATTAGGCGCTAGATAGGTTCGCCTTTAGTTAATTTATAATACGGCTTTAGTAATACTATAGGAGAAGGACTTAGGGGTAGGAGAGGGGATACGGTAGGGGTATTTATAGATGTGTCTTATAATAGGAGTTCTCTCGCGGTTATAGGTACTTAGGCTGGTAGATAAAGGGTTAAAGTACTTAGTAAAATAGATAATATTATACTAGTTAGGAGTTCGCCTTATAAAGGTACTTCGGATAATAATAGGTCTAGGCTCGTTAAGTCTAAAGAAGTAGGACCTTCCGAGGAGATCGGAAACTTAGGTATAACTCTATTAGGTAACTACTCCTAGGTTAGTACTAAGCGAAGACTAGTTAATAATTAGGAAACTAGGGGTAGTACCTAGTTAATACGGGATAAAGACCTGGCTAGGGTACTCTTATTTAGGTAATTAGCCCGTACTAGCCCCCTATCTAGGGCTACTCTAACCTTAACTTTTAGAATATTACTAAAATTTCTTAGAAGAATATTAAAGTCGCGGCGACGTATCTCTAGTAATAATATATACTACTCTAGTAGAGTCTATCTATAATAAAGACGGTTATAAGTCCTAGGAACGTGGTATTAACTATAAAACCTAAAGAAAAGATTATAAAGATAGTATATACTCTTACTAGAACTAATTATCCTTAGTTATATCCTTTCTAAATTTAGCTTATAAAAGAAGAGAAGTTAAATCTCTATATATACTTTAATAGATTTATAATAATCTATAATATTTATACGGAACTCCTTAAGTATAACTTAGATAGGCTTCCTTAAATATCTCTCTAGTAAGGGCTTAAGTAATCTTAATTATATAGTACTTCTAGGTTAAAGTATATTTTAGAGTATTATAAGAGGATAAATATTCTTATCTACATTTAAAGGTTAAGAGGGACGTAGGGTTAGAGAAGTCTTAATTATAATACTATTAAATATAGAGTACTCCTTACTTTAAGCGACGTAAATAAGCTCGTAGCTAATTAAATAGTATTAACTAAGCTTCCCTATAACTTTAGGGAGGAATATTTTAAGCTTAGGATTTAGCCTTTTTAAGGAATTAAGAGCTAAGTTAAGCTTTATTTATAAAGCTAAATTATATATCTAAGTTATTAACTCTATAGCTATATTTTATACCTTAGAAGATACTATAAAATGCTCTTAAATATCTTCTAATTTTATAGATAAAGCTTTAAGAGTCTTTATCTTTCTTAGAATATCTACTAATTATATAACTATAATATTCGGACTAGGCTCTATAAGTTAGTCTTATATAGTAGTATCTAATAACGTAATTAGCGTAGACTTATCCTTATTTCTTAAAGTTTTCTTAGTATACCTTAATTATAGCTGAGATAGGATACGGTAATAATCTAAAGTAACTATATATTAGAAAAGAGCCTTTATATTATTATCTTTACTATTCGCTAGAATATTATTAGTTTACTATAACCTATATTTAATTAAATATAGGGTATATACCTCTTAATACTACTTATTCTAAGATTTTTATTATAAGCTTAAATCTAAGTACTACCTTATTAATATTACTATTATTTAAAGTTAATTAAATTATATAGCTACGATAGTTACAAGCTTCCTTAAGATAGACTACTATAACCCTAACTAAGTTATATATAGTAGCTAATAAGAATACTAAATTCTCTATAATCTAGTTTTTATACTAGAAGGGTAGTTAATATATACTTATAAGGACTAAAAGTATTATTAACAGCTAATTATCTTTTAGACTTTTAGGATATTTATTTAGTATATATAGAAGAGTAACCGCTTCTATTAGGCTCTTATAAGATATACCTCTAGATATTATATTATTTATAATGGCATTATATTCCTACGTATTTAAGATTTTATTTACGAAAGCCCGTCTAGCTTAATAGAGCTATAGTATTTAGATTATCTGGAGCATTCTTTGTTAGCTCCTACTAAGGTATGAAATTCTAGTGTAGCTTTACCTATAGCTGGTTGCTTCGGCGGTTAACTTAACCCTAAAATAACTACGAACTCTAGTTGTACTTATAGCTATTACTATCTACGTCCGGTACGCTTCTGCGGTATATATTATATCGCAAGCAGATCTTACCTAATCGTAACCGAGATCGAGCTAAGGAATTAACTTAGATGCTTAGGAATAGAATTATAAACAGTATTTGTATCGGTACTAAATCGACGTAGGAACTTTTACCAAGAATTCCACAGCTTTCTATATAAGCTAAAAACTTTGGGAGGGGCTATAAGTATTAGTCTACCTCGGCCTAGGTACGTATAGTAATATATAAGTATAAAGACTTAATTATAGTCCCTATTAAGAATAATAATAGAACTTTTCTTCCTGTAATTATATAATCTTACGATTTTCCTTCTTCCTATTTTTATATAATCTAAAAAATCAAACGACTTTCTTACTTCTATTATCGTATAATCTAAGAAATCGTACGATTTTCCTTCCCTTTTATCGTAGGATCTGAGAAATTAAGAAATTACACGAATTTCCTTATTCCTAGTTATTATACAGTCTAAAATATTATATAATTTTCCTTCTTCCTATTATTATATAATCTATAAAATCATACGATTTTCCTTTAAGCTTAGGGGCTATCTTAGTTATCTTTAGGAGCTAATTTACTTAATTATAAGATAGGTTCTATCCTCTATAAAAGGCGAATAGTAATATCTTTACCCTTTTATACCTCTCCTAATTAATCTACGATATATATAGTTCGTATAATCGCTAGTATTTAATCCTAGTTTATCTCCTATACTAGAAACTAGATAGTATACTATATGTAATAAAAGCGAAGTCTTAATAATTTACTAGAAGGAAATTAAATCTTATAAAGAAAGTAGATTAGCTAGTATAATTATATTACGCGGACCTTATACTAATTATCCGTAAGAATAGTAGGTATTACATGTATTAATTAACCGACTATAATTAATAGCCTCTTATAATTATAGATATTATATATATTAGACCTAAAAGTTATATTACCCTTATACTAACTTAACCTTAGAAAAGTTTATACCCTTTACTAGTAAATCTACTCCCTTAGGACTTTAATAACCGTTATAGTAAAAGCCCGTAAAAGTCGGAGGAGCCGTCGATAATAATGTTAGAAGTGGCGGGCTCGAGTCTTTATAGGACCCGTAGGTGATGCGAGATTTTATACTGCCTAGTATATCTAGGTCGGAGGAAGCCAATCGCATGAGAGATGTATCACGCCTTTATCCCGACGAAGAAGGTAGCCTGGATCACTGCCTATTATATAAGGTACCTTTGCCATGGTAATTAATTTCGTTTACGCATGTCAATATAGGGGCAGTACCAGTAGAGCAATTTGGGATCTATTTAACTTCGGAGTGTCAACACCATTTCTGCAATGGAAAATGATATGAGTAACGACCAGATATCTGAACCTCCTGCTAATTTCTGGATCTCGCTTTCCTGACCGCAGCTTCCGAGAAAACCCTACGCTTCTAGCGCCCCCGGACAAGCTTTTTATACTTATCAAGTAGCATACTGAAGCCCCTCTGCGTTCTCCATATAAAGAATACAAGCGTCGACTTGCTAGGAAGGTTTCCGCCGTGCAGATAATGATGGTGTTAATTAATAGACTAACAATTATCTCCAAGCCTCCCTGCCATCTCTCGCTTCGCCGCTTTTCCTGTCGCTGTCTCCTCTCGTATCCTTCCACGGTATCAGATATTGCTTGCCTTTCATTTCTTCCCGCATCTCCCGCCCAGGCTCTTTTGATCTCCCACTCTTCTTGATCCGAGTCATAGAGGTCTTCATGTAAAAAGTATCCGATCAGAGGTTCATAAGCGATACATTCAGCGGTGGAAAGCGACAGGAATTTCCAGACAGTAGGGCGGTCCTCGGAACGCCTTCGAAGGTAAGCTTTAAGCGTAGTAAATGCTCTCCGGTCTGAACCTTTCAGGTAATGGCTCTGAAGGCCTTGTCGGTTGCGATACGGAGCTGTTCCCAGCCCGAATGCACAAGTATTTCCCCAGATCTTCACGTATTCGTAGGAGCCGCAGAAAGTAATCGTATCTTTGAAGTCGTGTGAGCTGTGACGTAGCATACCAGAAAATCTGTGCCCTCAGCGGATCTTCGTTAATTCTCTCTGGAAGCTCTGCACAAGCGACGTCTAGGAGGTCGCAAACACTCTGATCCGATAATGAGATCAGGCTGCCCCAGGATGATGTGAACTTCCGTAGAATAGCAAGTTGGAACTGATGTGCCTGAAGTCTTTCCCCTAGTACATAAAGGCGAGCGAGGATAATGTAGTCTGAATCGCGCTCGACCTGCTCATGCGCAAGCCATTCACTGCGGTATAAGTAGTCCACGAAGTAGCCAAAGAGCCCCGAGTCTTCTTCATGAAGTACAATTCTTCTGCTTGATTGCTCTTTAAACCCGCCGTTCACGTCCTTCGCCAGACGATCCGACTCGTAAGCTAGCAGTTCCGAGTGGAGCAGAAAAGTCTTGGAATTCTCCTTGCCAACCACAACGGAGAAGATAGGAGACGGAAGAAAGCTTCTGAACGGTCAGCGGCATCAAACAGCAATGAAAAGGGGCCTAACTCTGAGAACTTCTCGGATTTGCCGATCGCCGCGTTTAGAGACGGAGTCTTCTCAGATGCAGGCTTGTCCCCAGAGTCAACCATCATCAAAGAAAACCTTACCGAGTTGTAGCCAGTGGAAGAAGAATCCTACTTTTCCAACCCTAAAGAACGGTGGCGTTAAAGAATGACATCATGAGAACCCCCGCATTTTGCTGGAGAAGCCATTCACCCGCGCTGTTGAAGCATGCACCCCAGTGCCGGTAAAAAGTCTGGGCCGCTTTTTAAGTGGTGAGCCCTGCCAAGAAGCGGTCTAGGCTTATGGTAGCATCCAGTGACAGAACTCGGCTGAAGATTTAGTATTCTTCTGCTTCCCAACGAAACGGTACGAAGCTCCAGGCACCTTTCTCCCTGCTTTGCGTGGCATAGGATAATGTGGGTCTACCGAGGATGCAGGACTCAAGGTGACCTGGCAGAAGACGAGGCATTAGTACTCAACGTGAATTCCAACGGGGATACTGCTGGATATAACCATTGACTGTAAAGCTGACCTCGCAGAATGAAATCTTCAGGACGGGGCCGACCAAACCCTGGCTCAGGTTTGGGAAAGTCTTTGGATCTTACTAAGGAGCACCTTACTCCCTTACTGTCAGCTAGTTTCAGCCCAGAGAGACTTCTTTAGAGCAACACTCAGCTTCGCGGTCCACGCCACCTTCTCAGGAACCATGCTTTCCTAGGCCCAGTACCCTAGGAGCCAGAGTTTCCTCATTCCAGTATCTAGGAAGGAGAAAGGGGTGGCGGATTATATGCGGAGGGTCAGCTATGTAGTGAAGATCAGAGATAGGCCGGGTGAACAAGGCTGGGGCAAACTGTATGAACCCGTAGATGATGGAGGTGAGGAGAAGGATAGTGAGCTGTTGGAGGCTTTGGTGGAGGCGAACAGCTACATGGATGTAGGTACGCTGGAACGCTGGAACGTGGAACGTAAGGTCACTTCAGCGGTAAAAGTACATGGCGCCAGCCTTCGTACGCTCTCCTATAAGCCTGTTGGTACTGTTCATTAGCGTACGTTCCAGAAACGTGTGGAACGCAGTGTACCGTGCGACCCAGGGCCTTTGTTGGACCACTGACTGGTGACATCTGATAGTGCCACGTCAAGACATGTTTTTAGGGAAGACATTCCTGAAACGAGTTCAACTGCGAGATAGTTCCTACCTACAACGTCCTATCAGCCTCTTACACTCCTTCTACTTCACTCCTCATCGTCCGCTCACCAGCCCACTACCCTCCAAACCTCCACCTTCCCACCCATGCTTAATGCAACATAATACGGAGTCACAACGGACTGAAAATGACACAGGCGGGCATGATCGTCTCCTAAGGTCGAGGAAGATAGAAGAGACCTTCTACCTAGAAGCGAACTCAAGTCTCACCAGTATTTCGGGATAAATTCTCAAATCGCTGACGTTCTAGGAAGTAGTGGAGGGTAGAAATTAGCAATCTCATTTCTATTGAACCTGACATCGAATCGGCGACACGAGGGACAATGGCCAAGCGGCAGGAAGTATGGTGTGGGGATCTACGCACGCAAAAAGATTTTGTGCACCGTCGCCGTATGATTCTTGAAACCCATCACACTGCGCAGGACCAGTCCCGCTGCCTTGCAGTGTGGACGCGAACAGGGACCGATCCTAGGTCTGGTAGACACGATGTCTTGACATGAGTCATAACCGGATCACTAGGAGAAATGCCGTGATTGAAGGAAGGAAAAAGAGATTGGGAAAAGACTGTTATCACGAGCCGGAGGAATGGAGGAGTAGAGCTAGCTACAGACCGTAAAGTTCCAATGTAACAGTGAAACTATCGAACACGCTTTATCTGTGGGCACACCAAAAAATATATTAGGGGGAGAGCATATATAAGAGGCGATAATACGGACGTAGATTAGAGGCCCTAATACTTATAAAGTCGGAGGACTTAATTTATCGGAGGTATATAGCATTAATAAATTCGGTACTAGACCGATTCTTTTACATTATAGTATATTCTAAACGACTTTATAATAGGCGATTTATACCTAAAGGCCGGTCGCGGTTAGGTAGGGGTCTTATATACTACTTCTATATAGTTTTATAGATATATTTTATCGTTTAAGGTTATATTATACCGAGGATAGGGATATATAATCGGCTGACCGTCTAGATAGTAGTAGAGATACTTATAATAGAAGTACTTTTTAAGGTTATTATAACTCGCGAGAGTTTTTAGGCGATTAGCTACTAATAGATCTTTATTACTAAGGTAAAAGATATATTAGGTAGCTTTATATTTAACTAGGAGAGTTATTAAAAGATTTAGTAGTAGAGAGATAGATAGTAAAGTCTACTCCTCTTTAACCTTAATATCCTTTTTACGGCGATAGAAGCCTTAGCTTTCCTACTTCTTATAAAGGGCGACTAATATATTAATAGCTACTACCTACTATTAGTACTCCTCTTTAGTAGATAATATAATAAAGGTAAAGAGCGCGTTAATAGCCTAGACCCTTTTTATAAAAATATATTCTACTACCTAAAGATTTTCCTATTTTATAACTAGTAATCCCTTTAGTTAGTATTAGATATTAATTACTAGCTATTCCTTCTTATACCTCTCTTTAACCTCTATTAGTAGAGCCTTCTTATACTACTATTATAAATTATAATAAGCTTAATAGGCTTATTAATAATAATTATATAAGGGGTCCCTTTTATACTAGTAATTAAATACTTCTAGTCTTAAAAGGTTTATAGTAGAAATTTTAGCCTTTAACGTAGAAGCCTTACCTCTAAGTAGTAGTTAACTTCTACTTATTATATAAGACTAAGCTTCCTTAGCCGTTAAAGATTAATTATATAACTTGTCTTACTAGCTACTTATATTAGGGCGGTTTATAGTTTTAAGCCGCGGTAGGTAGCTTATATATTAGGTATATATCTTAAGGCGTAGTTCTTCTAGAAAATAGAAGAGTTATAATATTATAAGATAATATTCTATTACGCGTCTATAATCTTACTTATATACCTATAAGTAGGAATTTAACTAAAGGTTAAGGTCTACTTACTACTATTATTAAGAGCTTAGCTATTACTATAGTAGAAGGTATATAAGCTTATCAGAAGTTTTATACTAGTTAGATTCTTAAGCTTAATTATTAAAAAGTAGAAGGTATTATTAGCTAACGCTTTATCCTTAGAAATTTATATATAATTTATAATATTTTTATACTATTAGAATATAAATCTTCTAGCTATTTCCTCCTTAAGAGGAATAGGTAACTATTTCTACCCTAGAGTAATTTAAAGATAGAAGAGTTACTCTAGTAAAGTTAGAGAGGAGGTAGTAAAAGCTTTGTCCGCGAAGAGTAAAGTAAGTATAGAGATATAAGGATAGAGTAGTAGGTACAACTTATTATTATAACCTGTATCTCTAGAGAGTTAATAGGGTCTATAGGGTTTAATCTCATAGAGGGGAGTATTAAGGACGGGGTAAGTAGGCTTTATATTAAACTAGTCTAGTATAGAATTATATTTAGTATCTAGGAGATTAGTCTAGTAGATAATATAAGTTAAGTATAAAGCTCCTATCTAGAGGGAAAGCACGCTTTTTATATAGATATAGGGAAGTCTACGCTCGTACTAATTATTAGTAATTAACCTACGTTAACTAGAGTAACTTAGTAAGCGATCGCCCCGCTTACTATAATTATCCTACGTTAACTAGAGTAATCGGGTAAGTAGTTACTTAACTTATTATATTAAGGTATATTTAACTTTAGTAAGTACTTATAACGTCTATTAAGGCTTACGTACTAAGGGCGTAATATTACCCCTCCTTCCTTAAACCTTTATCTTAAAGGTTAATTAAGTATTTATATTATCTTATCCTTAATAACGTTATATAGAGTTATTAGACCGAGTTACTTATAAGAGAGTAATTATAATAGTATTATATTTATAATATATAAGATCTTAAAAGGAGTATTATATATCTTCTCTCTCGCGGAGGTACGCGGAATATATTTAGCTAGGAAAGTAATATAAACCGGCCGTACTTATAATCTATTTCTTAGGTATTAATAGAGCCCTAGAGAAGCTTAAGCGCGAGGAGGTAGAGATAGAGGTAGCTTAGGAAGTTACTAATAAGGCTGCTCGCTAGAGTAATAAAATTACTTATTAAAAATAAATAAAATTAAAATATCTTCATTAATAGAAGTATTTCCTAAAAGAGTATAAATAATAAATATTTAATAAGGGTCTTAATAATATTAAGGAGCTAGAACGTCTTAAAGAGCTTAAGAAGGCTGGTAAAGTTAAGAAGGTACTTACCGCCTATCCTACTTTCTTAGAGTTTAAGGGTTCCGGAACTCTCTCGCCTAGGGTTCTTAATTAGATCGCTTAGGGCGTGTCTAGTTTTAATAATACTATTAGAGAAGCTCTTAATAGTTTATAAGGTTTATAGCTAGTTCCTAGGTACTTTCCGAGTCCTTATATCCTTTCTACTTAACTAGGTAATTCTAACCTCTTTATAATAGAATTCTTTCGGCTTTAAATTTATCTTCTTCTTCTACCTAAAAGTAGAAGGTCTCCTGTAAAGGGGTGTTAGTATCTACTAGTTCTAATATTAAGATATAAAATACTAGGTGTATTTTAGTATTAGGTGGAAGCTATAACTTGAAGTTAATAGGTCCTTTTTCTCTAATAACTAAAAATAGTCCGACTTTAATATAGTCTAGTTTCCTACTTAGTCTTATACCTTTTAAATTCTTTATAAGGAGGTATACTTTATCCCCCTTCTTTAATTAAGGTCTATTTTTTCTTTTTTTATTTACTAACTTCTTTATAGAAGTATTTACCTTACTAATTCTTTATTATATATCTTTATATAGGCTTTTTATATTAGATATTAGTATTAAGGCTTTTTTAGTATCTAGTCCTTATCTAGGGTCTAGAAATAGGTTTATATATTATTTATAGTTTATAAAAAATAGTGATAGCCTTATTATATCTAATCTTTTATTATTATATACTAACTATACTATTAGGAGTAGTATAACCTAATTATTTTATCTCTTATTAATATAGTATCTAAGGTATACTTCTATTATTTAATTTATATATTTAGTCTATCTATTTATCTAAGGGTAATAGGCTATTAATATTTATAGTTTAATTCTAATTAATATAATTAGAGTCTTCTAATAATTTAATATAAAGAGCTTATCTCTATCTAAAGTTATTAACTCTAGTATACTATAATCTCTAATTAACCTATCTAATAAAATTAATCTAAGCTAACTAGTATTATAAGACTCTTTATATAGAATTATAATTATATATTTAATAAGCTTATTTATAATAACTATTATTAAATTATATTTATTATTTATTACTAAGTTAACTAACCTAGGTAGCTTAATAATAAAGTCTATTATAATATCTTTTTATAATATATCTAGAACTTTTATAAACTAAATTTATTTATACCTAGTATATCTTATAGACTTATTCTACTAGTAATATATATATTCCTTAATATATTACTTAACTAACGCTCGTAGGTTTAATATAGCATATATTCTCTAGATAAGTTCTAATATTTTAGATACTCCTAGATATCCTAGTAAAGGATTATTATAGTAATCTCTAATTACTTCTTCTATTACTCTTATTAGTAGGTAAAGCTTTTACTTATATAGTAATAGATCTTAGCTAGGCTATTCTCTACTAAGTTATCTAGCTAAGTTATTATCTTTATATACTTCCTTTAAGTTAGGAACTATATATATAGTAACTTATATAGTTATAGCTAAGTCCCTTATTAATATTAATAATCTATCTTTTTCTTATTTTAAAATAGGTTAGCTTATAATATCTTTTATCTATATATAATTAGATTATCTACTTAAAGCGTCTACTTATCTATTATCTTTATCTAAGGTATACTAGATTTTAAACTTATATTATCTAAGGAGTTTAGACTATTATACTTATTATTAATTTAATTCTTTTATAATTATAAAACCTACTAAGTTCTTATAATTAGTAAGGATAGTAAGCTCTAAGTAACTTTTAGTATATACTCTCTAATATTATAGAGAATAGATAACTACTAAAAGCTCCTTATTATATATATTATAATTCTATTCTACTAGAATTATTTTATATAAGTAGTATACTACTAGATACTATTTACTATCTTTCTACTAATAGAGGTATACTCTAATTATAAGATCTAAAGTATCTATCTTAATATATACTAGTTCTCCGTTATAAAATATATAAAGTACTAGAGGATCTATATAAGCTTATTTAAGTTCTTTAAATACTCTTTTTTAATTAGTATCCTATTAAAATCCTATATCTTTTTTTATAATTTCTATTAGTAGTAGGGCCTTCTTAGAATAGCCTTCTATAAAACGTCTATTAAAGTTAGTAAATCCTAAGAATCCTTATACTAATTTTATATTATATAATATAAGCTATTCTTATATAACTTATATCTTCTTAGGGCTTATGTAAATACCTTTAGTTATTATTATAAACCCTAAGAACTTAATTAAGGTCTTATAAAACTCGTACTTTTCTAGCTTTAGGAGGAGTCTAGCTTATAATAGGTATATTAATATACTCTATATATATTAAATATACTCCTTAAGAGTTTTAAAGTAGATTAATATATTATTAAGGTATATAATTACTTCTTAATCTAAGTATACTTATATAATATTATTAACTAGTACTTAATAAGTTACTAGTATATTAGTAAGGTTAAATAGTATAACTAGGTACTTATAATATCTATATTAAGTCCTAAATACTATTTTCTATTTATTACCTTCTTTTATTTAAATTAAGTTATATACTCCCCTAAGATCTAACTTTATAAAGATCTTTACTTTAGCTAGCTAGTCTTATAACTTATTAATATTAAGTAGCGGGTAATAATTTTTAATTATTATATTATTTAACTTTTAATAGTCTACGTATAGCTATAATAATCCGTCTTTCTTCTTTATAAAGAGTATTAGATATCCTGCTAGTAATTTAGATTCTTAAATAAATCCTTTCTTTAGGTTCTTATCTAAGTACTTATATAGTATTATAAGTTCCTTTTTAGATAATATATAAATAGGTCTAAATATTAGTTCCTTCCCTAGTTTAAGTTTAATCTTATAATCTTAAGGTTAATATTTAGGTAGAGCTTTTACTATTATCTCTTTTATAAAGAGGCGTTTCTATCTTTAATACTCTTATAAGATATTAGGAGTACTATTAGTTACTTTAAGAACTCTAACTTTTTAACCCTACTAACCTCTACTAGTATCTATTAAGTTAGATCCTTTTCTTTTAAGGCTATCCTTATTTAAAATTAAGGTAATATATACCTTAACTGTCTTTTAATTTAATTTCTTATCTACCGTTATCCGCTATTAATATATAGGTTAGAATCTAGTAATATTACTAGTTTACTTAAACTTAAGTACTTTTCTTTTCTAGTTAATTACTAGGTTATACTTTTCTAACTAAGGTATACCTAGAATAATATAATAAGTAGCTATCCTAATAATATTAAAGGATATTTCCTTATAATAGCATTAAATTATAAATAGTAGCGAGGCTATCTCCTTATTTATACTTCCTATTAATAGTTTTAACCTGTTAGCTATTTATAAGTTATATAAAGACTTCTTTCTTCGCGTTAATAGGCCTGCTAACCGTACTAATACTTCGGAAATAAAGTTTTTAGATACTCTAGAATCTATTATTACTATAATTCTCTAACTATCTATTCTAACTAGTATATTTACGTGTATTATATACTCTATTAAGTATAGCTATTATATTTTAGGGATTAGGATATTAATCTCCTTATACTTCCCCTTAGTATAAGGGATTACTCTTTTCCTAATTCGGGGAGAAATCCGGTAATTCTTTTTTATTATATATATTTCTTATACTTATTATAGAAATATATATACTATTCTATTAGGTAATACTTAGTAGTATATTTATTATACTTAAGGTATTTATAGAGACTATTATACTATCTTTAGTTATAATTTAGAAACTACTTATATTATCTTTTAATTATTAAGTACTAATTATAGCTTATATTATAATAACTTATCTAAACTTTTCCGTTATAAGTATATATCCTAATTATCTTCCCTAAGTTCTCTTTTACTTAATAGTAAACTAGGTATATCTCTTTAGTATAAGCTATCTAATATATTACTCTATATTATAAATACTATAAATTATTCCTATACTCTTTCCGTAGGAGTCCGTCAGATACTTTCTCTTAGTAGAATTCCGTTCTATTCTTAAGTTATATCTGTAGATCTTTTAACGTAGAGGTATAAGATCCTACTTATTCTATCTAAAGGTATAATACTTTCCCCTTCTTAGATATTATACTAAGGTCTTCCTAGTCTAAGTCTTTATTTTCTTATCCTTACTTAGGATTATCCTTCTAAGTCTAACTATTATTACTATTATTATTAGAGCCTAGCTCTTTTAGCTATTTATAAATATCCGCGAGTTATAATTTAATTTAAATAATATTTCTCTATTTCTTTATAACTTCTTCGCGTAACTCTTCTTCTCTAGCTATAAGCTCTCTAATATTATTTCCTAGGGGTGTTTTAATAATAGCTAGTAAATCGCTTATAATTACATCTAGTTCTTTATTATTATACTCCGCCTCTAGTTAATCCTTTAGAGGTCTAGTTATCTTAATTAGTATTCTCTCTAATATATTTAACTATAGTCGTTTTACTATATTTTTTAACTTATAATCTCTAGCGATATAGCCCGGTTTATTATAGCTATAGCATTTTATTACTTTTCTATCCCCTTACTACTTCTTACCTCTAAACTTTCCTTTCTTTTAAGTAAAGTCTAACTCTATAGGTATAGGTCCGTAAGGGTTATATTATATACTCTTCTTATAATATCCTTTAGAATAGATCCTAGCTTACCTAAGTCCTACTACTCTACCGTTATAACGTAGTTCTATTATAAGCTTATAGAGATTATTATTAATCCTTATTATATTCTTAATAAGTACCCCTAAGCTATTATTAATAGCTCTATCTTATATAAGTTCTTTCTTAATATTAGGCTTTAATCCTCTTTAATATATTATTATTAGCGCGTAGTCGTCCTAGCTAGTTTATAATATATATTATTAAAACTAAGTTAAATACTCTAATACTAACTTCTTCTAAACTAGGTGCTAGATAACTCTTATTACCACGCTTTCTTTATTAGAAGGTCTAAATATTCTTCTTATCTCGATATAAAATCGAGTAAAGCTTTCTATCTACCTTCTAATATCTGCGTTATTTAGATTATTTAAGTTTTCTAAGTATCTTTTAAGAAAGGGGGCGGACTATCTCTAGGCCCGTCCTCTTAAGTAAGTTATTATAAATAGTAGTTACTTACTTAATCTTATAACGTCTTAGTTAAAAGAGAAGTATAGCTATATTTATACTAACTACTCTTTAAGTTTATCTTAGTCGCTATAATATAAGTCTAGTTTAGCTATCTTAATACCTTCTTTAGCTTCAGCTATTAATAACTGTTATAAACCTTATTTACTTAGGGCGGTATCCCTTTATCCTAAGGTACTTATCTTAAGGGTACTTAAAGTATTATAACCTATATCTCTAGAGAGTTAATAGGGTTTATAGGGTTTAATCTCATAGAGGGGAGTATTAAGGACGGGGTAAGTAGGCTTTATATTAAACTAGTCTAGTATAGAATTATATTTAGTATCTAGGAGATTAGTCTAGTAGATAATATAAGTTAAGCACGAAGCTCCTATCTAGAGGGAAAGCACGCTTTTTATATAGATATAGGGAAGTCTACGCTCGTATTAATCGTTAGTAATTAACCTACGTTAACTAGAGTAACTTAGTAAGTAATCGCCCCGCTTACTATAGTTATCCTACGTCAACTAGAGCGATTAGGTAAGCGGTCGCTTAACTTACTATACTAAGGTATATTCGACTTTAGTAAGCGCCTATAACGTCTACTAAGGCTCGCGTACTAAGGGCGTAATACTTATTAGGGATGTTAGGAATCCTAAACTTATTTCTACTACCCTTATTAGTAACCGTAATATCTAGAAGTTATAGCGAGTATAATATTAATAGGAATACCTATATATCCTTCTCTCTAAGGTAGCCTTTAGTATTAGGGAAGATAATCTTAATTAGTACCTAGGGCTACTCTCTACTATTAGGGTCTAGTAGTAAAGTAACCTTAATATATTAATAATAGACCGCTAGTAGAGTACTAGGTTAATTACTTATAATTCCCGTAAGTTATATTATTCCGCCTAGTTATACGCGGTATTATTTATATAAAAAAGTCGCTTTAATAGAGGTATATAATATCTTTAAGAGCTTAAACTTATCTTTAGTATATAATATAGCCTTTTTCTTCTTATCCTTCCGTAGGTTATAAGTAATTATAAGCTACTATCTTACCTAATAACTATTAATAGAGGCTTACTCTAATAAGTAACTAGTATACCTTATATATCTAGCTCTTAATAAGTAGATTAATCTAGTAATAGCTAGTCTCTTTTTTTATATAAGGTAAAAGACGTTCTAGTATATTTATAAAATACTAGCTATATTAATACTATCCTTACGCTTAGTTAGGAGCTAGTTAAAAAAGGCGTATAAAATATTAATTATAATTACTTTAAAGGTAACTACTAGGTTTTTCTTAGTAAATTTAAAGTATCTAGTAGTATAAATTAGATTCTAGTCGGTTTATAAGGTAAATATAGAAAGGTTCCTTACTTATATTAAAAGTCTTTAACTATACTTAATAGGTCTTTACTCTTATCCTTATAAACTTATTAGGTAAGTTCTAGAATATTTAAGTTAGCTTCTAGTTACTAGTAGTATTCTAGGGAGTATCTTATAGTATATACTATAACTTAGCTATGCTTTTAAGGAGTTATAAGGCTAATAGGTTAGGGTGAATAATTATTAAGGTTAAGGTGTAGGAGTAATAATAGAGGTAGGAATATAAGGGGGTAGGAAAGTAAGAGGTAAGAGGTAAGAGGTAGTAGGATATAAAGGATAGGATAAAGAGGGTAGCTAAGCCTAGTAGCTAGTCCTAGAATTATTGTAAAGGGATCGATCGTATATATATTATTTAAAGGGGGGAAAGAGGCCTTAATAAGATCTCGTAATAGAAGTACTAAGCTAAGTAACACCTAGTTTAATAGTCGCGTTAATATAGGAATGATTAGTAGTATTATAGAGGGTAGTTATAGGGTATAGAGAAGGCGTTAAGAGTTTAGGGGGTAGAGGAAGGTTTTAAGGCGGTAAGTCCCAGCGATTATCTGGTAAAAAGGGTGTTAAAAGCAGCGTCCGAACCTACTAAAAGAGGTAGCCCTAGGGCCGTCCCCTCGTTAAAAATTATAAAATAAGTTAAAGAATATTAGGTATATTCCTTTTAATAAGTATTATATATATAGTATTTATAAAGGTTTATAAGATAATAAGGCCTATAATTATAAATAGTATAAAGGTTAAAGATAGGGCTTAAAAAGCCTTATACCCTAAAAATAGGGGAGAGTAATATACTCTTAGGGATATAAAGTAGTATAAGTAATAGCTTAAACCCTATTATAAGATAGTTTAATATTAATTAAATAGTACCTAGAAGGTATATTATAACCGCGTTAATAATAGAGCGCGTATAAAATAAATATAATAACTTAATATTAAAAATACTCTAATATCTCTAAGAGGGAGATAAAGATATTTATAATAAGAAATAATTATTAATATCCTAGGGCTATAAAAGGCTATTAATATATCTCTATTAATAGATAAAATAGGGGTCCTTTATAAGGGTAGTATAGTTTTTATACCTAGTAATAAAGTAATTAAATAAGAAATCTTAAAGCTTTATTATAATAACCCTTATACTAGCTACTACTTATAGAAGTATACGTAGGAGCTTATTAAGCGGAAGCTCTATTAAAAATTAATAGGATAAGATATTTATAATTATATATAAGAATACTTAACTTATTAATTAATAAAGCTATATAGATATACTATTTATAATATACTATTACTATTATTAATACTTATAAGACCTTTTTAGGAAATCATAATAGATTTTATTATAAATCTCCCTTTAAGTAAATAGAAGGGTAGTATTTATAATATAATCTTAATAGTTATAAACTATTATATTAAAGTAGCTAGGTATTTACCTATTATAAAGATAGTTAATATTATTAGTATTATTAACCTATTATATTATAAAATCTTTTTAAGGTTTAATTAGCTAGAGGGTATTATTAATAATTAAGGGATAATCTTTATAAGTAGCTTCTAGGTAGTTATATATTATTATATTAATATAAAAAGAAAGCTTAATACTACTTTCTACCCTTAAATAGATAGTTAAATAGAGAGATAGAATAGTACGCTTAAGTAGTATCTACGCTACTATTTTACCTAGAGATAAGATAACTAGGTAAAGTTACTTTATCTAGTAGAGTTTATATATAATTATATAAAGTATACTAATATTAAGTTACCTTTATATAAGGCGCTTTATAACTATTTACTTAAGTTAAATATAGAGCTTTTAGAGCTACTATTAGGAGAAGTCCTATTAGTATAAAAAAGGGTTAAATTACTTTAGAAATAAAGGGAAGGTTTAGAGTAGTACTTATATTAAGTATAAGTTATATAAGTAGAGTATATAAATAAATAATAAAAGTAAAGATAATATAATATAAGTAATTATATCTTATTAAATATAAAGTATATTAAATTAGTATAAGTAATTAAGAAACTATTATAATATTATTTAAAGCCTTTTAAGGTCTTTAATTATATTAATAGTTAGGTATATAAGTTATAACTACCTAATACCTTTTATATATATAATATCTTTTATATCTTACTTATAAAGTTATATTAGGGTAATAATAAGAGTATTATAAAAGTTATATAAGTAGAGCTTATAAATAATAAAGATAAATAGGAAGTTAAAGCTATTCTTAATTATAAAATCTCTTATAATAAACCTTAGTATTTAGTAAAGTAGAAGGGTTAGTCTTATAATTATAATTAATAATTATATAAATAGAACTTAATTAATATATTAAATATATTAGAAAGATTTAAGTAGGATTACCTTAAAGTATAAAGTTTATATTATATAAAAGGGGAAATAATTTCTATTATTATAAATAGAAAAGAAAAGATACCTAATAGAACTAGACTATTAAAGGTATTATAAGAGAGGGCTACTATATTATACTAGTAGTAATATTAGGCCTATTATTATTACTACTATTAATAATAGGAGTATCCTCCTTATTATCCTCTTCTTTATCCTTTATAATAGGAGGGAGGCGCTCTTATAATATATTAGTAAGGCTTTAAAAGTACTTTAAAAGGGGAGATAGAGTAATATATATATACTAATAAAGGATATTAAGAATACCTTCTAAGTTATTTATAATATAGATAGTAATAGCTAGGTTAACCCTAATAGGAGCCGCGGTAGTAGTAGGGGTAGAGGAGGCGTAGTAAAGGTAGTAATAATACTATTAAATAAGCCTATTAAAGGTTTACTAAAATCTAGTAAGTTAAGGGAGGTTAGAGCTAGTATTTAAAGTAGTTATAATATTTAAAGACTAAAGAAGGCGCGTATAAGCGTAGTAAGTATAAGTAAGGATCTCCTATTAATATTTAATATTAAGATCTTTATAATAATTATATTTAATAGAGCTAGGGGAGGCGCGTATATAAGTTATATTATTAAAGGGATAAGTAAAGCCTTAACTAAAAATATTAGACTTATAACTCTTTAAATTAAAATATAGTATAATAAAGGTATATTATATAAGATAATATAAGAATAGGCTAGGAGTAACTTAATAGGGGAGGTTATATACTATTATAAGTAGAGGGGGTAGTAGTAGTCTTCTTTTAATTAGTAGTAAGGGTAAGTTTATTATTAAGGATTACTTATAAAATAACTACTAGAAGTATAAGGAGGTATAATAAGGTATAAAGGGGGTAATAATATAAATAAGACTTAAAAAGGACTTAATATAATTAATAAAAAATAGAGATATTATAATTAAAAGAATAATATTAAAGTTATATAAAGAAGGTATACCTTAAGTACTTAATAAATCCTTAATAGTAATAACTTCCTATTTACTTTAAAATATTAAGACTTCTAACTACTTTTATAATAAATTAATAAAGGATAATAAGAAGAATAATAAGAATATATTATAATAGAGGATTATATATAAGAGTAGTATTTATAATTATTATAATTTAATAAAACTATAAATTCCTTAAGGCTTAGCTTAGAGGGTCTTATAATTAATTATATTATTATACTCTTATTAGAGGTATATTCTATTATTAAGGGAGTATCTTTTATAAATTATAACCTTTTATACTCTTAAAGCCTAAGAGCCTAGATAGGGAGATAATTATAAGGATTAATTAGGAATATAATACTACTATTAATATAGCTTTTATAATATATAGTAGTACTACGCTACCCCTTTACCTATAGTATATAAAAGAGGGAATTCCCCCTAAAGGGAAGGGTAGCGATTAGTCTTACTATTAATAAGAATAGAGAGTTCTATATATATACGTATACGCCCCGTTTATAGTACTTAATAGCCACGTTATTACGTAGTACCCTTATAAGTCTCTAGTACCTTATAAATATATACTTTACTAGTATCCTAGATAAACTTATAAATTTATTTACTAATATAATAAGATAATAATTAAGGGGTAGTAGTAGTTAAGCTACCTTAATAGCTTCCTTTTAAAGAAAGGCTTCTTAGATCTTAGGGAAGAAACCCTAGAAAAGTAATATACTTATATAAAATTTAATAAAAGAGGCTATTAAAGCCTTTAGTAGTAAGTTAAAGTAATATAAGGGTATACTTAAGTATTCTAGTAGAGTATACTATTAGGGCTCGTTACTATTATAATAGATAGTAATAAGTAGAGATAGATTAGTTATAGAGAAATAGGCTTCTTTATACTATTAGAGGACTTTAGGGATTATTAGTATTATAAGGGTAGCTTTAATATTTTTAGTAGTTTAAGATAATTAATTAGTATTATAAAGCCTTTTATATAATATTACTATTATATTAATAGGGACTCTTTTAATTTATATAAATTAATTAATTAAGAAAGCTATTAAGGCTATTAAGAATAATAAAGTATTAGGGAGGCGGAATTATTCTACTATTACTAAGCGAAACGTATAAAGTAGAGTAGATTCCATATTACTATATATAATAGTAAGTTACTTACTACCGGCTCTACTATTAAATACACTGGAAAGGAAATATACTTTTATAATATTTATCTCTACTTAAACTATACTAAGTAAATATACTTATTAAAGGATCCCGCTATTATATATAATAATCTCTAGCTAAGTCTCTATAACTAGGCCTTAGAGTAGTAGACTAGATAATTATCTAATAATAATTAACGCCTTATAGTATTTAGTAATAGTATTAAAAAATAGGCTAGATTACTAATAAGGAAGTTTAGCTAGCTAACTAATATTATAATTAATACTATAATATATAAGAAATATATTATAAAGGATACTACTAACTATTATAAGCTTATAGAAACTAGTATAAAAATATTACGCTATATTAAAGATATAGACTTAAAGAAAGTAAGGGTCTAATTAGATATTATTTATAATATAATTAATTAAAGAGCTCCGCCGTAATAGTTATTAATTAAATAATAAGATGACTATTAACAACTTTATAAACGACCTTAATAATACTAAGTATAGATAGTAGGCTTATACTAGTAGCTATTAAACTACTAATACTTAGAATATTAGGTAATCTTAACGTCCTACCTATAATAATAGGTAAGGATAGTATAGTTAATATAGTTTTCCTAATAGAGCAGGCTATTAGCTATATTAGCCTAGTAACTAGCTATATAGAAATACTTATAGTAACTCCTATAATAATACTCGCCCTCCCTTTTTAAATTATTAGAATAATAATTTAGCTTACTAATTATAATAGTAGTAGTTTTAGCTAAACGCCCCTTAAGTTTTACTACCTAGCTAGAGACTTTAGATTATAGTAGGCCTTCTAAATAGGTTAGATTCTAAATAGTAGCTTAACCTATAATAATAATAATAGGCTCGCCCTCCTCTAGGTAATTATTAACCTAGTACTTACCCGTAGGATAATTAATAGCCTTAATTCTTCTAATAAGCTTATTAAGTATCCGTAGAAGATATTATAAAAGATTTCATACCTAATAATAACCTATTATAATAGTAATATTATTAGTTTAGTTCCCCGCCTTATAACCCTAAGGATCCTTTAGAAGGCCTTAGTTAGTTATTCTATATAAATAAGGATCCCTTATTAGATAATAAGGTCCTTAATAAGTAGGACCCTATAATACCTAATATTAACTTTATATAGATAAATTCTACTAATTAGTCCTATTCTATCTACGGGGAAAGCCTTCCCTCTAGAAATAGGTCATTTCTTTATCTATAGTAGTGGTACTAGAAACTAAAGAAGCCTATATAGCCCTTATAGAAGCCTTTTATAGAGGCCCCTATAGATCCTCCTATAGTATATATAATAGTAGCGGATATCCTATTAATAATTAAATCTACTATTACTCTTAATCCTACTAAGCCGCTAGGTTATAGGTTTTATAGATAGAAATATACTACTATTCGTGTTTCTTAGGGCTATTTAGATAGTAATAATAAGTTAGATATATATCTAGATACTAGCTACTTAGTCTCGCTAATAGATTATACCTATTAAAAACGAGTACTTCCTAATATAGAAATTAGGAAAATATCCTTACTAATACTAGTATAAGGAGTAGATAATAAAGTAGTAAAGACTAATAAGTATATTATAATAAAAATATATATTAGAGGCTCTATTATAGAGAACCCTATAATAGTAGCTATTATTATAGAGGTCTACCTTATTAATAACCTAAAAGCTAACCTATTAATAGGTAATAATAACCTTAAGCCTTAAGGGATAATTCTTAAATTTGGGGAGGAAAAGGTAACTCTTAGTTCCTATTAGAACTTTATAACTAAAATTAATATTTATTCTTATATATCTCCTAATATTAAATAAATTATTAAAATTAAATTAGTTTTTATTATACCCCTATATACTACTATACGGGTACTAGTAGTATATAATAGGGAGGTTCTACCTAATAGAGACTACCTATTTAAGCTAAATTATACTTAAAACTTTAGCCTTAAAGGGGGTATATTTATATATATTAGAAACTCTTCAATAATATTTATTTAAGTATATAATATTATATTAATAGTAGTACGTCTATTATATAAGGCTTATCTTAGTTTAATTATTAAGTATAATTAAGATAGAGTATACCTTATTACCCTAGTATACGCCCTACTAGCTATTAGTAATATAAAGTCCTAGAAGGCTAATCTTATAAGAGGCTTTATAGTTATAGTAGTAGTATACTCTACTATTATAAAGTCTTCTATATAACTAGTAGTAGTAGTTATAATAGTAGTAGTCCCTAATCTTTTTATAATAAGGGCCTTATTAATAACTATTAACCCTACCTTAGAATATATTATACCTAATAGAATTATAGTATATAGGACCCTAGACGTAGTATCCTAGTTTATTATAGTAGTAGCTAAGTTTCCTAATATTTAGATACACCGCGGGCTTATAGTAGATATCCTAGAAGAAGAATAGATACTAATCTTATTAAAACCTAACGCCGTAGCTAGGCCCTCTTAGGTATATCTAGTTAATTAGAAAGATAGGGACCTAATTAATTAGATATTTAATAAATTATATAACTAAGGGAAAATAATATAGTTAAACTAGCCTACTCTATTTAGCTACCCTATTTTTATTATTTAGTATAAAATTATAGACGGGCGTAAAGGCTAGGTAGTTATTAATATTAAGGAATTAAATAAAATTACTTAGTTAGATAGTTATCCTTTACCTTTATAATCTAAACTTACCTTAGCTATTATAGGGTATCTATATATCTCTATTATAGATAGTATAAGGTAGTTTTACTAATTTAATATTTAGAAAAAGGACTATTATAAGCTAACTATTATCTTATATTATAATTAGGAATAGTATAATATCGCGCTTATAAGGTATAAAGGTTCGCTACCTTATATCTAATAGTAGACTAATAAGCTTCTTTAATTATTTAAGTACTTTATAAAAGCGTATATAGATAATATAATTACCTTTTTAAAAACCTTACTAGATTACTTATCCTACTTATATAAGCTATTTAGTCTCTACTAGAAACGTCGTATAAGTCTTAACCTAATAAAGACCTTCTTAAGCTACCCTTCTATTACCCTACTAAGTTAGAGGGTCGACTCCCTAGGTCTATTAACCTTAGATAAAAAACTTATAACTATTAGCTTACTAATCTTCCTAATCTCCTTATAAGACCTAGAAATCTTTCTTAGCCTTACTAGCTAGTTATATTCCTTGATACTAAGGTATATGTAATATATAAATCTACTTTAAAGGTATAAGACTAACCTTATAAGAATACTGTTAAAGGGTTTTAAAGGTAGTACTTAGAAGACTTAATTAGTATAGATAATATATAAGCCTATTATAAAAGAATAGTAGGCTTTAAATAATTTAAAGGCTACCTTTTATAATCCTACCTTCCTAATTTATTTTAATTATAATAGAATCCTCTTTATTAATTTTAACGCCTTTAAAAGATAGGGCTTTATAATAATAATATATTATATAGAAGGAGATATTATAAAAGGCTTCCCTAGGATAGCTATCTAACTAATTATATTTCTAAGTAAAATACTAAATTAGGCTAAATAAAACTATTAGCCTACTAAATTAGAGGTCGCTAGAATTATTTAGGTAGTTAAAAGAATAAGGTATCTTATTAAGTTATATAAAAAGCCTCTAATAATTATATATACTAATTACTCTACTACTATTCCTATTTCTTACTAGACTAGTCTAACTTCCTTATTAACTAATAAATTAAACCTATGACTTATCCGCGCCTCTTCCTACCTATTATAGTTTAATATCCTAATTAAGCATAAGTCTAGGAAATCTAATATCGTTCTAGATACCCTATTATAATTATAGGTAATAGATCTATTATTAATAGACGCCGTAGGTACCCTAGATACTCTATATATAGAAGCCTTTAGTAAAGCCTATCTATAAAGTTATAATAATAAACCCGCTCTTATATATTATATTACCTTAGTAGAAATATTATAGGAATTTAAATAGTATATTTCTTAGGCCTATTATAATAATAGCTAATAGTCCTAGCTATTATAACTACTTAAGGGAGTAATTAAAGACCTTAATATAAATAATAATAATTATTAGCTTAGTCTCTAGTTTAAGGTCCGCGAAGATCTAATATACTACACGAATTTTAATAATAGTTAGGAGCGATTATATATTCCTAATTTATTAGAAAAGGAGGTATTTTAGATAGCCTATAATTAATAATATTATAGAGGGTATTATTAGATATATAAAAGAATTATAGTATCTATATATATTTATTACTTATTATAGTACTTACGCGCTTATATAGAGTATTATCTGGAGTATTAACTAAATAAAATAAAATAATATAAACCTTATAGAAGTATAGTACCTATTAACCGCCCTATTATTCCCTTCTATATAATAGCTATAAACTTTATTATTATATTACCTTTAATATAGTCTACTAATAGCTTTAATAGTCTCCTTATAATTACTAATAAGTTCTCTAAGTAGGTCCTTCTCCTCCTAGGATAGACTATCTAGTTAGTAGCCTAGTAGGCTAATATAGTATTAACTATACTAACTACCTATAAATAGGGTATTCCTTCTAGAATTATTAGTAATAGGGATACTAAGTTTATATCTTCTTTCTAGAGATTAATCTTCTAGAAACTTAGCTATAAACTACTAATATTAACTACCTATTATACTTAGACGGACGGTCTCTTAGAATAGATAAACTAGATAGTAGAGATCACCCTATATTATTATATTACCTAAAATATTAATATTATTAACTAGATATTAGTTCTCCCCTACCTTTAAGGATATCTTAATAATTCTAAAAGCTAATCTACTAGTATATCTCTTAATAAAGTCTTATATAGCTTTAATATCTATAATACCTTTAGTATACTATTATAATAAGAGCTTCCTACTAAAGACTTTACCTACCTATAATAACTTAAATAGGACTAAGCTAAAGAGTCTATTACTTTACTAATATCTTTACTAAAATCTATTATATTAGTAAGTATAAGGCTATAATAATATCTCCTAGTAATAAAGCCTATCTTAAGCTAGGTAATAGCTATAAAATCCCTAATATTATAAACTTAAAAATCTATTAGTAATAAGTTAGCCTATTTAAAATTATTAAGAAGGTAGGTTAACTAGCCTACTTTATTAGCTCTAACTTAGTCTAATTATATATATTTATCTAGTTATATTAGTAGCTTAACTTAAGCTATTACTAAAGACTTCTAACCCTTATATAAGGGTTAAGAATTATTAGCCTCCCCTAGTATTTAAAATAGATAGCCCCGCTAATAAGTCAGATAATTATAAGATAGAGTTAATTATTAATATAAGAACCTCTAGTAGAAGGATATAGTATCTAGTAAAGTAGAGGGGTTATAATTATAAATATAATACTTAGTATAATACTAATAACCTCTATAATACGGAGGACCTTATTAGGGAATATAATAGCCGTTCTTACAAGAGACTACGTCGTAAATAAGGTCCTTATTAAGGGCGCTTATTAAGGGGTTATTATATAATAACGGGGTCGTCGCTTATCTTCTTTTATAGTGGTATTATTATATCACGTAGCTAGAATAGCTAGATAGCTCAGAGAATAGAAGCCTTCCGCAGGCAGGTTTTATGCCTGCAGGAAGCTTCCCTTCTCCATCAATCAATTACACATACATAAAATCAGAACAGGTCTATCAGCTACCTTAATAGTAGTTAGCGTAATAGTTAGAAGGGTAAATAGGCTAAAATTACTATAATAACTATTATATTAATTATATTAGCTATATTCTTATTAATTATAGTTAATAAAGAGGCTCTTATAATATTTATAATATCTATTATATCTATTAAGTAGGCTCTTTTAATAGAATTAAGTACCTTGGTGTTACAGACGGTAGACCCGACCCCTCGATATACCGCCCCGATGGCAGGCCTGTCGGGGGGGGGAGGGAAGGAGCCGAATAATAGTATGGCCTGCGGATGGTAGGTGGAGTTTTCATCCCTTAGCTGGGTTTCTCCCCGAACGACAGGTGCGCTAGGCGTACCCCCCGAAAAGTCTACCCTCATTAGCTTTAGCTAGCATAGGAGTATAATCAATCAATCAATCAATAGAATTAAGTACTATTATTAACCCTAGTCTTAAGAATATACTTAAGAATATAGTTAAAATCTATAAAGAAGTATATATTATAAATTAAGTAGCTAAAATTATTAAATTATACTAGGATCTTTTTATAAATAATAGAGATATAATTAATATCTTAAAAGAATAATAGATATTAATTCTATTAAAGCTAAATATATTATTTAAGCCTATATAAGTATATCCTCTTAGGTAAAAAAATAAAGATGTTATTAATAAAACCTTTAATAAGCTTTAAGCCTAGAGAAAACTTATATAAGTAAATTAGCCTACCCTATTTAGCTATCCCTATTTTATAGTTTAGTGTAATACTCTTATTAGGTAAAAAGGCCGCGTTATAATTAATATATAAAAACTTAATAAAATTATAGAGAATAATATATATCTACTCCCCTTATAAGCTAATATAATAGTAGTAATATAAGGTTATTAATATATTATAGTTATTAATATTATAGGATAGTTCTATTAATTCTATATCTAGGTTAAAGACTATTATAAGCTATTATTATAAGCTATTATAATTAGGAGTAGTCTTTAATAGCCCTTATAAGTTATAAGGGCTTACCTTTATATATCTAGTATTAGACTACTTAATATTATACTCTAGTAATACTAGGCGTTTATTAAAGCTTATATTAATAATATTATTATTTACTTATATACCTTATAAGAGTATATTAAATATTTATATAAGGTCTTTAATCTATTCTAAATAAAGTATATAAGCCTATTACTATTAAACTTATATTATAGCTACCCCTCTATTACCCTACTAGGCTAGTATATTAACGGCTTAGGGATATTTATAATAAAAGAGAAAATTATAGCTATTACCTTACTATAATTTCTATAGAACTTAGCTAACCTAGAAATATTTCTTAGACTAACTAGTTAGCTCCGTTTATTAATTAAAAGATATATATAAAGGGTAGACCCCTTATAAAAGAGAAAGGTAGTCCTTAATAAGGGCCTTAATATAAGTATAAAAGGTTATATATAAAAAAGGAAGGTAATTAGGGGAATTTTTTATAAGCTTATATAAGAGGAGCTTAGTACTTTTTAGGATTTATAAAAAGGCTTTTAAGACTCCCTAATTCCTTATTTATTATAATTATAATAGGGTTCTATATATAAATCTAGATACTTTAAAAGTAGTAGGATTTACGGCTATTATATACTATATAAAGGGAGATCTTATATAGTTATTAAAGCCTTTTATAAGGATTAATATATAGCCTATTATATTTTTTAGTTACTATCTTAATAATATAGAAAAGAACTATTAACTTATTAAATTAGAAATTACTAGTATTATATAAGTTATTAAGAAGGTTTAATATATAATTAAATTAAATCTATAACTACTTATAATTATCTATACTAATTATTCTATTATAATTCTAATATTAAAATAATTAATATTAAGGATTATAAATATAAATAAAGTAAATTTATAGCTTATATAAGCCTCTTAGTACCTTTCTTTATTTAACTTAGAATTATATTATAAATCTAGGAAATTAAATATAATCCCTAATATACTATTAAGACTTTAAATAACTAACTCTAATAATTCTAATTTATTAGATAGGATTCTTAATATTCTTCTTATATCTTATAATAGGCTTTCCTATAATATTAAAGACTTTAATAGCCCTACTATCTACTATATAATAAATATAGAGATAATAGAGGATTTTAAATCTTAATTATAAACGGGCTATTAGAATAATAAGTAATAGTAAAAGATCCTTAATATATTAAAGCCTCCCGTAAATAGTAATCTAAATATAATTTTAGAATATAATAAACCTAGGATATTATTTATTTTTAGGGATAGGCTTATTTACTATATTAATAGTAAGAAAAGGTAATATTTATATATTCCTCCTATTATAAAGAAGGAATTATTTAAATAAGCTTATAACTTTTCTAATTATAATAGTTATTATAAATATTATAACTAACTTTCTTATATAGTATATATCTAATATCTTACTAGAAACCTCTAAGCTTATATAAGCTACTACCCTTATTACTAACTTAATTAGATAAGAAGATACCTACTATATAATAAATAAGTACTTATATTAACCCTACCTATACTATTTTATATAATTATAATAGATTTTATAATTACTCTACCTACTATACTATTAGGTATAAATTACCTATTAATAATTACTTATAAGTTCTTAAAGAAAGTCCTTCTTATACTAGGTATTAATACTTAGAAGGCCCCATAGTAGGCCTAGGTTATAATTTTATCTCTACTAGCGTATAACTAGGGAATTCTACGTAGTATTATTAGTAATCAAGATCCTTAATTTATATCTAACTTTTAGCGGGAAGTCTTTAAATATCTTAATATTAAATATCTTATATCTATAGCCTATTATTTATAAACTAATAGATAGAGTAAGCGTATTAATTAAACTATAAAGATTATAATATAATTCTAACTTATATACTATCTAGATACCTAGAATTAATAGGATTATATACTCCTATATATCTAGGCTAACTTAAATAACTCCCCTATTATTATAAGATATACTCTTAATAAGCTTTATTATAATTTTAAGGTAAATAATAGTATAAATATACTATTAATTAATAATATCCCTATAAAAGCCTTTAATAGTTTATAACTTATATACTAAGAATAGGTAGAAGATATTATAACCTTTAGTAATATAATAATAAAATACTAGTATAATAATAAGTATAAAGTCTATAATTTTAAAGAAAATAATAAAGTCTTTCTTTACTTATATAAAGGTTATAAGATCCCTAGCGTCTCTAATAAGAAACTTTTATAATAATATACTAGTCTATTTAGGATTTTATAAAAGGTAGGATTACTTACTTATTAACTTAAGCTACCCCCTATAATATATATATATAGCTAGTAGTATTAGTTATATAACTTAAGTTAAAAATAGAAGGTATTAATCTATATAATAGGACTTTTAATAATAGGCTACTACCTATTACTACTAAAATAGTACTATCTATAGGGATAAGTATAAAATTAAGAGATTACTAGATAAGAGGTATTTAAGAGGAAAGACTTAGTACTTAGTTAAATAGGTTAGCTATAGTAATAAGGATAATTTATAGTATAACCTAGTAGATCTATCTAAGGCTAGTAATTTAATAAAGGTATGTAAGGATAGACCTTAATAAGGGCCTTAGTATAGATATATAAGAATAGATAGAATAGGTAATTAGTAAACGGGGTTATTTACTTTTTTAATTTTACTAGCATACTAATATGGAATCTACTCTAGTTTATACGTTTCGCTTAGTAATAGCGGAATGGCTTCCGCCTCCCTAATACTTTATCATTCTTAATAGCCTTAATAGCTTTCTTAATCAATTAATCTATATAAATTAAAAGAGTCCCTATTAGGTTTTATCTATTTTAGTAGGTAGGTATTTCTTATAACTTCTAGGTTTTAACCTTATAAGCGCTTTACTAGAGTATTATAATAGCTAATAGACTTATTCTAATTTTATATATATATAATTAATTAATAGAGAAGGGAAGCTTCTTATAAATATAAAACCTACTTATAAAAAGGTTTCTAATCTCTAAGCTATCTAAGCTATCTAGTTATATAATATATAATAATACTACTATAAAAGAAGATAAGTAATAACCTTATTACTATATTATAACCCCTAATAAATACCCTTAATAAAGACCTTATTTTTAATATAATTACTTATAGGAATAACTATTATATTCCCTAATAAGGTCCTTTATATTATAAAGGTTATTAGTATTATATTAAGTATTATACTTATAATTATAACCCCTCTACTTTACTAGATACTATATCTTTCTACTAGAGGTTTTTATACTAATAATTAACTAACTTATTAATAGGGTTATTTATCTTAAATAATAGTAGAGGCTAATAATTCTTAACTCTTATATAAGGGTTAGAAGTCTTTAGTAATAGCTTAAGTTAAGCTACTAATATAACTAGATAAATATATATAATTAGACCTAGTTAAAGTTAATAAGCTAATTAACTTACCTTCTTAATAATTTTAAATAGGCTAATTTATTATTAATAGATTTTTATATTTATAATATTAGGGATTTTATAGCTATTATTAAGCCTAAGATAGGCTTTAATACTAGGAGATATTATTATAACCTTATACTTACTATTATAATAGATTTTAGTAAAGATATTAATAAAGGTAATAGACTCTTTAGCTTAATCCTATTTAAGTTATTATAAGTAGGTAAAGTCTTTAATAGGAAGCTCTTATTATAATAGTATACTAAGAGTATTATAAATATTAAACCTATATAAAACCTTATTAAGAGATATATTAATAGATTAGCTTTTAGAATTATTAAGATATCCCTAAAGGTAGGGGAGAACTAATATTTAATTAATAATATTAATATCTTAGGTAATATAATAATATAGGGTAGTCTCTATTATTTAATTTATTTATTCTAAGAGAGCGCCGTTTAAGTATAATAGGTAGTTAATATAAGTAGTTTATAACTAAGTTTCTAGAAGATTAATCTCTAGAAAGAAGATATAAACTTAATATCTCTATTACTAATAATCTTAAAAGGAAACCTCTATTTATATATAATTAATATAGCTAATATAATATTAACCTATTAGGCCGCTAATTAAATAGTTTATCTAGGAAGGAGAAAGACCTACTTAGAGAGTTTATCTATAATTATAAGGAGATTATTAAAGCTACTAGTAGGTTATATTAATAATAATATAATAATAAAGTCTATAACTATTCTATAAAAGGGAATAGTAGGGTAGTTTATAGGTATTATACTTTTACTAGAAAATGCCTATAAAAATTCAAGATTTTTACTTAGGAAAAGTATACTAAAAAGTATAATTCTTTTATTTATTAGTAAGTAATAATAGTTATAAGGTAAATTTAAGTCTAAATATAATAGATATTTATATAAACGTTTCTAAATACTAAGACCCTCCTTAAGTATTACAAGGGTTATAGGGTAAGTATTACTAAAAATATTAATTTTAGACTAAAGGAATTATTTATAATATTTACCTAGTACTAGAGTATTGATAAATAGTTATTAGGCCTACCTATATTATAACTCTATTATAATATTACTATTTAGGATTAATAGGGTATAACTATTAAAATAGGTAGAATGGTAATAGTTATTATATTACTAGCTATATAGGTGGAGAGAGATAGGATATATAAGATACTAGGACGGGTACTAGCGCGCGTCTAGTACGCGGCTAGTCTAATTAATTATATCCTATTTTAACATATTTTAATACTCCTACTTAAATAAAGTACCTTATTAGTATAATAGTATAATTAACTTATTAATGTTCTATTCCTACTATTTAAAATCCCCCTTTTTAACTAAATACTAGGTGATAGGCGTAAAGGTAAGTAGACGGTAATAGAAGTTCTATTTAAAGGGTAGTAATTTAGTAAAAACCTTCTAGACGTAGATTAGATAGACCCTAATAAGGTAGGTATAGCTATAGGGTAACTAATTCTATCTATACAACTATTTTTAAAATATACTTATTTTATAAAGGTACGCTATTAAGGTTTCTATATTATAGCGACTTAATAGCACGCTTCTTACCTTTAATATACTAGATAAGCTTATACTAGGTAGGTAGGAGGGCGTTACGGGGCCTAATTCTAATATCTATATCCTTAGCCGTATTATAGTTAAAAATAATAATATTAATACCTAGGCGAAGGATTATAATACCCTAGTAGTACTAGTTATCTACTTCCTATTCTTATCCTACCTAGGTACGTGTCTAGGTAGCGAAGACGGCGAGGCTATTATAGCCTAGGGGTACGTTACGCTAGAAGCTATTATAGGTACTATATTTACTAGCATCTAAGAATATATTACGCTAGTTCTATTTTATATTAATAGTAGGGTAAGAGATAGGATTATAATAGATATATACTATAGTCTAGGCCTAATAGTTTTATAAAAAAAGTAGTTAACTCGTCTACTATAATATTAGTTTATAAGCGGGAGTAGTCTAGTATCTAGATAATATTACTAGTAGTATAACTTACTATCTAAGCTAGGAATATAGAAGGATAATAGAGTTAAATAGGCCTATAAAGTCTATTTTATATTCTAATATTATAATATAGAGTTATAGGGCTAGAAGGGTAGGTAGTTAGGAGCTAGCTATCCCTTAATTAGTTATAAGAGCGCTTATAAAGCCGCTAGGAGTACCCGTAGAGCCTTACTATACTAAAGAGTCCTACTACTATAGTACTTCTAGGCCTAAGGCCTTATAAAAGGGGATAAATTTATCCTTAGAGAGAGCTTTAATAAGGCCGTTAGTTACTTACTTATTAGGCCTAATATATTCTAGCTTAATATTACTAGTAGTAACCCGTTCTTATATATAGTAATATTAGATATTAATATACTTTATATATATATAAAACTAGGGGTTCTTAGCTAGAGTAATAGCTCCCTAATTATTATAATAGAGTATTACGGCGGTAAGCTAATAGGTATCCTTAGAGAGGTCTAGCTTAGTAAGTAGCTATTAGAGCTAGATAGCCTCCTTAGTAGCTTATATCTAGCCTATATATTCTACTTTATAGCTAGATAGAGTAATTATAGGCTATTACTTTAATAACTAGCTTATTACTCTACTACTAATATTAAAAATATAGCCTATAATTAACTATTAAATATCTTAGTTACCGGCCTAATTAGTATTACTATAACTAATAAGCGGAAAGATACTCCTATAAAAGGTAAGTTATAAGTTAATTATTCCTTAAAGGTAGTAGAAAATCCTCTTAATAGCTATCTAATATAACTAATTCGGGTTTAATCTATATCTACTAACTATTAAGACTATATAAGTAATATCTAGCCTAGTCCCTAGTATAATATATATTAGGGAGCTAATAGCTAACTAATATTCCTTTTAGAAGGTATTAGGGGCTATATATTCTTCTTTAAATACTTATAACTTATTTATATCTATTAGGGTTATTATAGGGTATAACTCCTATATACTAAAGTCCCTTAATACCTTTTTAGTATAGGCTTCTTAGCCTAGCCGTAGTACCTAATTTACTTAATCCCGCCTAACTAATCTACCTAAATAGAAGGAATATAAGCTAAGGTTAGTTATCTAGAAGTATTTACTAAGTATAGCTTTAACCTAATTAATAGTAGTTTAGCTAGGTCTAGTAATTAGTAAATTATTAATATAGGCCGCGATAATAACTTAGTCTTTATAATTAATTAAGACGCTTTTATTAGTTATAAGCGGTATAAAGCCCTAAGTCTTTAAGAATATAAATAGTATAGAAAACTAGACCTAAGGTAATTATTTTAGGCTGTAGAGTACCTTCTTTAGGATATAGATAAGGTATTCCTTACCCTTAGCTGCGAAGCCTTTAAGCTATTTAATATAAATATCTTCCTTAATATTCTTATAAAGAAAGGCCGTCTTAATATCTATCTAGTCTAGTTCCTAGTTAAGGGATACGGCTAGCGCGAAGATAGCTTTATAACTTATTAACTTTACTATTAACGCGAAGGTCTTATTATAATTAATTCCTTCCTACTATTTAAAACCCTTAACTACCTAGCGTACCTTATAACGTAGGACTTTATTATAAGGACCCCTTTTTAACTTAAATACCTACTTCCCCTAGAGTACCTTCTAACCTAGAGGTAGCTATCTAAGTGCCTACGTGTTATTCTATATAAGGGAGTTAAATTTATCCTATAAAGCTACTTCCTAGTCCTTCTTAGTATTATTTATTATAACTTCCTTATATAATCTAGGTTTAAAGGGCTCTATACCTTTAGCTATTATTAGGAAGGCGAATATTACTAGTAGATCTAGGGAGTTATTATATGGTTTATTAAAAGGTATTTTAAATTTAGGGTAACTAGCTAGGACCCTAGCTAATAATAGGAGCTTATTAGTATCCTAATAAAATATTACTAGATAGACCTAATTTAGCTTAGGCTAGATATCTAATAGGGTCTTAGGGTAGGGTTTATCTTTAGCTATTATATCTTTAATCTAGATTAGTAATACTTTACTTCTAAAGGGAGATTACCCCCTTATACCGCTAGCTACCCGCTTAGAGTAGTAAGGGAGGTCTATAGATATACACCTTTTAGCTTTTAATTTAATATAGCCTATAGGGACTTTCTTAATAAAGTAGATATTAGATAACTAAGTAAGCTTCCTAGTTTTATTATTAATAAGATAGTAGATAGCCTCGCCTTTATAGCTAATAAGTCGCCCTAGACGGGAATAGGCTTTAAAATAACCGATTTCAGTAGTAGTCCTACTAGAATAATAGAAGGCCTAAGACCTAAGGACCCGTAGATAGGAGAGATTAGGTTAATAGCTATTAAACTTCTTATAGGGTATTATTATAATACTAGACTTAGGGGACCTATTCTAGAGGTAGCTAGCCGCTTAAAAAAATTCGGGCTAGTACTTATAGTCTATCCTACTATCTATAAGTATAGTATAGGCCTTATCTATTAAGGTCTTACTAAGACGCTCTATAGATCTATTAGCCTAGGGAGTATCTTATATTATACTCTCCTAAATAATACTATTAGCCTAGCGGTACTTTATAAAGGTTATAGAGTTAAATTCCCCTCTACTATTAATATAATAGCGTTATATATATTATATAGGATACTCCTAGTTAACCTTAAAGGCTTTAAAGGCTGGTAGGAATTTACTTTTAGCCTTAAGTAGGGTAATATCTAATTCCTTAATATAGTTATATAGTATTATATTAAAGAATTAGGAGCCGTTATAAGCCGTAGTAATCCCCCTATAAACCTTATAAGGGCCTACTAAGTCGCTATTAATACGCTTATATAGGTACTTCCCTAGGGTAATAGGATAGTTATATAGAGCCCTTATTATTTAGGTCTCTATATAGATATTATATATATAATCCTTAGAGATAATCTTATTAAGGTTAATTCTACTAGATATATTTATTAGCTATTTTAGGTTTTATTAGCCTAAATAACTTATATAGGTATACCAGAGGCTAATAGATAGAGAGACCTAAAAGGCCGCGAATATATATACTTTTAACTCTAGAAGAAGTTATAATATAATTACTAGGGCGGTAAAGGTAAGGGTTAAATAGTCCTAAGTATTAAGGTAGAAGATATTATTATACTAGGTATACGTAAAGATATGGCCTTTATAAGTAATAATATACTCTTATAAGCTAAAGGAGACTTTAACTCTAAGATAAAGTAGCTAAGATACTTAAATTAAATTAAATTAGGCGTCTAAGATATAGAGGATATTACTAAGATATACTATTACCCTAATTCCTTTACTAGTCTTATAAGGGATAACCGCGGTGCCACGCCCTATTATATAGGGACCGGCCTAGCCGATCCTATAAATAGGAGACTTAGGAATTACCTTATATTCTTTAAGAATATCTTAATTATTAATAATATATTAGTTATATGCCGTATTTAGGAGGATAGTAGTAGTAAGGCTAGTTATACCTAGCGTAGCTATAAAGCTAATAACTAGGTCTTTAAACTCCGTAGGTATATAGGGACGCTTACCTCTAATATTACTACCCCCTTAACTACGGCCCTCTTAGTTTCGGCTCTTATCTACCTTAACTATCTTAAGGAAGGCCTTTATTAACTTAGGGTACTTAGTCTAGTAGTTAGACTCTATATAGCCTAAATAATTATAGTAGTTATAGTAGTTATTACTCTATTATACATTTAACCTCGCCTAGTAGAGCGGGTAAGTAGTAGCTATAATAGTAGCTACGGTGGAAGACTTTATAAAGTTCTAGTAAGCTTTTTTATTTACCGTAGCTAGTATAAGTTTATTAAACGAGACTATTATAATACCTTCTTTAATAGTAATAGTATACGTCTAAATAAATATACTCTAAAAGGTATTAAACTTTATACTAAGATACTAGAGGTAGGTATTAATAATAAAGATATAAGGGAGCTTATATCCTAGGTTAATTAAGTTAAAATTAATAGTTCTAAATTTATTTATATAATTACTAATATCTTTATAATTAGCGTAAAAGAGGGTATTAAAATTATAGATAGTCTTATTAAGGATACTAGTACTTTAAGGCTTATAGAAGTCCTTAAGGATCTTCTAGGCTACTAAGGGGATAGTCTTATCCTTAATTATATTATAAGCGTTAATATTATAATATGCCTTTATTACCTTATAAGCCTTATTATACTTATTATCCTAAATCTCCTAAAGGTTTTAGGTCTCTAGGATAATATAGTCTATCTTAAGGATAGCTCTAAGGCTATTAAGGATAATATAAGACTATATATTCCGGGAGTATAATAGCTAGTTATAGCTAGATTCTAGTATAGGAATAAGTATTAGGGGGTAGTTACTGCCCCCTCTAATCTCTACTTTAGTACTGGTAGGAGGTATATTTATATCTTTGGTCTTAGTATCTAGATTATATAGATTTAGCGTTAGAGATTAAGTTAGTACTAGCGTTAGTAATTATAGATATACGGAAGGTAGTCTTAACTTAGTAGTAAGGCTAAAGATAATACTTTTACCTAGCGTTCTAGGGCCTTCTATTAAAAATAATAGTAATTAGTTTTAAGGATGAGGTTCTAGTATTAGTAAAGGTATAAAGGAGGTATTATCTAATAGTATCCCCTAATAATTAATAGTGGTAGCTACCTCTTAGTCGATTTTATAGCTAATATCTTAGTAGAGATATAGGAAATTAAGGACGTAGTAGTTCGCTTAAAGGTTAGCTAGAAGACCTTTAGAGTAAATCTTAGTTAACTATTAGTAGATTTCTTATTTAGATTCTTTAAGTTCTAGTATAAAGTAATTAGAATGATGATAAGAAGGAGGGAGAGAAGAATCTAGGAAAGATAGGATAGATATAGCTAATTTATAAGGAGGTTAGTAAATATTCCTAGCCTTCTCTATCTTCCTAGCCCCCTTTTATAAGAATACTATATATTATTTATAGTATTAGCTAGGTAATAAGCGTAAATAACTATTATTAAGGTAGTTAGCGTATATAGGGAATAGATATTATTTATATAATTAGCGAACTACTCGCTAAGGGGTCGCTATTACTAAGTTAGGGGGATTTTAGCTATCTTAGCGAAAATCTCTACTAGTAGATTCTCTAGCCCCCTTTTTCGGCGGTACGTAGTATTAATATAGAGGTAATCTATAAGGGATAGTATTAATACTAGTCGTAGGGTAAATAAATAAATAAATACCCTGCGCCTAGGCTTATAACCTATTAAAATAGGTAGAATAGTAATAGTTATTATATTACTAGCTATATAGGTGGAGAGAGATAGGATATATAAGATGCTAAGACGGGTACTAGCGCGCGTCTAGTACGCGGCTAGTCTGACTAATTATATCCTGTTTCAACATGTTTTAATAATAACTAAGTATACTATTATCAGACGACTTATTATATTAGTTATTATTAGGAAAAGATATTATTATTATTAAGATAGAAGTATTAAAAGACTAATATATCTACTAGGTACCCGACTAATTATAGGATATCTAGTATAGTAATATTCTATTCTACTAATAACTTCTACGCTACTAGACTATTTAATATAATTCTTAAATTATTATATCCCTTATATTATAATATATCTTTTATACTCTTATAATAACTATTAATAGTCCTACTAGACTTATCGCGTTAATATAGAGGAATCTATTAGACGTAGGAGTTAGTACAGCCTAGTATTTATCTAGCCCTCTAAGGTTTAACCGGCGGTATTTAATAAATTAAATAGTAGAATAGCTTATTTTTATTATTAGAAAGTCTAATATTATAGTCTAATATAAAGATATAACTATATAACTAAGTATAGTATTAGGCCGTTTTTATACTTCTAATATTATAATTAGTATTCTTATAGGCCGCTAAGTAGCTATTAATAGGATCTAGGTGTCACGTAAGTTATAATTAATATATTAGGGGTAGTCTACCTATTATCTAATAGTACCTACTATCTAATAGTACCTACTTATATATAATATTTCTTATTATTCGGCTAGATATATATTTAGGAGTTTTAGGCCTAATAATATAGAGGTTTCCCTATCTTATTACCCGTAATAGAGCTACGTATAACTAACTATAACTTAAAGTAGGCCTAGTCTATAAATTAATACCTATATACTTTATTAAATAGCCTTATAATTTATTAATAGTTATAGTAAATACTAGTTAGATAGGGTACTACTTATAAATAAAGGGGGTAGGAATCTACCTATTATTTTCTTTAGATTATAATAGTATCTTAAATAGTATTACCTTCTTACTATTATAAGTACTACTTATAATCTCCCCCTTAAAGATATACTTACTATATCTTATTACTTATAGTTAGGTCCTATTATATAGATATAGCGGATTAAGGTTCCTTAATAGTATAACTAGTACGCCTAGCTTAATATATAACTTATAAGATAGTAGGGAGGGTTTATAAAACTTATAAAAATATTTAAGGGGGAAGAGTTTATTATTTTCTTCTAATATAATATAATTAATACTCTAGTATATTATTATATTACTAGGGATATATAATATTATCTTAGTATTAATACTAGTAATATCTTTATTAATAATAGTAAGAATAGCCCGTTCTAATAGATAAACCCTCTAAGAGATATTTATCCTAATATTAGTATAGATATTCTTAACTAAATTATTAATAGTATTTCCTAGGGTATACCTATATTTCTAACTCGATATATCTTTATTAGTAGTAGGGCTTCTCTAGATATTAATACTATTATTAATAGTAAGGAGATTACCTATAAGTAGTCCTATTTTATAATATATAGTATCTATTAGGTTAGGATTATTAAGTTACTTATTAATAGTAAGATTTAAATATATAACCTTATTCTAGAAATAGGCCTTTTAAAGATACGCCTTAACAACCTAGCTACTAGATCCTCCTAGAATAACTAGGAGTATTTATTAGAAGTCCTTATAAAAGTAGACTACTTTACCCTTAAAATAAGCTCAATTATTATTATAGATATTTTAAAGGTTATAATTAATAGCTTCTATATTATATTAACTCTATATAAGAGACTTATCCTAAAAAATAATATAACCTCGCTTAATCAGCTTAGTAAGATTAATCCCCTTCTTAATCCTATATAAGGAGGTAGTATTAGAGTCTAGGGGTATCTTAAATTATAAGTAAGTAGTTTAACCTCCCTATAATAGTATTAATATAATACTAGAAGATACTACTATTAAAGTAACCTTTTACTAGGAATATAGCCTTTTTATAATAGTATTTTAAATTATTATCTTATTAGTCCCCCTAGTACTATTAAGGAAGAATAGTATACCTAGAGTACTAAATTTATTATTAGTATTAGCGTTAATAGCGGCGATAATCTAATTAGTAGTATAGTATTAATTAGTATTTAGCCTATTCTATAAGACCTTAGCCTTATTAGGGGTAATTTAATAAGATATTTCTTCCTATAAAAGTCTATTTAGAATATTATTAAAATTATTAAATAGGATAGTTAGAATAGATAGGTTATATTGGGCTAGATCCTTAGTATATTTAGGGGTTAATTAATATTCTAATTAGCTATTAATAAGGTAAAGGGCGTACTATTTAGTAAATAACTATTACTTATAGTAATTATCTAGGATTTAAAGTATTAAAAAATCCTATTATAAGAGGTATAAGTAGTTATTTAAGATATACTCCTTATATTTATTCTATAAGGTAAGGGCGTTAATAGGTTAGAGTTTAACTAATATGAATATAAAAAGACTATATAGCTTATAGCCTCCCTAAAAATCCTTTCCCTTATTAAGGATCTTATTAGTATATCTATTATTTTTAATTAACCTAAGCTTTATATAAGCCTCCTTCTATCCTATTAACTAGCTATCTATTATCTAGAGGTTATTAAATAATATAGCCCCCTTAATATAATAGAGGAGTAGTTAGTATTAGTAGAGATCCTTAGTTTTAAGACTAATAAAATTAATATACTTAAGAGTCTCCCCCCTTTCATATATTTTCTAATGTTTATTTCTTTTATTCTACGTAAAGACTTTAGGAAAATCCGCGTATAAATAGTTAAGTAGATCCCTTATAATAATAGGATATTTCCTATTCTATTTTATAAAAGGTAATAACTAACTATTATTATAAGCTTCCTTAGTAAGATAGTTTATATTAAAAAACTCTATTAATATAGTCTTATAAAGCTTATTACTATTTATTAGCTTTTATTTAATAGCCTTATTAATAGCCTAATTATTAACTAGCTTAAAAAGGGTATACTATTAGTCTAGGAGGTAGATTTATAAATACTTTATATAAGGCTTTATAATATTTATACTAAATAAGAGTATCTTTTAAATAGCCTTAGTAGACCTAATCTAATAGGCTAACTAGAACTTTATAATCTTATCTACTAACTCCCCTTACTATTATAGCTAGCCGTTAGGAGCGGGGTTATTATTATTACACGTATAATTCCTAGTAAGGGAGATATTAGCCTAATTAGGTCCCTTATTAATATATTTATATAAATAGAAAATAGACTTAATAGAGCTATAAATCTTAATATTAATATAAGTATTATATTTCTTTAATAGGTATAAGTTATAACTTATAGGGGATAATCTATCTATTATTAATAGAGGAATTAGGTTTAAGGGGGCTAACTAGATATTTATAGAAAGGATAACTTCTATTAAATATAAAGGATATCTCTTAGTAAAAATCTTTTATAAAAGCCTTATTATAATAATTCTTCTCCCGACTAAAATATCTAGTACTAGGGACGCTAGTATAGTAATTATAAACTATATATTATAGGACTAACTTATATAATATATTACCCTATTATAAAGGGGGGATAAATACTTAAATAATACTATTAATATTACTAACTATCTAGGTCTAATCCTCTTCCTATATAATAAGAGAGACCTTACTTCTAAAACTTAATAATATAATAGTAGGTTATATAAATATTAAGGATATATTATTTAAAGAGGTCTTTTATTAGCTCCTAGAGCTTTTAATTAAAGATATAGGTAATTAGGTTATAATAGTACTCTAATATCTAACTAGATACTAGTAAGCTCTAAATATTAGGCTACTTAGGATTATATATAAAGGTAATAAAAAATTTAGGTTTACCCCTTTTTAAACTATTATTATAGCGTCTTATATTCTCGCTTTTATAGTACGTAGGCTTCCTAGTATTATTAATAGGAGGATAGTTACCTTACTACTAATATCTTTAAGCGAGATATCTAGGTTAGTACTAAGCCTATCTATTAGGCCGGAGTAGTAGTCTACCTAAATAGTCTATTAATTCCAGTAATACTAATTTAGATTATTAAGCTCTATTAATATCTAGATATTAGTAGCCTAGTAGCTAAATAGATATCTACTATTAATTATATAATTAAAGAAATTAGGCTAGATCTAGATATTAATTAATTAATTAATTAAATTATGTTAACTATCCCCTAACTAATATCTAAATTATTTAGAACTATTTATAATTAAGCGGATTTAAGTCTAGAAAATAACTAGGGAAATATATTAAATAGTCTTACTTATATCTATTTTATATAAAATTATTATCTTATTACTTACTAAGACCTATTATAACCCTAAGGTATATACTCGCTAGTAATATACTAGTCTAGTTCCTACTTAAGATTACTACCCTCTTTCTACTCTAGTTTATTATTACTACTAATTAGGGTATACTAGGTAAGCGTACTAGTAATATAGTTCTATCGCGATATATATAATAGATAATCGCCTAGAAGCTAGTAGCTAGCTAATAGGAGGCGGTTATACTATAACTATTTACTAAAGGGAAATAGGAGTAGATATTAGAGGGCTATATAAGAAGGATATTAATTAGGAATTATTATAAGGCCCCCCTTAATAGTTTTAATATAAATATCCCGCTTAATCCGGCCTCTTATAATATTATTAGGAGTTATTATAATACGGGCTACTTCTATAAAAGTAGGGTAATTATAAGTACCTTTATCCTATTATTTAAGATTTAGCTATTAGATATAAATACTTATAATATTAATAAGATATTATAATTTATTCTCCTTAAGGTAGTTATAATAGGATTTAAACCCCTAAATATATAGGTTAATAGATTAGAGGGTATATTGAGTAGAAGTAAGGGTATTTTAATTTAAATTATTAAAATATTAATAGTAAATATCTAGTTACTCCTATATACTATCTAGTATATATATCTAGGCGAATTTTAGCCTAAGGCTATTATTAATAATAAGAGGACCTATTAAATAATAAATAGACCCCTAGATTTAAAAGGTAGTTTAATTAATATAGGTATTAATATTAGTTATACCCTTACTAGTAAAGGAGAGATAATTAATATAACTAATAATATTATCTAAAAATTCTTTATTATATATAATCCTCCTTCTTATAAACTATTTATTAATAATAATATTATCTATATTACTTAGTAGTTTATTAATAATTTATACCTTAACCTTAGCCTCCTTTCCTAGCCCTTTAAGTAATAAGTTAATATCAGCCGGCTTATATAATTAATTAGGGGCTAGCTAGTTATTCTTCCTATTATTATAGTATAGCTATTAATTATCTCCTAAGTTACTATATTTATTTTTCTATAATAGTATATTATAATAGGGATATTTATTATTAATAATATTAAATAATTTATTAACCTTATAAAGCTCTATATCTCTTATTATATAAGGATCTTTATATACTTAATATCCCTAACCTAGCGTCCGCCCCTGATATATATTATTCTAATATTAGTATAGGCCTTATTAAATAGGGGGCTAGTACTTAGTATTATTATCTTAATTAGCCTACTAGGAGGCGTACTAGCGACGCGTATATAGATAATATTTAAGAGCTAGCGGAGGAGGAATTTCTTAGGGGGTCTCTTTAAAGATAGGGGGAGTAGGTTATTAAGGGTTCCTAGGCGGAATAACTACTTAAATAGTTATATTAGCGACGGCTATACGCTACTAGGGAGTAATAGCCTTATTAAGGTAGTTATAAGGGCGAGTACCTAATAGTATTTCTCTAGGGTAAGGTTCTATTAATATAATATCTCTAGGATTTACTAGCAAATTACTAGACCTAACCTAGGTATTTAAATTAGTCTTTTTTAGGTATCTAGTACGCCTTATACTATTTACTTTATAAGATCTAACCCTCTTATTAATAGTATTAGGGTATAGGTTAGAAAGAGGTAGGCGCTTAGAAGGTATTAATAAGGAGCTAGAGGAGCTAAATTTAATATAGGAAGGGTAATACTATATTATTAAAAGGCGGCTAGTATAATTTATATATTAAGGATTATAAGGAGAGGTATTAATATCTATATAATAGTATTAAAAATATAAAAGAGGTAGGAAGAAAAATTCTTTAATATAATAGGGAGGCGCTAAGATATAAGATAGTCGGACTAGGTTAATAGGTAAATATATAGATTTAGATATATCTTTTTAACTAATAGACGGATTTTAATAATTTTTAAAGTATTAAGTACCTTAGAGTAAGCTAAGTAATATTATCTCTATAGAAAATATTATAAAGTATTAGTATAGATAAAGGTAGAATATAAAAAAATATTAGAGTTTTAATATTCACGCTAGGCCTAGAGGGGTAATTAGGGTACTTATCAGCTAACCGATAAGGTATAATAAGCTCAGGGTCCTAAATTACAGATATTCTATTATAGTAAAGAAGATAAGGTTTATACTATTTTATTTTATTTAGTTAATACTCTAGATAATACTTTATATAAGCGCGTAAGTATTATGATAAGTAATAAATATATATAGATATTATAATCCTTTTGTATATCTTATAATACCCCTTATAATCTTATTAATTATAAGTAATCTAAAATACCTCCTTTTCTAATAAATAAGGAACATATAATTACTCCTAACTATTAATAGAATTTATATAATATATTAGGTCTTTATAAACCTTAAAGTAAAGACCTAGGTAGTATTTATTATTATTTATGTTAAAGTCTTTAATTATTACTTTAAGTAGTTATAATAGTTAGGACTATAGGCTTTAAAGATATATTAAATAAATTCCTCTAATATCTCTATTAAAGTAATATAATATATAGGATTAGGATTATTATTATAACTTTATTAATAGGCCTTACTAAAGGCTTTTATATATAGAGTATTAAGTATACTTATAATATTAATTAATAATTAATCTATTACCTATAATCTTAATAGGGTATTAAAAATAATATTAGACTTCCTAGACTTATACTTAATTAAAATATTAGGCTATAATAGGTAGCCTAGACTTATACTTAATTAAAATATTAGGCTATAATAGGTAGGAAGAGGCGTAGATAAGTCTTAAGTTTAATTTATTACTTAATAAGAAAGTTAGACTAGTCTAGTAATAAATAGGAATAGTTATTAAGTAATTTATATATATAATTATTAAGGGCTTTTTATATAACTTAATAAAATACTTTATTCTTTTTACTACCTAGATAATACTAGCGACCTTTAGCTTAATAGGTTAATAGGTTTATTTAGCCTAGTTTAATATTTTAGTTAAAAATATAATTAATTAGATATTTATTCTAGGGAAGCCTTTTATATTATCTCCTTTTATATAATATATTATTATTATAAAGCCCTACTTTTTAGGGGTATTAAGATTAATAAAGAGGATTCTATTATAATTAAAATCAATTAAGAAGGTAGAATTATAAAAGATAGTTTTTAAATTATTAAAAGCTTATTATTATTTTATAATAAAGGTTATATATAATTTATATTAATTAAGTTTTTTAGGTACTACCTCTTAAACCCTTTAATAGTATTCTTATAAAGTTAGTCTTTTACCTCTAAAGTAGATTTATATACTATATATATCTTAAAATTAATAAATTTAACTAGTTAATAAGGCTAATAAAGATTTCTAAGTCTTAAGGGGAGATTAAGAAGATTAGTAAGCTAATAGTTATAAGCTTTTTATTTAAGGTTAATAGCCCTAGGGAGTTAACTCTCTAACTTAGGAGGGTAATAAAAGAGTAGCTTAAAAAGGTCTTTATTAAATTAAGACTTATAAAATATTTTTAATAGAGATTAAATAGCTAATATAAGTAGGATAGGTACTTTAATAAAGTTTTTAAAAAGGTAATTATATTATTTATATATACCTTTATAAAAGTACTTAAAAGGTTAAAGAAGCTTATTAGTTTATTATTAGATATAAGGTAATAAACCTTTATACCTTATAAGGGTAATATTATACTATTCCTAATTATAATATAAGATAATAGTTAGCTTATAATACTTCCTTTTCTAGATATTAAATTAATAAAATGACCTTATACTATTTATAATATATATATATATATATAGATACCCTATAATAGCTAAGGTAAGTTTAGATTATAAAGGTAAAGGATAACTATTTAATTAGGTAATTTTATTTAATTCCCTAATATTAATAACTACTTAACCTTTATAACTATTTATAATATTACGCTAAATAATAAAAATAGGGTAGTTAAATAAAGTAGGCTAGTTATTAGGATATCTTAATATATTTAGTTAATATAATAGCGGCCTACTAGTAATATTCTAGTAGTATTAGTCTAACATCTTATTATCTAATAGATATCCTTTTATTTAGATATCTAAGAGGCTAAGTAGCTTTTTTAAGGGGTATTTAAATAGTCCTCCTTCTACCTCCTTAAAAGGTAGAGATTAGTTCTTTTATAATTATAAAGTTATTAGAGTATTAAGTCTACCTTTATAATACTACTTATTTACTAGTAGTTTATACTATCTATTTTAGCCCTTAAGAACTAGTCTTTTAATTTAGTTCTTAATAATTCTAATCTCTCTACCTTTAAAGGGGGATAGTCTAGATTATAATAGTATAATAATATAAAGATATTTAATATTAAGTAAGATAAAAATATATTAGAAGTCTATTATAATTAGACTAATTATAAGGAATTAAATTTATAATTAAATTTATAAATATATATAATATTAAATCTATATAGGGTATAAGTTAGTTATAAGTAGTCTAATAATTTAAGTTAATACTAAAAATAACCCTTAAGTATTAAAAAAATAGTTAGTTTAATTATAATAAAATTAATATAATATTAGACTTAAATATAAGAGATATTAAAGTAATAAATAGTATACCTAGTAATAGAATTTTTAATAAAACCCTTATTAATACTATTATACTTAATAAACTTATTACTACTATTAAAGTTAAAGAAGAGTAGTTAATAAAGGAAAGAAAGCTTTAAAATATTTAAGAAAAATAGCTTAATTATAAGTAAAAGTAGATAAGGCCTTACTAGATTTATAATAAATTACTATTAAATTAATAGATAGGATATAATAAGGGTTAGGACTAAGCCTAATAAAGAACTACCCTCTAAATTAAGATATAAATATATAAGGTATATTAAACCCTAGAGTAGGCTTTATCTTTAGTAATTTTACCCTAAGTTAACTTACTAGAGGCTAGTTAGAAGAACTTAATAATTAATACTTTAAAAGCTATTTAAAACCTAAGGGCTTACCCTTTTATAAGGGGAAGAATATATATAAATATAAGAAATAATATTAAGTTATAAATATTATATTTTAATTAATACTTAATAAATTCTTAATTAAGTTTATAAGATTACTTAGATTATATAATTCTTAAAAGGTAAACCTAGTAAATTATAAGATTATTATAAAAAGATATTATTAGAGAGAGTAGTTACTTGGGAGTACTTTACTTAATACTTATTAAACCTTATTAAAGACCTAGTAAGCTACTAGCTTTATAATATATAATTATACTTAGATATATAATAAAATCCTAACTAATTAATATAAAGCTTTAATATATATTTAAATAAGATTAAATTATAAATCCCCTCCCTTTTAAAGGAATATTAGTATATTAACTTCTTTATAAAGTTATACCTAAACTTTTAAAAGGCCTTTATAAACTACTAAGACCTCTTTATAATTAAAGAAAGCCTAATTACCCTTACTACTTAGTTAAAGAATAACTAGTAGTATTATACTAAAATAATAGTAGGTAATAGTTATATTATTAAAAAGGAGTATTATTCTAATAAATAAAATAAAGGTTAAAAGAGGGAAGAAAGTTAAAATAGGGGTATTAATCCTTTCATAAAAGTAGGAAGTATTTAACCTACTAGTAGTTATAATAATTTACTAAATACTAAAGAAATTTTAATATATTTTAATTATAAAAAGAAGGGGTATTATAATAGAGACTATTATAGGCCTAGGATACTTAAGAACTTAAATATAATACCTATTAATATTATTAGAAAAGGGACTATTAAATTAATAAAAGGAAGCGCGCCTAGACTAACTATTTTTTAGTACTTAGTACTAGATTTTAGTAATAACCTAACTTATTAAACTACTTACGGCTAGCTTATTATCTATATAGGTTTAGCGTTATATAATAATTATAAATTTAGTTCTAAATAGAACTAACGCGGTTAGTCTAAGCGCGCCTCTATTTAGACCTTAATACTAAGGCGCTTACTTATTAAAAGGGGTTTATTATTAATTTATAATATTAATATTAGTAGCTCTATAAATATATAGGGTATATAAGACTATATAGACTTTTTAATAAATATAAGAGTAGAGATTAATATTATCTCTTAAAGCTTTACTAAGTAATATAACTTAAAACCCCTGGAGGGTTATTAACTACTAATCTTAGAGTAGATAAATAGTTAGTTAATCTATTATTATAATAAATAGTTAGTTAATCTATTATTATAATATATACTAGGTAGAGTACTACCTTATTAAAAGCTAGGGTATAAGTAGATCTAAGGAGTAGAAAGTAGTAATTCCTATTAAATTCTATTAATATATCCATCCTAAAGTTATAAGTATTTATAAATATCCTTAAAGGTAAATTAGTAATTTATATTATTATTTATATTAAGTTATCTTAAGTAGAAACCTAAAGCTTTAATAATAAAGTACTAGAGCTACTTAAAAGTCTTTATAACTTTTTAGATATCTTTTTGAATTAGGAGGTAAGATAACTACTAATATAAAATATACTCTAGTTTATACGCTTTACTTAGTAATAGCGGAATAGCTTCTACCTCCCTAATACTTTATCTTTCTTAATAGCCTTAATAGCTTTCTTAATTAATCAATCTATATAAATTAAAAGAGTCCCTATTAATATAGTAGTAATACTATATAAAAGGCTTTGTGATATTAATTAATTATCTTAAACTATTAAAAATACTAAAGCTACCCTTATAATACTAATAATCCCTAAAGTCCTCTAATAGTATAGAGAAGCCTATTTCTCTATAATTAATCTATCTCTATTTATTACTATCTATTATAATAGTAATAAGCCCTAATAATATACTCTACTATTATACTTAGGTATAACCTTATACTACTTTAACTTACTATTAAAGGCTTTAATAGCCTCTTTTATTAAATTCTATATAAGTATATTACTTTTCTAGGGTTTCTTCCCTAAGACCTAAGAAGCCTTTCTTTAAAAAGAAGCTATTAAGGTAGCTTAACTACTACTACCCCTTAATTATTATCTTATTATATTAGTAAATTAAATTTATAAGTTTATCTAGGATACTAGTAAAGTATATATTTATAAGGTACTAGAGACTATTAGGTATTATATTAACTATATTATTACTTATTATAAGCGTCCCCTATAACTAGGGATCCCTAAGTTAAGTAATTAATATACTACCTTAATAGAACTATCCTTCTATCTATTTAATTAGGCTACTAATAGCCCCGCCTTTTAAAAAGTAATTAAATATTTTATTAAGAGTACTAAGTAATACTAAAGTCTCTTATAACTCTTATTATATTTTATAAAGTATTAGCTACTATTAACTAGGAATAGTCCTAAGAGATTCCTATTAGTTAAAATACCTACTATATCTTCTACTCTTACTCTATCTAATATAGAATTATCTATAAGAATACCCCTAGTAATATTAAGTATTACGCTACTAAATTTTAGTATAGATCTTATAACTTATAGGACTTCTATTAAAGAAGTAATCTATAAATAGCCTATTAGACTAGTATAATATCTAGTTATAAGTAAGAACGTTAGCTTTATTAAGGCTTAGCGCACTAAGTTATAAGAAATAATTACTAATATTATACTATTAGCCCTACTACTAGCGCTAGGACTAGTAGATCCTAGTATACCTCCTAGAGTACCTTATAATAATAGTATTCCCCGCTTTAATTCTAATAATATTAGATATTTTAATCCCTTCTATAATAATAAATCTATAAATACTACCTCTAATATTAAATATACTAGTAAGACTACCTATTTCTATAATATTTATATATTTATAAACTATATTAAGGATATTATTTAAATAAGGGGTAATACTATTATCTATATAAACCTTTAACTATATCTCTAAAGAGCTACCTAGGGATAGTATACTATTAAGCTTAAAGAAGGGGATAAATATTTTATTACTTATAATATTAATAAATAGTATTATCTATTAATATAATAATAGAAGGCCTTATATTATATTAGTATAAGTACGCTAATTTATAAGAAGTATACTATATAAGATACTTCCTAATAGAGAGAGCCTTAGGAGTACTCTTAAACTATTATAAGAGTATCTAAGGATTTAGAGATTAGGGTAATAAAGGATTATATTCTTCTTATTTAGTACGGTCTTAATATAGAATTCTAGCGTAATATTCCTAAACCTAGTAATAATATTAACTATAATAAGTTCCTTACCTTATTAGATTATAAGAAGTATTAATAGTAGAACTATACCTCTTAATATTTAAAATTATCTTAGTAAAAATAGTATAGTAGGTATTAATCTCTATTTTAACCTTTTTAGTCTTAATTTTAGTCTTAATCGCGATAGCCTTCCTAGTAGTTACTACCTTTTTGTAGTTACTACCTTTTTAACTATAGTTATAAATTAATAATAATACTTACTATAATAATTAGTACTAGAAGCCTCTACTAGGCTATTAACCCTACTAAGGCTATTAATAGGGTAATTAGGATATAAACGTTTATATCCTCCTAGTATAACCTATAAGACTTTAAATAATAGCACCGGCCCTATTAAACGGGTCCAATTTATTTAATAGGTAAACCTAATAAGGTCCTTAATATTAGGGGAATTAGAATTAAAACTAGAACTAGAACTAGAATTAAGGAAATCGCTTTCCCTTTAGATTATAAGGGGAATAATAGTAATAGCCTCTAAGACCTTTATAGGTCTACTAGGCCGCTATTAAGGAAGCCTCTAAGGGATAGCCTTCTTAGAGCCTTTAAGGTTATAAATAAGAAGGTCCGTACTAGGATTTTACTTATAAGCCCTCTAATTTCTATTATAAAGGTTCTTATAAACTATCTTAAAAAGAAACCTTATAATATTATTAAGTATTAGTAATAAAAGACGTCGAGGTAGATAATAGCTATAACCTTAGAAACTATTTCTCTATTACTATTCCTTTATTAGATTATAAATATTATTACTATTAACTAAGATTCCTATTAAAGAATAAACTCTTTAATTATCTTTATAATTAATACTAGAAGGCTACCTTACTAAAGCCTTTTATAGTTATCTTAAAGCCTTCTATAATTAATCTACTAGCTTTAAATACTCTAGTAAATACTAACTTAGTAAGTTATTTTATAAGGGATCCTACTATAATTATTTTATTAGTGGTAGGCGTATAAGGGATAGGTTATACTTTTAAGAACTATTATTATACTATTATAACTATTAGGTAGACTATTAATAGTAAAGATATTAAAGTCTATTCTAATTTAGGATATATAATATTAATTATAGATATAACTTTTATCCTTATAAGTATAGAAATTAAAACTATATCTACTAGTATTCCTATTAGGGGCCTTAGTACTAAAATTTATTATTCTAATAAATTTACTATTATAACTTTCTTTCTCTATAGCTTAGTTAATAAAAAGCCTTCTATCGCCTATATTACTAGAGAAATTTATATAGTTAATAACCTAAAAGCTAAAATACTTATAGGAGTAGATATTCTTACTCTAGAAGCTATAATATTAGATTTTATAAATTAATAAATTACTATTAGTAGCTATTAAAATATTAAAATCCTAATAAGTACTTAAATTTACTCTTTACTAGTAAAATAAGTAATTAAGAATAAGAAAAAAATTCTTAATTCTTATAAAGACTACTACTTTAATAGCTATTATCTTTAATAAGACTTTACTAAATAATTAAGACCTACTCTTTAAGCCTTCCTATAATCTTAATCTTAGGTATACTAGTAGTATATTTACTTATATTATTAACGCTTTTATTAAGAAGGTCTTTATTAAAAATAATACTAATAAGGATATTATTATTCCTAGGAAGGTAAGATTAGGGATTATAAAAGAGGTTAATTATAATAGATATTTTATAGTTAATGTATACTACTCTAGCCTTATAACTAGTAGTTAGTATAATAGTTAGAAGGGTAAATAGGCTAAAATTACTATAATAGCTATTATATTAGCTATATTAGCTATATCCTTATTAATTATAATTAATAAGAAGGCTCTTATAATATCTATAATATCTACTATATCTATTAATTAGGATCTTTCTATAGAGTTAAGTACTATTATTAATCCTAGTCTTAAGAATATACTTAAGAATAGAGTTAGAATCTATAGAGAATTATATATTATAGATTAGCTAGTAAATATTATTAATTCTTACTAGGATCTTTTTATAAATAGTAGAAGTATAGTTAATATCCTTAAGGAGTAATAGATACTAATTCTATTAAAACTAAATATATTATCTAAGTCTATATAAGTATATCCTCTTAGGTAAAAGGATAAAGATATTATTAATAAAACCTTTAATAAGCTTTAAGCCTAGGGAAAACTTATATAAGTAGATTAATTAACCCTATTTAGCTATCCCTACTTTATAACTTAGTGTAATACTCCTATTAGGTAAAAAGGCTATATTATAATTAATATATAGGAGCTTAATAAAATTATAAAGAATAATATATATCCGCTCCCCTTATAAGCTAATATTATAGTATTAATATAGGGTTATTAATATATTATAGTTATCAATATTATAGGATAGTTCTATTAATTTTATATCTAGGTTAAGGATTATTATAAGCTTATAATTATAAGCTATTATAACTAGGAGTAGTCTTTAATAGCCCTTATAAGTTATAAGGGCTTACCTTTATATATCTAATATTAGACTAATACTATTCTCTAGTAATACTAGGCGTTTATTAAAGCCTATATTAATAATATTATTATCTACTTATATACCTTATAAGAGTATATTAAATACTTATATAAAGTCTTTAATCTATTTTATAAAAAGTATATAAGCCTATTACTATTAAAGTTATATATTAGCTACCCCTCTATTACCCTACTAGGCTAGTATATTAACGGCCTAGGGATATCTATAATAAAAGAGAAAATCGCGGCTATTACCTTACTATAATTTCTATAAAACCTAGCTAACCTAGAAATATTTCTTAGACTAACTAGTTAGCTCTATTTATTAATTAAGAGATATATATAAAGGGTAGACCCCTTATAAAAGAGAAAGGTAGTCCTTAATAAGGGCCTTAGTATAAGTATAAAAGGTTATATATAAAAAAGGAAGGTAATTAAGATAATTTTTTATAAGCCTATATAAGAGGAGCTTAGCGCTTTTTAGGATTTATAAGAGGCTTTTAAGACTCCCTAATTCCTTATTTATTATAATTATAATAGGGTTTTATATATAAATCTAGATACCTTAAAAGTAGTAGGATTTATAACTATTATATACTATATAAAGGGAGATCCTATATAATTATTAAAGCCTTTTATAAGGACTAATATATAGCCTATTATATTTTTTAATTACTATCTTAATAATATAGAGAAGAACTATTAGCCTACTAAATTAAAAATCGCTAGTATTATATAGGTTATTAGGAAGGTTTAGTATATAATTAAATTAAATCTATAACTACCTATAATTATTTATACTAATTATTCTACTATAATCTTAATATTAAAATTAAGAATTCTAAGTTATTAGATAGGATTCTTAATATTCTTATTATATTATATAATAGCCTTTCTTATAATACTAAAGACTTTAATAGCCTTATAATCTACTATATAATAAATATAGAGATAATAGAGGATTTTAAATCTTAATTATAAGTAGGCTATTAGAAGGATAAGTAGTAGTAAAAGATTATAGATATATTAAAGGCTCCCGTAAGGGATAATCTAAATATAACTTTAGAATATAGTAAGCCTAGGATATTATTTATCCTTAGGGATAGGCTTATTTGTTATATTAATAGTAAAAAGAGGTAATAATTATATATTCCTCCTATTATAAAAAAGGAATTATTTAAATAAGCTTATAACTTTTATAATTATAGTAGTTATTATATATTAGATATCTAGCTAAGAACCTTTAAGCCTATATTAGCTACTACCCTTAATACTAACTTAATTAGATAAGAAGATATCTACTATATAGGGAATAAGTCCCTATATTAATACCGCCTATACTATTTTATATAATTATAATAGATTTTATAGTTACCCTACCTATAATACTATTAGGTATAAATTACCTACTAATAATTACTTATAAGTTCTTAAAGAAGGTCCTTCTTATACTAGGTATTAATACTTAGAAGGCCTTATAATAGGCCTAAGTTATAATTTTATCTCTACTATTATATAACTAGGGAATTCTATATAGTATTATTAGTAATTAAGACCCTTAATTTATATTAGACTTTTAATAAGAAATCTTTAAATATCTTAGAGTTAAATTTCTTATATTTATAACCTATTATTTATAGATTAATAGATAAAGTAAGTATATTAATTAGACTATAAAAATCACTATATAATTCTACCTTATATACTACCTAGATACCTAGAATTAATAGGATTATATACTCCTATATATCTAGGCTAACCTTAATAACTCCCTTACTACTATAGGATATGCTTCTAATAAGCTCTATTACGGTTTTAAGGTAAATAATAGTATAGATATACTTAGTAATATTCCTATAGAAGCCTTTAATAGCTTGCGACTTGTATACTAGGAATAGGTAGAAGATATAATAGCCTTTAATAATATTATAATAAAATCCTAGTATAATAGTAAGTATAAAAGCCTATAATTTAAGGAAAATAATAAAGTCTTCCTCTATTTATATAAGGGATATAAGATGCCCGGCGTCTCTAATAGGAAACTCTTATAATAATATACCGGCCTATTTAAGGTTTTATAAAAGGTAGGATTACTTACTTATTAGCTTAAACTACCCCTTATAATATATATATAGCCGGTAGTATTAGTAATATAGCTTAAGCTAAAAATAGAAGGGCTAGATCTATATAAGAGGATATTTAATTAAAGGCCGCCCCCTATTACGGCTAAAGACGGTACTATCTATAAGGATAAATATAAAATCGAGAGATTACTAGATAAGAGGTATTTAAGAGGTAAGACTTAGTACTTAGTTAAGTAGGCTAGCTATAGTAATAAAGATAATTTATAGTATAACCTAGCGGACCTATCTAAGGCTGGTAATTTAGTAAAGGTATATAAGGATAGATAGGATCTAGTTAAATAAGGTAATTAGTAATTAGTAAACGGGGTCATTTACTTTTTTTAATTTTACTAGCATACTAATATGGAATATACTCTGGTTTATACGCTTCACTTAGTGATAGCGGAATAGCTTCCGCCTCCCTAATACTTTATCTTTCTCAATAGCCTTAATAGCTTTCTTAATCAATTAATCTATATAAATTAAAAGAGTCCCTATTAACTACCCCTATTTAAGCCTAGGGATTATACTATTAATATAGATAGTTATAAGCCTCCTTATAAGCCTATTTATAATTTATTATAAAGTAAGTTAGAAACTTTATATATCTACCTAGATAATACTAAGTTAAAGGGTTAGTTATAGGAGTCTACTAGCCCTATTAAGGCTCCTATTTTATTTATATTAAAGAAGGATAGTAGCTTATAATTATATATTAACTACTATAGATTAAATAAGGTAATAGTAAAAAATTATTACCCTCTCCCTTTAATTAATAAAATATTTAATTACTTATAAGATATAAAGATATTTATTAAATTAGACCTTGAAGATACTTATTCTAAGATTTATATTTATAAAGGTAATAAATAAAAGATAGTATTTTATATATAATTATACTATTTAGGTTAGTAAATACCTTAATAATATTCTAAGCCTATATTAATAGGGCTTTAGCGGGCCTAATAGATATTACTTATATAGTATACCTTAATAATATCTTAATTTATTTAGAAAATATCTTAAGTTATAAGTAATATATCTATTAGGTACTTAAATAGTTATAAAAGTTTTAACTCTATATAAATTAAAAGAAATATTAATTTTATATTAATTTAATAAAATTCCTTACGTTTATTATAAGTACTACTAGTATATTAATAGATATCTATAGGGGTTTTACTATTTAAAACTAACTAGTATTGATTATATATTAAGAAGTCTAAGTATTCTTAGGATTTATAAATTTCTACTAGTTTTTTATATATTACTATTTATAAATAGTATCCCCCTTAACTAGCCTATTAAAAGGTAGTAAGGATAGGAAAAAATTAAGACTATTTATATAAGGTATTAATAAAGAGAAGGTATTTTATAACTTATATTATACCTTTATAATTATACTTATCTTAATATATTTTAATCCTAATAAGAAAATTTAGATTAAAATAGATATATCTAATTTTATTATAACTACTATCTTATCCTAATAAGATAATAATAGGGCTTAATATTTAATAGTTTTCTAATCTTATAAATTAATTCCTATTAAGATTAAGTATAAGATATATAATTAAGAGCTATTAATAATTATTAAAGCCTTTAAGTAATAATAATACTATATAAAGGGTAGTTATTATATTATTAAAGTACTTATAAATTATAATAGGAGGTATTATAGTTACACCCCCTTTACCTATAATTATACCCCCTATTTGCCTACGTTTATACCCCCCTAGTTTAGGTATAACTTAGGGCTCCTAGGGTAACGCAGCCGCATACCCGCTAATACCCGCCCCCTAGAGCGGTGCCTCCGGGGCCGCCAGACTCCTAAAGGCGAATAAGCCTTGGCTTAAAGCATGCTAGCCCGCCTTATAACCCACGCGCGCATAAGGGTATTATAGTCCCTATACTTTACGATAGTCTAACTATTCTATACGCTAACTTTACGGAGTTTATAGTAGCTGCTAGCGCTTAAAACCCCTAGAAGTAGAGGCGGGTATAAGCGGGTATACGGCTGCGTCACCCCCCTAAGCTATACCTAAACTAGGGGGGTGTAAACGTAGGTAAATAGGGGGTGTAATTATAGGTAAAGGGGGTATAATCGTAATACCTCCTATTATAATAATCTTAAAGGATTTATATAAATAATGTAATTAAATAGTTATTAAGCTTAATAGGCTATTTATTTAGCTATATATAACTTTAATATTAAATAGTAACTTAATAAGAAGAATCTTATTAATACTCTATTATATAGGCTTAATTATAATAATATTAAGATATTATTTAACTAACTCCTACCTACCTTATAAAATAAGTTAGTAAAGTTAGGAAGTATTATCTCTAGCTAAAAGTAGTTAAAAGAAATAACTAAGTATATAAATTTATCTAGCTTTTATATTATTATTTAAATTTATATTTATATTTATACTCTACTATTTAGCTACTTAGAGCTAATAAGGGCGTTCTAACTCTAGCTTATTAAGAGGAAACCGTGATATATAGAAGAAAACTTCTCTTACCTACCTAATTTATTATAATACTCCTAGGCCTCTAAATACTATATACTATCTTCTCCCTTATACTTTATACTACCTTAGTATTAGATCCTAATACCTATATACTTCTTCCTCTTACCGGGGCCTTACCCCTTTCTCTATACTATTTCCTAATAGTACCTCCTAAAAGGTCTATTCCCCCTTAATTACCCTCTTACCCTTCCCTATATAATTTAACTAATATAAGTACCCTTAACCCTCCTACTAGTTATTACTACCCTAGCTACTCCTTTCTTATATTATCTAGTAATATAGTATCCTTATCTCTTTAACTTATAATATATAGGCCTTAATTACTATTATATTCCCTAGCTAAGTAGCTTAGTAGAAGGCTTATAATACTCTTATTAGGAATTACCGCGTATCTTTTCCTAATATATAGGAGGGGGCTATTATAGTTATTAGGAGGTATAGATATACTTTATCGCCGTTATTACGTCGCTATTTCCTAGTACTAAGCTATATAGTAATCTACTTATAAGGGAAAGTAGATTATATTAAAATCCCGCCGGCTATACCTATAATTATAGGGTTACTACTCCTACTCCTATATATAGTTATAGTTCTCCTAGCTAGGTAGGGTAGCCTTAGCCTTTTATTCCGTCTTTTCTACTTAGTATACCTTCTATCTCTTAACCTAGAGTCTCTTATACATTAAGTTAATACTACTAGTAGGAACTAAGGTAGGTATTATCGCGTATACTAAGGGCGCGCTTATAATACGCATAAAAACTCTATACTATAAGCTCTACTACTATATAATATCCTAGTTTTATTCTAAAAATATTTAGAGAGACCTCTTAGCTCTATTAATAAGTAATAGGTTCGTAGCTAGTACTATATATAGGTGGATCTTATCGCTAGCTATTTATCTAGCTTAAGAGGGCTTAGGAAACCCTTAATTAAGCTTAAAAACTTAAGTAAAAGGGGTATAAAGCTACCTTCCTAGTATTAAAATAATATAGTAGCGCTACTACTTAATCCTACTACTAGGGTTATTAGTTATAAATAATATATCTTATAAGTACTAGTAAGAGTAGTTACTAGACTTAAAATAGCTTATAAAGCTAGATTAAAATCCTTAAAAAAACTTATCCTTTTATTATAATATAATAATCTATTTATTATTAAATAGAAAGATAAGGTAAAGTATATAACTTCTAAATAAAATATTATTAAATAGCCTTAAAAGGTTAATTTTATAAGATTATTAAGATTTAAGGGAGTACTTTATATACTAGATAATTTAATATTATATATAGAAATTATTATAAGATATTATAATAATACTTTAATAGGTTATCTTAAGTTATAGAAAACCTTAGAGTTACTTTAATATAAATATTATTAGAGTAGAATATTAATAGATACTAAGTAATAAGGTAATAAATAGCCTTAGCTAATTTTATATATATATAATTAATTAGCTATTAAGGGTTCTATTAAGGAATAACTAGGTTATAGTATAAAAGGTTTCTATACTATAATATTATAGTTATAAAAGGAGTGATAGTAAATCTATAATAGTACTAGTAAGAAAAAACAAGTAATTATCCTTAATATATACTACTACCTAAATCGCCTTAACTTTTATATATAAGTAATTATTATATTCCGTAATAAGGTCCTTACTATTCTTAAGGTTTAATTTATTATACTACTTATTATACTTATAATTATAGCCCTTCTACTTTATTAGATATTAAAGCCTTCTACTAGACCTCCTCTTTCTAATAATAGCTTTACCTTATAAAGATTACTATCCTTATCTTTATTTCCTATTTTAATAATTAGGGGAGGATTTATACTTATATTATAACCTTATAAGTTACTATTTAGCTTTAGTTCTAATTAAGTAACTAGTATAATAGGGTAGATTACTATTATTAGTAGTAGTTTAAGGTAATAGGCTAGAGAGCTAACTTAATTAAAGACCTTAAATAATCTTATATACTATTAGTATAACTTAGGATTAACTCTAGCTATATAATATCTATTACTAAGTTATAGGTAAATATTATCTCTAGAGGTAAAGGTAATTATAATATATCTACTATTATAATAAATTTTTAAAAAGGTATTAATAAATACTATTAATTCTTTAACTGAATTATAATTTAGCTCTTAAAGATACGTAAAGTCTTTTATAAGTAGTTATTATAATAATATATTAAAAATATTAAAAATATTAAAACTTATAAAAATTTATTTAGTAAGATACTTATTAACTAATTTTTAATATTATTAAAATAACCCTAGAGATAGAGTAGTATTAGAATCTAATTAATTATATTAATATTTAAATATTAAGTAATATAATAGTAAATTATAACCTTTACTATCTAATTTATTTATTCTAATTGACTATTAGTCTAGGGATAGTAGGTTATTAAAGTTAGAAGTAAATAACCTAGTTTTTAAAAGATTATTTACTAGAATAAAGATATAAATTTAGAGTTAAATAATTTTATATTAACTAGCCTAATACTAATAGGTTCTATTTAGAAAACTTATTAATTATAATTAATAAACTATTAAAGCCTTTAATAGTTAGTAGTAAGGTAATAATAAAATCTATTATTATAATATAAAATAGGATTAATAGCCTATTAATTAGGATTATACTTTTATAAGGTTTATATTATTTAATCTAACTAAGTTAGTAGTCTAAGTAATAGGTAGTATAAAGATAGAGGTACTTTAATAGGTATTATATATAAATTAATTTTATAATCCTATTATAAATATAATAAAATCTACTATAATATTAAGTAAGATTAAAACCCTCTTTCTCTAATATATTAAGTATATAAAGATACTTATAACTATTATTAAAGCTTATATAATAAAGTAAGCTATTATAAAGATAAAAGTAAATCTTTAATATCCTCTTATCTTTTTTATTAAGGTTATTATTACTCTTATTAAATAATTATAAGATCTTATACTATTAATTATCTACTTAATAGGCTTTAATAAGGTATAATCTAAAATCTAGTAATATCTTAATAAATATAATATAAAAATAGGTAATATATAATATCCTTAAAGATTATAAGGACTAGTTAGGAATACGGTACTACTATCGACGTAGCGTTTATAGTACGTAGTAGTACTACGCTACCCCTTTACTTATAGTATATAGAGGAGGGAATTCCCCTTAAAGGGAAGGGTAGTAATTAGTCTTACTATTAATAAGAATAGAGAGTTCTATATATATATATATATACGCACCGTTTATAGTACTTAATAGCTACGTTATTATATAGTACCCTTATAAATATATACCTTATTAAAGGCTTTAATATATAATATATTAAAAGTATTAATATTATCCTTAATATCTATCTTAATAATAGCTTAAAGTCTTAATAAAGTATTAGAAATAATATTTAATTTTTTAAACTTATATTTTATTCTAAGGTTAAATTAAAAAAGATATAATAATATATAAATTAAGTATAAATTAAGTTTATTAATAGATAATAATATTAGACTTATTTAATATGAAATTAAGACTACTATTAAGTAGTTTATATAAATTATAATAGGAGGCTATTTGAATAATTTAATTATATATCTTATTCTCTTAATAACCTAGATAATACGGCTAGTAACGAGATCTACCTATATATAGTACTAGCTATAAACCTATTACTTATTAATAGAGCTAAGAGGTCTCTAGTCTAAATATAGTTAGAATAAAATTAAGATACTATATAGTAGTAGAGCTCCTTATATAGAGTTTTTATACGCGCGGCGAGCGCGCCCTTAGTATATATAATAATACCTACCTTAGTTCCCGCTAGTAGTATTAGCTCTATATATAAGAGACTCTAGGTTAAGAGATAGAAGGTATTATACTAAGTAGAAGAGTTAGAATAATAGGCTAGGGCTATCCCCCCTAGCTAGGAGGACTATAACTACGCGTAGGAGTAGGAGTAGTAACCCTATAATTATAGGTATAGCCGGCGGGATTTTAATATAATCTACTTTCTCTTATAAGTAGATTATTATACGGCCTAGTATTAGGAAATAGTAATATAATAGTAGTAATAAAGTATATTTATACCCCCCCCTAATAACTTTAATAGCTCCCTCTTATATATTATAGAAAAGATACGCGGTAATTCCTAATAGGAGTATTATTAGACTAACCGTCAAGTCGGGTTTCAGTACTATAGATTAGTACCGACCCGAATACTTGGTACCTATTTAGGTACTAACCCGAATACTTAGTACCTACTTCTAGTACTAACCCGAAAAGCCCTTAGTACCTTGGCGAGTCAGGTTAGACTAACCTAACTTATTAAGGTATTACTAAGAAGCTAAGCCGCTAATAAATTAGTAAAGGACTAATATAATTTCCCTATAAGATAAATTTAAATACTTTTATATTATTAGGATTTATCTTATACCTAATATTTATTACTTATTATTCTATATATTATAATAGTCTCTATATTACTATTATATATAACTCTTAATTCTCTTACTATTAGCGCCTAGAATATATTAGTCCCTTTAGGCCCTTTAGGAGTATTAAGTTTAATAAGCCTTAGTAATAAAGCTATTTAATTAGAATTTAATAATCTTAATATAAATAATTCTATATCTAGTAGTCTTTATCCTAGCTAATTTATAAGTTAGGTTAGATAGGGTATATTAGATAAATCCTTTTAAGAAAAGAAAGTACTTCTCTAAAATACTATTAAAACTATTAAGGAAGATTTCCTAGACTTAATTCTAGTAAAGAATAGTAAATTTATTAAATAGAGTTAGTATATTAAAGTCCGGTTTAAAGTATAATAGTAGTAAACTACTATTATTTAAAGTATTAAAACGAAGTCTAGTACTAAAATTAAGGATCCGCTTTAAATTAAGAAGATTATATTAGGTAAATAAGCTAATATCTAGGATAACTTTATCTAAATTACTTTAATAGTTAAGGGACTACTAAAGATTACTTATAAGAAGTATAGTAAAATTTTAGACTACCTAATAGCTACTAGTAATTTAAGTATATCTAATATAAGGAAATATCTTAAAATAAATAAATACTTTCTTCGTAAATAACTTAACCTATTATTATAAATAGAACTTTCTTTAAGTCGGGTATATTATCTACAATAATATAAATTAGTAATATAAAACTAATTATTTAGGGATAACTTTAAAAGAAAAGTAATACTAGATTTTCTACTAACTTTTATTAAGAGAAGTAGAATAAATAGCTATATAAATACTTTCTTACCTTAAACTAGTCTTTCTAGACTATTAACTAACTAGAGTTTTAATAATTACTATTAATAGCTTATCTAGATTTAACCCTAATCTATTATACTAAATTATAAAGTATAATCTTTTTAGATTTTAAAGGAATATATATAAAAATTAAAGTAGATCTAAAATATCCTTAATATATTTCTCTTATATTAGATACCTAATCTAGTCCTTAAAAGGTCGCCTACCTTAGAGCACTAGTCTACTAGGTTAATACTAATTTTTAATATTAGGAATATTTTATTACTTTTATACTACTTAATATCTAGTATTCTAAGTATTTACTTATAGCAGAAATAATAAAGATATTAACCCTTTATAAAATTAAAGATAAGCTTCTTAGGGTTATTACTAACAATACTAGTAATAATAGAACCTTAAAAGATAAACTAGAGAAATCTCTAGCTTAGTAAGATATCTAATAGGATAAACTATAAAACTCTATTCCCTATATAACTTATATCTTTAACCTTATAATATAAGACTTTATTAAAGCCCTAGACTTAGAAGCTTTAGATAATATTATAGTATTACTAGAGGATACTTAAGTTAAAGATATCTAAGTAAGTATAAGTCTATTAACTATTATTAAGAAGGTATAGTATTATAAGGGTAATATAAATAGGTAATATACTTACTAATATTTTAAATAGATCCGCGCTCTTATAATAGTAATTAACTTATCTCCTTAATAAAAGCTTTATTTTTTATAGTTATAAGAAAACTCTAGTAGAAGACCTTAAAAACTTATATAAGATATCCGTATTTATTAGAATTCTATATACTTAATACTTTATTATATATATTAGCTATATAACTTTATTAATACTTAGGTAGATAAAAATATAACTAATCTAAAAATTAATATAATTAGCCTTAGTAAATATAAATAGTTAATTATATTACTACTTAGTAATATATTAAATCCTATCTATTAACTTACCTTAATAGTTTCTTAGATAATAAATATAGGTATATATTTAGGATTCTAATTATATAATACTCTTTTTAAATATTCTAATAGTACTAAAATAATAATATATAATAGTAGGATTATTAGTAAAGTAAGTATTATTTATATTTATAAAGTAGCCTTAGTAAAACTAGCTAAGTATTATTCTAGAATAGAAGGTAAAGGTAGATTAATATATAACCTTACTAATATTTTAGACCCTTTTATAAAACTAAGTCTATATAAAACTTAGGATAAATAAGAGGAGTTAAATAATAGCGACACTTTAACCTCTTATAAAGAGAGGTATAAGAATAAATTTACTAACTACTTTTATAAGTATTATGAGATATTACTAGTTATTAGAAGGATTAATATATAAGATATATAGAATATTAATAAGGTAATATAATATAATAATATATTTAAATTTATACTAACTAATAATAGCCTTTAATAAGAGCGAGGAGAAGTCTACTTTAATATCTAAATTATAGGTCTTTATTATAAAGTAAAGCTATTTAATACTTTTATTCTAAAAGTCTACTAAAGGATATTCCTATATAAGAGTACTAGAAGGATAATACTTTAACTTATCTAAATCTAATATAAATAGCTAAGGATATCCTTTTATACCTAATATTATTTATAAGTATTAAGAGAGTCTTTAATCTTACTTAAAGAGTATATTTATAGGATTATATATAGTTAGAACTAGAGTTTATAAAATAAGTAATACTCTTAAAGTATTATAATTATATTATAGGTTTAGACCCTAAAGAAGCTCTTATTAAACCCTAGGATATTCTTTAAAGGGAAGAAGATACTAATTAAAGTATTAATAAAGGCGAGGATCCTTTTAAGTTAGAACTAGTAGATATCTTAAGATAAATAGATTAATAGTTATTATTTTAAAGTTATTTAATAATTAGGTAGTATATTTAAAAAGTAGGTTTAATTTCTATATATATATATAAAGGTAATATAAAAAGGTAATATAATTCTTTATCTTACTAAGAGTATTATAATATTAAGAGCGCTATAATATTAGGAGCGCTATAATACTAGGAGCGCCGTAATACTAGGAACGTTATACTATCCTAGACCTACCCTTTACTCCTAATATTATAAAACTATTACTACCTTTAAACGCTAAATAGTATAATACTAAAGCTCTCTATTAATTCCTTTATAAGCTTTAAATCCCTTTATATAATAGTAATATATTTAATATAAATATAAAGTAGATTTAAATTTATATTATAAGATATATTAATAAGTAATTATTATAAGAATTAATAGTAATATAAAATAGTAATATACTTACTTAAGAGAAAAGATATTATAAATACTTTTATAATATCTTATAATACTTTTAAAGCTAAACTTTAAATTTAATATAAGTTTATACTAACTCCTATAATATCTATTATAACCTCCCTTATAATATAATTAAATAGTAGCTTTAAGATAAGGTTATTAATAGATTTTTAATATTATCTTATCTCCATTAGAGCTTTAAGACCTAAGTTAACCTTATACTTTTATCTTTATATTATTAGTTTTAATACTACTATTTATAAAGGATTAACTAATTATATTTTAATATATTACCTATTTATATTACCTTTCCATTCCTATATAACGGCTTATTCACTCCCCTACCCTGTAAGGGTTTACCCCCTCTAGTAGCTAGTAATTTTAGCGTTTTATTACCTAATTATACTATCTACCTATTAATATATAGAGTAAGAAATATATTATAAAATAATATTACCGGTCTACTTAATATAAGCTATTATTAAAGTTATTAAATATATATAATAATAGATAAAAGAAGGAATATAAGGTTTAAAAGTTTTAATATAAGGTAAAGTAATATTAGGCGGAATATTCCGCGTAATTATAGGCGTAATTATAGGCGGAATTACCCCTTAAAATCTTCTTTATAACTCCTCCTACCTTTATATACTTAAGATATTATAGTAAGATAGGTTATTAATATATAATAAGTATTTATTACTAATTATATTACTTAAATATATTACTAGATAGATAAGCTAATATAATATTATAATAATATTAGGTCTTTATAACTAGAATCTTAAATTAATCGCGAGTAGAGAGCGCGTAAAAGACTAGGATAATAATAAGAAGCTATTATATATAAAAGTATCTAATAACTATATAGTAGTATTAAAAAGGATTAAGAAGTTAAAGGAATTAGATATATAGAAGATAGCTATTAAAGAGGATTATATAAAACTAGTAATTAGGGTAAAGGATATTATAAAGGAGGAAAGATATAAAAGAGGGATTTATAATAATATAATTAAGTAATATAATACTTCCTAAATAGCTAATACTATATAATAGAATATTTTAAGATAGAGTTACGCCTTAAAGATAATAAAGAGGCTATTAAAGAATAAGTTAAGCTAGATAAACTAGTAAATTATATATAGAATTTAAATAGTATAACTAGTTCTATAAAAAAGGTAAATATATAATTAGTCTTTAATCCTATCTTCTAATTAATTTAACTTTTAGAATACTTCTAAGGAAGATATAGATACTATTAGGCTAGAATTTACTAGATTTAATCTAATAATTATATAAATTATTAAGTAAAGGATTATATATTATAAGGGTTTAAAGGAGTTAAAAGATATATAAGACCCTAATATTATAAATACTTATATTAAGTTTATATAAGAGTACGCTAATACGTTTAATATAAAGGATTATATTATACCTAACCTTATAAAGAGGAATTAAGATAAGGAGGATATCTTAATTAAAGTTAGTACTAATAGGAAAGAAATTAAGTATACTATTAAGGAGGATAAAGAAGAGGATAGGGAATATAAACTAGAAGATACTAGTAAGACTAGTAGTAGTAGTAAGGATAATAATAGTAAGTATAATAATAGTAAGGAGGATAGTAATAAATAGAAGGATTATAAGTATAAGATTATAGAGATATCTAACTAGATAGATAAGCTATTTACTAATAACTATTAAATAATTATATTACCCTTTTATATTATTATAAAGTATTCCTAATATTATAATCTAGTAAAATACCCTTATTAAAACTAAAGTCTTAGCGAGTCGGATTAATACTTTAATACTAATACTTAGTATTACCCTATAATATTAACTTAAATACTTAGTACTAACTATTAGTACTAACCCGAATACTCGGGCTAGGAAGTTAATATTAACTCGCTAAGAGTCAAGTTGGGTACCCGACTTAAGTTTAAAGTACCGACCCGACGCGGTCAGTCTAAGTATTATAGGCCTTCTACTAGGCTAGTAGTAGTAGTAACCTAATATTATAGGTTAAATAGAAAAGGATACCTTAATATTAGATAGTATAAGAGAGGAGTAGCTAGGGTAGTAGTAGACTAGTAGGAGGGCTAAAGGTACTTATTAGTATAAACTATACGGGGAAGGGTAAGAGGGTATTTAAGGGAGTATAAACCTTTTAAAAGCGGAGAAAGGGGCGTAGCCCTAGTAAGAGAGAGGAGTATATAGATATTAGGATCTAATACTAGGGTAGTAATAATAGAGTATAAGGGAGAGGATAGTATATAGTATTTAAAGGCCTAGAAGCATTATAATAAATAAGGTAGGTAAGAGAGGGTTTCTTCTATAGTTTATAGTTTCCTCTTAATAAACTAGAGTTAGAACGCCCTTATTAGCTCTAAGTAGCTAGATAGTAGAGTATAAAATATAAATATAGATATAAATATAAACCTAAATAATACTTATAACTTTAAGCTCTATTAACTATTAAAACATATTAAAATAGGATGTGATTAGTTAGACTAGCCGCGTACTAGACGCGCGCTAGTACCCGTCTTAGTATCCTATTTATTTTATCTCTCTCTACCTATATAGCTAGTAATATAATAACTATTACTATTCTACCTATTCTAATATTAACTAGTAATTTTACTCTACTTAATTTAATATCTTATTAAGAAATATAATATCTATCTTAGAGAAGCCTTTTATAAGGTCTCCCTTAATATAATAAATTATTATTATAAAACCCTAATATTTAGAAGTATTAAGGTTAATAAATAAGGTCTTTAATTTATTAAAATAAATAAGGAAGGTATTTATATTAAAGATAGCCTTAAGATCCTTAAAAGCCTTTAACTTAACTTTACTTAATCTATATAAAATTTAAGAAGTTTACCTCTTTTTAAATAAACCTTTAAAATCCTTTAATAATATATTAATTAATTCTATTTTTTATTATTATAATAAGTTAATCTATTATATATAATAGGGTATTAATAAGTATAACTAGCCTATTAAGTTAAAGAATATCTTAAGGTCCTTTAATAAAAAGGGGAAGTATAAAGTATTAATACTTAATAACTTTTCTTTTAAGGTAGATAAGTTTAATAAATAAACTTATTACCTTAATAAAATAATAAAAAGGTATTTAAAAAAGGTTTTCTTAAGATTAAGATTAATATACTACTTTTTAAAAAGTATAAAGAGCTTTTAAAAGTAATTAAA
>JAABUP010000118.1_pt1 | contig 177672 bp, 161 predicted proteins | sample 5559201 | NCBI WGS metagenome assembly JAABUP01 (sample SAMN10711887, study PRJNA513373) | rock metagenome | isolation source: Antarctica rocks | place: Antarctica
GGGGAAACGCCCGGACCCATCCCGAACCCGGAAGCTAAGCCCTCCAGCGCCGATGGTACTGCGACCGCCAGGTCGTGGGAGAGTAGGACACCGCCGGAACACCCAACCACCGCACACAGCACGCGCATTGATCGAACGCGCCCGGCACTCTCCGGTGCGTTCCGGAGCCGACCGGAGCCGTCGTTACTGTGGCCGCCGTGGACATCCGGCTCGTACCGCTCGATCTGCCCGCGCCACGATCGGCCGTGCAGGCGTGCGCGTGAACGGCAGGGGGACGAGCGCGAGCTCGGGTGCCCGCGACTCTTCCCAGGACCCGACCCTGGCGGCACTCGCCGCCGCGTACTACGCGCGCGTCGCGCCCGACGAGGCCGACGAAGGTTCCGGCGACCCGTGGACGCCGCTCCGGACGCACCTCGACCTCGCCCGCTCCCGTCCGGTCGGACGGGCCGCGGTCGACGTGGTCGACCTCGAGGACCGGGGTCCCACCCCGGCGCCCCGGCGGCTGCGGATCCTCGTCGTCACCGACGACATGCCCTACCTGATCGACTCCGTCATCGCGGAGCTGTCCCGGGACGGCGGTTCGGTGGCGCGGCTCATCCACCCCGTCCTGGTCGTCCGCCGTGACGCGCGAGGTGAGCTCCTCGAGGTGCTCCCCGGTGTCGAACCGGAGCGGGTTCGCACCGACGCCCCGGCCGACGCCGTCGTCGAGTCGTGGATGAACCTGGAGGTGACGGAGCTCCGCGACGAGGAGCCCAGCACCGCCGTGCGCGAGCGCCTCATCGCGGTCCTCGACGACGTGCGCGACGTGGTCTCCGACCGCGACGCCATGATCACGGCAGCCAGGACCCTGGCCGACGACGTGGAGGCCGGCGCGCCGCCCGTCGCGCCCTCGCGGACGCACGAGACGGTCGCGCTGCTGCGCTGGCTCGCGGCCGGGAACATGACGTTCCTCGGGTACCGGCGCCTCGAGGTGGTCGACGGTCCCGCGGGACCCGAGCCGCGCGACGTCCCCGGGACGGGGCTGGGCGTGCTGCGTCGCGTCGGCACGTCAGCGCGTCGGCTCACGGCGGGCCCCGACAGCGTGCCCCTGCCCGGGTCGGACGATGCGGAGCCCGACCGGAACCGTCCGGTGCTGTTCCTGACGCGGGCGAGTGCCCGCTCGACGGTGCACCAGCCGGTCCACCCGCTCTACGTCGGTGTCCTCGCCGACGGCGCCGCAGGTGGCGTCCTGGCCGAGCACCGCTTCCTGGGGGTCCTGACGGTCGCGGCGCGCAACGCCGACGTCCTGTCGATCCCGGTCGTGTCCCGGCGTGTGCGCGAGGTCGTCGAGCGGGCCGACGTGCCGGAGGACTCGTGGTCAGGGCAGCGGCTGTTGGAGGTCCTGCAGACCTATCCGCGCGCCGAGCTGCTGTGCACGGACCAGGAGTCGCTCGAGGAGACCGCGACCGGTGTGCTGGACCTCGCCGAACGACGACGGGTGCGGCTGTTCCTGCGCCGCGACCGCTACGGTCGCTACTTCTCGTGCATGATCTACCTCCCGCGGGACCGCTACACCACGACCACGCGGACGCGGATGCAGGAGCTGCTGCTCGACCGTCTGCACGGCACCGACCTCGAATACACGGCGCGTGTCACCGAGGACCAGCTCGCGCTGCTGCACGTCACCGTCCACACCGGGCAGGACGATCCCGTCACCCCCGACGTGGAAGCCCTCGGCCGCGATCTCGCCGACGCCGCCCGGACGTGGACCGACCGCCTGCGCGCGGCGGCCGATCCCGCGGAGCGGTCCGGCCTCGGTGACCCGTTCGGTCAGGCCTATCAGGAGGACTTCACGCCCGACCAGGGGCTGGCCGACCTGAGGATCCTGGATTCGCTCTCCGGAGCGGACGACGTCGCCGTTCGGCTCTGCCGCCCGGAGCGGCCGGAGGCCGCCGACGCCGGGGACCGTCGCCTCAAGCTCTACCTCGTCGACCAGCGCATCACGCTGTCCTCGGTGCTGCCTGTGCTGCAGTCCCTCGGCGTCGAGGTCATCGACGAGCGACCCTACGAGGTGCGTCGCCGGGATGGCTCCGGCGGACGCATCAACGACTTCGGCCTGCGGATGGGTGGGTCGCTGCCCGTCGACGCCGACGCCGACGCCGACGCCGACGCCGACGCCGACGCCGAGCTGACGGTGCGGTTCGCGGACGCCTTCCGGGCCGCCTGGAGCGGCCGGGTGGGCACCGACAACTTCAACGCGCTCGTCCTGCGCGCCGGGATGACGTGGCGCCAGGCCGCCGTGCTGCGGGCCCTGGCCCGCTACCAGCGCCTGACCGGCAGCCCGTACGGCCAGAGTTACCACTCCGACGTCCTCGGGGCCCACTCCGACGTCGCCGTCGCACTGGTCGCGCTGTTCGAGACGCGTTTCGACCCCGCCATCGACGACGCGACCCGCGGCCTCCAGGCGGAGGAGCTCGACCGCGACGTCGAGACCGCCATCGACGCCGTCGCCGGTCTCGACGCGGACCGCATCCTGCGGACGATGCTCGGTACCGTCCGTGCGACGCTGCGCACCAACTACTTCCGCCGCGACGCCGGCGGCGAGCAGCGGGAGTTCCTGGCGTTCAAGCTCGACCCCGAGCGGGTGCCCGGGATGCCCGAGCCGCGGCCCGCCGTGGAGACCTTCGTGCACTCCGCTCGGGTGGAGGGCGTGCACCTGCGCTTCGGCGCGATCGCCCGCGGGGGACTCCGCTGGTCGGACCGGCTGCAGGACTACCGCACCGAGGTCCTCGGCCTGGTCAAGGCGCAGGCGGTCAAGAACGCGGTGATCGTCCCCGTCGGCGCGAAGGGCGGGTTCGTGGTCAGGCGCCCACCCGCCCCGACCGGCGACCCCGTCACCGACCGCGACGCGCAGCGGGCCGAGGGCGTCGCCTGCTACCGGATGTTCGTCTCCGGCCTGCTCGACCTCGTTGACGACCGCTCCGGGCACGAGGCGGACTCCGCCGTGCGCACGCCGCCCGACGTCGTGCGCTACGACGGCGACGACCCCTACCTCGTCGCCGCCGCCGACAAGGGCACCGCGACGTTCTCCGACATCGCCAACGAGGTGGCCGGGGAGTACGGGTTCTGGCTCGGGGACGCGTTCGCGTCCGGCGGGTCGGTGGGCTACGACCACAAGGCCATGGCCATCACCGCCCGCGGCGCGTGGGAGAGCGTGCGCCGCCACCTGCGCGAACTGGGTCGCGACGTCGAGACCGACGAGGTCACCGTCGTGGGCATCGGCGACATGTCCGGCGACGTCTTCGGCAACGGGATGCTCCTCTCTGAGCACCTGCGCCTCGTCGCCGCGTTCGACCACCGCCACGTCTTCCTCGACCCCGACCCCGACCCGACGACGTCGTTCGCCGAGCGGCGCCGGCTCTACGACCTGCCCCGCTCGTCGTGGACCGACTACGACCCGACGCTGATCAGCGAGGGCGGCGGGGTCTTCCCGCGTGACCAGAAGTCGATCTCCGTGCCGCCCGCTGCGGCGGCCGCCCTCGGTCTCGGGAACGTGGAGCCACCCACGGGCGAGCTCGCGGCGCCGGTCGACCTCGACCCCACCGCGCTCGTGCGGGCGATCCTGCGCGCCCCGGTCGACCTGCTCTGGAACGGCGGCATCGGCACCTACGTCAAGGCCGGCGAGGAGACCCACGCCGACGTCGGCGACAAGGGCAACGACGCCGTCCGCGTCGACGGTGCGCAGCTGCGGGTCGCTGTGGTCGGCGAGGGCGGCAACCTCGGGCTCACCCAGCGGGGACGCATCGAGTTCGCCCGCGCCGGCGGCAAGGTCAACACCGACGCGGTGGACAACTCCGCGGGCGTCGACTGCTCCGACCACGAGGTGAACATCAAGATCCTGCTCGACTCCCTCGTCGAGCGCGGCGAGCTCGCCCCGCACGAGCGCGACGCGCAGATCGCGGCGACCACCGACGACGTCGCCGGCCTGGTGCTGCGGGACAACGTGGCGCAGAACGAGCTCCTGGGCGTCTCCCGTTCGCACGCGGCGAGCATGCTCCACGTCCACGCCGACCTCGTCGCCGACCTGGTGGCCCGGGACGAGGTCGACCGCGAGCTCGACGTGCTCCCCGACGCCGAGGGCTTCGCCGCCTGCGCGGCTGCCGGGGAGGGGCTGAGCTCGCCCGAGCTCTCCACGTTGATGGCCCACGTCAAGCTCGACCTCACCGACGCGCTGGGCGCCACGGAGCTCCCCGACGCCGAGGTGTTCGCCCGCCGGCTGCCGTCCTACTTCCCCGCGGTGCTCGCCGAGCGCTACGGCCCGGCGATCACCAAGCACCCGCTCCGGCGCCAGATCGTGACGACGATGCTGGCCAACGAGGTGGTCGACGGCGGCGGCCTCACCTTCGTCCACCGCCTCACCACGGAGGTCTCCGCCGGACCCGGCGACGCCGTCCGCGCGTACCAGGTGGTGACCCAGGTGTTCGCCCTCGACGCCCTGCGCGCCGCCATCGCCGCCGCGGACGCCACCGTGCCGACCGACGTCGGCGACCGGCTGACCCTCGGCGCGCGGCGCCTGCTCGATAGGGCGGCGCGCTGGTTCCTCACCCACCGCCCCCAACCGCTCGCCGTGGGCGCGGAGATCTCCCGCTTCTCCCCCGCGGTCGCCCTGCTCGTCGATCGCGTCCCCGGGTTGCTGCGGGGCGCAGAGCAGGACGGGTTCGGCGAGCGGGTCGAGGAGGCCGTGGAGAGCGGGGCGCCGGTCGAGCTGGCCGGTCGGGTCGTCGGCGGGCTCTACGCCTTCGGGCTGCTCGACGTCGTCGAGGCCTCGGAGATCGCGGAGGCGGAGCACGGCGACGAGCCCGACGACCTGGTCGCGGTGGCCGAGCTCTACTACGCCCTGTCGGATCACCTGGGGCTTCATCGGCTGTTGACGGCGGTGGCGGCGCTCGAGCGGGTCGACCGCTGGAACGCGCTGGCCCGGCTGTCGCTGCGCGACGAGCTGTACTCGTCGCTGCGGGCGATCACCCTCGACGTCCTGGCCGACACGGATCGCACCGAGGACGCGGATGAGAAGATCGCTCACTGGGAGGAGGCCAACGCGTCGCGGTTGATGCGGGCGCGGGCGTCGTTGGCCGAGATCGCGCGATCCGGCCGCGGTGACCTCGCGACGGTGACGGTGGCCGCCCGCCGGATCCGCAGCATGGTGCGGTAAGGAGTCCGATGGCCGGTGAGCGCTACGCCGTCGACGTCGCGGTGCGGTGGTCCGACCAGGACGTCTACGGCCACGTCAACCACGCCTGCGTGGTGACGCTGCTCGAGGAGGCCCGCACCGCGCTGCTGTTCGACGAGGCCACGCGGGTCGGGGTGTTGGCGTTCGAGACGGGGCTGTTGGTGAGCGCCGTGGAGGTCCGATACCGGCGCCCGATCCCGTGGACCCCGGCCGGGGTGCGGGTGCAGATGTGGGCGCACGAGCTGCGGGCCGCGTCGTTCCGGGTCGGGTACCGGGTACTGCTCGCCTCGGATGATCCGCGGCCGGCCGCGGAGGCGAGCACGGAGCTCGTCCCCTACGACCTGGCCGCCGGCCGACCGCGGCGGCTCACCCCGCAGGAGCGGGCGTTCGTCGGCCGCTACCTCGAGGAGGAGCGTCCGTGACGCCGCTCCTGACCGTCCCCGACGGTGTCGAGCGCGAGGATCTCGCGGTGTTCGTCGCCCGGGCGGTCCGCCTCGACGCGTCGGTCGCGGTGCGGCTGCGCGCGGACGGTCCGCGCGTGGTCGCGTGGGCGGGGACGCCGTTCGACGCGCTGGTCACCCGGGCGGTGCACGGCACCCTCGAGCCGCGCGACGTCACCGTCGTGGGATCGGACCTGCTGGCGGCGCTGTCCGTGGTGGGCGGCGCATCGGTGGACCCGGGGCACCCGGTCAACGAGCGCTGGCACGGACCGTTGCCCGGCGGGGGACCCTGGGTGCGACTCGACGACGTGCCGGGCGACGCGATGGAGACCCTCGCCGACCGCGGCGTCGCCGCGGCCCGGGAGGACGATCCGTCGGGTCGTCCGTCGGCGGCGCTGCTGGACCAGGTGGTGCTGACGGTGAGCGGCGAGGCGGCCGGACGCGGCGACGAGGCCCGCGTGCCGATGCGATGCGTGTTCGCGCTGGCCGGGATGGGGTTCCTGGGGGCGGGCGCGGGTCCGGTACGTGTCTCTGTCGGCGGCGACTGGTTGCGCCTCGACGCACACGGCGGCGCCGTCCTCCGCCGCCGCCGTCGCGCGTCGTTGGATCTGCGTCCCGTGTGACCTCCGGTCTCGCGCGTGCGCGCTAGCGCAACGTGGAGCGCAGGAAGGTCAGCGTCTCGTTCCAGGCGATGGTGGCCTGCTCGGGGTCATGGGTCCCGAGCAGGTTCTCGTCGTTGAAGAAGGCGTGCCCGGCCGGGTAGATGCGGAAGTCGGGGCGCACGCCCGACTCGGACTCGATCCGGTCGGCGAGCTGCTTCACCGCGTCCGGCGGCGTCATCGTGTCCTCCTGGCCGAAGTGCCCCAGCATCGGCGCCGAGAGGTTCGCGAAGCTCGGGTAGTCCTCGCCGAGGACGCCGTAGAACGGCACCGCGGCGCCGATCTTGTCGCCCTGCTGCGCCGCGAGCACGAGGACGAAGCCGCCGCCCATGCAGAAACCGACGGCGCCGACCTTCGAGCCGACCACGGCGTCGTGACCGAGCAGGTAGTCGACGGCCCCGGCGAGGTCGGTGGCGGCCTTGTTCACCGGGAGGTCCTGCATGAGCTGCCCGGCCTCGTCGGCGTCGTGGGTGGTGGTGCCGCCGAAGAGGTCGGGGGCCAGCGCGACGAAGCCCTCGGCGGCGAAGCGGTTGGTGACGTCGGCGATGTGGCTGGTGAGCCCCCACCACTCCTGGATCACCACGACCCCGGGCCCGGAGCCCGACTCGGGGACGGCGAGGTAGCCGTGTGCGGTGCCCCCGTTGCTTCCGAAGGTGACGTTCTGCAGCGGATTGTCGGCCATGGCCGCCATCCCATCACGCAGGCGTCCCCTCGCGCAGGCGGGCGGTGCCACCGTGCGGGCGATGGACGATCAGAAGGACTTGTTCATCATGCTCATCGCCGCCATTTCCATGTACTCCCAGATCTGGCGCTCCCGCTCGGGGGGCAGCCGCGCCTCGTCCACCGCCACCCGCATGCACCGCAACCAGGCGTCCCGCTCGAGCGGGCCGATGGGGAACGGGGCGTGGCGCATCCGCAGGCGGGGGTGACCACGCTGCTGCGAGTAGGTCTGCGGGCCGCCCCAGTACTGCTCGAGGAACATCCGGAGCCGCTCCTCGGCCGGCCCGAGGTCCTCCTCCGGGTAGATGGGACGCAGCACCGGGTCCTCGGCGACCTGGGCGTAGAAGCGGCCCACGATCGCCCGGAACGTCTCGTGCCCGCCGACGGCCTCGTAGAAGGTCTGTGGTGCGCTCACGCCCTCCACGGTGACAGATCGCGCGCTCAGCCGCCGCCGGCGCCCGGGCCCGCGCGGCCGGCGTCGGACGGGCCCTTCGTCGTGCCCGCGGGCCGGGAGCCGGTGGCGAAGGGGAACGGGGCCGGGACGCCCGCCTCGTCGAGGGCGGTCTTCACCGCGCCGGCCACGGCGCGCTGCACCGCCCACTGCTCACCGGCGCGGGTCCGGACGGTCATCCGCAGCAGGACGCCCTCGGCCGTCACCGACTGCACGCCGAGCATCTCGGGCCCGGCGAGGACCTTCGGCGCGATCTTCTCCTCGCCGCACTCCTCCTCGGCGGCCCGGTGCGCGATCACGAGGGCGTCGTCGACGTCGGCGGCGTGGCCGATGGGGATGTCGACCACCGCGACCGAGAAACCCTGGCTGGAGTTGCCGACCCGCAGCACCTCGCCGTTGCGCACATACCAGACGGTGCCGGCGATGTCGCGCAGCGTCGTCACCCGCAGGCCGACGGCCTCGACGGTACCGATCGCCTCGCCGAGGTCGACGACGTCGCCCACTCCGTACTGGTCCTCGAGCATCATGAAGATCCCGGAGAGGAAGTCGCGGACGAAGTTCTGGGCACCGAACCCGAGCGCGACGCCGAGGATCCCCGCCGAGGCGATGATCGGCGCGAGGTTGACCCCGAACTCCCCGAGGATGAGCACGAACGCCACCCCGTAGATCACCAGGGAGGAGAACGAGCGCAGCACCGACCCGATGGTCTGCGCGCGCTGCGCGCGGCGCTCGACCAGGAGCGGGGCCGCTTCGCGCAGGCTGGCCGCGGCCCGGTCGCGCAGGGGGCGCAGGACCGGGGGCAGCCGTTCGACGCCGGTGCCCGCGGTGAGCCGATGGACCCCCCGGTGCACCGCCTGGCGCAGGACCACCGCGACGACCACGATCAGCAGGACCACCACCGCGTGCCCGACGATGGCGTCGGCCGAGCGGGAGAGCCAGTCGGCACGGGTGAGCGAGTAGACGCGCTGGCAGAGCGAACCCTGGTCGAACGCGCACGCCGGGACGCCCGGCGGGGCAGGGAGCAGCCCGAACGTCGTCGGCTGCGGGCTCGTCGGCGTGGGCACCGTCGGCGTGGGCACCGGGAACTGCCTCGGGAGGGCGGCGATCACGGACACGACGGACACGTCGGCGAACGTACGCACGCCGCGTCAGGTCCGGTCGCCCGGGAGGACGAGCCCGGTGGCATCGGCGAGGAAGGCCAGGACGTCGACGGCGAACGCCGCGGTCCGGGCCACCGAGCGCGGGCCGTGCCCGGTGTCGGTCTCGCGGCGCAGCAACGGCGGCCGTCCCGCGCGCCCAGCGGCGTGGGCGGGGTGGGCAGCGGGGACGGGGTGGACGGCGTGGTCGAGCGCGGCGACGAGCTTGCGGGCGTGCCCGGCGTCGACCCTCGTGTCGGCGTCGGAAGCGGTGATCAGCACCCGCGGGTAGGCGCTGCCGGCCCGGACCCCGTGGTACGGCGACCCGGCGAGCAGGTGCCCGTGCTCGACGGCGTCGTTGGCGTGGCCGTACTCCTCGACCCAGGCCCACCCCAGACCGAGCCGCTCGGAGCGCAGCAGGTCGGTCAGCGGGGACACCGCGACGACGGCGGCGACCGCGTCCGGTCGGGCGACGAGCGCCTGCGCGACGCGCAGCCCGCCGTGGGAGGTGCCCAGCAGGGCCAGCCGGTCTCCGGTGGTGACGCCCGCCGCGACGAGGTCGTCGGCGGCCGCGAGCAGGTCGTCGGTCCCGGCGAGCAGGTGCGCCCCGCGGCCGGCGTCGTGCCCGGGTGCGCCGTCCTCGCCGCCGCCGCGCAGCACCGCCCGGACCCACACTCCGCCCGCCGCGACCCACGCCGCGGCGAGGACGGAGAACTCCGGTCCGGCGACGTGGGAGAACCCGCCGTACCCGGTAAGCACCGTGGGACGGGGTCCGTCGCCGGGCCGCGCGGTCACCAGGGTCCGGGTGCCGGGGATCGGCTCGGTCCGGACGCCGTCGTCGCGGCCCGCGGGATCGGTGACGGTGCCGCGGCGCACGTCGGCGTGCAGGACCCGCGTCGGGGTCGTCGGCGTCGACCACCCGATCTCCAGACACGGCGCGGCCCCGGACCCGAGTGCGGTGACCACGCCCGCGCCGGGGAGGGGGAGCGGGCCGAGCGCCGTGCCGTCGGTGGGGTCGTGGCGGTGCAGCTCGCCGACCCCGGCGCGGCTGCGGACGAGGACGGCGACGTCCGCGACGAGGCGGACGGCCTCGAGGACCGTTGCCGGGTCCTCCCCGACGAGCTCGCGCCACCGTGCCGGATCGGGATCGGCGGGGTCGGCGACGCAGAGCCGCCCGCGGGGCGCGTCGAGGGTCGTCACCACCCACAGCCGGCCGTCGGCGGCGACCGCGGCCCGCGCGCGCACCCCGTCGGCGGGGGACAGGACACGACGCGCCCGCGCGCCCGGCGCGGCGAGGTCGAGCACCCACAGCCCGTCGCCGGGCGCGGTACCCGCCGCGGCGTCGACGACCAGCCACCGACCGTCGGGTGCGACCCGGACGCCGAGGTAGAGGCCCGCGGCGTCGAGGCCCTCGCCGTCCACCGGGGTGTCGTGGGTGGGGTCGGTGCCGACGTGGTGGCGGAACGCGCGTCGGCGGGTGGGGTCGGCGGCGTCCTGACGTACCCACACCACCTCGTGCTCGCCGGGCAGCCAGGCTGCCGCGGAGAGCGCGGTCCGCTCGACCGGCCCCTCGAGGAGCTCCCCGGTCGCCGCGTCGATCAGACGCAGCCGCGAGGCGTGCCCGGGGTCGGACGTGGCGACGGCGACCCGACGCCCGGCCGGGCCCGGCCACCAGCCGTCGACGACGGTGGCGCCCGTCGGGTCGAGCGTGAGCGGGTCGAGCAGGACGCGCGTCGCGCCGCCGTCGGAGACCTCCAGGACGGGGTGCTCGGCGCCGGGGTGCCGGCGCAGAGCCATCGTGTGTCCCCCGAGCCGGTGGCCGACGCCGTCCTCGCCGGCGGCGAGACACCGGGCGATCTCGCGCTCCAGCGCCGCGCGCCCGGGCAGGGCGTCGAGGGTCTCCCGGGCCCGCGCGTCCTGCGCCGCCGCCCATCGGTGCGTCGCCGGATGACGACGGTCCTCGAGCCATCGGTAGGGGTCCGGGACGCGGCGTCGGTGGCGGGTGTCGACGGTGTCGTGGCGCGGGGCGACCCCCGTTCTACCGGTCGGGCGACGGGGCGTCACGGGGAGGAACGTACCGACCCGCCGCGGTCCGATCACGGGTGCGATCGCCGCGGTTGTGTGGTCGACTGTTCCCATCTGCGGGCGGGAGGTGGTCGTGTGGCCGAACGACAACCCGGAAGGGTGGCGTCGCTGGTGGGCGGGGTCATGACGGTGCCCGGGCGCGCGCCGGACCCCCCGTCCGTCCGGCCCGCCCCTCCCCTCCTCGCCGCCGCCCCTCCCGTCCTCGCCGCCGCCCCGGCCCCGTCCGACGCCGCGCTCCCCGCGTCCTCGGCCCTCCCCGCCCCGTCCCTGACCCAGCTCTGGGTCCGCCGCCGGGTGCTCCTCCTCAACGCCACCTTCGAGCCGCTCACCGCGCTCCCGCTTCGCCGCGCCATCGTCCTGATCGTGTGCGGCAAGGCCGAGGTCGTGCACGGTGACGCCGCCGGGCTGGTCCTGCACTCGGCCACCGGCACGGTCGAGGTGCCCTCGGTGATCCGCCTGCGGGTGTTCGTGCGCGTGCCCTACCGCGCCCGCGTCCCCCTCACGCGGACGGCGCTGATGCACCGCGACCGGTTCCGCTGCGCCTACTGCGGCGCGCGGGCGGAGACGATCGACCACGTCGTGCCCCGCAGCCGCGGTGGTACCCACACGTGGGAGAACTGCGTGGCGTGCTGCGCCCGCTGCAACCACCACAAGGCCGACAAGCTGCTCGCCGAGCTCGGATGGCCCCTGCGGGCGATGCCGACCGCACCGCGCGGCCGGCACTGGCGCCTGCTCGCCGGGCTCGTCGACGCCGACCCGCAGTGGCTGCCCTACCTCGGGGAGTCCGCCGCCTGACTCCCGGACCGGCAGCGCACCCACTACGGTCGTCGTCGTGGACCCGCTCGACACCGTGCTGATCTTCGCCGGGATCCCCCTCGCGGCACTCGCGCTGCTCGCCCTCCTCACCATGGCCCGTCCTCCCGGCGGCCGCGCCCGGCGGTACCGCGTCGGCGACGCCTGGGACCACGAGCCGGTGTGGTGGATGGGCAACCCGAAGGAATCCGGGGTGGACGCCCCCGTCGTCGAGGTCGTGCCGTCCGGTACCGCCCCGCTCCACTCCGCCCGAGGAGGCGCACGTGGCACGTGGTGAGCTCGCCCGCCCGGAGGCATCGGGGGAGACGCCCCGGAGGGTCGACGGACCCGGAAGGGCCGAGGAACCGGTCTACGGGCACTCCCGCGTCCCCACGGCCTCCGGGCGGATCTCCGAGGCCGTCGAGGTCAGCCACGAGGACCGCAAGTCACCGTTCTCGTCCTCGCAGCTCTCGCGCCTCGACCAGACCCTGACCCTCGCGTCCCGGGAGACGGGGATGCTGTTCTCGCTCTGGGTCGGGGAGCTCGGTCCCCGACCGCGCGAGCGGGCTGAGGAGCTGCACGCGACGCTGGGGGACAGCGCACCCGACGCCGTGCTCGTCGCCGTCTCCCCCGGCGAGCGGGTGGTCGAGGTGGTCACCGGGGAGGAGTCGGTGCGCCGCGTCGACGATCGCGTCGCCAAGCTCGCGGTGATGAGCATGGTCGCGTTCTTCGAGGAGTGCGACCTCGTCGGCGGGATGGTCGAGGGGCTGCGCATGCTCGCCGAGGGCGCCGGCTCGAAGCACTGACCCGCCGGCCCGCCCGCGCCGGCCGGGCGCGGTCAGTTGCGGTCGAACTCCCGGGCGGCGAGGGCCCGGACGATCCCGGCCCGCCCCTCGGACACCAGACGCCGCAACGACGACGCGTGCTCCCCGGCGAGCCAGGCGTCGGCGGTGTCGACGGTGCGCGGCTCGACCGCCCACGACGGGAAGAGCCCCTGCACCATCGGCTGCGCCTGCTCCGACGACCGGCGTGCCCACACCTCGTCGACCACGGCGAAGTAGCGCTCGACGTAGTCGGCGAGCAGCGTCTGCTGCGCGGGGTGCGAGAAGCCCATGATGATCGCCGCGTTGATCGCGTTGGGCAGCGAGTCGTCGGTGACCGCGCGCTCCCAGGCCGTCGCCTTCGCCTCCGGTGTCGGCACCAGCGCCCGGGCCCGCTCGGCCATGCGTCGTCCGGTCGCGGTGTTGTCGCGAGCGAGCTCGTCGTCGATGTCGGCGACGCTCGCCGCCCCGTGGGCGACGAGCGCGTGCAGTAGGCGCCAGCGCAGGTCGGTGTCGACCGAGAGCCCCTCCAGGGGGGCTGTCCCGTCGCGCCACCCGGCGAGCGCCTCCAGTGCCTCGGGTGTGAGCACGGCGCCGGAGAGGGCGTTGACCAGCGCGAGCTGCTGGTCCGAGCCGGGGCCGGCGGCGTGCACGAGCCGCAGGAGCTTCCCGACGTACGCCGGCCACCCCTCCTGGACGGCCCACGCTGGGTCGGCGTAGGACGCGAGCGCCGTCTGCGCCTGCATCAGGAGCCGCTGCACGACGCCGACCTCGCTCTCCGCCGCGATCCCACCGAGGACGAGGGCGCTGAAGTCGCGGGCCTTGAGCTCGGCCTCCCGGGTCATCTCCCACGCGGCCGACCAGCACAGCGTGCGGGGGAGCGACTCGGCGACGTCGCCGACGCGATCGATCAGCGTCGTGAGGCTCGTGGGGTCCAGGCGCATCGTGCAGTAGGTGAGGTCGTCGTCGTTGACCAGCACGAGGGCCGCGGCGTCGACGCCGACCAGCGTCGGCACCTCGGTGCGCTCGGCGTCGACGTCGAGCTCGATGCGGTGGCGGCGGACGAGCTTGCCCGACCCGTCAGCGTTCTCGGGGTCGTAGATCCCGACGGCGATCCGGTGCGTCCGCAGCTCCCCCGCGCCGGGGCGGGCCCCGCCCTGGACGACGGCGAAGCTCGCGTACTTCCCGTCGGCGTCGACGGTGTAGCTGGGGGACAGGGCGTTGAGGCCCGTGGTGCGCAGCCACTGCCGGCTCCAGTCCGACAGGTCGCGATCGGAGGCCTCCTCGAGGGCGGCGAGCAGGTCGTCGAACGTCGCGTTGCCGTAGGCGTGCCGGGAGAAGTAGAGCCGCAGGCCGGCGAGGAACTCCTCCTGGCCGACGTAGCTCACCAGCTGCTTGAGGACGCTGGCGCCCTTGGCGTAGGTGATGCCGTCGAAGTTGACCTCGACGGCCTGCAGGTCGGGGATGTCGGCGGCGATCGGGTGGGTCGAGGGCAGCTGGTCCTGGCGGTAGGCCCACGACTTCTCGACGTTGGCGAACGTCGTCCACGCGTTCTCGTACTCCGTGGCCTCGGACTGGCTGACCACGCTCGCCCAGGTCGCGAACGACTCGTTGAGCCACAGGTCGTCCCACCAGCGCATGGTCACGAGGTCGCCGAACCACATGTGCGCCATCTCGTGCAGCACGGTCTCGGCGCGGCGCTCGTAGAGATAGCGCGTGACGCGGCTGCGGAAGACGTAGTCCTCGAGGAACGTCACGCAGCCGACGTTCTCCATGGCGCCGGCGTTGAACTCCGGCACGAAGCACTGGTCGTACTTGCCGAAGGGGTACGCGACGCCGAAGTTGCGGTGGTAGAAGCCGAAGCCCTGCTTGGTCTCGGTGAACAGCCGGTCGGCGTCCATGTGCTCGGCGAGGCTTGCGCGGCAGTAGATGCCGAGCGGGATCTCCCCGTGCTCGTCGGAGTAGGTGTCGGTCCAGACCGCGTACGGGCCGGCGACCAGCGCGACGAGATAGGTCGAGATGCGTGGCGTCGTGCCGAAGGCGAGGTGGCGGGCCCCGGAGTCGAGCGGGGTCGTGGACTCCAGCGGGCCGTTGCCGACGACCCGCCAGCCCTCGGGTGCGGTCACCGTCAGCGTGATGGCCGCCTTGAGGTCGGGCTGGTCGAAGCAGGCGAACATCCGCTTGGCGTCCGCGGTCTCGAACTGGCTGTAGAGGTAGACGCCGCCGTCGACCGGGTCGACGAAGCGGTGGAGGCCCTCGCCGGTGTTCATGTAGCGGCAGTCGGCGTCGACGGTGAGCTCGTTGGTCGCGGCGAGGTCGGGCAGCGCGATGCCCTTCTCCTCGTCGTAGCCCGAGACGTCGAGGGCGGTGCCGTTGAGGACCGCGTGGCGCACCGCGCCCGCGACGATGTCGATCCAGCTGGCGGCGCCCGGCGTCCCGGCGCGGAAGCGCACCGTCGTTGTCGACCGGAAGCTGCCCTCGCCGGGTCCGGCGCCACCGTCGGTGAGGTCGAGGGCGATGGTGTAGGAGTCGGCCTCGAGCAGGTCGGCGCGGGCCTGCGCGTCCGCGCGGGTCAGGTTCGGAGCAGCCACGCGGCTCACCCTACGACGGGCGACGTCGGGAACACGGCGGCCGGCGGCGGTGGTTGCCCAGGTGAACCATCCTGAGGAAGGGAACCACCGTCATGACCGCAGCGTCGGAAGCGAAGACCCGCGTCGACTTCTGGTTCGACCCGCTCTGCCCGTTCGCCTGGATCACCTCGCGCTGGATGCTCGAGGTCCGCGAGGTGCGCGACGTCGAGATCGACTGGCACGTCATGAGCCTCGCGGTGCTCAACGAGGGTCGTGACCTGTCCGAGGAGTACCAGGAGATGATGAAGAAGGCGTGGGGCCCGGTGCGGGTCGCCGTCGCCGCCGCGCAGCAGAAGGGCCCGGAGATCCTCGAGCCGCTCTACACGGCCATGGGCACGAAGATTCACAACGAGGACAACAAGGACTTCGACGACGTGATCGCCTCCTCGTTGGCCGAGGTCGGGCTGGACCCGTCGCTCGCCGACGCCGCGTCCTCGACCGAGTACGACGATGAGGTCAAGCGCGGCCACCACGAGGGCATGGACCCGGTCGGCATGGACGTCGGCACCCCGGTCATCCACGTCGACGGCCGGGCGTTCTTCGGCCCCGTCATGACCCGCATCCCCCGGGGCGAGCAGGCCGGCGACGTCTTCGACGGCGCGCGCAAGCTCGCCGGCTACGAGCACTTCTACGAGCTCAAGCGCACGCGGGACTCCGAGCTGCAGTTTGACTAGCGTCTCGTGAGTGATTGTCCGTGCCCCGGCGCGGACAATCACTCACAGTTGCGGGACCCGCCCACCCGCACCGGCGCAGGGCGTCGGCGACCTCGTCGGCTACGAGGCACGGCGTGCCGGACACCTCCTCCCACCCGAACGACAGCCGGCTGCGCCCGGCCGCCTCCGCGGCGTTGTCGCGGCGACGGTCGACGAGTGCGACGCGGCGGTCGGAGTGGTAGCGCCAGCCGTCGAGACGGACGAGCACCTCACCGCGGGGCAGTCGATAGAGGCAGTCCTCGTAGCGGGCGCGCCCGTCGACGGTGACCACGGCCTGTCGCGTCGCCCGCGGCAGGCCGTGGGCGTCCTCGACGTCGACGGCGTAGCGCGCCTCGAGCGCAGAGTCCACCCCGTCCTCGAGCATCGTGACCGCGTCGAGGAGCGGGCGGCGGTACCGGCGGGGTCGGCGGACGTCCATCACGTGGCGCAACCGGCCCGGCTTCACCCGCATGGCGAGGGCGGCGTGCAGGAGAACGCGCATCCCGGCGCGGGCGTCGGGGGCGCACGTCGCGAGGTCGAGGCACGTGTCGGCGGGCGACACCGTCGGAAGGTCGGAGTCGTCGACCAGGATGTGGCGGAAGGCGCGCGAGCGGTGCAGGCGGATACCCGGACGGTCGACCGCCGACGACGTGTAGGGGACCGTGACGTGGGTGGTCTCCTCGTCGAGACGCATGCCCCAGCGCTGGGCCGCGGTCTCGTGGCTGAGGGCCGCGAGGGGGCCCGGGGTCAGCAGCGCCAGCCGGTGACGCTGCCGCACGGTGAGGACGCCGGTCGTGACGACGACGTTGCCGCGGTGCGGTTGCTGCCAGCGGCGGGCGGCGAGCTCGGCCTCGATCCGCTCGTCGGTGAAGCCGAGGGCGAGGACCTGGGACCGGCGCAGGACGCCGTCCTGCTCCGCCGCCAGTTCCCGCAGGGCCGCCTCGTCCCGTCGCACGGGACGGGACCGTGGACCAGGGCGCTCTCCGGGACCGAGCGCCGAGGTCCGACCCTGTGGACAGGATTGGGGCAGGCTGGTTCCTGGGGACAGGCGAGACGACGGGTCGTGAGTGATTGTCCGTGCCCCGGCACGGACGATCACTCACGAGGCGAAGCCAAAGGAGCCGATCGATGGACACGAGCACACCGACGCCGACCAGCCACTGGATCGACGGGGCGGCGGTCGAGGGTAGTGGCGCCATTGCCGTGGTGAACCCCGCGACCGGGGAGACGATCGCGGAGGTGCCGCGCGGCGGGGCCGCGGAGGTGAACGAGGCGGTGCTCGCCGCCCGCACGGCGTTCCCCGCCTGGTCGACGACGCCGGTGGCCGACCGAGCTGCGGCCGTGCTGCGCATCCGCGAGCGGATGAAGGCGCGCGGGGAGCAGATCGCCGCCTCGATCACCGCCGAGATGGGTTCACCGATCGCCTTCGCGCGCAGCGTGCAGGTGGGCATGCCGATGGCCACGTCGAAGGGCGTCGCGTCCCTCGCCGAGGACTTCGCCTGGACCGAGGAGATCGGCAACTCCCTCGTCGTCCGCGAGCCGGTCGGCGTCGTCGGCGCGGTGACGCCGTGGAACTACCCGTTGCACCAGGTGATCGCCAAGGTCGCCCCCGCGCTCGTCGCTGGCTGCACCCTGGTCCTCAAGCCCAGCGAGGTCGCGCCGCTCACTGCGGGGATCCTTGCCGAGATCACCGCCGAGGCCGGCCTGCCCCCCGGCGTGTTCAACCTCGTCCACGGCACCGGACCGGAGGCGGGGGAGGCCCTCGCGACACACCCGGGCGTCGACATGATGTCGTTCACCGGCTCGGTCGCCGCGGGGCGCCGGGTGCAGGAGGTCGCGGCCGGGACGATCAAGCGGGTCGCGCTCGAGCTCGGCGGTAAGAGCGCCAACATCGTCCTCGACGACGCCGACCTGCAGAAGGCCGTGAAGGTCGGCCTGGGCAACTGCTTCATCAACGGCGGGCAGACCTGCACCGCGTGGACGCGGCTGCTCGTACCGGAGTCGCTGCACGACCAGGTGGTAGAGCTCGCCGCGGGCGCGGCCGCGAAGTACACCGTCGGTGACCCCACCGACGAGTCCACGCGCATCGGCCCCATGGCCAACGAGCGACAGCAGGAGCGCGTCCGGGCCTACATCTCGACCGGTCTGGAGGAGGGCGCCGAGCTCGTCGTGGGTGGTCCGACCACGCCTGACGGGCTCGAGCACGGCGCCTACGTCCGTCCGACGATCTTCTCGGCGGTGCAGCCCACCATGCGCATCGCCCAGGAGGAGATCTTCGGGCCGGTACTGTCGATCATGCCGTACTCCGGCGTCGACGAGGCGGTCGAGATCGCCAACGCGACCATCTACGGGCTCGCGGGCGCCGTGTTCGCCGGGTCGCAGGAGCGGGGCGTCGAGGTGGCACGACGGATGCGGACCGGGCAGGTCGACGTCAACGGCGGCGCGTTCAACCCGCTCGCGCCGTTCGGCGGCTACAAGCAGTCCGGCACGGGCCGTGAGCTGGGCCGTTACGGGCTCGAGGAGTTCCTGGAGGTGAAATCCATCCAGCTGTAGCAGCGCCCGCGGCGGGCCGGGGCGGGGTGTCCCACCCCGAGCGACGGGGCACACTCACGAGGTGCCGACCGCTCGATTCGTGGTGGCCGACCGCACGGACGGCGAAGCCCTCCGGCTGGCCACTCTCCGGGCCACCACCGGGCTGAAGCTCCCCGATTGTTGTGCCCTCGATACCGCACTGACGGCCGGATCGGTCAGCGAGGTCATCCCCCTCGAGGGTGACCCGTCAACCGCCAGCTGCTCCGAGGTGCGTCTCCACCCAGTCGACGACCTCGCGGATGAAGCGGACGCGGTTCCCCACGCGCTGGATCACGTGGCCCTCGTCGTCGAAGAGCAGGTAGCGCACGGGGACCCCGGCGGCCTTCGCCCCGTGCACCGCGAGCTCGGCCTCGTGGACGGGGACGTTGGTGTCGAACTTGCCGTGCACCACGAGCAGCGGCGCGGCGAGACGGTCCATCCGGTGCACGGGGGAGAGCTCACGGAGCAGGTTGCGGTCGTGGATGGGGTGGCCGTACTCGCCGACGGCGGCGTCGGCGATCCACGGCTCGGTGCGGGCGAAGAAGGTCTCGAAGTCGGCCATGCCGCACACGTCGACCCCGACGGCGAAGAGCTCGGGGTGGTTCACCAGCGCGGCGAGGGTGAGGTAGCCGCCGTAGGAGCGACCCATGCACGCCACGCGGGCCGGGTCGGCGACGCCAATGGCGACCAGGTGCTCGACGCAGCTCGCGACGTCACGGATCGCCCCGAAGCGGCCGGCGCCGTTGTCGGCGTTGACGAACGAGCGCCCGAAGCCCGACGAGCCGCGCACGTTCGCCGCGTACACGGCGATCCCGTGGGCGAGCAGGGTCTGGAACAGCGGGGTGAACACCGGGCGCTCCTGCGCCTCGGGTCCCCCGTGCAGGTAGACGGCCGTCGGCAGCGGCCCCACCGTTCCCCGCGGCCGGTAGAGCCAGCCGGGGAGCTCGAGCCCGTCGGGCGTGGTCACCGTCTCCAGCGTGGGGTGCACCAGGGTCCCGGACGGCCACGTCGGTGCGTCGGTGGGGCACACGAGTTCGGTGCCGGCGGTGGCCAGCCGGTGGCTCCACACGGCCGCGGGGACGTCGGGACTCTGCACGCCCAGCACGAGGTGGTCACCGTCGTGGCTGAACACGCACGAGGTGACGACGTCGCCCGGGGGCACGAGGGGCTTGGCGTGCGCGGCCGACGGGTGGGTGAGGTCGAGCAGCTCGATCTCGCTGCGGCCCACGACGTTCCACACCAGCGCGGCGGTGGCGCCGTCCTCGGTGAGGGCGAAGCGCTCCAGCTCGGCGTCCAGGCGCTCCGCGAGCACCTCCGGGAACTGCGGGCGCGCATCGATCGCGACGTCGACGGCGACCAGGGCGGCACGTTCGCGGCCACCGTCGGTGAGCGCGAGCATCCGCCCGCCGTCGGGGGTGAAGCGCGCGCCGATCACGCTGGAGTCGCGGGTGATGGCCACCTGGTGCTCGACGGCGCCGGGCGGGCCACCGGGTCCGCGGCCCGCGTCGATCTCGTGCCAGCCCTCGGTGCCGTCGAGGTCGACGATCCCGAGGTGGCGCGAACCGCGGCGGCCGCGGCGCAGCAGCACCCGCCGGCGGTCGCGGCTGACGTCGCAGATCTGCAGGGCGTGACCCGAACCGAGGCGTCGGCGTTGCCCGGAGTCGACGTCGACCAGCCACGCGGTGGTCGTCTCCACGTCGGACTCGGTGACGGCGAGGACCGCGCCGGTGTGGGTCCAGCGGTCCAGGCTCACCGCACCCCGGTCCCCGTCGCCGACGCCGCGGACCGCGCGCCGGTCCGTGCCGTCCGGGCGGATGACGGTGACCCGGCTGCGTTCCCCGCCGTCGGCCGCGGTCTCGATCGCGAGCCAGGCACCGTCGGGGGACCAGCGGACCGCCGAGACCAGGTCGGGACCGACGTCGAGGGTCCGTTCCTCCCCGGAGCCCCGGTCGTGGACGCGGAGGCTCGGCGCGCCCGCCCCGTCGCAAACGAACGCCACCGCGGTGCCGTCCGGCGACGGACTGGGTGACCAGCAACGGGTGGCGGTGATCCACTCGTCCACCGGCGGCGTCCTCCTCTGGTGTCGACCGTGCGTCGGGGACAGCCGGGGCTGCGTCGTCGTGCCCGAGGGCATGGACCGTCCGGGCGACGCTACGTCAACTGATGCCGTGCGCCTGCAACCACATCTCGAGGAGTGCGACCTGCCACAGGGCGTTCGCACCGAGGTTGGTGCGCCCCGAGTTCGGGTCGTCGAGCATCGTGGTGACGGCGTCGGGTCGGAAAAGCCCGCGCGACGTCGCGGCCGGATCGGTGAGTGCGGCGCGTACCCGCTCGAGCACCGGGCCGGAGAGCTGGCGGATCTCCGGAACCGGGAAGTATCCCTTCTTCCGGTCGATGATCTCGTCGGGCAGCACCCCGCGGGCGGCGGCCTTGAGCACGCCCTTGCCGCCGTCGGCGAGCTTGTACTCCGGGGGGCAGCCACCCATCACCTCGACGAAATCATGGTCGAGGAACGGGACGCGGCCCTCCAGGCCCCACGCCATTGTCATGTTGTCCACGCGCTTCACCGGGTCGTCGACGAGCATCACCGTCGTGTCCAGGCGCAGCGCCGCGTCGACCGCGGAGTCGGCGCCGCCTCGGGCGAAGTGCTCGGCGACGAAGTCGCGGCTGACGTCGGAGTCGACCAGGGCCTCGGGGGTGAGCAACTCCGCGACGCCGGAGTGCGGGCGGTCGAAGAACGCGGCCCGGTAGGCGTCGAGGGCGCTCTCGCGGCCGACCTCGGCGAGCGGCGGGTACCAGTCGTACCCGCCGAGGATCTCGTCCGCGCCCTGCCCGGACTGCACTACCTTGATCGACTTCGAGACCTGCTCGGAGAGCAGGTAGAAGGCGACCACGTCGTGGCTGACCATCGGCTCGGCCATGGCCGCGACCGCACCGTCCAGGGCGCGGTCGGTGTCGGCCTTCGGCACGAGGAAGCGCGTGTGGTCGGTGCCGTAGGTCTTCGCGACGAGGTCGGAGTAGTCGAACTCGTCGCCCGCCTCGGCACCCTCGGACTCGAAGCCGATCGAGAACGTCGTGAGGTCGGACTGGCCCTTCTCCGCCAGCAGGGCCACCACGATCGACGAGTCGATGCCGCCCGAGAGCAGGACGCCGACCGGGACGTCGGCCACCATGCGCCGGTCGACCGCGGTCCGCAGGGAGTCCAGCGCGATCTCGGCCCACTCCTCGGCGTCGTGCTCGGCGCCGTCCTCGCTGCGGGCGAACACCGGCTCCCAGTAGACGTGGTCGTCAGTGCGCCCGTCGGGGTGGACGCTGCGGACGGTGGCCGGCGGCAGCTTGCGGACGCCCTGCAGGATCGTTCGCGGCGCCGGCACCACGGAGTGGAAGCTCATGTAGTGGTGCAGGGCCACCCGGTCGACGTCGGTGTTGACCCCGCCCCCCGCGAGCAGTGCCGGCAGCGACGAGGCGAAGCGCATCGCACCGGCGACCTCGGCGGTATAGAGCGGCTTGATGCCGAGACGGTCGCGTCCCAGGGTCAGCGTCCCGGTGGTGCGGTCGGAGATCGCGAAGGCGAACATGCCCTTGAACCGGCGCACGCACTCGGCACCCCAGAGGTGGAAGGCCTTGACGAGCACCTCGGTGTCCGAGGTGGAGAAGAACTGGTAGCCGTGGGCGGCCAGCTCGTCGCGCAGCTCGGGGTAGTTGTAGATGCAGCCGTTGAACACCGCGGTGAGCCCGAGCTCGGCGTCGACCATCGGCTGGGAGCCGGTCTCGGACAGGTCGATGATCTTCAGGCGCCGGTGGGCGAGGGCGAGCGGCCCGTGCCCGACGATCCCCCAGCCGTCGGGTCCGCGGGGCGAGAGGCACCGGGCCATCGCGAGCACCGCCGGCACCTCGGCCGCGCGTCCGTCGTATCGGAACTCGCCGGCGATGCCGCACATGGCGTCCTCCTCGGGCAGGGGGTAGGGCTCCGGTGCCCGGGGGTGTCAGCGCAGGATCCAGGTGTCCTTCGAGCCTCCGCCGCGCGAGGAGTTGACCACGAGACTGTCCGCGGGCGCGACCCTCGTCAGCGGGGTGGGGAGCACCGTCGGTGTGGGCGCGAGCACCACGAACGCCCGGAGGTCGACCACCCGGGGCGTCAGCGCGGTCCCGGTGAACGTCGGGTGCGTCGAGATCGCCACCGTCTCCTGGGCCACGAACCCGCTCGGATCCGCGCGCACCGCGGCGGCCGCCTCGGCGAGCTCGCGTTCGCCCGCGTGCGGCCCGACGACGATGCCCGAGCCCCCGAACCCGTCGACGGGTTTGAGCACCAGCTCGGAGAGGTGCTCGAGCACGTGGGCGCGAGCGTCGGGGTCCGCGCACGACCACGTGGGGACGGCGTCGAGGGTGGGCTTCTCGCTCAGGTAGTACTCGGTCAGGTCCCGCACGTAGGGATAGACCGCCTTGTCGTCGACGAGGCCGTTGCCCGGGGCGTTGGCCAACGTGAAGCGACCCTCGCGGACCGCGGCGCGCAGCGGCTCGGAGAGCTTCACCCCGTCGGCGTCGGACGCATGGAAGAGGTACTCCTCGTCGATGCGGCGGTAGGCCACGTCGATGCGGCGCCCGGAGGCGGCGACGGTCACCGCACCATCGGTGATCCGCAGCTCGCCCGGCTCCAGCAGCGGGACGCCCATCTCCTCGGCGAGCATCGAGTGCTCGAAGTAGGCGGAGTCGGTCGACCCCTCGGTGAGGACCACGAGGAACGGGTCGTCCCCGGCGGCCGGCGGCGCGCAGGCGAGGAGGCTCTCGCGGAGCATCGGGGGGCCCTCGTCGGCGTCGAGGATGCCGTCGGGGGCCTGCAGCTCGGGCAGCACGCTGCGCACCACGCGGCGGTCGGCGACGGCGTAGCCGATCCCCGAGGGGATGCGCAGGTTGTCCTCGAGGACCCGCCAGCGGCGGGGCCCCTCGCAGACCAGGTCGAGACCACCGACCAGGGCCCGGGTGGTGCCGGACGGCAGCGCCATGGCCGCCTCCGACGGCTCGGGCAGCGACCGCAGGGCGGCGCGGGGCAGGACACCGTCGTGCAGGCACGCCCGCTCGCCGTGCAGGTCGTGCAGGAGGGCCTCGACGGTGCGGGCGCGCTGGATCAGTCCGGTCGACAACGTCGCCCAGTCGTCGGCGGTGATGAGACGCGGGACGAGGTCGAGCGGGAACAGCCGCTCGGCGTCGTCGCGTCCGGGGAAGAACATCGACCGCGCGCGCTGCTCGGCGTCGCGGCTCTTCTCGTGGGCGAGCAGCCCGGCCGGACCCATCCGCTCGAACGTCGCCACCAGCCAGGAGTACGTCTCGCGGACGGCGCCCCGCTCGTCCACCGCCTCGTCGTGGGACGACGGCCGGTAGTCCTGGAGCATGGCCGGGGCGCGGGTGCTCGGCGCCGGCACGTCGACGGGGGAGTGGGGCCGACCCTGCGTCTCGGCCACGAGCATGTCGACGACGGCCTCGAGCCCGCCGCCGCGGTGGGCGCGCCGGCGCTGACGGGCGGCGGAGCTGCCACGGCCGAGGGCGTCGAGGGCGACGGCGGAGACGACCTCCCAGTCACCGGCTTCCTCGAGGTCCGGGCGCAGGTGGTCGAGCATCGTGTGGACCGCCCGCGACGGGGGCACGAGCTCGCGGCCGGCCAGGTCGACCAGGTCGCCCTCCATCCCCGAGCGCGCGGCCCGCCAGCTCGCGGCGCGCAGCAACTCCGGACGGAACCCCGCCACCGGGTCGCCCGCGAGGTGCGCCCGCGAGCCGGAGCGGACGAGGGCGCGGGCGAGGCCCGCCACGAGCACGACCCCGTCGACCCCGGGGGACGCGTCACAGATCCGCACCTCGACGGTGCGCTGATGCGCCGAGGGGCGCATGTCGAAATAGACCATGCCGGGGTCGGACATGGTGCCCGAGGCGATGAGGTCGGCGATGAGGGTGTCGTACTCGTCGGCGTCGCGCAGCGGGGCGTGCGGTCCCGCGGTGGGCCAACGGTGCCAGGCCAGGGTCCGTGAGCTGGCGTACCCGGTGTCCTCGCTCTTCCAGAACGGCGAGCTCGCCGACAGCGCGAGCAGGGTCGGGAGCCAGGGGGCGCTGTGCTGCATCACGGCCACCGCCGTGTCCCGGTCGGGCACGTCGACGTGCACCTGGGTCCCGCAGATCTGCTGCTCGACGGCCAGCAGCTGGTACTCCTCGCGCATCCGCTCGTACCGCGGGCCCGGCGTGATGCCGGGGGTCGATCCGTCGACCAGCGGGACGCTCCCGGCCCCGACCACGCCGAGACCGCGGATCTCCGCGATCGAACTGAGCGTTCCGCGCAGGCGCACGAGGTCCTCGCGCAGGGCCGAGAGGTCGGTGGTCGCTCGCGAGTTGGTCTCGATGATCGAGGGTTTGAGCTCGGCGGCCAAGGGCCCGCCGGCGTCGGCGTCGAGGGACTGGAGGTCGTCGAGCAGCTCGGGGACCCGCGGGACGGCGCGGCGCGACTCGAGGTCGACGAGGTGGAACTCCTCTTCCACCCCGAGGACGACGTCCCCGGCCGGCCCCCTCTCGACGCTCATGACCGCCACGCTAGGGGGGCCGTGTCACGAGCATGTTTCACACCCCGTGCCCTCGACCGTGGGAGAGTTCCGTCTCGTGCGCGTCCACATCGGCTCCGACCACGCGGGCTTCGAGCTGAAGTCCCATCTGCGCAGCGCCCTCACCGAGCGGGGTCACGACGTCGTCGACGTCGGACCGCCCGAGTACGACGCATCCGACGACTACCCCCCGTACTGCGTCGCGACCGCGCTGGCGGTCGTCGCCGAGCCAGGGTCACTCGGCGTCGTCATCGGAGGGTCGGGCAACGGTGAGCAGATCGCGGCGAACAAGGTGCCCGGCGCTCGGGCCGCCCTCGCGTGGAACGTCGAGACCGCGGAGCTCGCCCGTCGGCACAACGACGCGCAGCTGGTCTCGCTGGGGGCGCGGATGCACTCCACGGACCAGGCGACGGCGATCGTGTCCGCCTTCCTCGCCACCGCGTTCGAGGGCGGGCGTCACCAGAAGCGGATCGAGATGCTCACCGAGTACGAGCGCACGGGGACACCGCCGCCCCTCCCGCCGGGCTGACCGACCGGCGCGGGCACGACGCCGCAGGACAAGTGACATACTGCGCGCGTCGCCCGGCCGGGCGGAGGCGATGGGGGTCGCCGCGGTGTGAGGGTCCACCCGAGCTCGGGCGGACGGGGCAAGGGGGAAGTGCTGTGCCGACACGCCCTCTCGAGCGCCCGTGGTGGCAGCTGACCACCCGCGCCTCGATCGGGCTCGCCATCGGTCTCGGTGGCATCGCGGTGGCGGTCATCCTGGTCCTGCTCATGCAGGCGCCCGTCGCGTGGTATCAGATCGCCGTCGCCGGTTTCTGGGCCGTGGTCGGACCCGGGTTCCTGATCTCGGCGCTGGCCCAGGTCGCGCGGGAGCGGCGGCTCGCCCGGTCGGCCACCGAGCGGCCCGGGACCTTCGCCCGCCCCCGCCCCGCGGACGACGCCCCCGAGACGGAGCATCCGGACGACGACCTCGACGACGCCTTCGTCCCCGTCCCGATCCGGCCCGCCGGTCTCCGGCGTCGGGGCGAGATGTCGCGGGTCCCCGAGGGCCGGGGCCCGGATGACCGCGCCCCGGATGACCGCGCCCCGGATGACCGGGCCATCGAGAACCCCGTCGACCCGTCCGTGCGGACCGACACCATCGTGGGTCCCGCCGCGCCCGGCCCGCCCGGCCCGCGCCCCGGACGATCCGCCCCGACCCCCACGACCGGGCCCGTCCGTCTCCCGGGGAACGGGACCTCCGGCGGCGCCGCCCGCCCGCCCGCCCGGCCGACGACGCCGCGGTCCACGGCGCCCGCCCGCCGACCGACGCCGCCGATGAGCGTCGGACCCCCCGCGGCCCCCGCGCCCCCGGCGCCCCGTGCCTCGGTCGCCGAGGAACCGGCGTCCCAGCGGACCACTGACCCGCTCGCGGACCCGGAGGGTGCCACCCCGGGCGGGGACCCGGAGGGTGCCACCCCGGGCCCGCTACCGCACGGGCGGCACTCCGCGCCCCAGGCCTCCCCGAGGGCGCCTCGTGCCCGTTCGGCCCCCGACGCGCAGTCGCCGCAGTCGGCGCGGTCCCTGCCACCCGAACCCTCGACGGACACCGCGGGGGCGCGTCACCGCTCGCCCTCCCCCGAGGACGACCCGCGCGCGCGGCACGGAGCGCCCCCGCCGTGACCGAGGGGGCCGACGCGCGCGTCGAAGGGCTTCTCGCCGGGGTCCGCGCGGCCTGCCTGGGTCTCCCCGAGGTGACCGAACGGCTCAGCCACGGCTCGCCCACGTGGTTCGTGCGCGGACGGCGGGCGTTCGTCCACTTCGTGGACCGCCACCACGGCGACCCGCACACCGCGTTGTGGGCCGCGGCGGCGCCCGGCGTCGCGGCGGAGCTCGTCGCCGAGGAGCCGGTCCGGTTCTTCGTCCCGCCCTACGTGGGGCATCGCGGGTGGATAGGGCTCCGGTTGGCCGGGCCCGCCGTCGACGGGGTCGTGGCCGTCGACGGGGAGGAAGTGCGCGAGGTGGTCACCCAGGCCTTCCGCCGGATCGCTCCGCGGACCCTCGCCGCTCAGCTGCCCGCCCCGGCGGGCTGAGAGGGCAGCTCGAGACCCCGTCGGTTGCTCCGCGTCGCCGTGTGACGACGATGAGGGCGGCCGTGGCCAGGCCCGGGTTGTGTAGGCGTCGGAGCGGCAGCTCGGCCAGGCAGAGGACCGAGCCGCGGCCGAGGTGCCACTCGCGTCCGGAGAGGTCCTCGAGCTGGAGGTTGCCCTCGGTGAGGAGGACCAGCGCGTCGGTCCAGTGGTCACTGTCGTAGGCGAGCGAAGCGTGCGGCTCGACGGTCACGGTCCGGCGCTCGATCGAGGGCGGTGGAGGGCCGTGGACGAAGGGCAGCTCGTGGTCCTGGTGTCCCATCCCCCAGTCACATCCTCGGCCCGAGGCCGAACGCCTCGAACAGGTGCGGCTCGAAGGTGGTGACCTCGACCAGCCGGCCGCGCTCGACGCGCAGCACGTCGAGCGACATCGCGCGGAAGACGTCGTCGCCCGGGGCGCGGACATAGTTGGCGGCGGCGAGCTGCCGGTTCGCGCGGGTCGGGACGAGCGTGAACTGCCCGGGTGAGTCCAGGCCGAACGCCGATTCGGCCATGAAGCGCACGAACGCCTCGGGGCCTTCGTAGAGGGTCGGCTGCGGCGGCATGGTGAAGCGCATCTCGTCGCCGACGAGCGCCGCGATCGCGGCGGGGTCCGCGTCGTCGTGGGCCTGCATGTAGCGCTCGAGAAGCGCGCGGTCCCCGGGGGACGACGCGCCCGCCGTCCACTCCGAGCGGCGCTCCGGGAGTCGCTCGCGCAGCGTCGCGTGGGCGCGCTGCAGCGCGCTGTTGACTGCCGGCACCGACTGCTCGAGCGTTGCGGCGGCCTGGGCGGCGCTCCACCCGAGCACGTCGCGCATCAGCAGCACCGCCCGTTGGCGGGGTGGGAGGTGCTGGATGGCGACCAGGAAGGCCAGCTCGATCGTCTCGGCGGCGCCGATGGCGGCGTCGGGTGCCTCCTCGCCGTCGGCGACCTGGTCCAGCATCGCGTCCGGGAAGGGCTGCAGCCAGGGAACCTCGACGCCGTGGCCGATCGCTACGCGCTCCGGCCGACGCCGCAGCGAATCCAGGCAGACATTCGTGGCAATGCGGTAGAGCCACGGGCGCAGCGACGAGCCCTCCTGGAGGCTGTCCTGGTGGCGCCACGCGCGCAGCATCGTTTCCTGGACCAGGTCTTCGGCGTCCTCGAGCGAGGCGGTCATCCGGTAGCAGTGGGCGCGCAGCGCGGGCCGGTGTCGGTCCGCCCGGGCGGCGAAGTCGTCGGTCGGCACGTCGGTCACGGTGGTCATGTCCTCTACGACGACGACGGTGCCGATCGGTCATCGGGCGGGTGTCGGACTCGTTGCAGGTGGGACCACCGATGAGTGATCGGCGGCGGACTCGTCGTAGGAGGTGAGAGCTCTCCCCGCCCGAAGGAGCGACCCGATGACCGGCACCGACACACCCACGGCCGGACGCGCATGGCTCGGCCTCGCCGTCCTCGCGCTTCCTTGCCTGCTGCTCGCCATGGACCTCAGCGTGCTCTACGTCGCCGCGCCGAGCATCAGCGCCGACCTCGAGCCCTCCAGCGCCGAGCTGCTCTGGGTCCTCGACATCTACGGGTTCCTGCTCGCCGGATCGCTGCTCACCATGGGGAACCTCGGAGACCGGATCGGGCGCCGCCGGCTCCTGATGCTCGGCGCCGCCGTCTCCGGCGCCACCTCGATCATCGCCGCGTTCTCCACCAGCGCCGAGATGCTGATCGCCGCGCGAGCACTCATGGGCGTCGCCGCCGCCACGCTGATGCCCTCCACCCTGGGACTCATCCGCACCCTGTTCCCCCATCCGGCTCAGCGCACGACCGCGATCGGAATCTGGGGCGCCAGCCTCTCTCTCGGCGGCGCCCTCGGGCCGCTCGCCGGCGGCGTGCTGCTCGAGTTCTTCTGGTGGGGCTCGGTTCTCCTGCTCGCGGTCCCCGTCATGGCCGGCCTGCTCATCCTGGCTCCCGTGCTGCTACCCGAGTCCCGCAACCCCCATGCCGGTCGGCTGGACCTGCCCAGTGCGGCGCTGTCCCTGACTGCCACCTTGGCGATCGTGTATGGGGTCAAGTACCTCGCCGAGAACGGCCCCACCTGGCTTTCGGCCCTCGCGATCGTCGCCGGGGTGGTTGTCGGGACCGTCTTCGTCCGCCGCCAGCGCACGCTCGCCGACCCGCTGGTGGACCTCGCCCTGTTCCGGGTCCCGGCCTTCAGCGCCTGCCTGGGTGCGAACGCTCTCGGCTTCGGGGTGCTGTTCGGGATCGACCTGTTCCTCGTGCAGTACCTCCAGCTCGTGCTCGGGCTCTCGCCGCTGGTCGGCGGCCTCTGGACGGTGCCGACGTTCGCCGGGTTCATCGCCGGCGGCATCGTCGCTCCGATGCTCGTGCGCCGCATCCGGCCAGCGGTCCTCATGAGTGGGGGCCTGGTGCTCGCCGCCGCCGGCCTCGGCGCCCTCACCCGGCTCGGACACGGCGCGGGGCTACCCGTCTTCGTGACCGGTTCGGTGATCCTCTCCCTCGGCTTGGCCCCGGTGTTCACGGTGGCCACCGAGATGACCCTGGGCTCCGCTCCGCTCGAACGCGCCGGCGCCGCCTCGGCGATCTCGGAGACAAGCACCGAACTCGGCGGCGCCCTCGGGATCGCGCTGCTCGGCAGCATCGGTGCCGCCGTCTACCGCCACGAGATCGCCGACACCGTGCCCGCGAATGTCTCGCCCGAGGCGGTCGACGCCGCCCGCGACACCCTCGGCGCCGCCACCGCCGCGGCCATCGAGCTTCCGGCCCAACCCGCCGCAGCACTGCTCGACGCCGCCCGCGGCGCGCTGCTGTCCAGCGTTCAGGTCACCACCTTCACGGCGGCCGTGCTGGCCGGGGTCGCGGCGGTACTGGTCGCCGTCCTGCTGCGTCGGGCGGGTCAGGAGACCGCGGCGGAGCCCGAGCCGGCCGAGCGGGGCGCGGATGCGCACGGCGACGCCGCGCTCAGGTACGGATCGGAGCCCGCCCGGGCCTGAAGCACAGGCTGGGCGTCCCCTCGACGTGAGCAGGAAGGACAACGACATGTTGCTCGAGAACAAGACCGCCATCGTGTACGGCGGGGCAGGCTCGATCGGCGCCGCGGTCGCTCGGGCCTTCGCCCGGGAGGGTGCGTCGGTGTACCTGGCCGCCCGTGCCCTCACCCCGCTCCAGCGAATCGCCGAGGAGATCGTCGCCGTCGGGGGAGCAGCGAACGCTGCGCAGGTCGACGCCCTCGACCGCGATTCCGTGGAACGTCACGCCTCTGGGGTGGTCGACGACGCGGGCGGCATCGACATCAGCTTCAACGCCACCTCCAACGGCGACGTCCAGGGCACCGAGCTGGTCGATCTCCCGTTCGAGGACTTCGCCCGGCCGGTCATCACCGCCGCCACGACGAACTTCTTCATCGCCACCGCCGTCGCCCGGCACATGACCGCGCGGGGGTCGGGTGTCATCCTCGCCATGGGCGGTGGCCGGGAGGCGTTTCCCACCCTCGGGGGCAGCTCGGTCGCGTGGGCGACGATCGCCGCCCTGGGCCGCCAGTTGGCCTGTGAACTCGGACCGCACGGCGTCCGCGTGGCGTGGCTGCTCTCGTGTGGCTCTCCCGAGGGCGGTGGCGCGGACGAGCAGGCCGCCGGCACGATGCTCGAGCGGCGCCCGTCACTGGAGGATGTCGCCGACGCCGCGGTCCTCGTGGCCTCGGATCGGGCTCGCACCATCACCGCCTCCGAGATCAACATTACCTGCGGCGCGGCCATCCAATGACGGGCCCGGCTATGACAAGTGACCAGCCTGCGTCTCGAGGCGCCGCCCCGTGATCGCGCGTCGTCAGCCCGCGAACAGCGGCCGCAGCAGCTCGGCGGACGCGCGGCCGGGCATGAGCGGCGGGACGGTCGGGGCGGGCGGGAGGACCGGCGGCGGGGCCCCGGTGGTGGCCGGGGTGCGTAGGGCGCGGTCGATCGCGGGTCGCAGACCGACGGCGTGGCCGGTGCGGGTGGGGCCGCCCGCGAGGAGCGGCTCGGCCGCGGTGAGGGGGGCGAGCCACGGGTCGACCGCGCAGACGGCGTGGCCGCGGAACGCGTCGCGGACGTCGACGTAGATCAGGCCGGCCGCCTGCGTTCGCTCGGCGAGCACGGCGTCGAGACGGATCACGGCGACGTCGAGCCGCTCGGCGCGGGTGGCGTCGAGGGGTCCGGTCGAGCACACCTGCCCCTCGGTGAGCAGCGGCAGCCCGGTGACGACGACCCGGGCGCGCGGCGCGCGGACCCGGAGGTCGGCGAACGAAGCGTCCAACGCGGCGGGCACCGCGACGAGCGCCCGGTCGAAGGTGGCCCCCGCGGCGTCGCAGGCCCCGGAGTCCCCGGCCGCGCCGCAGGCCCGGGCGAAGCCACCGAGACCCGTGGCGTCGGCGCCGACGGTGACGGTGACGACGTCGGTGTCGGCGGTCAGCGACGCGAACTGCCCGTTGGCGGCGCCGCGGTCCGAGGCGCACGCCCGCGAGGTCCATCCGGGGCCGACCAGCGACGGTGCCAGGAGCGCGGGATAGGCGTCGACGGTCCGACGGCACTCCCCGGACCCGGGGTCGGCCGCCGACGCCGTGGCCGTCCCCGCGGCCCACGAGTCCCCGAGGGCGACCATGCGCCCACCCCCACCGCCACTCGCGTCGGTCGGAGCGGGTACGTCGCGTTCCCCGGGCTCGGTGAGCGGGCGCCCGTCGAGGCCGACGGCGGGGACGGTCGGGAGGGGTGTGGGGGGGCTCGGGGCGGCGGAGTTCCCGTACGGCCACGGGGGCGCGGGCTCCTGCGCGTCGGCCGTGCCGATGAGGCCGCCGGTGGCCACACCAGCCGTCAGCGCGGCACCGACGGCCAGCCCCAGGAGGGCGGCGACCGCCCGCACCCAGGTCGGTCCCGCCCCGCTCCGAGCTGTGGTCGGTCTCCCCGCGGTCCTGATGCGCATGGCGTCCCCTGGGTCCCTCGATGTGAGATCGAGTGTCGGGGGGCCCGCGCGGTCGGAGCGTCCGATTCGGGCAGCGACGCGCCTCGAACACTCACATGAGTGACATGCCGCCGCCGTCCGGGGTCAGCCGGCGCGCTCGGCCTCCTCCTCCCGGCCGGCGCCGACCAGCGTGGTGGTGTACCAGTCGATGAACGCCCGCACCGACGCCTCCACCACGGGCGAGAGCGGACCGGGCCGATAGCCGCGCGAGGCGATCCCCGCGTGGTTGTTCTCGCAGAGCTGCCAGTCCTGCTCCGAGGTCGAGCGCCAAACCGCGGTGAGGGCGTCGGAGTCGACCGGACCCGCGTCGGCACGCACCAGGAAGCAGACCTCGACGTCGGTGGTGCCCGCGTCAACCGGCGTCACCCGGGTGGTCGCGGCGTAGTCGCAGTTGGCGTGCGCCCACAGGTTCGGGAGCCCCACCACGCGCAGGCTCCCCGCGTCGGGGTCGGCGAGGGATCCGAGCAGCGGCGCGACGGGGCGGCCGTCGAGCGACTCGGTGACGAACCCGTCGCGCAGCGGCAGCCGCGACACGCGGAACCACGACCCGCCCGGGAAGCTGACCTCCCGCGGGTCCAGGTCGTTCCGGGTCCACCGGGCGCGGGCCTCGGCGAGCGCGGTGTCGTAGCGCGGGTCGGTACGAGGATCCCCGTGGGTGCCGAGGTCGAAGTTCGACAGCGTGAACTCCGGGTGGGCGCCGCGGCAGTGGTAGCACTCGCGATTGTTCTCCACGAGGGTCTTCCAGTTCGCGCGGACGCGGTAGGTGTCGCGGACGGCGACCCGGGCGTCGGCGAGGCCGTGTGGGGCGAGTTGCGGTCCCACGGCCTCGGCGAACGCGTCGAAGTCGGGCGGGGAGTCGGCCAGGCAGACGAACAGCAGCCCCGCGACCTCCCGCACCGCGACCGGGGCCAGCCGGTACGACGCCGTGGGGAAGCACTCGCCCATGAGCCGTGCCGAGCGCAGGCGCCCGTCGAGCCCGTAGGTCCACTGGTGGTAGGGGCAGACGAACGCCCGGGCGCGGCCGCGCTCGGCGGTGGCCAGCCGCGAGCCGCGGTGCGCGCACACGTCGTGGTGCGCGCGCAGCGCTCCGTCGCCGTCCCGGACGACGATGACGCGGTCGCGACCGACGGTCACGCGGACGTAGTGCCCGGGCTCGGCGACCTCGCACGCGTGGCCGGCGAAGAGCCAGCCCGCCGCGAAGATGCGCTCGAGGTCGGCGGCGAAGATCTCGACATCGGTGTAGGCGGCTTGCGGCAGCGACCAGCCGGGGTGGTGCTCGGCCAGCATCCGCGCGACCGCCCCGGACACGGCGTCAGACATGGAACGCCCTACCGAAGGCCGGGTCGACCAGGGCGCGACGGTCCATCGCGAAGGGTTCGATCGGGTGCGTGGTGCGCCCGGTGACGGCGAGGTCGGCGAGGATCCGCCCGAGCAGGGAGGCGAACTTGAAGGCGTGTCCCGCCCCGACGCCGACGCTGACCCGCGGCGTGCCGGGCACACGGTCGAGCACGAAGTGCTGGTCGGGCGGGATCGTGTAGAGGCAGGTCTTGGTGTACCGCTCGGGGCCGAGGAACCCGGGGACGTGCTCGGCCAGGAACTCCTGCTGGCGCTTGCGGCGCAGCGGGTCGGGCTCGAACGTGCGGGTGTCGGCGGTGACCGCGGGCCCGCCCATGTGCTGGCCGAGCTTCGTGGCGACCTCGCCGTACACCGGGAAGCCGTAGAAGTTGTCGGCCCCGTGCCACATGAACACCGGGAAGCGGCCGGGGGAGAAGTCGAGGAGGTTCGGCGTCGCGTAGTAGGTGACCTGCTCCTGGGTGACGGTCAGCGGGAGCTCGGTGCCCAGCCCCTCGAGCACCTCGTTGGTCCGGGCGTCGGCGCAGACGATCACGTGCTCGGCGCGGAGCACCTCGTCGTCGAGGACGACCTCGACGTGGCTCCCGGCGTCGTGCAGGGCGCGGACGGGGGAGTTCTCCCGGACCTCGGCGCCGTGCCCGCGGGCGAGGGCGACGTGGGTGGCGTTGGCGCGGGCGGCGTCGACGATGCCCGAGCGCCGCTGGTACATCGCCCGCTCGGTCCCGGCCAGGCGGAACTGCGGCCAGCGGCGCATCACCCCGGCGGCGTCGAGGAGCTCGAAGTCCACGCCGTGGCGGTCGGCGACCCCGGCGTACCCACCGATGTTGCGGCTGCCGGTGTCGGTGCCGACGCGCTCGGAGACGTCCTCGATGATGAGACCACCGGTCTCGGTGACGATGCGCTGACCGGACACCCGCTCGACGTCGCGCCAGGCGGCGTAGGCGGCGGGGGCGAGATCGGCGTAGGCGTCCTGGTGCTGGGCGTAGCGGATGATGCGGCTGTGGTCCTGGCTCGCGCCGCGGACGTGGCCCAGCTCGTGGCGCTCGAGGCCGAGCACGGATCCCCCGGCGGCGCGGGAGAGCCAGTAGAGGGCGGCGGAACCGAGGCCGCCGCATCCGACGACGACGTACTTGTGATGGGTGGGCAGGCGGTCGGTGCTCACGGGGTGACGCTCCAGGGCCGGGGGGCGGGCTGCTCCCAGCCTGGACGCCGTCCGGAGCCCGTGGTGGAGGTCCGCGATCGGGTCCGCCACTGCTCGGAGAAGCCCTGGCTTATGCGCCCGTGGGCCGACCTCGGGGCCCGACCCCGACCTTCCGGGCGCCGCGGGTGCCCAGGCAGGATCGTCGGCATGGACGTCGAGCTCCGGCAGCTGAGGGTGTTCCTCGCCGTGGCCTCGGAGCTGCACTTCAGCCGGGCCGCCCGGAGGCTGCACGTGAGCCAGCCGGCGCTCTCGCAGCAGATCCGGGCCCTGGAGCGGACGCTGGGGGCGGCGTTGTTCGACCGGTCCAGCCGGGGGACGGAGCTGACCCCCGCGGGGCGGGTCCTGCTCGACGCCGCGCCGCGGGTGCTGTTCGAGGCCGAACGGGCGCAGACGCTGGTCACCCAGGCCGCGCAGGGGGCGGTGGGGCTGCTCGTGGTCGGGTCGGTGGGGACCGCGCTGGCGTCGATCACGCCGCGCATCCTGCGGTCCGTCCGCGCCCAGTTCCCCGACCTGCAGCTCGAGGTGTCCCAGCAGGACACAGCCGCGCAACTGGTCGCCCTTGCCGACGGGCGCCTCGACGTCGGCCTGGTGCGGGAGGCGACGGCGTCGGACACGATCGCCGTCGAGCACCTCGTGGCGGAACCGCTGGTCGCGGCCCTCCCGCACGACCACCGTCTCGCGGGCGGGGACTCCGACGTCGAGGTCGACCCCGCGGCGCTGGCCGACGAGCCGTTCGTGCTGTGGCCCCGGCCGCTGGGCCGGGCGTTCTTCGACCTCATCACCGCCTACTGCCGCGAGCACGGCTTCAGCCCGCGCATCGTCGCCGAGGGCGCCGACATCGAGACCCAGCTGGGCCTCGTGGCCGCCGGGCTCGGGGTGTCGCTGCAACCCTCGTACTACGCGAACCTCCGCCCGCCGGGGGTGGTGTTCCGGTCCCTGTCGGGGACGGTGCCGATGGTCGCGCTGCAGGTGGCCTGGCGGCGCGCGAACCGCTCGCCCGCCGTCACCCACTTCGTCGAGGCGGCCCGGCGGGGCGCCGCCCGCACATGAGCAGATGTCGGTGCCGGCCGAGCTTCGAGCCGCCCGACTCGGTCGATCTCAGCGATGCGCCGTGTCGTCGACCGTCCACTGACGCGCGCTGTCGAAGACGGGGGCCAGCTCGCTGCGGCCGTGGACCCCGAGCTTGACGTAGACCTGGCGCAACGTGTTGTCCACGGTCCGGATGGAGATGACGAGCCTCTTGGCGATGGTCCGGTTCGTCAGCCCCGAGGCCGCGAGCCGGGCGATCTCGTCCTCGCGTCTGGTCAGCCCCTCGGGCCATGCGAGCCGTGCCAGAGCGGGCGTGGCCACGCCTTCGCATCGGGCTGCGTACGCGTGCGCCCAGCGGAGCGACGCCGTGGCCGGTCTCGTGTGCCCCGGAGCTCGCTGCGCGGCCGCAGCCTGCGCGTATGCCTCCGCGGCGAGCAGGAGGCACCCCAGCTCGGCGAACGCGGCCGCGACCCCGTCGAGCGCGGAGCCGTCGGCTGCCGCGGCAGCCTCGGCGTGGCGCACGATGAGGGGAGCGAGCCGACCGTCGACGTGCTCGCCCAGCTCGCAGAGCCGGCCCACGGCCCGCTCCGGCGCACCGAAGCGGACGGCCTGGTGGAGAGCGAGCAGTTCCCACGCGAACTGGTCATCCCGACGGGCTCGCTCGGCGGCCGCCAGAGCCGTGTCGATGCCGCGAGAGATGTCCCCGTGTGCGACCGCCACCCACGCGGCGCTCGACCCGCCCCAGACGTCGAGCACCCCGGAGGTGCCGTCGTCCCGGCGAGCAGCCTCGGCCAGCGCCTCCGCCGCTTCGTCGGCGTAGCCGAGCATCGCCGTGACCCGGGCGCGCTGCAGCGACCGGAAGCGGCTCATCCACCCGAGGTAGGGCTGGGGGTCCCGGTCGGCCAACGCCGCGGCCTCGCGGACGTGGCCGAGTGCAGAGCGGACGGCACCGCGCGCCACAGCGACGTCGGCGTGCCACGAGAGCCACATCGCCGTCCCCGCCCGCCATCCCGCGACCGACGCCTGGCGACTGCCACGCTCGGCGACCTCCTGCGCCGCGTCGAGGTCCCCGGCGAACAGGTGCGCTTCGGCCGAGCCGCCGAGGATCTCGACCCCGGCCATCGACCAGTCGTCGCCGTACAGCTCCCGGTGCAGTGCAGACGCGCGAGCGACCGCATGCCGGGCCTCGGCGAAACGTCCCCGGACGCCGGACATCTGGCAGGTGAGCGTCCAGGCGCGGAGCGCGGCGCGCGGGTCGGTCTCGGGCCGCTCGACGATCGACGAGGTGAGAGCGAGGGCCGCACCGACCCTGCCCGCGTAGCCGTGGATGACGGCGCGCTCGACGTCGAGGAGCTCGTGGCCCTCGAGGACGACCCGACCCGTCGCGTCGAGGACCGCTTCGGCCTCCGCGGGCCGGCCGAGGGCGAAGGCGAGGTTCCAGGCCCGCCACCCGGCCAGATCGGCGTGCTCCCGATCGGGCTGCGCGGAGAGGTCGAGCCCGTGCAGGAGCTCCTCGGCGCGGTCGCCGTCACCGCGCAGGACGACGATCCGCGCCAGGAGGCTCTCGCCGTCACGACCGGGGCCCGTTCGTACGGCGCCCTCGGCGAGGCGCTGGGCGAGGGGCAGGTCGAGTGCCGCGAGGGCGCGCTCGGCACCCCGGAGCATGATGGAGGCATCGGGAATCCCGCCGTCGAGGTGCCACGTCGCCACGCGGACCGGATCGGTGTCAGCGCTCGCGGCGAGGGCGAGCCGCCGGCACAACCGCCGCACGTGCAGCGGCGTCGCGCGTGCCCGCGCCGCCTCCCCGAAGAGGGGGTGGGCGAGACGTACGTTGATATCGGTGGCGCCCACCTCCGTGTACAGCAGCCCGGCTTCCTCCGCCTCCGCGACCGCGATCTCGCTCGACCCCGCTCGCTCGAGCAGGCCGATCGAGAGCGGTTCGCCGAAGGCGACGAGGTCGACGGCGTCGCGGAGCGGGGCGGGCAGCTCGTCGACGCGTGCCCTGACCAGCGCGACCAGGTGCGGGGTCGCTTCGATCCGGCCGAGGGAGCACCACACCCCGTCGCGCCGGACGAACCGCCCCGAGGCGACACCACCGCGAACGAGCTCGTGCAGGTAGAGCGGGTTGCCCTGGCCGAGACGCCAGAGCTCCTCGCGGGTGACCGCCTCGACGGGGCCGTCGAGCAGCAGGGCCGCAAGCTGATCGCTGTCCGCGCGTCCCAGCGGCCCCAGCTCGATCCGCTCTCCGCGTGCGTCCTTCCATAGGGCGGTCACCGGGTCGGGCACCAGCTCCCCGACCCGGACCGTGGCCACCACCGTGGCGACCCCGGACGCGGCCAGGCGCCCGACGAGCGTGGCGGAGGCGTCGTCGAGGTCGTGTGCGTCGTCGACGCCGAGAAGGGCCGGTCGGTCCGGGGACGCGGCCGCGAGCCACCGCTCCGCCCGGTGGAGGAGGCGCAGGCGATCGGAGGTACCGAGGTCGGGCACGAGATGCGCGAGGGCACCGAAAGGAATCGTCGCCGCGGCTCTCGACGCCGAGACCCAGAACGTGATCAGACCGCGTCGCTCGGCCCTCGCGAGGACCTGGCGCGCCAGCCTCGTCTTCCCGACCCCCGCCGGACCGGCGAGGACCACCCCGCGCGCGCCGAGGGTGAAGGCGCTGTCGATCGCGGCCAGGTCTGCGCCGCGGCCGACCATCGCCCGAGCAGCGGGCATGACCCCCCTTCCCCACGGAAGCGTTCGTGATCACTCTGTCCTCGACCGGGGTGGCTCACAAGGAATGCGGACGGGGACGGCCGGCACGAGGCCATGCCATCGACCATGGGAGGCCGGCGGGCTCTGCCCCCCATCGCGTCGGCTAGCGTCCGGCGACGTGACCGGATCGGGCCGCTGGAGGAGGTCGCCCGATGGGCCGGGGTCGGGTCGTCGACGCCTACTTCACCGACGAGATCGAGCCGATCCTGCGCCGATCCCTCGCCGATCCCGATCCGGCCGCGCGCTCGCGACGGTCCTCGGCGACATCGCCGGGGCGGTCGTGCACCACCGGGGCCTCCTGAAGATGGTGCGGGACAGCGGCGCCACCGGTGATGATGATCGTGGCGACCGCCGCCCCCGCCGGCGGTGAGGTCGCCCCGGACCGGTGCGACCGCTATCTCTCGCTGATCCTCGACGCCCTCGCGCCGGCGGCGCGACGGGGCCCGCTGCCGCCCCTCGCGGCCCCCGCCGATCCCGCGGTCACCGAGGAGTAGGCCGACGCCGGTCGGACCACCCCGCCGACCGCGGCCCCGACGAGGCACAGCGCGGACACCGCGAGGAGGTACGCGGCGAGCCAGACGTGCTTGAACACCTCGAAGTAGCCGTCGCCGAACACCGCCACGGCCACGAGCGCGAGCGCCGTGCCGGCGGCGATACCCGCTCCCGCGCCCCAGCGCGCGAAGCCGGGCCGACGACGCCGCACCGCCCGCAGGCCCGCGGCGACGGCCGTGGCGAGAGCGAGCAGCACCACCACGGCCGGGACCCAGGTGGGGCGGCGGGTCGCGTCGAGTACCCGGTCGAGCTGCGGCTGCTGGGCTCCCGACCACCCGACGTCCCCGGACGGCGGTGACACCACGGCCGGGTCCGCGGGCCCCGACGCCAGGTAGGGCAGATCGGCGCGGGCGGTGGCCTCGAGACCCGTCCCGAGGGCACGGAGCGCGGCCGCAGGGTGTGCGGCGAGCTCGACGTAGGCCGCGCGGCGGGTGGTTCCGGGCTCGTCGAGGACCGCCCGGCGCCACCAGTCGGCCTCCGGACGCGGCGGACCGTTGAAGTACCCGTTCCCGATCACCGCCCTCGCCTCCGGCGGCAGGCCCAGGGGTCCGAGGGCGACGGGCCCGAGCTCACGCAGGGCCATGGTGAACACGACGTCGTGGGTGTTCACCGACGCGTACTGGGCGTCCTGCCGGCCGGCGGCCACGCCGAGGGGCGCCACGACGGCGGCTGCGGTCACCAACGCCACCGCGGGGCCCGCCACGCGCCGCCCGCGGCCGCGCCCGACGGCGACCACGGCGCACACCACGAGCGCCACCGCGAGGACCGGCAGGTAGGCGAGTTTCGCGGTGCCCGCCACGAGGCCGCCGCCAGCAAGCAGGGCGAGCGCGACGCCGCGGGCAGAGCGGTCGGCGGGACGGGTCACAAGGAGGCCGGCGACGCCGCACACGGCGGCCGCCGTGCCGAGGAGCCCGGCGGGCTCGCCGTAGGTGGAGACGAAGAACCGGGAGAACGCGGGCACCGCGAGCGGCGTGAGGGGCACCGCAACGACGGCGGCCCGCCGTAGGCCCCGCGCGGACGCCGCCCACGCGGTGAGCGCCCCGACGATCCCGACGAGACCCGCGTACCACCATCCCAGCGTCGTCAGCGACCACGTGAGGGGATGGCCGACCGTCGACGCCTTGAGCACCACCCACGCCGAGGAGGGCTGCCGATCGGGGCAGGCGGCAGTGCGGGTGAAGTCGCCGACGACGCCGCCCTTCCAGCTCGCGAGCCCGTCCACCGTCGCCGGGGCGAGCCCTGCGCCGCACGTCAGCCGGTAACCGTCGCCGTTGTCCTCCACCCCGACCGGGCTCGCGGTGGCGAGGCCGAGGGTGAGCGCGATCAGCAGGAGGACCGCGACGCCGACCCCGAGGGCCAGCGTGACGCGGGGTACCCGGCCCGGCGTGCGCCGGGCGGCGGCGTCGGGCTCCTGAGCTGGGGCCGGCTGAGCGGGGGTCGACTGAGCGGGGGTCGACGTCGGCACGGCGCCATCGTGCCGGGCGGCTCGCCGATCCCTCGGCGGGAGGCCCTCGGTCGGTGTCCCTCCGGACTCGAGTTTGCCATACCGGCAACAGAACTTGTCGTTCACTCGCCGGCCGGCAGTGAGGAGCGGGTGTGGAACGGGCACGTCAGCCCGGTTCTCCTCGACGTCGCGGGGACGCTCGAGCCCGGTGCCGCCCTCGACCTCGGCTGCGGGGAGGGGGGTGACGCCGTGTGGCTCGCCGCGCGGGGCTGGGACGTCACGGCGGTCGACGTGTCCGCGACCGCGGTGGCGCGGACGGCGGAGCACGCCGCCGACGCCGGCGTCGGCGACCGGGTCCGCGCCGAGCGCCACGACCTCGCGGTCTCCCGGCCCGAGGGCGCGTACGACCTGGTGTCCGCGCAGTACCTCCAGTCGCCGCTGGCGTTCCCCCGCACCGCGATCCTGCGCCACCTCGCGGGGCAGGTACGGCCCGGCGGCCTGCTGCTGTTGGTCGACCACGGGTCGGTCGCACCGTGGTCGTGGTACCCCGACGCCCGGGTCCCCACCCCGGAGGACCTTCTCGCCGAGCTCGACCTCGACCCGACGCAGTGGGTGCCCGAGCGTCTCGATGCCCCCGAGCGGAAGGCGGTCGGACCGGGCGGGCAGCGCGCCACCGTCGTCGACACCGTGGTGGCGGTGCGGCGCGCGGGCTGAGCGCCCGCTGCGTGACGTGGTGTCGGTCCGGGATCGTCTTACCCGACGTCGAGGAGGGTCCCGCCGGTCATCGCCACCAGCCCGGCCGCGGTGGTGGCGAACACCGTGTGCTCGTCGCCGGCGCTGGCCCACACCACGTCGTGGTGCGCGAGGCAGGTGTCCACGAGGGTGGGGAGCGGCCGCGGGTGCCCCACGGGTGCGACGCCGCCCGCCCGCTGCCCGATCGCCTCGAGCACGAGCTCTGCGTCGGCCCGACGCACCTTCTCCCTCCCGACGCCCCGATGCCGCGCGAGCTTCCCGGTGTCGACGCGGTGCGCACCGCTGGCGAGGACGAGGAGCGGCGCGCCGTCGACGCTGAAGAGCAGGCTGTTGGCGATCGCGCCGACCTCGCACCCGATCCGCGCGGCGGCGGATGCGGCCGACGGCACGGGCTCGTCGAAGGTCTGCACCGTGTCGTCGACCCCGTGCGCCGCCAGCACCTCGCGCACCCGCCGCACCGCGTCGTTCACGGACGCTACTGAGCCGCGCCGAGGATCATCAGCGCGGTGTCGTCGGTCGCGCTCCCGACGGCGTGGGCGAGGGTGGCGCCGAGGAGCGCGTCGGCGACCTCGTCGACACCCACCGAGGGGTCGAGCGCCCCGAGCGCGGCGACGATGCCCTCGGTCTCGAACTGCTCACCCTGCGGGGACCGGGCCTCGGTGATGCCGTCGGTGCACAGCACCAGCCGGTCCCCGTGGTCGAGGACGACGGTCTCAGTGGCGATGATGGGATCCGGACCAACCCCGAGGGCCCGTCCGCCCCCGCCGAGGACCTCGACGGTGCCGGTGCGGCGGAGCACCACGGCCTCGGGATGACCAGCGCTCGCGACGGCGGCCGCGAGCCCCCGCCCGCCGGGGCCGGGGGCGAGGGAGACGTAGACGGCGGTGACGAAGCTCGGGCGCTGGTCGAACCACACGTGCAGCACCCCGTGCAGCGCGGCCAGCACGGCGGCGGGGTCGTCGTCGGTGTGCCCGAGCGCGCGCACCGTGGAGCGCGACAGCGCCGTCGTCCGGGCCGCGGTCGCACCCTTGCCGCACACGTCGCCGACCACCGCGCCCCAGCCCGAGGGGGTGGGGAACAGGTCGTAGAAGTCGCCGAGCACCGACGCCCCGGACCCCGCGCGGTAGCGGGCGGCGACGTCGAGCCGGGGGAAGCGGGGGAGCCGGGCCGGGAGCAGGCTCTCGCGCAGCGTGGCGGCCAGCTCATCGGCTTCCGCGGCGTGCTGCTCGGCGAGGCGCGCGAGGCGCTGGGCCTTGGCGGCCAGTTGCTCGGAGGTCTCGGCTTGGAGGGCGGCGGCGCGGGCCCGGTCGTGGAACTCCCGGGCGGCGCGGCCCGCGGCCACCGCCTGGCGGTCGGCCTCGTCGGCACGGCGGCTGGAGGCGTTCTGCGCGACGCGCGCTTCCCACAGGGCCAGCCGCAGGCCGATCTCGCCGCTCGCGGCCTGCGCGAGCGTCTCGAGCACATCGCGGTGGTGCTCCGACCAGCCCCGGCGCCGCGTGTCCACGACGCAGAGCGCGCCGAGCGCGAGGCCGCGCGCGTCGCGGACCGGGAAGCCGGCCCACGCCGCGAGCCCGAGCTGCGCGACCACGGGCAGGGCACGCGAGCGGGGGTGGCCGTCGACGTCGTCGACGAGCACCGGCCCGTCCACCTCCACGACCTCCGCGCACAGTGACTCGGAAAGCGGGAGCTCCTGGCCGGCGCCGGCGTCGTCGATCCCGAAGCTCGACGTCCGGACGGCCCGCTGCGCGCTGACGAAGGCCAGGAAGCTGGACGGCGCCGCGGTGAGTACGGCCGCGAGCCGGGTGAGCCGATCGAAGCCCCCGATCGGGTCGGCGTCGAGGAGACGCCCGTTCGCGATCGTCTCCGCGCGCGTGTCCCCGGGCTCCGCAACCGCGTCGACGCCGAGGCCGTCGCCGGCGACGCTGCCTCCGGACCGGGCCGCGGATGTCATCGTCGGATACTCCTCGTCGCACGGCGGGATCTCGGCCATCCAACCCTGCGGGGTGGGGCCGGGGACACGGGGGCGGAGGAACGCACCGATCCCGTCTGGGCGAGGGCTGTGGGGGCCCGCCGATACGCTCCCGGGCATGCGGGCCGCCGCCGAGTTCAGCGTCGAGTCGTTCGCGCCGACCGACGTCGCGCCAACTCCGGCGGTCTCCACGGGAACCCCGGTCGGCGTCGCGACGATGGTGAAGCGCTTCGAAGGCTCGCTGCACGGCCGCGACGGGACGTTCAACTTCGCGCACTCGACCACCACGTCGGGCAGCGACCGCTCGGCGGAGTTCTTCGTGATCGTGCCCTCGAGCGGCACCGGATAGCTGACCGGGAACTCGGGCTGACGGCGCGAGTCACAGCAGGGCGGCGCGCGGGCGGTGCAGGCTCGGAGCGGGCGAGGAGGCTGATCGGCTTCGTCAACCTCGCATGGGACGGCGGGGATCACGAGCACCAGGCGTCGCGAGCTGGTCAGCCTCGCCACCGAAGGCGCACGGCGAGCCGGTGAACTTGTCAGCCCGACGTGGTCCGTGCCGGCTCGGCCGAGGGCCCGCTGCGATGAGTTCCGGCCGGGTCGCGCGCTGTCCTAGTGTCGTAAGACGTCGTATTGTCGTAGGACGTCGTATGACGCTGCCCGGCACGAGACACCACGGAGGACACCATGACGACCACGCCGAGTGACCCGACCACCGCGCTGCCGGGCCGCCCGCCGGTCGTTGACCTAGCCACCTGGCAGGCCGCCCGTGACGAGCTTCTGGTCCGCGAGAAGGCCTACACCCGCGAGGGCGACGCCATCGCCGCGGCCCGCCGCCGGCTGCCGATGGTGGAGCTCGACGGGGCGGTCGAGGTCGTCGGACCTGACGGCCCGGTCCCGTTCCTGGATCTGTTCCAGGGCGCCGACGAGCTCGTGGTCTACAAGCACATGTGGTACGACGGCGCGCCGCACCAGGGGCAGTGCGAGGGCTGCACAACCACGGCCTGGCACCTGAAGGACGCTGTCTACCTCAACGCCCGCGGCGTCTCGTTCGCCATCCTGACCACGGGCCGGTGGGACGAGGTGGCCTCCTACGTCGAGTTCATGGGTTACACCCAGCCCTGGTACTCGGTGCGCGGTGTGGAGGCGCCGGTCGGCGGCAGCATGGGTTCCATCACCTGCTTCCTGCGCGACGGCGACCGCGTGTTCCTCACCTACTCCACGACGGGCCGTGGCAACGAGCCGGTCAACGGGTCCTTCGGCCTGCTCGACATGACGCCTTACGGCCGCGGCGAGGCGTGGGAGGACAACCCCGAGGGCTGGCCCGTGATCGGCGATGTCGGCGAGGGGCACCCGTCCGAGGGCCGCCAGGCCTGCTGGTACTGGCGCTCGGACGCCGACGGCGTCGCCACCTGGGGCCCGACCAGCCGGCCCGTGCCGCAGTGGACCCGCCCCGGCGCGACCCTCGTGGAGACCCTCGGCCGGCACGGCCACCACCACTGACGGGCATTCGTCGACGGCGTCGGCAAAGGTGTTAGGTGCCGGGCGGAACCTCCGGACGATGCGAACGGCCCCCGCGCGCTCGGTCGGTGGGCGGTTCGCCCGGAAGGTGAGTTCGCTCGGTCCCGTCGGCATGTCCGGCACCCTCGCAGCCGGATGCCTCCTCCGTCGTCGTGGCGGTCTCCTTCTTCGCACTCGCCCGGCCGCGGCCCCGGCCCGCCGGAGCGGAGCCGGAGGCCAGGGCCGAAGGCCAGACGGCCCGGGCCTTGACTGATGAGAGGTCAATTCGGCAGCGCGGTCACAGGACCTCGCGGTAGGCGGCGACCTCGGCGCCGATGCGCTCCTGGCGGTCGAGGGCCACGGCGTAGTCGGCGCGGGCCTGCTCGACGGTCACGCCGGTGGCGGCCGCGATCTGCTCCCAGCTCGCTTCGCCGGTCCGGGCTGCGTGCACGGCCTGCCACTGCCAGCCGGAGAGCAGCCGGACGAGTTCGGCGGCGTCGCGGAGGACGTCCAGCGGGTCCACCTCGCCCTCCACGACCTGGAGGCGTTCGTCCAGGACGGTCGTGTCGACGTCGTATCCCGTGATCAGGTTGCGCGGGCCGTGCGGAAGGCTGGCTGATGGCGTCGAAGGGCCGCCGTCGCTAGATCCAGCAACGGACGTCCGGGGGCTGCTGGCGCACCCTGACCGGGCTGGCCGACTTCGCCGTCGTCCAGTCCTACCTGTCCACCGCCGCCAAAGGGGGCCTCGGGAGCCTCGAATACGTCCACGTCGCGGCGACCGAGTTCCTGACCGCGCTGCACACCGGCGCCCGCAGCGCCGCCGACATCGACGCCGGCCAGGTGCTGCCTGGCTACACCGGCACCATCGTCCGCGCCGGCTACACCCACCTGCTCGACGCCCACCACGCCTGGTGCGGCGCGCACCTGCTGCGAGACCTGCGCGCGTTCCACAACCGCCGACCCCGCCGCCCAGCCACAAGATTCTGCGGACGGTTGGCGAGCGGGCGGGGGTGGACCGTAAGATCGCTCGCCGCTACGTCGCGGCCGCCGAGGCGGCGGGCCTGTCCCGGGAAGCTGGGCTCGGCGCGTTGACCGATGAGCTGATCGGGGCGGTGGTCGCCGCGGTGCGTCCGGCGCGGCCGGACGGGCATGGCTCGGCGTGGGAGGGAGCGCTCGCATGGGCTGGGCGTAGCGTCTCGCGAGCCGTTGACCTGCATGAACGTGGTGGAGCGGGCGATGGTCCTAATATAATACGACCACGCTCGGTCTTCGAGCGGCCAGGACGGCACCCTGGGCAAGGCTCCGGTCTGTCGAGCAGGCCGTCGCTGATATGTGGGACCCGCGACCAGCAGGGTCACCACTGGCACAGCGCACCTGCAGAAGGAGGGAAACTGATGGCAAGCCTCATGGTGGACTTCATCATCTCACTTGACGGTTACGCGGGCGCGGACGGTTGGCCCGGCTACTGGGGCATGGAGGGCCCTGAGTATCTTGCCTGGATCAAGGGAGGAGCCGAAAACCAGCACACCGCCCTTTTGGGTGCGACGACGTACCGGCTAATGTCCGGTTTCGCCAACGAGATGCCCGACGAACCCAGCCTCGCCGCATTGACCGCGATGCCAAAGGTCGTGTTCTCCTCCACCTTGGAGGCGCCGCTGTCGTGGGCCAACACCGAGTTGGTCGACGGGGACGCCGTCGAAACTGTGCAGGACATGAAGCGGCGCGAGTCGCGACCCCTGCGCACAATCGGCAGCCTCAGTCTGTGCCGATCGCTGCTCAAAGCCGGCGTGGTGGACCGCTTCCGTGTGGTTGTCTTCCCAGTAATCACCGGCATCACGGGGAAGGACCGCATCTTCGACGGGTATCCCGACATCGCCCTCGACTTGGTCGACAGCCGCACGTTCGACGGTCGGCTCCAGCTGCTCGAGTACGTTCCCACGGTGCTCGATGGGCCGCCTGGCGTCGGCGACTGGTAGATGTCCTTGACCAGGGAGGTTGGTGACACTCCGGGGCTTCGAAGGGGACGCCGGGGTCTGTCGGCCCCGGTCGGGGTGGCGGGGTGCTGCCCTCGCCGCCGGCTCAGACGCCGCCGGCTGTGGACGATCCCTAATTGCACTCAAATTGCACGCAGGACGAGTACGGGCGGGGGACGGCAGCGCTCGGTGGGCGTCCTGGAGTCCTTCACCTGCGGTGATGCTGTGGAGCGGGCGACGGGAATCGAACCCGCGTAGCAGTTTGGAAGGCCGCGCTGAGCCCTTGATGAGACCACGTGACCTGGCACGCCGACCGACACCGGGTACCGGTCGTGACCTTGGTTGGCCGTCCTCAATCGCACGCTAATCGCACGTTGCGAGATCAACGTGCTCGCCTGGGCGGCGGGCGTGGACGTTGGTCGAACCGGGCGCCCGGACTGTCAGGGGGTGCCGTCGTTGCCCGCGGCTGTCGGCACGTACCGCATCGCCACCGCCCCTGAGCCGAACTCCAGCCGGCTCACCAGCTTCAGGTCGACGTACTTCGAGAGCCCTGCGAACAGCGTCGGCCCGTGGCCCGCCAGTCTAGGATGCACGACGAATTCGTACTCATCGATCAGTCCCAGCTCCGCCAACGCCAACGGAAGTGTCACGCCGCCCACGAATAATCCCTTACCCGACTCCCGCTTCAGCTGCTGAACGGCCTTCTCCAAATCATCTCCGCGCACGATCTCCGCGTTCCAGTCGACCTGGTCCAGAGTGCTCGACACGACGTACTTCTTTGCCGCGTCGATCGTCCGGGCGAAGGGTTCCATCCAGTCAGGCCTCCCTCCCGTCCGCGCCGGCGACCGCCACGCTGCCTCCATCATTTCGTAGGTGAGACGGCCGAAGAGGAGGGCGTCGGCCTGGGCGATGTTCTCCGCCGCGTTACGATGCAAGTCTTCGTCCGGGAGAAATGCGCGGTGATCGCAGCACCCGTCCAAGGTGACGTTAATCGAGTACCGAAGAGGTCGCATCTTGCAGAGCGTACCCCCAACCTAGGAGCATGTCGATACTTCGCAGTCGCATGTCGATACTTCACAGTCGCACGTCGATACTTCGCAGTCGTATCGGGCCGGACTGTGCTCGGGTGGTTGTTCCGGTGTCGCATGGGCTGTCGGCCCCGGTACGGGTGGCGGGGCGCTGCCCCCGCCACGCTTGGAGCGCGGGAGCACGGGCGCGGAGGCCGCGATCAAGGGCGGGCGGCCCACCGCCCCGTGTACCTGGCTCGGCGTGTTCCTTCGTGACTGCGGTGGGCCGGCCGTCGCGTAGCGATGATGACCTCCGCGCCAACGCCCGCTACCTCACCAGCCGCGACCACCAGGCCACGCCATGATCACCGGCGCCACGGTCGAAGCGCTCGGTGAACGGCGACGAGCTCGCGCCGCGAAGGACGCCCGCCTCGACCAGCTCGCGTCGGCAATCCGCGACGATCACGACCGCTGGCTGGCCCACGTTGCGGGCGCCGCCGGCTGCGCGCACCCGATCCGGCTGGTCGGCAACCTCACCCACGTCGAAACGTCGACCGGACGGATCACCGCCGACACCCACACCTCGGCCATGCCCGACGGCGTGCTCTACACCCCGTGTGGCAACCGTCGCGCCAGCGTGTGTCCCGGTTGCGCGGAGACCTACCGGGCCGACATCTACCAACTCGTCACCGCGGGGCTGATGGGCGGCAAGACCGTCCCTGCCACGGTCACGCAGCACCCGTGCGTGTTCCTGACCGTCACCGCCCCCTCGTTCGGGCCGGTCCACGCCCACCGCACCGACCGCGCCGGCCGCACCCTGCCGTGCCGCCCTCGGCGCTCCCTCGAGCACTGCGACCACGGCCACCCGCTGGCTTGCTTCACCCGCCACGACCCCGACGGCGGCGAGATCGGCCGGCCGCTGTGCCTGGACTGCTATGACCACCCCCACCAGGCCGTCTGGAACCTGCACGCCGGGGAGCTGTGGCGCCGCACCATGATCGCCGCCCGCCGCGGCATCAAGTCGTTGGAGAAGCGCCACGCGGTCAAGCTGCGGCTCAGCTACACCGAGGTCGCCGAGTTCCAGCACCGCGGCGCGGTCCACTTCCACGCCCTGGTCCGCCTCGACGGCCGCGACCCGACGGATGCTGACGCCATCCTGGTCCCCGATCCCCGGGTCGGCGCCCAGCACCTCGCGACCGTGCTGCGCGACGCAGTCACCGACACCCGGCTCACGACCGCGGCGCATCCGGCGCGCCCGCTGGGCTGGCCCATCAGCTGGGGCGAGCAGGTCGACCCCCGACCCGTCCGGCTCTCGCGGCTCGACCTCGACGACACCGGGGAGATCACCACCGGCGCGGTCGCCGGCTACCTCGCGAAGTACGCCACCAAAGCCACCGAGATGGCCGGGCACGTCTCGTCCCGGCTGCGGCCGGACACCGTCCGGGACTATGCCCGCCACGACACCCACCCTGGCCGTCAGATCGACACCTGCTGGCACCTCGGCAGCCGTCCCCACGACCCCGAAGACCCCGGCGCCGACGAGTGGGACCGCGACCAATGGGCCGAGACCTGGGGTCGGCTACAGCGCTGGGCGCACATGCTCGGATTCGGCGGCCACTTCTCCACCCGCAGCCGCCGGTACTCCACCACCCTCGGCGCCCTGCGCCAGGCACGCCGCGACTGGCGCCGCGAGCACACCACCGCAGGCCCCCAGAACGACGTCGACGACCAGGCCGACGACGACACCACCGAAATCATCGTCAGCTCGCTGGCCTTTGCCGGCATCGGCTGGCTCACCAGCGCCGACGCCCTCCTGGCGAACACCGCCGCCGCCAACGCCCGAGCCCGGCGACGCGCCGCCCGCGACGAACTCACGTCGCTCGCGGCATGACCGGCGAGACCAGCACGGGAAGCAGACCGACCGAACAGACAGGCAGAACGATGGAAGCGGAGAAGACCAAGTACCTCAGCGTGGCGGCCGCGGCCGAGTACCTGAGCACGTCGGAGCGGTTCATCCGTCGGATCATCGCGGAACGACGGATCGCCTTTCACCGGGTCGGGCGGCATGTCCGACTGGCCGACGTGGACCTCGAAGCGTTCGCTCAGGCCGGCCGAGTCGAGCCGATCACCCGTGCGTCGGTCCGACGGGGGGTGGCGTGATGGGGAACAAGAAGAACCATCGACGGTTCGGCGACGTGCGCAAGCTGCCCTCGGGTCGCTATCAGGCGAGCTACCTCGGTAGCGACGGTCAGCGTCGGACCGCGCCCAACACCTTCGAGCGGAAGCGGGATGCAGAGCAGTGGCTCGCGGTGCTCGAAGGCGACATCTTCCGCGGTGACTGGACCGACCCGAAGCTCGGGGAGATCACCCTCGCGGACTTCGGTCGGCAATGGATCGCCGAGCACCGGTGCGCCCGGCGGACCCGCGAGGAGTACGCGAGCCTCTGGCGGCTGCACATCGAACCGTTCGTCGGGGACGCCGAGGTCGGGGAGCTGACCACCGATCGTGTTCGGACCTGGCGCTCGACGCTCCTGTCCTCGGGACGCTCGGAGGACCGGACCGCCAAGGCGTACCGACTGCTGCACGCGATCATGACCACCGCCGCGGACGACGGTCGGGTCAAGCGCAACCCCTGCCGGATCAAGGGCGCCGGCCAGCACCGCACGCCGGAACGTCCCTTCGCGTCGGTGGCCCAGGTCTTCGCGCTCCGTGCAGCGCTCCCACCGCGGTACCGTGCCCTGGTCCTCGCTGCACCTTCACCGGCCTGCGCTGGGGCGAGCTGATCGCGCTGCGACGCTGCGACGTCGACCTCGTGGGGCGCGTGCTGCGGGTCCACCGCAGCCTCGGTCAGACCCAGGCCGGCGAGATCGTCGAAGGACCCCCGAAGACCGAGGCCGGCGTCCGCGGGGTCGCCATGCCCGACGTCCTGGTCGAGGAGCTGACGACGCACGTCGACACCTACGCCGAGCCCGGTCCGACCGGCCTGCTGTTCACCGGCGAACGGGGCGGAGCACTGCGCCGCGGCAACTTCCACCGCGAGACCTCGTGGACCAAGACCGTGGTGACCGTCGGACTCCCGCCCGGCTTCCACTTCCACGACCTGCGCCACACCGGCAATCAGCTCGCGGCGATGTCCGGGGCGAGCACGCGGGAGCTGATGCGACTGATGGGTCACGCGTCGATGCGCGCGGCGCTGATCTACCAGCACGCCAGTGACGAGCTGGACCGAGCGATCGCGGACCGCATGGGAGAGCACGTCGAGGGCGAGCGCCCGGTCAAAGACGAGGAGGGAGACGACGATGCCGCGTCGGCCTAATCGCACGCTAATTGCACGTGAGTGGAGTGGTTCCGGGGCGCCGGAACTCCTGGTGGGCGTCCAGTAGGCTGCTGACCTGCGAGAATGGCGTGGAGCGGGCGACGGGAATCGAACCCGCGTAGCCAGTTTGGAAGACTGGGGCTCTACCATTGAGCTACGCCCGCGGGGGCCCCACCCGGGGACCGGGGGCCAGGGTAGCGGACAGGCCCGGCCGCTCCGCTCCGATTCAGCGGTCCAGGCGGGCGAGCGCCGCGTAGAACCCGGCTCGCTCGGGGTGTCCGGCGAACTCGTCGCGGGCCGGGACGCTCTCGCCGATCCGCCACTCGGGAGTGAAGACCACCCCGGGAGCGCAGACGGTGAACCCGGCGAGCAGCGCCGTGACTTCCTCGCGGGTTCGTAGCGTGAGCGGGCTGGTCGACTGCTGGTACATCTGCGTCCCGGTCACGGCACCCGCCGGCTGCCGGTCGGTCGTGCCGTGGCTGAGGACCAGGTGGCTCCCGGGAACGAGAGCCTGGCGGTAAGCGGTGAGGGCACCGTGCGGATCGTCCTCGTCGGTCAGGAAGTGCAGGACGGCGACCGCCAGCAGGGCCAACGGTCGGCCGAGGTTCAGCAGCTCGGCGCTCTCGGCGAGCACGGTCTCGGCGTCGCGGAGATCAGCCTGCACGACCCGGATTCGGGTGTCGTCGGCCAGCAGGTGGCGGGCGTAGGCCACGGCCACGGGTTCGTGGTCGACGTAAGCCACGCGCACCCGCGGGTCGATACGATGCGCGACCTCGTGGACGTTGCCCACCGTGGGGATGCCCGAGCCCAGGTCGAGGAACTGGTCGATCCCCTGCTCGACGAGGTGTCGCACGGCTCGACCGAGGAACGCCCGGTTGGCCCGCGCGATCGCCGGGAGCTCAGGCCGCGCCGCGATCACCTGGTCGGCCAGTTCGCGATCACTGGCCAGGTTCGCGCTGCCCCCGAGGTAGTAGTCGTACATCCGGGCGGCATTCGGGGAGTCGGCGGGCGGGCGCGGAGTCATGGGTCGATCCCGTCGTCGTGGACGTACCCATGGTGCGGCATCGCGACGGAACGACCGCCGTACGACGGTCAGACGCGGCTCGCGTGGACCACGAGGTTGTCGACGTAGCTGCGGGCGCCGCGGTCGAAGTCGCCGGCGCAGATGACCAGGCGCAGGACGTCGTCGGCGGTTGCCCGAACACCGCGAACGTCGGGAACTCGTCCTTGGGCACCTGCTCGAGGCGGTCGACGGTGTAGAGGCCCCTACACTCGGCCGCACGGGGTGTAGCGCAGCTTGGTAGCGCACTCGCTTTGGGAGCGAGGGGCCGTGGGTTCGAATCCCGCCACCCCGACCGGTCTGACCAGCACTAACGCAGCGCGGTGACATCCACGTGCCCGACCCGGTGTCGACCGAACCGCTGGCGGCCGGGCGGCAGTGGCCGCCGCGCCGACAGGGGTGGACGCGGTGTTCGACGAGTTCTCACGTTGTTGCGCGCCGTGATCGGTGAGCACGTCATCGACGGGGTCGACCTGGTCGAAATCGGCGAGGACGACACGATCGTCACGTCACGGTGCTGGCCCGGCTGGGCGCGGCGCGGCAGGCGCTCGGGCAGGCCCTGGCCGCGGCAAGCCGACGGATAGCACGGCCAGGGGAAGTCCGCCCAGGCTGCGCGGGGCGGGCTGGCAGCAAGGCGCGGAACCAGGCGAACCGGTGAACACCTCATGGCGTCGAAGCGACGCCTCTCGCAGGAGGGTGTGTGTCGGGGCCCGCGGGAGCAGCATGCGCTCCGGCTGGCGAGCCACACCGCGGCGGGGCGGTAAGCGGTGCACCAGGATTCGGTCAATCCGGGGGGAAGGGCTATGGGTGGTGGGTATTGCGGTGGTACTGGCCCTGTTGGCCTGCTGGCGCAGCCCAGTCCGGCGGGGTATGGCCACCGCGGGTCTGGTGCTGGGGAACGTGGCCATCGTGGTCGCGGTGGCCAACTCGGTCTTCGGTGCGTTGTTGTTCAGCGGGCAGCTGTAACGCTGCCATGGTGACCCCCGTGGATCCCGGCGATTCCGTCGACCCGGGCTCTCCGGCGGGTCCCGGCGCCGAACAGGGGGCCGGGCCCGCTGGTCCAAAGAATTCCGCTCCGGCGGCGGCGCCCCCGGTGGGGGTGGGCCGGGCGGACCGGCCCGCGATCGGCTGGACCGAGATCGGTGTCAGCGTCGTGACCTACCTGGTGCTGCAGATCGCGGTCGGGGTGGTGCTGTTCCTGATCTATCGCGGCCCCCCGCCTGGGATCCCGCTCGCGGCGCTCGCCGCGATATCGGCGGGGGGCGCGGTCGCGGTGGCGGCGGCAGTGCGGGTGCGCTCGCCGGCGGCGCTGGGTCTGCGCCGCCCGAGCGGGCGGGCGCTGTTGCTGGGGGTCGGGGCTGGGGTGCTCGCCTGGGGCCTGGCTCGGGGGATCATCATCGGTTACGTCTCGGCCACCGGGGACCTGTCCAACCCGCAGGCGGGGTTCGCCGCCACGGCCAGCGCGTCGACGGTGAGCCTGCTTGGGCTGCTCGCGGTCGGGGCGCTGCTCGTGCCGCTGGGTGAGGAGTTGCTGTTCCGTGGGGTGCTCTTCGCCGGGCTGCGCCGCTACGGGCTCACTGTCGCCGTCGTCCTCAGCGCGGTGCTGTTCGGGGCCGCGCACGGACTCAACGTCGTCGGCATCACCGCGGCGGTGCTCGGGGTGCTCAACGCCCTGCTCTACGACCGGACCCGCTCGATCTGGCCCGCCGTCGTCGCGCACGCGATCAACAACACCATCGTGTTCGTCTCCGCCGCAGTTCTGCTCGGATAGACCATCACACAGGGTAGTGACTCGCATCCGACCTCATGGACAGGCCGTGCGGGTGGCCTGGCTCGAGGTGCCGTCCACCGAGGTGTCGGGCTGGCGACGGAAGCCTCCGGGCAGCCCTCTCCGGGTGACTGGTCACCTCTTGTTGCGCCAGGGGGCCGCGGAGGGCCACGATCGGGAGATGTGACTACGACTCTCCGACCCGGTGTGGCTACCGGTAGCCCTCGACCGACCTCGACTCCTGCCATCGATCTTCTGGAGGGGCGACGCACGTTGCGTCGCCGGGCGGGCGACGGGCCGGAGCGACCGTGGACGAAGTTCGAGGTGGTTCCCCTCGGTGTCACGCTTGGGGCCGAGATCCGAGGCGTCGATCTGACCGTGCCACTGGCCGCGGACGTGCGGGACGAACTTCACTGTGCCTTGTTGGAGTGGAAGGTCCTGTTCTTCCGGGAGCAGCACCTGACCAGCGCCCAGCAGCAGGACTTCGGCAGGTTGTGGGGTGAGCTCGAGACCAATCCGCTGCTCGAGCAGGGTGAGGACGCCAGCGTCGTGCGGTTCGCGAAGGGCGGCGGGGGGCCGCAGACCTACGAGAACGTGTGGCACGTCGACACCTCTTTCCGGCCGGAACCGGCGATGGGCGCGGTACTGCGCATGGTGGCGACCCCGCCGTATGGTGGTGACACGCTGTGGGCGGACATGGCGGTGGCCTACGACAACCTCTCCGACGAGGTGAAGGCCCGGATCGAGGGCGCGCGGGCGGTGCATGACATGGTGCCCGGATTCTCGCGGTTCCTCGTCGAGGACAAGCTCGAGCGTCTGCAGGACACGTTCCCGCCGGTGACCCACCCCGTGGTGCGTACCCACCCGGAGACCGGGCGCCGGACGCTGTTCGTCAACGGCTCGTTCACGACCCGCGTCGTGGGGATGGAGCGGGCCGAGTCCGACGCGTTGTTGCGGCACCTGTTCGCCCAGGCCCACGTGCCCGAGTATCAGGTGCGGTTCGGGTGGGAACCGGGCACGGTCGCGTTCTGGGACAACCGCGCCACTCAGCACTATGCGGTCGGCGACTACCACCCGCATCCGCGGGTGGCCGAGCGGGTGGCGATCGCCGGGGGCCGCCCGTTCTGACACCGAACGCCGCCGGGGAGGTCTCGCACGAGACCTCCCCGGCGGCGTGCGGCGGGCAGGGTCTTACTGGCCGATCAGGCCTTGCTGTTTGAGCCAGTTCCGGGCGACGAGGTCGGGGTCCTGGCCTTGCGAGGAGATCAGGCCGGTGAGGCCGAGCTCGGTGTTGTAGTCGAGCCGCTTGGCGATCTCGTTCGAGACCTGGACGATCGCTGGGTTCCGGTCGACGACCTCCTTGCGGATGGTGTTCGACGCGTTGTACTTCGGGAAGAAGTTCTTGTCGTCGGGCAGCGCCACCAGGTTCAGGCCGGGGATGCGGCCGTCGGTGGTGAACACCTCACCGAAGTGGCAGGGGTTGCCGTTCGCGGTGGCCTGGTAGATGGCTCCGGTGTCGAGCGTGGTGACCTGCGGCGGGGACTCGTAGGGCACCGTGATGTTGTAGGTCTTCTTCAGCCCCGGCAGGCCGTCGTTGCGGGTGGCGAACTCCGACTCCACGCAGAGCGTGGCGTTGGGGTTGTTGCTGTTGACGAAGTTCGCGAAGTCGGTGGTGGTGTTGATGTTGTTCTGCGCGGCGAAGTCTTTCTTGACGCCGATCGCGTAGGTGTTGTTGAACGGTGTCGGTTCCGTCCAGACGATCTGGTTGCGCTGCAGGTCCTCCTGGGCGGTGGCCTGATACTGCTGCTGCGAGTCCGGGATCGGGTTGGTGTTGCCGAGGTCGGTGATCCACCCGGTGCCCGTGTAGGACCAGTACATGTCGACCTGGCCGCTGGTCAGGGCGGTGCGGGCCGCGGCGGAGCCGGGGATGTTGCAGCGGTCGTTGACGGTGGCCCCGACCGATTGCATCGCCGCGATCTGCATCTTGCACAGGAGCAGCTGCTCGTCGAAGTTCTTGCCGCCGACGGTGTAGGTCTGGCCGGTCAGGTTGATGCCCTGGGCGGAGAGGCTGCCCGGGGCGGCCTGCGGGGCGCCGCTGCCGGACAGGCCCCCGCAGCCCGCGGCGAGCAGCGCCGTCACGGCGAGGATGACCGCGGCCGGGCGCCAGCCACCCGGACGGCCGGAACGGCCCTCACGAGAATTCCACTGCACTGTTGTTCTCCTTCTCCTTCGGGGATACCGGACCGGGGGTCGTCGCCGCGGCCGGTCGGGGCAAATTCCGTGCGCCGTTACCCGGAGCGGGCGACGATGACGCGCTCGACGATGCCGGCGAGCCAGTCCACGGTCAGGGCCAGCGCAGCGATGATGGCGCCCGAGATGATGAGCACTGGTGTCCGGCTCAAGGTCAGCGCCTGGACCACGATGTCGCCGAGTCCGCCGGCGCCGATGTAGGTGGCCAGTGTCGCCGTGCCCACGTTCAGCACCAGCGCGACCCGCAACCCCGCGATGATCACCGGAACGGCGAGGGGGATCTCGACGCGGAACAGCGTCTGCCGCGACGACATGCCCATTCCCCGGGCGGCTTCGATCAGCGGCTGGTCGACCTGCTGGAGCCCGACGACGGTGTTGCGCAGGACCGGCAGCAGCGCGGCCAGGGTCAGCCCGAGCACGGCGGTGCCGACGCCGAACTGGATCAGGAAGGCCAGCAGCACCAGGACCCCGAACGGGGGCAGGGCCTGCGCGAACCCGCCGATGGCCAGGACCGTGCCTTGGACCCTGCGGGCCGACCGGCGGCTGACGAGGATCCCGACGGGTACCGCGATGACCACCACGGCGATCGTGGAGAGCACCGTGAGGACCAAGTGCTGGTACAACGCCGGCAGGACGCTGCTCGCGGTGAGCGCACGGGTCTCGATGTCGTCGAGGGGCTGGCTGTACACCGAGCCGAAGGCCGCGCCGAGACCGACGATCACGATGATAGGGGCGACGAGCAGGTCGTAGTTGTTGCGCAGCACCCGCAGGGCTGGGTTGCCGGTGGTCTGCTGACCGGCCGGTGGTGTCCCTGTCGGGGTAGCCACGGCGGTCACCGTCCGCGCTCCCGCGTCTTGAGCCCGCTGACCAGATCGGCCCAGTGCAGAACGCCCTGGGCCCTGCCCTGCTCGTCGACCACGGCGACGAGCGAAGCCGATCCGACCAGCATCACGTCGACGGCGTCGTACACGGTGCCCGAGATCGGTACGGTGACCAGGGTCGGCGGGGTGCCGTCCCCCCCGGGCGAAGGGCGCCACGACACCGGTCGTCCCGAGTCGTCGACCTCGGCGACCGGGGTGCCGTTGCGGTTGTCGACCGCACCCGCGTCGGTCTCGATGGGGTGCAACTCGAGGCGGGACAGCTCGAGCAGGCTGAGCCGGCGCACGGCGGCGCCGCCCCCGACGAAGTCGGACACGAAGTCGTCGGCCGGGCGGGTCAGCACGCCCTCGGGTTCCTGGTACTGGTGCAGCTTGCCGCCGCTACCGAACACGGCGATGCGGTCGCCGAGCTTGACCGCTTCCTGCAGGTCGTGGGTGACGAAGCAGATCGTCTTGCCCACCGTGCGCTGGATCTCGAGGAACTCGTCCTGGAGGCGCTCGCGGGTGATGGGGTCGATGGCGCCGAACGGCTCGTCCATGAGCATGACCGGTGGGTCGGCGGCCAGCGCCCGAGCGACGCCGATGCGCTGCTGCTGTCCGCCCGAGAGCTGGCGTGGGTAACGGTCCCGATAGGTGCCCGGGTCGAGACCGACCAGGTTCAGCAGCTCGTCCGCGCGCTCCCGGATGCGGTTCTTGTCCCAGCCGAGCATCTTCGGGACCACCCCGATGTTGTCGGCGATGGAGAAGTGCGGGAACAGGCCGCCCTGCTGGATGACGTAGCCGATCTTGCGGCGCAGCTGGTCACCGTTGACGTCGGTGACGTCCTCGCCGTCGAGCAGGATGCGCCCGGAGGTGGGCTCGATGAGCCGATTCATCATCTTCAGCGTGGTCGTCTTCCCGCAGCCCGACGGGCCGATGAGCATGACGATCTCACCCTGGGGCACGGTCATGTTCAGCTTCTCCACCGCAGGCGCCTCGCTCCCCGGGTAGATCTTCTCGACGCCCTCCAGGACGATCATGTCGTCGCCGGTGCCCGCGTGACGGGGCTCGCTGGCTGGCCGGTCGGTGATGGTGTCAGACACGGATACCCCTCGGGATGGTGAGGCGCTGGACGATGGCGAAGGCAATCTCGAACACGAACGCGACGACCAGGCAGAACAGCGTCCCGGTGATCACCTGTGGGAAGGAGTTGGACGCGCCGATGCGGGACAGGCCGCTGAACACCAGAGTTCCGAGGCCGGGGCCCTGGACGATGGCGCCGACCACCGCGATCGAGATGGTGATCAGGGTGGTCACCCGGATGCCGTTGAGGATGACCGGCCACGCCAGCGGGAACTGGACGGTCAGCAGCCGCCGGGCCCGGCCGTAACCCAGGCCCCTGGCGGACTCGAGCACCGCCTGGTCCACCGAGGTCAGGCCGGCGACGGTGTTGCGCAGGACGGTGTAGAGCGAGTAGATCGTCAGCACAACGATCGTCGTGTTCACACCGAATCCGGTGATCGGCAGCAGCAGCACGAACAGGGCCAGGGACGGCACCGTCAGGACCGCAGCGGTGATCAACAGAGAGCCCTCACGCACCCCGCCGGCGACCCAGTCGAAGCTGAACCGGCGCGGGTTGGGCTCTCCGGTCGAGACCAGCAGGCCCAGCGTGATCGCGATGGCCGAGCCGATACCGACCGAGATGAGCACGACCAGGAAATGGGCCTCGGTCAGGAAGAGAACCTGCTGGATGTTCTGCGACAGGTACCCGAAATAGTTCACGACACTCCTTCCACGGCAGCCGAGGGGGTCCTCGGCGTCGTTCGATCGGGACGGCGCGGTGCAGAGTCACTCACCGCGCCCAGCGAGGTGGACAGATTCGACGCCGCCCGCAGCACGGCGGCCTGGACGTGTTCGAGGACCGGCTCGATCCGGGACTCGGGTCCGCTGGCGCTGATGGCCGCGACGACCACCCCGGTCGCGTCGCGGATCGGGGCGCCCACCGCGAGCAGACCCCGGTCCATCTCCTGCCGGGCGATCGACCAACCCCGATGCCGGTCTTCGGCGATGCGGGTGAGCAGCTCATCGAGCGATCGCGGTGCCGAGGGCCCGAACCGGGCCAGACCCTCGGGCACGATGATGCGGGCGACTGCCGCGGGGTCGAGGTCGAACAGCAGCGCCCGCCCGGCGGCGGTACACGACAGCGGGACCGTGCGTCCGACCCACCCCACCGCGCGCAGCTCGCTGTCCGGCGCCGCCGTGCTGACGGTCATGCAACTCGCGCCGCCGCGCACGCACACCTCGACCCGCTCCCCTAGCAGGGCCGCCTCCCGGGCCACAGCCACGTCGGCCTCATCGCGCAACCGCTGATCGACGGCCGTCGCGCCGACCGAGAACAGCCGGGTCCCGATCCGGTAGCGCAGCGTCCCCGCCTCCCGGTCGACGAAGCCGGCGTCGGCGAGCACCTTGAGCACCCGCGACACCTGGGACTTGTCGCGCCCGAGCTTGCGGGCGATCTCCACCACGCCCAACGAGGACGGGCTGCCCGGGGTACCGAGCAGCACGAGAATGGCCAGCGCCCGCTGGACCGGCCCGACGCTCTCGTCGCGACTCTCCCGTCCGCTCCGGTGCCCGTCGATGTCGGAGGCGGTACGCCCCGTCGCGGCGCCCGAGGTCGAGACGCCCGCGGCACGCACGGGATCCACGGAACACGGCTCCGCAGGTGGGCTCACGATGTCCGCTCCCCTCGACGAGCGGATTACCGTCCCGACGTGTGAAGCGTCAGAGGCAACGCCCGTTGCCTCAAAACAACGACAGCGTGAGGTTAGGCGGGTCGCGGGGCTCTTGTCACCCACGAGCGGTGACCCTCGAAGCGATGCGAAGCCCGAACGCGGGGTCGTCCGCTGGTCACTCTTGGTGTCGGGAACGTCGCGTTCGACCGTGTTTCGGCAAGCCGGAGGCGGGTACGGCGACGTCCGACGCGCAGCTGAAGGCTCGCTGGTGACACTCGGTGGCGTGACCTGATCGTGACGGTCGGGTGGCCGACGAGCGTGTTCTGGTGGCGGCGGTTGTGCTGGTCGCCCCGGGCGCACGCGGTCCGCCGATGAGGACGACCGCGACGTCGGCGTCCATCCCGCCTGATGCGACATCACCGACGAGCGCCTCACTCGATACGGACGAGCGAGAACTCCCACGCGCCGGTCTCCGAGTTGAGGGCGGCGCGCTCGTAGATCGCGTGGAGCAGGGGGATATAGGTCTTCGACATCGTCGACCGAATGCCGGGCTCGCGCTCCCGGGGGAGCGGGATGCGCTGCACCAGTGGCGGTTCGGGCGTGTCGTCGGGCACCGACATCGACCCGTCGCCCTGCAACGGGCCGTTGAGGTAGCGAATCGCGAAGTCCTTCATGGCCGATTCCTACACCCTCGGCCACCCGGCGCAGGCCCACGGCGCGACGATCGGGCTGCCGATCCGTCGTTCTCGTTCCCCGCCGCGACGTTCCCCGTCGACGTCACCGCATGGCAACGGTCCGGGAAGAGGTGGCAGGCCCCTTACCACCAGGGCACCGGGGTTCCCGACCTCTAGCCCGTGAGGCGCCGCCGCGCGGAGACGAACGCGGTCAAGAGGGCGCCGGTGAGCTCGGCGTGCTGGTCGGCGGGAAGCGCATCGAGGAGGCGGCGGTCGGCGCCGGTCATCGCCGCGTGGCCCGCGGCCACGAGATCGGCGCCGACCGCGGTGACCTCCAGGTGGGCCGTACGCCCACGGCCGGGCTCGGTGCGGCGCTCGACGGCCCCGCTCTGCTCGAGCTGCCGCAGCGTCGCCTGCATGCTCTGCGCGGTGACGCCCGCCCGGCGTGCGAGTTCGCTGTAGGAGAGTCCCGGCTCCCCGGCGAGGTGGCCCAGCGCGGAGAGATGCCGCAGCGAGAGGCCCTGACTCCGCAGCTCCGCCTCGACCTCGTCGCGGACCAATCTCCCGAGCGCCATGACGAGGAAGGCGGCGCTCGCGGGCGGCGGCGCAGCCCCCGACGAGGCGTTCGAGCGACGCGCCATGACCCCATGCTCTCACTCTTGCCTCAGTTTCAGTCAGGCTGCAACTATAGCGTTCGTGGAACCCGTCCTCAACGTCGTCGCCCCCGTCCTGGTGGGCCTCGCCTACATCGCCCTCGTCTCGCTCGTCCCGGAGCCGGCCCGGCAGAAGCTCAATGCCGTCATGGTCGCCGGCGCCGGAGCGGCCTACCTCGGCAGCGGCTCGCTCGGGCTCTGGGAGCTCGCCTTCACCGCCGTGATGACGTTCTGCGCTTACCGCGGACTGAGCAACTACGCCTGGCTGGGCGTCGGCTGGCTCCTGCACACCGCGTGGGACAGCGTCCACCACCTCCGCGGCGCTCCGATCATCCCGGAGCTCGCCCACTCCTCCTTCGGCTGCGCGATCTGCGACCCGGTCATTGCGCTGTGGATGTTCCGGGGAGCGCCATCGATCCGAACCTGGTTGGCCGGCCGACGGCGTCGCGGGGTCGCGACGGCGCCGTGAGGATGTGTCACCTCTCCCCGACCGCGCGCCCCGGTCGGATCTCCTCGGGGACCTCGCGCCGGATCTCCTCGAGCCAGATGCGCGCCGACATGTCCGACGGCGCCCGCCAGTCCCCACGGGGCGACAGCGCCCCCCCCGAGGACACCTTCGGCCCGTTCGGCAGCGCCGAGCGCTTGAACTGGCTGAAGGAGAAGAACCGCCGCGCGAACACCTCGAGCCACCGGCGGATCTCGGGGAGGGAGTAGGCGACCCGGTCGGCGTCGGGGAACCCCGGCGGCCACGCGCCCGCCCCCGCGTCGCGCCACGCGTGCCAGGCCAGGAACGCGACCTTCGAGGGTCGGGACCCGTACCGCAGCACCTGGTACAGCGTGAAGTCCTGCAGGGGGTACGGGCCGACGGTCGCCTCGGAGGACTGCATTCCGGCGTCGTCGGAGCCCGGCACGAGCTCCGGGGTGATCTCGGTTCCGAGGACGTCGGTGAGGACCGACCCCACGTCGTCGGGGAACTGCTCCGAGGACACCACCCACCGGATGAGGTGCTGGATCAGCGTCTTCGGCACCCCGCCGTTGACGTTGTAGTGCGACATCTGGTCGCCGACGCCGTAGGTCGACCAGCCGAGGGCGAGCTCGGAGAGATCGCCGGTGCCCAGGACGATGCCGCCGTGCTGGTTGGCCGCCCGGAAGAGGTAGTCGGTGCGCAGACCCGCCTGGACGTTCTCGAAGGTCACGTCGTACTGCGGCTCGCCCCGCGAGAACGGGTGCTCGAGCTCGCGGAGCATGAGCCGTGCGGTCTCGGTGATGTCGATCTCGGTGAGGGTGACGGCGAGGGCCTCGCACAGCTTCTGCGCGTTCGACGTCGTCCGCTGGCCGGTGGCGAACCCCGGCAGCATGAAGGCGAGGATGTCCGAGCGCGGGCGCTGCTCGCGGTCCATCGCGCGGGCGGCGACGACGAGCGCGTGGGTGGAGTCGAGCCCCCCCGAGACGCCGATGACGATCCTCGGGTGCCCGATCGCCCGCAGCCGCTGCTCGAGCCCGGCGACCTGGATCGAGTAGGCCTCGTAGCAATCCTGCTCCAGGCGCGCCGGGTCGCTAGGCACGAACGGGAACCGCTCCACCGACCGCCGGAGACCGAGGTCCCCGCCCGGCGGGTCCAGCGTGAACTCCACGGTCCGGAACGCGACCCGCTCGGCGTGGGTACGGCGGTTGTCGTCGAAGGTCCCCATGCGTAGGCGCTCGGCGCGCAGCGCCTCCAGGTCGACGTCGGCGACGCAGTGTCGCCCGCCCGTCGGGAAGCGCTCGGTGGCGGCGAGCAGCCGGCCGTTCTCGTGGATCGAGGTCTGCCCGTCCCAGGCGAGGTCCGTGGTCGACTCGCCCTCCCCGGCCGCGGCGTAGACGTAGGCCGCCGCGCACCGCGCCGACGCCGAACGGCACAGCAGCTGCCGGTCGTCCGCGCGGCCGACGGTGATCGGGCTGCCGGAGAGGTTGGCGAGCACCGTCGCTCCCGCCAGCGCGCCCTCGGCGCTGGGCGGGATCGGCACGAACATGTCCTCGCAGATCTCCACGTGGATCACGAGGTCGCGGACGTCGCTCGCGGAGAACAGCAGGTCGGGGCCGAAGGGAACCTCGACGCGGGCACCGTCGTCGAGCCGCAGATCTATTGTGCCGCGCTGGTCGTCACCGGCGGCGGCCTGGCGACGCTCGTAGAACTCGCGGTAGGTCGGCAGGTACGACTTCGGCGCGACGCCGAGCACGGAACCGCGGTGCACGACGACCGCGCAGTTGTACATGCGGTGGCGGTGGCGCAGCGGGGCGCCGACGACGAGCACCGGCAGCAGCCCCGCCGACGCCCCGACCACCCGCGCGAGTGCGGTCTCCACGGCGTCGAGCAGGGTGTCCTGGAGCAGGATGTCCTCGATGGAGTACGCGCTGAGCGTCAGCTCCGGGAAGACCACCAGTCCGACGCCGTCGTCGGCGGCCTCCGCCGCCACGGCGAGCACCGCGTCGGCGTTGGCCTCCGGGTCGGCCATCGTGGTGGGCGGCGTCGCGGCGGCGACGCGCACGAACCCGTGTCGGTAGGCCGAGGTGAACTCCGCGGTGCCCTGCACGCCGCCCAGTCTGCCGCGCGGACACCGGACCCCGACGGGCGACGCGGACCACGCCGCTCGCTCGCGACGCTCGCGGCGGGCGAGGCTGAGGTGTGGCCGAGATCGAGAACCGTCCCCGCCAGAGCTCCGTGCTCGCCCTCGTCCCCGAGCTCGAGCCGGTGGTCGGCGTGCACCGTCGGCGCCTGGACCCGTCGGACCCGGGCGGCGTCGGCCCGCACGTGACCGTCCTGCACCCGTTCGTGGCGCCCGACGCCCTCGACGAGGCCACCGTGACCCGGCTGCGGGGGATCGTCGCGGGGCATGCGGCCTTCGACTGCACCTTCCGCGAGGTCGTGTTCTTCGACGACGGCCTGCTCACCCTCGCGCCCGAACCGGCGGCGCCCTTCCGCGCCCTCACCGAGGCGGTGTGGGCGGCGTTCCCCGACCACCCGCCCTATGCGGGCCGGTTCGAGCCGGTCCCGCACCTGACCGTCGCCTACGCCGACGCGCCGCGGGTCGAGCGCGAGCGTGCCGCCGGGCGGATCGAGCCGCTGCTGCCCGTGGACTGCCGGATCGATCGTCTGACGCTGCTCGTCGACGATCCCGACACCGGCCGATGGTGCTCGATGACCGAGCTCGAGCTGGGCTCGGACCGACGCTCGGCGCGGCCACGCCCCGGCCCCCGTCCCCGCTGAGCACCGTCGGCCCCCCCGACTAGACTCGCGACCGACGCCCGGGGTGGACGCGACTCGAGGGCAGTGGCCGAGCGGTCGACCTACGACGCGGCGCCCACGGCCCCACTGTTCCCGCTCCCGCTGTTCCGGGCCGTGCAGAGCCCCGCCCTGAGGAGAACGACCTGTGAAGTCCACCGTCGAGCACCTGTCGCCGACGCGCGTCCGTCTCGCCGTCGAGGTGCCCTTCGACGAGCTCAAGCCCACCTTCGACCAGGCGTACAAGAAGATCGCACAGCAGGTGCGCGTCCCCGGCTTCCGCCCGGGCAAGGCGCCCGCGCGCATCCTCGAGCAGCGTCTCGGCCGGGGCGTGGTCCTCGAGGAGGTCGTCAACCAGGCGGTGCCCGCGAAGTACGGCGAAGCGGTCACCGAAGCCAAGATGACGCCCCTGGGCCGGCCCGACATCGAGGTCACCTCCATCGACGACGGCGACAAGCTCGCCTTCACCGCCGAGGTGGACGTCCGCCCGGAGTTCACGCTGCCGGACTGGTCGGCCATCGAGGTCTCGGTGGGCGCGTCCGAGGTGACCGACGCCGACGTGGACGAGCAGCTCACGGGCCTGCAGGCCCGCTTCGGCACCCTCATCGGCGTGCAGCGGGTCGCCACGTCCGGCGACTTCGTCGTCATCGACCTCTCGGCCACCGTCGACGGCGAGGCCGTCGAGGAGGCGCAGACCACGGGGATGTCACACGAGGTCGGTTCCGGCCAGCTCATCACCGGTCTCGACGAGACCCTCGAGGGCATGTCGGCGGGGGAGAACAAGCAGTTCACGACGACGCTGATGGCCGGCGAGCACACGGGGTCCGAGGCCGAGGTGACGGTGACCGTGCAGACGGTCAAGGAACGCCAGCTGCCCGACGCCGACGACGAGTTCGCCCAGCTCGCCAGCGAGTTCGACACCCTCGACGAGCTCAAGGCCGACCTGCGCGAGCGCTACGGCCGCGTCAAGCGCATGGAGCAGGCCAGCGAGGCCCGGGACAAGGTGCTCCACGCGCTGCTCGAGGCGGCCGACGTGCCGCTGCCCGAGTCGGTGGTCGCCTCCGAGGTCGAGTCCCGCGCGCACGAGGCGGTGCACGAGTTCTCCGACGACGAGGACAAGCTGACCGCCTACGTCGAGGCGCAAGGCCAGACGCGCGAGGAGTTCGACGCGGAGCTGCGCACCATGGCCGAGCGAGCGGTGAAGACTCAGCTGCTGCTCGACGAGATCGTCGAGTCCGCCGGGGTCCAGGTCGATCAGCAGGAGCTGATGGAGCGGATCATGATGGAGGCGCAGCGGTTCGGCGTCAGCCCCGAGGAGTACATCCAGCAGGCGCAGCAGGCCGACCGGCTCGGGGCGGTCTTCGCCGACGTGCGCCGGGGTAAGGCGCTGGCCACCGTGGTGCAGGCCGCGACGGTGCTCGGGCCCGACGGGGAGAAGGTCGACTTCTCCGACCTGTTCGGGGTCCCGGCGCCCTCCGAGGGGGAGGACGCCGAGGACGAGCCGCTGGCCGAGGGTGCCGACGCCGCCGCGGGCCCCTCCGACGCCCCGGCGTCGACGGACCGCTGAGCCGAGAGCGAACAGGGCTCGTCGCGGGACGTCCCGGCGGGCGGTCGTCGTTAGTGTCGACGTGAGCGACGAGCACGGCCGGGCCGTCTCCCGGCCGACAACCCGAGCCCGACCAACCACAGGAAAGCAGGGACAGGTGAATCAGCACCTCTCCGACCCGTCCGAGGCGGTCATGCGGTCCGCCGGCGGGTCGATGACGCTCAACGACTCGGTCTACGAGCGCCTCCTCCGGGAACGGATCATCGTTCTCGGCCAGGAGGTCAACGACACGATCGCCAACCAGATCTCGGCGCAGCTGCTGCTGCTGTCGGCCGAGGACTCCGTCAACGACATCACGCTCTACATCAACTCACCGGGTGGCTCGGTATCGGCCGGCATGGCCATCTTCGACACCATGCAGTGGATCGAGCCCGACGTGTCCACGGTGGCCATGGGCATGGCGGCGTCCATGGGGCAGTTCCTGCTCTCGGCGGGCGCAGCGGGAAAGCGCCTCGCGCTGCCCCACGCGCAGATCATGATGCACCAGCCCTCCGGCGGCCTCGGGGGCACGGAAACCGACATCACGATCCGTGCGGAGTCGTTGCGCAAGCTCAAGCGCCAGCTCGCCGAGCTGATCGCCGAGCACACCGGCCAGACGTTCGAGAAGATCACCGAGGACTCCGACCGCGACCGCTGGTTCTCCTCGGACGAGGCCCTGGAGTACGGCTTCATCGACCACGTCGTCACCCGGGCGAGCGACGCCCCGGCGAGCAGCAACGGATCCAGCGGGTCCTGAGGAGATCGAGATGACTGAGCTCCCACCCATCACCGCGGTGCCCGGTGGCGCCGCTCCGGCGTCGCCGCAGTCGCGGTACATCCTGCCGTCGTTCGTCGAGCGGACGAGCTACGGCGTCAAGGAGTCCAACCCCTACAACAAGCTCTTCGAGGAACGCATCATCTTCCTCGGGGTGCAGATCGACGACGCATCGGCCAACGACGTCATGGCGCAGTTGCTGTTCCTGGAGTCCAACGACCCCGACCGCGACATCACCATGTACATCAACTCGCCGGGCGGCTCGTTCACCGCGCTCATGGCCATCTACGACACGATGCAGTACGTGCGCCCCGACATCGCCACGGTCTGCCTCGGGCAGGCCGCGTCGGCCGCGGCGGTCGTGCTGGCCGCCGGGACGCCGGGCAAGCGCCTGGCCGTGCCGAACGCCCGGGTCATGATCCACCAGCCGGCGACCGAGGGCTTCTACGGGCAGGCGTCCGACCTGGAGATCCAGGCCGCGGAGATCACGCGGATGCGGCGTCTGCTCGAGGAGACCCTGTCCAACCACACGGCGCGCACCCCCGAGCAGGTACGTGCCGACATCGAGCGCGACAAGATCCTCACGGCGTCGGAGGCCAAGGAGTACGGCCTCATCGACGACGTGGTGGCCAGCCGGAAGCTCTCGGCCGGCCGCACGTAGGAAACCTCGGTCCCCGGTCCTGCCCGGGGGTGACGAACCGGGCGGGTACGGCGTGCCGCCGCCCGGTCCGGGTCCACCCCCGGCAGGATCACCGTCCGGCCCTCCAGGTCCTCCCGATACGTCGGCGGGTACGGGTACGGTCGTCCACACGACAGCGCACACCGTTGGCGGTGTGCCGGACAGAACACGGGGTCTGCGGCGATGGCACGCATCGGTGACGGCGGAGACCTGCTCAAGTGCTCCTTCTGCGGGAAGAGCCAGAAGCAGGTCAAGAAGCTGATTGCCGGCCCCGGCGTGTACATCTGCGACGAGTGCATCGACCTCTGCAACGAGATCATCGAGGAGGAGCTCGCCGAAGCCGGGGAGGTCAAGCTCGAGGAGCTGCCGAAGCCGACCCAGATCCACGAGTTCCTCGACCAGTACGTCATCGGCCAGGACGACACCAAGAAGACGCTCTCGGTCGCGGTCTACAACCACTACAAGCGGGTGCAGGCCGGCGAGAAGCGCGAGGGCCGCGAGGCCCGGGACGACGTCGTCGAGCTGGCCAAGTCGAACATCCTGATGCTCGGGCCCACGGGGTGCGGGAAGACCTACCTCGCGCAGACGCTCGCGAAGCTGCTGAACGTCCCGTTCGCCATCGCCGACGCCACGGCGCTCACCGAGGCGGGCTACGTCGGCGAGGACGTCGAGAACATCCTGCTCAAGCTCATCCAAGCCGCCGACTACGACGTCAAGCGGGCCGAGACCGGCATCATCTACATCGACGAGGTCGACAAGATCGCGCGGAAGTCGGAGAACCCGTCGATCACGCGCGACGTCTCCGGCGAGGGCGTCCAGCAGGCGCTGCTGAAGATTCTCGAGGGGACGACGGCGTCCGTGCCGCCGCAGGGCGGGCGCAAGCACCCGCACCAGGAATTCATCCAGATCGACACCACCAACGTGCTCTTCATCGTGGCTGGCGCGTTCGCGGGCCTCGAGAAGATCATCGGCGAACGGGTGGGCCGCGGCGGCCTCGGCTTCGGGGCCGACATCCGGTCGAAGGCGGAGATGGAGTCGGCGGAGTCGTTCGGCGACACGATGCCCGAGGACCTCATCAAGTTCGGGCTGATCCCCGAGTTCATCGGCCGCGTCCCGGTGGTGGCCTCGGTGTCGCACCTCGACCAGCCCAGCCTCGTCCAGATCCTCACCGAGCCGCGCAACGCGCTGGTGAAGCAGTACCAGAAGCTCTTCGAGATGGACTCCGTGGAGCTCGAGTTCGCCCCCGAGGCCCTCGAGGCGATCGCCGACCTCGCGATCCTGCGCGGGACCGGCGCGCGCGGGCTGCGGGCGATCATGGAGGAGGTCCTCAACCCCGTCATGTACGACATTCCCAGCCGCGACGACGTCGCGAAGGTGGTCGTGACCGGGCAGACGGTCAAGGAGAACGTCAACCCGACGATCGTCCCCCGCCAGCCCGCCCGCCGGGAGCGTCGCGACAAGTCCGCCTGATCCGGCCGGGGCCGCGTCACCCTGAGGGGCCGGTCACCCGTGGTCGGCGAGGAAGCGCACGACCTGCGGCAGCACCCGCGAGTAGAACGCGCCGTCATGCCGTCATGCCGTCATGCCGTCCGGCCGAGACCGAGCCCACCGCGGGCCTCGCCAAGGCGATGTAGCGGCGGGTCGCGACGACGAAGGGGTCGCGGTCACCCACCCACACTCCGGTCGGCGTGCTCGCGAGCTCGGGATGGAAACGCAGCGGGTCGTTCGCGGCCCAGTCCGCCTCGTTCGCGAAGGGTCGGCGGGACGCCACCCGCCACTCGGTGAACAGTCCCGGGGACATCGCCGCGGCGGCGCGGACCGGGGTTGCGCGACGCGCCCGATCGCGGGCGTACATCAGCGCCCCCGCTCCGCCCATCGAGACGCCGGCGACCAGCGAGGGCACCCCCACGCCGTCGGGGGCCGTGCGGCCGACCCCGCGGAGGCCCAACCAGCCGGGCAGCTCGTCGAGGAGCATCCGCCGGGGATCGTCACCCGACCGGACGGGGTGCCAGTAGTTGTCGCCCCCGTCGACGGCGGCGACGAGGAACGGGGCGGCGCCGCCGGCCCGGGCCGCGCCGAGGGTGCGGCGCGTCCCGGCGTCGGCCCACCGCTCCGCGTTGCCGCCCAGCCCGTGCAGTCCGAGACAGACCGGCACCGTGCCGCGGTCGACCCCGGGCGGGGCGACGAGGACCAGGCGCACCCACCGCCCCCGCGCCACCGACCGGACCCACTCCACCGTCGCCACCGCGTCCTGCGCGCCGGGGGCGGCGGACGGGACCGGCACCCGCTGCGCGGACCGTGCGGGGCCCTCGGTCGCGGAGGCGACGAGCGCGGACGCCCCGGCGACTCCCGCGACCCCGAGCGCACCCGCGATGAACGAGCGTCGGCGGATCGGCCGCGGCACGACACCGCCCCCCGCTGCTGACTGCTCGGCTGCTGGACCCGCGTTGCTCACGCGAGTCCGCGGTCGTCACGCAACGTAGCGTCCGGCCGGGCGGCCTTCCAGTCCCGGTCCACGATCCGATGATCGCCGGCATAGATGTTCATCGACCGTCCCCGCAGGAACCCCACGAGGGTCATGCCGGTCTCGGCGGCAGTCTCCGCCGCGAGGGACGAGGGGGCCGACACCGCGGCGAGGACCGGAATGCCGGCCATCACCGCCTTCTGCGTCAGCTCGAACGACGCCCGTCCGCTGACCATGAGGACCGTGCCGGTGGCGGGGACGCGCCCGGCGAGCAGCGTGTGGCCGATGACCTTGTCCACGGCGTTGTGCCGACCGACGTCCTCCCGCGCGACGAGCAGCGTCCCGTCGGCGGTGAAGAGACCGGCGGCGTGCAGGCCGCCGGTGGAGTCGAACACCCGCTGCGCGGCGCGCAGGGCGTCGGGGAGGCCGAAGAGGACCTCCGTCGAGACGGTCGTCGGGTCGTCGGCGGGGGAGTAGCGGGTGCGGGTCCGCACCGCGTCCAACGACGCCTTGCCGCAGACCCCACACGACGAGGTGGTGTAGAAGCGGCGCTGCACCGAGTCGTCGGGCGGGTCGACGCCGGGCGCCAGCGCGATGTCGAGGACGTTGTAGGTGTTGCGCCCGGCGTCGTCGCGCGAGTCGCAGTAGCGGGCGGTCGCGATGTCCTCGCCGGAGCCCAGGACGCCCTCGGTGAGCAGGAAGCCGTGCGCCAGCTCGACGTCGTGGCCCGGGGTCCGCATCGTCACCGCCAGCGACTGCCCGTCGACCCGCAGCTCGAGCGGCTCCTCGGCGGCGAGGCTGTCGGGACGGCGGCGGGAGCCGTCGTCGGAGATGCGCACCACCGGCCTGCGCACCGTCACCCGTCCCATCCGTGCCTCCGGTCCTGTCTGGTCCTCGTGTGGTCGTTGGTCCGAACCGGTGACATGCTGTGCGCGGTCCACGGCATCGACGCAGATCGGACATCGTGATGAGCGAGGGGTTCCTGTCCCGTGCCGCCATCGTCGCACCGCCGGGGTGGAGCCGCTGGCTCGTGCCCCCGGCCGCGCTGGCGGTGCACCTGAGCATCGGCCAGGCCTACGCCTGGAGCAATCTCAAGACCGGTCTCGGCAAGGGGCTGGGCCTGTCCGGGACCGCCACCGCGCTGCCGTTCCAGCTCGCGATCTTGATGCTCGGCCTCTCGGCCGCCGTCGCCGGCACCACGGTGGAGCGGCGGGGCCCGCGATGGGCCATGTTCGTCTCCACGGTCTGCTTCTCCGCGGGCTTCGGGGTCTCCGCACTCGGCCTGGTGCTGAACCAGTACTGGCTCGTCGTCATCGGGTACGGCGGCATCGGCGGCATCGGCCTCGGCATCGGGTACATCTCGCCGGTCTCGGCGCTGATGAAGTGGTTCACCGACCGTCCGGGGATGGCGACCGGCATCGCGATCATGGGGTTCGGCGGGGGTGCGCTCATCGCCGCGCCCGTCGAGACCGCGCTGCTCGCGGCGTTTGGCACCGCACCGTCCGGCCTCGCGGGCACGTTCGCGGTCATGGGCGTCGGCTACGCCGTGTTCATGTCGCTGGGGTGGCTGCTCATCCGGGTGCCGGCCGACGACTGGCGCCCCCCGAACGCGCCGGCCGCGCCCGCGGCGCCGTCCGGGACGCCGGCGGACGGTCCGCAGGTGTCGGCGGCGACGGCGATCAGGCTGCGGCAGTTCTGGTTCCTGTGGGTCGTGCTGTGCTTCAACGTGACCGCGGGCATCGGGATCCTCGAACGGGCCAACCCGATCTACCAGGACTTCTTCGCCGGGACGGCCCCCGCGACCCTGATCGCGGCGGCGGCCAGCGCCTTCGTCGCGATCCTGTCCCTGGCCAACATGCTGGGCCGGTTCGTGTGGTCCGCGACCTCCGACGTCGTCGGCCGGAAGAACGTCTACCGGTTCTACCTCGGCGTCGGGGCCCTGCTCTACCTGCTCATCCTCACAATGGGGGAGGGCAACACGGTCGTCTTCCTCGTCGCCTCCCTACTCATCCTCTCCTTCTACGGCGCGGGGTTCGCCACGGTCCCGGCCTACCTCAAGGACCTGTTCGGCACCTACCAGGTCGGAGCCATCCACGGTCGCCTGCTCACCGCGTGGTCGGTCGCCGGGGTGCTCGGTCCGCTGATCGTCAACGCCGTCGTCGACGCCCAGGGCGACCAGCCGGGCGTGGCGAAGTACACCCTCTCGTTCATCATCATGATCGCCCTGCTGGGCATCGGGTTCGTGGCCAACGAGCTGGTGCGCCCGGTCGATCCCCAGCACTACGTCACCGCCGAGGACCCGTCCGCGCCCCTCGGGGCCGGCGAAGGAGCGTCACGATGAGCCGACCGGACACCCCGAGCGCCTCCACCACCGCCTCCAGCACCGGCGCCGCTTCCCCCGGCAGTGGCGGTCGCACCGCGCTCACCGTCGTCGCCTGGGCGTGGGTGTTGATCCCGTTCCTCTACGGGGTGTACTCGCTCGTGCTCAAGGTGCCCGCCCTGTTCTGACGGTGCCCACGCCGTGGCGACGGTGTCGCGGGCGGCAGGCACGATGGCGTCGTGAGCACCCTCGAGGACTGGATCACCGACGTGGCGGCCGAGCTCGGCATCACCGAGCTAGGTGAGCTCGTCGATCCCGCCTTCCTCACGCCGCTGGTGCTCGACATGACCCGCGACGTGGCGCACGGCGTCGCGCGGCCGGCCGCCCCGATCACCGCCTACCTGCTCGGGCTCGCGGTGGCCCGGGCCGCCGGCACGGGTCCGGGGGAGCCGGACTTCGCGCGGGCCCGCGCGGCCCACCTCGCCGCCCTGGCGCGCGCTCGGGACCCGGCGGACGACGCCCCGTCGGCTGATCCGACCTAGGATCGACCTGATGCGGTACGACCCCTGGACGATTCCCGACGGTGCCTACTCCTCCTCCGAGACCGACGCGGCCGGTGACGGCGACGCCGACGAGATCGCCCAGCTCCTGGCCATGGCGGGCGGTGCCGACGACACCGCGTCCGGCCCGGGCGGCGGCGCCCTCGCCGACGCGCTGGTGCGCACCGGCCCCGTCGACGACGCCGCCACGGTCCCGGCCGGCGAGCCCGACGACGCCTCCGCGCTCGCCGACCTCGCCGCCGTGGAGCTCGAGCTCGACCGCCGCTGGCCGGAGACGCGGATCGCCCCGTCTCTCGACCGCATCCGCGCACTCACCGAGATCCTCGGCGACCCGCAGCGCTCGTACCCGGTGATCGGTGTGGCCGGCACCAACGGCAAGAGCTCGGTCACCCGGATGATCGACGCGCTGCTCACCCGGATCGGCCTGCGCACCGGGCGCTACACGAGTCCCCACCTGCAGCGCGTCACCGAGCGGATCGCGCTGGACGGCGCCCCGCTCCCGGCCCGCCGCTACGTCGACACCTGGCACGAGATCGCGCCCTACGTCGGCGTCGTCGACCGCGCGCAGGAGCACCGCGGTGGGCCGTCGTGCAGCAAGTTCGAGGTGCTCACGGCCATGGCGTTCGCCGCCTTCGCCGACGCCCCGGTCGACGTCGCCGTCCTCGAGACGGGGCTCGGCGGCAGCTGGGACGCCACCAACGTGGCCGACGCCGCGGTCGCCGCGATCACGCCCATCGGCGTCGACCACGTCGCCTACCTCGGGTCCGACCTCGCGGGCATCGCCCGGGAGAAGGCCGGGATCATCAAGCCCGGCTCGGTCGCGCTGCTCGCCCAGCAGACCCCCGAGGCCGCGCAGGTGCTGCTCGAGCGCACCGTCGAGGTCGGCGCCGAGGTGGCGCGGGCGGGCATCGAGTTCGGCGTGCTGGAGCGGTCCGTTGCCGTCGGCGGGCAGCAGCTCACGCTCCGGGGGCTCGGCGGCGAGTACGACGACATCTACCTGCCGCTGTTCGGCGAGCACCAGGCGGGCAACGCCGCGCTCGCCCTCGCGACCGTCGAGGCGTTCTTCGGCGCGGGATCGGAGCGGCGGCTCGACCTCGAGGCCGTGCAGGACGCGTTCGCCGCGCTCCGCATTCCCGGCCGGCTGGAGCGGCTGCGCACCGCGCCCACCGTCGTCGTCGACGCCGCGCACAACCCCCACGGCGCCACCGCCGCGGCGTCGGCGGTACGCGAGGAGTTCTCCTTCCGGCGCCTCGTCGGCGTCGTCGCGATCATGGGCGACAAGGACGCCGACGGGATCCTCGCCGCGCTCGAGCCGATCCTCGACGAGGTGGTGGTCACTGCGGTGACGTCGGACCGGGCGATGGACGCCGACGAGCTCGGCGGCCTCGCGGTGGGCCGGTTCGGGGCCTCGCGCGTGGTGGTGGAGCCGCGGATGGACGCGGCCCTCGAGACCGCGATCGGCCTGGCCGAGGAGGTCTCCGAGCCCGACGAGCCGGTCTCCGGCGGCGGCGTCCTCGTGATCGGGTCCGTGGTGGCCGCGGGCGAGGCCCGCACGCTGCTCGGTCGGGGCCCGCGATGACCGCCCCGACCGGGGCGGGCGGTTCGGCCCGCGCCGATCCCCGCACGGCGTTCCGCGGGCCCTACAGCGCCGCGCTCACCCTCGAGGCGATCGCCGTGCCGTTGGCGTTGCTGGTCATGGCCAAGGTCGAGGGCGGCCTCACGCCGCTGAAGATCGCCTGGGTTGTCGTGCTGACCCTCGGACTGATCGCGGCGATCCCGCTCTTCTCCCGCCCGTGGGGCCTCGGGTTCGCGGTCGCCCTGCAGGTGCTGATGGTGCTCGGGTGGATCGTCTCGCCGTCCCTGGGCGTGCTCGGCGTCGTGTTCTGTCTGGTGTGGGCGCTGCTGCTGTACCTGCGCCACGAGGTGATCCGCCGCCAGACCGCCTGGCCGGCCGCGTGAGCCGCGTCGCTACCCTCGGCGGGTCCACGACGCGACGAGGAGCCGACATGAGCGAGCGCACCCTGGTGCTGGTCAAGCCCGACGGCGTGGAGCGCGGCCTCGTGGGCGAGGTGATCTCGCGCATCGAACGCAAGGGACTGCGGCTCGCCTCGCTGGAGCTGATGTCGGTGGAGCGCTCGCTCGCCGAGCAGCACTACGCCGAGCACGCGGAGCGGTCGTTCTTCGGCGAGCTCATCGAGTTCATCACCTCCGGGTCCGTGGTCGCGATGATCGTCGAGGGCCCGCGCGCGATCGCGGCCGTCCGCCAGGTGGCCGGCGGCACCGACCCCGTCGAGAAGGCCGCTCCCGGATCGCTGCGCGGCGACCTGGCCCTGGAGACCGGGTCGAACATCCTGCACGGCTCGGACTCGGCGGAGTCCGCCGAACGCGAGATCAAGCTCTGGTTCGGCTGACGCACCCGGCCCGCGCGGCGGGCAGCGGCGGACTGGCCCCGGGACGATCGCCACTTGTCGCTGGGACTCACAACGACAAGTGGCCGGAAGCGCGCGGTTCGGCCGCGACAAGTGGCATGGGGGCTGCCCGGCTCGGCGGCGGGCGTGGCCACTCGCGCTCCGTCCACAACCGGCTCGGGTCCGCGATCGGTCCACAGCTCGGCAGCGGGCCGCTCGTCCTCGAGGGGCGAACGCGCTCCACCGCGCCCGGGCCGCCGTCCTGACCGTCGGCGGGTGCGACGCGGTGGCCAGCCACCGGACCGCCGCCCGCGTCCACGGTCTCGAGGTGGGCTCCGGTGGCCCGGAGAAGGTGACGATCGCGCGCGGGGAGCGCCGGCCGCACCGCACGCGCCTCGTCTTCCACACCTCGCGGCTGGGCCCCGAGGACGTCGAGGTCATCGGCGGGATCGGGGTGACGACAGTGGCGCGAACGCTGGTCGACCTGTGCCGCACGGTCACCGACCGGACCCGGGCGATCTGGGCGGTCGAGCGCGCGCTCGCCCTCGGGCGGGTGACCCGCGACGAGATGGAGGCGGTCCTCGTCCGGCTGGCACGAGCGCCGGGCATCCGCCGGGCGGCCGCATGGGTGCGGCTTGTCGAGCCGGCCTCGGGTTCCCCCCTCGAGACCGCGTCCCGCCTCGCCCTGCTCGACGCGGGCCTCCCACCGCCGGAACTGCAGGTTCGCGTGGTCCGGGCGGACGGCCGCGTCGCCTACCTCGACCTCGCGTACCGACAGGCGCGGGTGGGGCTCGAGATGGACGGGCGCTCGGAGCACGGGATGGAGCTCGCCGTGTTCGACGACCGCGACCGCGAGAACCAGGTCGTGGCTCGGGAGTGGACCGTCTATCGCTTCTCGTGGAACGACGTGCACCAGCGCCGGGCGAGCTACGTCGCCACGGTGCGGAACGCGATCGGGCGATGACGCGCCCCGGGTCCGACTTGTCGCGGGTCAACCACCGATTCCCGGCCACTCGTCGCGCGGATTCACAACGACAAGTGGAGGCTCGCTACCCTGCCCCGATGGTCGAGTCGGTGTTCGAGGCCCTGGAGCCGTTGCTGCCGCGGGTCAAGAAGCCCGTGCAGTACGTCGGGGGCGAGCGCAACGCCACGGTCAAGGACTGGGACGACGCCGACGTCCGGTGGGCGCTCTGCTACCCCGACGCCTACGAGGTCGGCCTGCCCAATCAGGGCCTGATGATCCTCTACGAGGTCCTCAACGAGCGGTCCGACGCCCTCGCCGAGCGCACGTACGCGGTGTGGCCCGACCTGGCCGTGCTGATGCGCGAGCACGGGGTTCCGCAGTTCACCGTCGAGAGCCACCGTCCGGTCGGCGCGTTCGATGTGCTGGGCATCAGCGTGGCGACCGAGCTCGGCTACACGAACATTCTCGAGATCCTCGACCTCGCCGGGATCCCTCTGCACGCCGCGGACCGCGACACCACCCATCCGCTCGTCCTCGCCGGCGGGCACGCCGCGTTCAACCCCGAGCCCATCGCCGACTTCGTCGACATCGTGGCCCTCGGCGACGGCGAACAGGTGGTCGGCGACATCACCGAGGCCGTGCGGGCCGCGAAGGCCGAGGGCCTCGACCGCCGCGCGACCCACGAGAAGCTGGCAGGGGTCCCCGGCGTCTACGTCCCCGGCCTCTACGCGGTCGACTACGCGGACGACGGCGCGATCGTCGCCCTCCGCCCGACGACGCCCGCCGCCCCGACGCGGATCCACAAGCGCACCACGAGCGACCTCGACGACTGGCCCTACCCGAAGGCGCCCCTCGTGCCGATGGCCGAGACGGTGCACGAGCGGATGAGCGTCGAGATCTTCCGGGGCTGTACGCGTGGGTGCCGCTTCTGCCAGGCCGGGATGATCACGCGTCCGGTGCGGGAGCGGTCGCCGCGGGGCGTGGGGGAGATGGTCGAGAAGGGGCTCGAGGCGTCGGGTTATTCCGAGGTCGGACTGCTCAGCCTCTCCAGCGCCGACCACTCCGAGATCGGGGCGATCGCGAAGGGACTCGCCGACCGCTACGAGGGCACCGGCACCGGCCTCAGCCTGCCCAGCACCCGCGTCGACGCCTTCAACGTCGAGCTCGCCGAGGAGCTGACCCGGTCCGGACGCCGGTCCGGCCTCACCTTCGCCCCCGAGGGCGGCTCCGAGCGGCTGCGTCGAGTGATCAACAAGATGGTCTCCGAGGAGGAGCTCATCGCCACCGTCTCCACCGCCTACGAGCACGGGTGGCGGCAGGTCAAGCTGTACTTCATGTGCGGTCTGCCCACCGAGACCGACGACGACGTCCTGCAGATCGCGGCGATGGCCCACGAGGTCGTCCGTGCCGGCCGGCGGGCCTCGGGGCGCGGCGACGTCCGCGCCACCGTGAGCATCGGGGCGTTCGTGCCCAAGCCGCACACCCCGTTCCAGTGGGCCGCACAGACCCCGCCGGAGGTCGTCGACGACCGCCTCCGCAAGCTGCGCGCCGCGATCAACAGCGACCGCTCGGTCAGGCGCAACGTCGGCCTGCGCTACCACGACGGCGAGCCGAGCATGGTCGAGGGCCTGCTCAGCCGGGGTGACCGGCGCGTCGGCGCGGTTATCGAGCGGGTGTGGCGTGCGGGCGGGCGCTTCGACGGCTGGAGCGAGTACTTCTCCTTCGAACGGTGGGCCGACGCCGCCGCGGTCGCGCTGGGTCGTCAGGGCGTCGACATGGCGTGGTTCACCACCCGCGAGCGCACCGAGGACGAGGTGCTGCCCTGGGACCACCTCGACTCCGGGCTCGACCGCGGGTGGCTCTGGGACGACTGGCAGGAGGCGCTCGACGGTCGCGAGCAGGACGACTGCCGCTGGACGCCGTGCTTCGACTGCGGGGTCTGCCCGCAGATGGGCACCGAGATCCAGATGACGCCCGCCGACCGGTCGATGCTGCCGATCATCCCCGTCGCCCCCCGTTCCTCGACCCCCGTCCGCAACCCCGCCCTGCACGGCGGCTAGAGCGGCGCCGGGATGGGACGCAACGGGGTCGCGGCGAACCCCTCGGCGCCGATCGCGATGAAGTTGCGCTTGCGCTACGCCAAGCGCGGTCGCGGGCGGTTCAGCTCGCACCGCGACGTGGCGCGGGCGATGGAGTGGGCGCTGCGACGAGCCGGGATCCCGGTGGCGCTCTCCCACGGGTTCAACCCCCATCCGCGTCTGTCGTGGATCGGTGCGGCCCCGACCGGGGCGGCCAGCGAGGCCGAGTATCTCGAGGTGGGCGTCACCGAGGCGCTCGATCCCACCGTCGCGGCCGCCGAGATCGACCGGGTGCTGCCGGAGGGCCTCGGCGTCGTCGACGTCGTCGCGGTGCCGGCCGGCGCGACGGGCCCGGCCCTCGCGGACCTCGTCGACGCGAGCCGGTGGCTCATCGAGCTCCCGGGGGCGCATCCCGACGCGCTGGCCGAGGGCGTCGCCGCCCTCCGTGCCGCCGACGCGGTCGAGGTGGAGCGCATGACCAAGAACGGCCCCCGGACGCTGGACGTCCGTGCTCCCCTCGTCCTCGTCGAGGTGACCCCGGGTGGCGTACCCCCGTCCGGTTCCCCCGAATGGGCGACTGACGCGGCCCCGGAGGACCGGCAGCACCCTGCACGATCGGCGGTATGTGGGACACTGTCGGCGGTCGTACGGCACACCACGCCGGCCGTCCGGCCCGATGACGTGTTGAGTGCGCTCCGCACCGTCGCCGATCTCGTGCCACCGGTCCCCGCGAAAGCGACCCGGCTGGCCCAGGGTCGGCTCGACGAGTGCGGAGAGCTCCTCGATCCGTTCGAGGCCGACCGACCCGTCCCCGGTCGGGAGTCGGACCTCGTGCGGCACGCCGTCGAGGACCGCCCGGTCTGACACGCCGTGGGCCGACCGGCCCACGACGCGAGGCCCGGGCGCCCCGACCGGTGACCGTCCCGACGGTCGCCACGGCGAGACCACGCGATGCCTCCGTGTGGCCGCGACCGAGAGGTCGCGCCCGGGGGTCGAAGGAGTTGCATGACCGAGAACGACGCCCCCGAGGCGGACCCGACCCTCCCGTCGTCCGCCCCGCAGGCCGGGCGACCGTCCGACGCGACGCTCGCCGACCTCCCGGCCAAGGTCCGGGTGCACGCGCTGGCGCGGCTGCTGGGCTCCTCGAGCCGGGCCGTCCTCACGGTGCTCGCCCGCCTGGACGTCGGCGCCCGCAGCGCTCAGTCGAGCATCGACCGCGAGACCGTCGCGCGGGTCGTCGACGACTTCTTCCCGACGGCGCCGGTGGCGGCCGTCGAGGTGGTCCCGGCCTCGCCGCCACCGACCGTGCTGGACCCGCCCCGGGAGGAGGCGGCCCCCACGCCGACCGCGCCGGATTCGGAGACCGCGGCGGGGTCGGGGCCCACGCCGCGCCGCCGCGCCACCCGGCGGGCGGCACCGGCGCCGACGTTCCTCGCCCCGGGGGTCGAGACGCCCGCGGCGTCGGTCACCCCGGCGACTCCCGACGACGACACCCCCGCCCCCGACGAGGACGCCTCCGCGGCCTCCGGCGGTGACGGCGGGTCCGGACGCAACCGCCGGCGTCGCGGCAGCCGCTCCGGCGGGGTCGTGACCCCGGACCCGGATGCGGCGGCTCCCGACGCGGAGGTCCCCGACGCTTCCGCGACCGGGGACGACGCCGCGGTGGCGGGCGCCGTGTCCGCCGGCCCGGACTCCTCGGATGCGCCCGACGACGACGACGACACCGACGGCGAGGGTCGACGCCGGCGTCGGCGTGGCCGGCGTGGCCGGGGCCGCGGACGCGGACCGTCGGACGACGCCGAGGGCACCTCGGACGACGAGACCTCCGACGACGACGAGGACGAGGGCGAAGACACCGCCGACACCGCCGAGGGCGAGGACACCGGGTCCTCGGACGCGTCGGAGACCGACGACTCCTCCGCGAGCGGCTCGCGGCGTCGGCGCCGGCGTCGGCGTCGGGGATCCGACGGCGACTCCGACAGCTCCGACGTCCCCGACGACCCGCCCAACACCGTCACCCACGTGCGGGAGAAGGCCGAGAGGGAGAAGGCCGAGAAGTCGGACAGGTCCGACCGCTCCGATGACTCCGGGCGCCGCCACTCCGGCGACGACGAGGTCCGCGGGGTCAAGGGCTCGACTCGCCTGGAGGCGAAGCGCCAGCGGCGTCGGGACGGTCGCGACCAGGGGCGGCGACGTCCGGCGATCCTCTCGGAGTCGGAATTCCTCGCCCGGCGGGAGTCGGTGGAGCGCACGATGATCGTGCGCCAGCTCGCCGACCGCAGCCAGATCGCGGTGCTCGAGGACGGGGTCCTCGTGGAGCACTTCGTGGCCGGGCACGGGCAGAACTCGTCGGTGGGCAACGTCTACCTGGGTCGGGTGCAGAACGTCCTGCCGTCGATGGAGGCGGCGTTCGTCGACATCGGCCGCGGGCGCAACGCAGTGCTCTACGCGGGCGAGGTCAACTGGGACGCCTCCGGCCTCGAGGGCAGGCAGCGCAAGATCGAGCAGGCGCTCTCCTCGGGCGACAGCGTCCTCGTGCAGGTCACGAAGGACCCGGTCGGCCACAAGGGCGCTCGCCTGACGACGCAGATCAGCCTGCCCGGGCGGTTTCTGGTCTACGTGCCCGCCGGCGGCGCGACCGGCATCAGCCGCAAGCTCCCCGAGCAGGAGCGCAAGCGGCTCAAGGACATCCTCAAGCGGATCGTGCCCGACGAGTCGGGCGTGATCATCCGCACGGCCGCCGAGGGCGTCGAGGAGACCGAGCTCAACGGTGACGTGCGGCGTCTGCAGGCGCAATGGGAGGCCATCGAGCACACGGCCGATCAGTCGTCGACGAAGGCGCCGAGCCTGGTCCACGAGGAACCGGACCTGCTGATCCGCGTGGTGCGCGACATGTTCAACGAGGACTTCTCCTCGCTGGTCGTGTCGGGGGAGCAGGCGTGGGAGACGATCGAGGGCTACGTCACGCACGTGGCGCCGGACCTCGCGCCGCGTCTCGAGCGCCACGTCGGGCCCGAGGACGTGTTCACCGCCTACCGGGTGGACGAGCAGCTGATCAAGGCCCTGGACCGCAAGGTGTGGCTGCCCTCGGGCGGCACCCTGGTCATCGACCGCACCGAGGCCATGACCGTGGTCGACGTCAACACCGGCAAGTTCACCGGCTCCGGGGGCAACCTAGAGGAGACGGTGACGCGCAACAACCTCGAGGCCGCCGAGGAGATCGTGCGTCAGCTCCGCCTGCGCGACATCGGCGGCATGATCGTCATCGACTTCATCGACATGGTGCTCGAGTCCAACCGCGACCTGGTGCTCCGCCGGCTCACCGAGTGCCTCGGGCGTGACCGGACGCGTCACCAGGTGTCGGAGGTGACGTCGCTCGGCCTCGTGCAGATGACGCGCAAGCGGGTCGGCCAGGGCCTGCTCGACGAGTTCTCCACCCCCTGCGAGCACTGCAAGGGCCGCGGCGTCGTCGTGCACCCCGAGGCGGTGATCGAGTCGGGGGCCGGAGGGGGGCGTGGATCGGGTCGCAACGGGTCCGGAGGGCCCGCCGACGTCGCCGCGCAGATCGGCCAGAGCGGGTCGGCCCAGAGCGGGTCGGCCCAGAGCGGGTCGGCCGCCCAGGACGGTTCGGACGGTTCGGACGGCAGCGGATCGGGCGGGGCAGGCCGACGCCGCGGACGGGGTCGCCGCTCCGCGCGTTCCGACGGCGGCCCGCCGGCGCCCGCCGAGGGTGTGGGCACCACGCCGGACGACACGACTCCCGAGGTGGCCGACGAGACCGTGGCCGCGTCGCCGACCCTGCTCGTCGAGGAGTCCCCGGACATACCGGAGCCCGTCGGTGCACCGGACGGCATCGAGGTCATCATCGAAGGCCGTCGCCGCACCTGGGGCCGGCGATCCGCGCGCTCCGACGGCGGCACGCCGCCGGCCGACGAGCCCGAGGTGGCGGTGGAGACCGCGCCCGCCGACGAGGCCGACGAGGCCGATGCGGTCGTCGACAACGCCGAGGTCGAGCCCGAGGTGACCCTCGAGGCCGACCTCGCCGAGCAGAGTGCCGGCACCGCGCCCGACGACAACGTCGCCCCCGCGGTGCTCGCCGTGAACGACGACGCGGACACCGAGGTCCCGCCCGGCGAGGTCCCGCCCACCGAGGCGCCGGCCCCGCGTCGGCGTCGGCGTGCGGCGTCCCGGCCCGCCGGTCCGCCCGTCGGTGGTGCGTCGAAGGACGTGCCGGCCAGTCCCGAGGCGGCCGGCGTGGGCGGCTGACGCCACGCGTCGATGGCGATGGCGCCGACGGCGCCCGTGCCCCCGGCCGCTCGGGCACCCGAGGGCGCAAGGTACCGTGAAGGACGCCTTGGCGGCCCCGCAGGCCGTCCACAGTCACCAGAAAGACCACCAGCGACAGGAGCCTGCGTCCGAGATGTACGCGATCGTGAAGACCGGCGGCAAGCAGTACAAGGTCGCGGTCGGCGACGTCATCGACGTGGAGCTCCTCGACGGTGACTCGGTGGACCTGCAGCCGGTCCTCCTCGTCGACGGCACCACGGTGCTCAGCGCGGCGTCGGACCTGGAGAAGGTCTCGGTCACCGGCAGCATCGTCGGCGCCACGAAGGGGCCGAAAATCAAGATCATGAAGTACAAGAACAAGACCGGCTACCGGCGGCGCCTCGGGCACCGGCAGAAGTACAGCCGCGTCGAGGTCACCGGGATCTCGAAGTAGGGGAGCGACACACATGGCACACAAGAAGGGTGCGTCGAGCTCCCGCAACGGACGGGACTCGAACTCCCAGCGTCTCGGCGTCAAGCGTTTCGGCGGGCAGGTCGTCAAGGCGGGCGAGATCCTCGTCCGGCAGCGCGGCACCAAGTTCCACCCGGGTGTTGGCGTGGGCCGCGGCCGGGACGACACGCTGTTCGCACTCATCCCGGGGGCGGTGACGTTCGGTGCGAAGCAGGGCCGCAAGAACGTGAACATCGTGCCGGTCGAGGAGACCGCCGCAGTCTGATCGTTGCGCCGTTCGGCGAGGGGCGGGTCCGCGACGGGCCCGTCCCTCGCCGCTTTTCCGGGGAAGGACACCGACCATGGCGCGGTTCGTCGACCGCGTGACGCTGCACGTCACCGCGGGCGCGGGCGGCAACGGGTGCGCCTCGGTGCGCCGCGAGAAGTTCGTCCCCCTGGGCGGACCCGACGGGGGCAACGGCGGACGCGGTGGGGACGTCGTGCTCGTCGCCGACCCGGGGGTCCACACCCTTCTCGACTTCCACCACCGCCCGCACGCGGTGGCGGGCAACGGCCGCCCCGGGCAGGGCAGCTTCCGCCACGGGGCCACCGCCGAGGACATCGAGCTCGCCGTTCCCGAGGGCACCGTCGTGCTCGACGGCGACGGTGAGATCGTCGCCGACCTCGCCGGTCCCGGGGCGCGGTTCGTCGCCGCCCGTGGGGGACGCGGCGGGCTCGGGAACGCGGCGCTCGCCGGGCCGTCCCGCAAGGCGCCCGGCTTCGCGCTGCTCGGCGAGCCCGGCGGCGGCGGCGACCTCGTGCTCGAGCTGCGTTCGATGGCCGATGTCGGGCTGCTCGGCTTCCCGTCCGCCGGCAAGTCGAGCCTGGTCAGCGCGCTGTCGGCGGCGAAACCGAAGATCGCCGACTACCCGTTCACGACGCTGACCCCGCACCTCGGCGTGGTCTCGGCGGGGGAGTCGACATTCACCGTCGCCGACGTCCCGGGCCTCATCCCCGGCGCGTCCGGGGGCAAGGGCCTCGGTCTGGACTTCCTGCGCCACATCGAGCGCTGCTCGGTGCTCGTGCACGTGATCGACTGCGCGACCTTCGAGCCCGACCGTGACCCGGCGTCCGACATCGAGGCCCTCGAGCGCGAGCTCGCCGCCTACACCCCGTCGTTGGGCACCGACATGCGTTCCCGCCCGCGGATCGTCGCGCTCAACAAGGTCGACGTGCCCGACGCGGCGGACCTCGCCGAGCTGGTCCGCCCGGACGTGGCGCGCTTCGGCTGGCCGGTCGTGGAGATCTCGACCGCCGCCCACACCGGGCTGCGGGAGCTGACCTTCCTCATGGCCGCGGCCGTCGACGAGGCCCGCGCGAGCACCGTCGCCGCCACCCCGCCCCGGGTGGTGCTGCGCCCGACCGCCGTCGACGACGTCGGGTTCACCGTGGGGCCCGACCCGGAGGAAGGCTTCCTCGTGCGCGGGGAGAAGCCCGAGCGCTGGGTGCGCCAGACCGACTTCACCAACGACGAGGCGGTCGGCTACCTCGCCGACCGGCTGGCGCGCCTCGGCGTGGAGGAGGCCCTCGCCGAGGCCGGAGCCGTGCCTGGCGACATGGTCACGATCGGCATCCACACCTTCGACTGGGAGCCGTCCACCCCCGCCGGCGTCGCCGCGATGCAGGGCAGGCACAGCAACCGGGGCGCCGACCCCCGCCTCGAGGGCCACGGCCTCGCGGAGCGCGCGAACGCGGCCGAACGCAAGGCCGCGAAACAGGACCGGCGCCGCCGCCGCGACGACGCCGAGCTCGGTGTGCCGACCTGGCTCGAGGGCTCCGACGACGGTCCCGAGGCGAGAGGTCCGGCGGCGGGGGGTCCCCCGTGAGCGCCCGCGCGACGATCGTCACGGCGCGGAGGCTGGTGGTGAAGGTGGGCTCGTCGTCCCTGACCAGCCTGTCCGGTGGGCTCGACCTCGAACGGGTCGACGCGCTCGTCGACGCCGTCGCGGCGCGGGTCGCGACCGGCACGCAGGTCGTGCTCGTGTCGTCCGGGGCGATCGTGGCCGGGCTGGCGCCGCTCGGCCTCACCCGCCGGCCCCGCGACCTCGCCACCCAGCAGGCCGCGGCCGCCGTCGGGCAGCTGCACCTCACCCGCGCGTACGCCGACGCCTTCGCCCGGCACGAGCGCGTGGTCGGACAGATCCTGCTGACCGACCACGACGTCGTCCGCCGGGCGCCCTACCGCAACGCCCAGCGCACTTTCGAGCGGCTGCTGGGCCTCGGCGTCGTGCCGGTGGTCAACGAGAACGACACCGTCGCCACCGACGAGATCCGCTTCGGCGACAACGACCGGCTCGCCGCGCTCGTGGCCCACCTCGTCGGTGCCGACGCGCTGGTGCTGCTCTCCGACGTCGACGGCGTCTACGACGACGACCCCGGCGCGCCGGGGGCGTCGCGCATCGACGAGGTGACCGGCGATCTCTCCCACGTGCGCGTCGCCGCGCCGCCGGCCGGCGCCGTCGGGACCGGGGGGATGGCCTCGAAGCTGGCCGCCGCCGACCTGGCCAGCGGCGCCGGGGTGCCGGTGCTCGTGGCCGCGGCCGCGGACGCGACGGCCGCCCTGACCGGGACCGGCGGCACGATGTTCACCCCGAACGGCCCGCGGCTGTCGGCGCGCCGGTTCTGGCTGCGCCACATGGCCGGCAGTCGGGGTCGCCTGCACCTCGACGACGGTGCCGTGCGCGCCGTGGTACAGCGCCGGCGGTCGCTGCTCGCCGCCGGGATCACCGGCTCGGACGGCGACTTCGAGGCCGGCGACGTGATCGAGATGATCGGCCCCCGGGGTGACGTCGTGGCCCGCGGCGTGGTCGCGTTCGATGCCGAGGAGCTCCCCGAGATCTCCGGACGCTCCAGCGACGACCTGCCCGCGGAGCTGCGCCGCGAGGTCGTGCACGCCGACGACCTGGTGCCGTTGTCGTCCGGTGCAGGACGGTTGCTCGGTGAGCGATCTGGGTCGGGATGACCGACCCGACGCGCGTCGGGTCGGTCACTGCGGGCGTCCGTGGATCAGGGACGGCGTGCTGCGGCGCGCCACTGGCGGGCCGTTCCACCGCGGCGGCGCCGCCGCCCGGCGCGGCCGGTTGGCATACTGATCGGGTGCCGGGTTCCACCCTCACCGATATGACTCCCGCCGAGCTCGTGACCGACTGCGGCCGTCGCGCTGCGGCCGCCGCGCCGCGGATGGCCGCGGGCACCGAGCACGAGGTGGCAGCCGCCATGCGGGGGATGGCCCGCCGGCTGGTCTCCGCCGGCGAGACGATCCGGGCAGCGAACGAGCGTGACGTCACCGCCGCGGTCGACGCCGGGACCACCACGGCGCTGGTCGACCGGCTGCGCCTCGGCCCGGCCCGCCTCGCCGAGATGGCGCACGCGCTCGAGGTGCTGGCCGACACCCCGTCCCCGCCATTCGAGACGGTGCTGGAGGAGCGCCCGGACGGCCTGCGCCTGCTGGAGCGCCGCCGGCCGGTCGGCGTGATCGGTGCGAACTTCGAGGCCCGCCCCAATGTGGTGATCGACGTCGCCTCCCAGCTGATGAAGTCCCGCAACGCCGGGGTCCTGCGCACCGGAGGCGCGGCGCTGGCCTCGGCGACGGCGCTGGTGGAGGCGGTGGTGGCGCCCGCCCTGGCCGAGGCCGGGCTGGACCCCGACGCCGTGGTGCTCGTCGAGGACGCCCGCCGGGAGTGCGCGGTCGAGCTGGTCCGCCACCCGTCGTCGATCCCCCTGGTCATCCTGCGCGGCAGCGGGGACACCACCCGCGCGCTGGGCCTCGAGGCCGCGCAGCACGGGGTGCGCACGCTGGCCCACGCCGACGGCGGCGGCGTGCTCTACGTCGACCGGGCCGCGCACCCCGCGATGACGGGGTCACTGGTCACCGGGTCGCTCGATCGGCTCGGCGTCTGCAACCGGCTCAACCTGCTGCTCGTCGACCGTACGCGCTGGGACGACGTCGTCCCCGGCCTGATCGCGCTGCTGGGCGAGGCCGGGGTGACCGCGTCGCTGCCCCCGCACGCGCACCCGCTGGGCCACGAGTGGGCCCTCGACGACGGCCGGGAGGCGACGGTGACGCTGGCCCCCGCGGACGGCCCCGCCGACGCCGCGGCGATCGCCAACCGGGAGACCTCGGGGCTCGCGGCGACGGTCGTCACTGCCGACGAGACCGCTGCCCGCACGTTCATCGACACCTACACGGGCACCGGCGTGTTCTGGAACGCCACCACCCGGCTGCTCGACGGGGTCAAGCTGCGCCGGATGCCCGAGACCGGGATCAACGTCGACCATGTCCCGGGCCCGCGCGGCCCGGTCACGTTCACCGACCTGTGCCTGCGCCAGTACGTCGTGGTGCCGGCGTCGACGACGATCGGGCTCGGCCGCACCGAGCCGCGCTGACCGGGTCACCCGGACGGGTCGACGCCGGCTCGCAGTGAGCGAGAATGCGGTGGCGACCACACCGAGCCCGACGCCGACCACGAGGAGGTAGGAGGCGAGCCAGACGTGCTTGGTGAGCTCGTAGTAGCCGTCGCCGAGGACCGCGAGCCCGATGATCCCGAGCGCGAGGACCGCGAACGTCGCGGCGAGCCGGACGAGCCCGACGGTCGTTCCGCGGGGTCGGCGACGGGCCGCCGGCCGCAGGGTGACCAGGCCGGCCCCCACGGCGAGGGCGGACACGACGGCGGGGATCCATCCGAGCGCGAGGCCGTCGAGGTAGGCCAGCTGCGGCACCGTCAGGGCACCGGCCTCGGGGTAGACCGTGCGCACCTCGTTGCTCTCCGGGCCCGCACCGCGGGGGACCGACGGGAGGTAGGGCAGCGCGGGGCGCATCGTCGCGGTCAGCCCGCGGCCCATCATCCTCGCGAGCACCTCGGGGTGCTCGGCGAGCAGCGCCCGGGCGTCGGCCCGTGCGGCGAGGGGGCGTGACCCGATCACCGCGCCCCACTCCGGGACGTCGGCGCCGAACGCCCAGTAATAGCCCTCCCCGGAGGCGCGCGCCGCCGACGGGGGAAGGCTGAGCTGACCCGCCACCTGCGGGCCGAGCTCGGGAAGGAGGACCGTGAAGATCAGGTTGTGGGTGTTCACCTGCGGATAGGTCTCGTCCTGCGCGCGCAGGGCCGCGGTGACCGGTGCCGCGGCCACGGCCACCACGAGGCACGCCGCGATCGGCCCCGCCGCCCGCAGCAATTGCCCCCGCAGCACCACCACCGCGCACGCCGCGGTGGCCACGAGCCCGACGGGCACGAACCCCGGCTTCGCCGTCGCCGCGACGAGCCCACCGACGGCGACGAGAGCGAGCGCGGCCAGCCGTGTTGCCCGGTGCTCCGGCCGTGTCGCCGCCACGACGAGGAGACCGAGCACGACCCACACCGTCCCCAGGAGCCCGGCCGGCTCGTCGTAGGTGGACACGAAGAACCTCGACCACCACGGCACAACGACCAGCGGGAGCACGGGCAGGGCGAGGAGCGCGGCCCGTCCCGGGGTGACGGCGGCGAGCGCAGCCACCGCGATCCCCACCCCAAGGGCGGTGAGGACGACGTAGACCCACCCGAGGGTCACCAGCGACCAGGTCGGGGCGTCGCCGACGGTGGCGGCGAGGATGGCCGCGGCCGAGGACCGGACCGAACACGGTGCGGCGTCGGTGGTGAACGCGGTGACGACGACGCCGCGCCACGTGGCGAGCCGCTCGGGGGTGTCGGGCACGAGGCCGCCCGTGCAGAAGAGGCGGGCACCGTCACCGTTGTCCCCGACGCCGACCGGCGTGTCGCCGAGCAGGCCGAGGCGCAGCGCGAGCAGGAGCGCCGTCGCAGTGGCGGCGGCGACGGCGGAGACCGCGGCGGTGCGTGCCGCGGACCCGACGGTGCGGGGAGAGACCAGGGAGCTCAGGGCGCCAACACTATGCCTCGGTCCCGCACGACGTCCCAGGTCTCGAGGGGCAGATCGGCGTAGGAGAAGACGTCGTCGACGGAGTAGAAGCGACCGGCGGCGGTGCGGGCGGCGACGACGAGCTCGGCGATGGCCGGTTCCACGCCGAGGACGGTCGCGATCACCGGTGCGGGAGCGCTGTTGAGGTCCACCAGGCCGCCGTCGTCGTAGGTGCGGACGAGGTCGGGCCGCCCGATCCTCACCTCGCGGGCCATCAGCGGATCGTTCGCGGCCAGCTGTCGCGCCTCGCTGCGCTTCTGGCGCGCCTGCAGGGCCGCCTGCACGGAGGGGTCGGCGTGGCGGGGGTCGGCCTCGCGCGGATCTCCGAACACCTGCTGGCGCAGGAAGATCAGGTGGACGATTCCTCCGAGGAGGATCAGGATGATGCCCATTCCGCCGGCGGTGGCCGTCGGTCCCTCCACGCGTCCGTCAGCCCCCTTCGGGGAGATGCCGATGAGCGTGAAGCACAGGATCACGAGGACAAGGTAGACGACGGCGAGGGCCGTGTGTAGCGACCGCCGTGTTCGCACGGCCGCATGAGCGAACGGCACCGGCGAGAGGATGCCGAACGACAGCACGTGGACGAAGAACCACCATCCACCGCGTGTGAACCAGTTGCCCGTGGTCGGCTTCATCGCCCCGCCCCCTCCCTCGCCGTGGCACGAACGCTAGCGAAAGGGCCCAACAGCGCCAGGGCCGCACACGGAGACGTGATCATGGACTGGCCGGCGGCGCGGCGACCTCAGGACGGTCGCGCAGCTCGCGCTTGAGCAGCTTCCCCGACTGGTTGCGGGGCAGCTCCTCGATCACGTGGACGTGCTTGGGCACCTTGAAGCCGGCCAGGCGTCCCTGCGCGTGGGTCACGAGGTCGGTCGCGATGGTGGAGCTACGCTGCGCTCCGTCTCCGGAGGCGTCGACGTCGGAGCGCAGCACCACGAACGCCGTGACCGCCTCGATCCAACGGTCGTCCGGGGTCCCGATCACGGCGACCTCGGCCACCGCGGGATGGGTGTAGAGGGCGTCCTCGACCTCGCGGGACGCGACCAGGATGCCGCCGGTGTTGATCACGTCCTTGATCCGGTCGACGACGGTGATGTAGCCGTCCTCGTCGATGCGGACCAGGTCGCCGGAGTGGAACCAGCCGTCGCGGAACGCCTCCAGGGTCTCCTCGGACTTGTCCCAGTAGCCCTCGCAGAGCTGGGGCGAGCGGTACACGACCTCGCCGGTCCCGACGGGCTCGACGTCGTTCCCCTCGCCGTCGACCACGCGGAGCTCGACGAAGAGCACCGCGCGTCCGCACGAGTCCGGGTGCTCGGCGTGTTCTTCCGGCTGCAGGACGGTCGCCAACGGGCCGATCTCCGACTGGCCGAAGCAGTTGTAGAACCGCAGGTCGGGGAGGCGCTCTTGGAGTCGTTCGAGCACCGGGCCGGGCATGATCGAGGAGCCGTAGAAGGCCTTGCGCAGGCTCGAGAGGTCCCGGGTGGCGACGTCGGGATGGTTCGAGAGCGGCACCCACACCGTCGGGGCGAGGAAGAGGGCGCCGAGGCGGTCGGCCTCCACCCGGCGCAGCACCTCCGGGACGTCGGGGGCCTCCATGAGGTGGTTGGTGGCTCCGACCGCGAGGTAGGGCAGGAGGAACACGTGCATCCCCGCCGAGTGGTAGATCGGCATCGGGTGCAGGGGCTCGTCGTCGGCGTGCATCTCCAGGGCGTGGATGCAGGAGACGTACTCGTGCACGAGGGCGCGGTGGGTCATCATCGCGCCCTTGGGTCGCGACGTCGTCCCGCTCGTGTAGAGCAGCTGCACCAGGTCGGTGTCGGCGACGGTCGTCGTCAGCTCGGGGATCGCGCCGGCCCTGGCGCGTTCGAGCACCGAGCCCGGTCCCTCGCGCAGCGGGACCACTTGCTTCGGCTGGGTCTCGAGGGCGTCGACGTGCGCGGCGAGCGCCGGGTCGACGAGCAGGACGCGGCTGCCGGACTGGTCGAGCAGGTACGCGAGCTCCTCGCCGGTCAGCGCGTAGTTGACCGGGACGTGGACCGCGCCGATCCGCGCGCAGCCGAGGAAGGCGAGCAGGTAGGCGTCGGAGTTGCGGCCGTAGGCGGCGACGCGGTCGCCGTGCGCCACCCCCAGCCCGAGCAGGAACCCCGCCGCGCGGGTCACGGCGTCGTCGAGCTCGCGGTAGGTCCACGACCGGTCGGCGAACAGCAGGGCGGTGCGGGACGGGCTGCGGCGAGCGCTGCGCCGCAGCACCCCGTCGACGGTGGCCGAGCGCGGGTCCACAGCGGTCCTCCCTGGACGCGACGATGAGCGCGCCCACTCTGACCGACGCCGTGGTCGTCCGGTAGTCCGGGCGGCGCGGGTAGCCGGGCGACGGTCCCTCGACAAGTCACCGCCCCGGCTGGTTACCTGGCTCCTCGGGCCGGTCCGCATCCTGACGCCGTTACCCCCGCCGAAAGGGTGACCATGCACGACTCAGACTCCGCGGCCCACACCCTGCCCGCGGGACCAGGCGCTGCGGCGCACGATCTCGTGTGCCGTCCCGACGACCGCCCGGGGTCGGCGGGCGAGCACACGCTCCAGGACGCCTACGGCTCGGCCGCACGGGCGGACAAGTTCTACAACGATCAGGTCTGCGACCACCTCCTGCCGTCCATGGCCGAGTTCGTCCGCCGGATGCCGATGGCGTTCATCGCCACCTCCGACGCCCAGGGCGACTGCGACTCGTCCTTGCGGGCCGGACCTCCCGGGTTCCTCCGGGTGCTCGACGACCAGCACCTGGCCTACCCGGAGTACCGCGGCAACGGCGTGATGGCGAGCCTGGGCAACATCAGCGAGAACCCGCACGTCGGCATGCTGATGGTCGACTTCGAGGACGACCTGATCGGCCTGCACGTCAACGGCCGCGCCCGGATCGTCGACGACGCCGAGCTGCGCGCCGAGCATCCCGGCCTGAGCACCGATGCGGTGCCCGGGCGGCGCACCGAGGTATGGGTGGTGGTGGAGGTCGACGAGGCCTACATCCACTGCCGCAAACACATCCCGCGCATGGTCTCCGTGGACCGCCGGCGCGCCTGGGGTACCGACGACAGCAAGCGCAAGGGCGGCGACTACTTCGACACTGCCCGCAGCGGAACCCGGTGGGCCCGGGAGATCAGCCCGTCGTCGTGAGGGTGAACGGGAGGACGGCCGTGGCTCCCGCCCGCCGCAGCAGCATGGCGGCCACCGTCGTCGTCCATCCGGAGTCGACGGCGTCGTCGATCAGCAGCACCGGTCCGTCCGGGCGGAGGGTCCCCGGGACCGAGAGCCGGCCGTGGACCTCCGCGAGACGCTGCGCGGAGTTGGGCGGTTCCGGCTCGGAGTCGTCCTCCGGGTCCTCGTAGAGGGGTGGTGCGGTGTCGGCGAGCGCGCCGAGCAGCGGAAGCCGTCCGATCGACCCGATGCGCTGGGCGAAGCTCTCGACCAGCACGGGACGTCGGCGTGAGGGGAGCCAGACCACGCCGGTCGGACGCTGCGACCAGCTCCAGGCCTTGAGCACCTCGACCGCCGCGTCGACGACGGCGTCGGGCACCAGGTCGTCGGCGCGCAGCAGCGGGCGCAGCCTCGGGCCCCACCCGACGTCGGTGAGCCGGCCGATCGCCCGGCCTTCCTCCGCCGCCTCCTCGGGCCTGATCTTGCCCTTGAGCGGGACGTCGAGGGCGTCCATTGCGGTGGGCCACTGCTTGCGCGGGGCGAGCGGGACGCCCGGGCGGGCGAGCCATCCCTCCGCGCCCGTGCGCACGTCCTCGCCGATCGTCGGGTCCTGGTGGTGCCCCGTGCAGTTGTCGCAGCGTCCGCACGGCGTCGCCCCCGGGTCGTCGAGTTGGCGGCGCAGGAACTCCATGCGGCAGCCCGACGTGGCGATGTACTCGACCATCGCCTGCTGCTCGGCCCGGCGGGCCTTCGCGAGACCGGTGTAGCGGGCCCCGTCGTAGGCCCAGGACTCGCCGGTGGACTCCCAGCCGCCCTTGACCCGGCGGACGGCGCCGTCGGTGTCGAGGACCTTGAGCATCATCTCCAGCCGCCCGCGACTCAGCTCCACGCGCGGCTCGAGGGACGCGGTGGACATCGGCCGGGCCGCGTCACCGAGGACCGACAGCGCAACCCGGACCTGCGGCTCGGCGGGGAAGGCGAGCGAGGCGAAGTACGCCCAGATCTCGCGGTCCTCCGGGCCGGGCAGCAACAGGACCTCCGCCCGCTCGACGCCGCGGCCGGCGCGCCCGATCTGCTGGTAGTAGGCCACCGGCGACTGCGGGGCGCCGAGGTGGACCACGAAACCGAGGTCGGGCTTGTCGAACCCCATGCCGAGCGCGCTGGTCGCCACGAGCGCCTTCACCCGATTGGCCAGCAGGTCGTCCTCGGCGCGCTCACGCTCGGCCGGGTCGGTCTTCCCCGTGTAGGCGGCGACCGGGTGCCCGCGTTCGCGCAGGAAGGCGGCCAGCTCGTCGGCCGCGCTCACCGTCAGCGTGTAGACGATGCCCGAGCCCGGCAGGTCGTCGAGGTGCTGGGCGAGCCAGGCGAAGCGGTCGGCGCCGCGCGGCAGCTCGAGAACGCCGAGGCGCAGGGACTCGCGGTCGAGCTCACCCCGCAGGACCAGCGCGCCGTCACCGTGGCCCGAGACCCCGAGCTGATCGGCGACGTCGGTGGCCACGCGGTCGTTCGCGGTGGCCGTGGTGGCGAGGACTCCGACACCCTCGGGAAGCTCGGCGATGAGGGTGCGCAGCCGGCGGTAGTCGGGCCGGAAGTCGTGCCCCCAGTCGGAGATGCAGTGGGCCTCGTCGACGACGAGCAGCCCCGCGGTGCGGCTGAGCTCCGGCAGCACCTGGTCACGGAACTCGGGGTTGTTGAGTCGTTCCGGGCTCACGAGCAGCACGTCGACCTCGCCGGCCTGCACCTGCGAGTACACGAGCGACCAGTCCGAGGTGTTCGCCGAGTTGACCGTCACGGCGTGGATGCCGGCCCGGGCCGCGGCCTCGATCTGGTTGCGCATGAGGGCGAGCAGCGGACTCACGATGACCGTCGGCCCGCGGCCGCGGGCCCGGAGCAGGGCGGTCGCGACGAAGTAGACCGCGGACTTGCCCCACCCGGTGCGCTGCACGACCAGCGCCCGGCGGCCCTCGGAGACGAGCGCGCGGATTGCCGCCCACTGGTCCTCGCGCAGCACCGCGTCCGGCCCGGCGAGGCGGCGCACGGTGGCCTCGGCGTCGGCGCGCAGGTCGGTGTCCGAGGAGGTCGCAGCCGTCATGGGTCCATGGTGCGCCGGGGGTCCGACAGTCTGCGGCGGGGGCGGGCCGGCGTTTCGGCGTCCCCACCGTCGGGACAACGCCCCGGGCACAAGGCAGTATCACTGGACGTGGACAGAGAGGCGACCCAGGGGCTCTTCGACTCGGTCGACGACGTCACGGCACGGCTCGCCGGTGTCGGTTACCTCGCCTCGACCGCCGTGGCGACGACCGTGTTCCTGGCCGACCGCCTCGGCAAGCCCCTGCTGGTGGAGGGCCCGGCCGGGGTCGGCAAGACCGAGCTCGCGCGGGCGGTCGCCGAGGCCACCGGGTCGGGCCTGGTGCGCCTGCAGTGCTACGAGGGCATCGACGAGGCCCGCGCGCTCTACGAGTGGAACCACGCCAAGCAGCTGCTGCGCATCACGGCGTCGCAGGGCGAGACCTGGGACGCGACCCGCGACGACGTGTTCTCCGAGGAGTTCCTGCTCACCCGCCCGCTGCTCACCGCGATCCGCCGCGACGAGCCGACGGTCCTGCTCGTCGACGAGACCGACAAGGCCGACGTCGAGGTGGAGGGCCTGCTGCTCGAGGTGCTCGGCGACTTCCAGGTCACCGTCCCCGAGCTCGGCACCATCGTCGCGACCCAGCGCCCGTTCACGCTGCTCACCTCGAACGCGACCCGCGAGCTGTCCGAGGCCCTCAAGCGCCGCTGCCTCTACCTCTACCTCGACTTCCCCGACGCCGAGCTCGAGCAGCGCATCGTCGCCGCCCGCGTCCCGCAGCTCCCGGAGGCGCTCGCCGAGCAGCTGGTGCGCATCGTCGGGGTCCTGCGGGGTCTCGCGCTGCGCAAGGCGCCCTCGGTGTCGGAGACGATCGACTGGGCGCGGACCCTGCTCGCCCTCGGCCTCGACACCCTCGACGACGACGCCGTCCGCGCGACCCTCGGCGTCGTACTCAAGCATCGCACGGACGCCGTGAAGGCCGCCTCGGAACTGCGGCTCAACTGATGCGGTCGAACCGATGAGCGGGCCGACCGCGCCGGGTCTCGCCTCCCACCTCGTCGACTTCGTCGGGGCGTTGCGACACGCCGGGGTGGCCGTCGGGCCGGGGGAGTCGGTCGACGCCGCGGCGGTGATGGCCGAGCTGGACCTGCTGCGGCGCGAGCAGCTGCGGGAGGGCCTGGCGGCGGCGACGCTGCGCCGGTCGGGGCAGCGTGCGGTGTTCGACGCCCTCTTCGACCTGTGGTTCCCGCTCGGGCAGGGGGCGGCGCTCGGTGAGGTGGCGCTGCCCTACCGGGACGGGGACTCCGGCGAGGTCGACATCGCGGCCCTGCGCGACCTGCTCGCCGAGCTCCTGCAGCGCGGGGACGCCGATTCCGACATCGCCCTCGCCGAGCTCGCCCGCGCCGTCGTCGACGGGCTCGGGCAGGTGGGGCAGGGGTCGCGGCCCGGTTCGGGAGGTGCTCTGGGTGGCGGGCCCGGGCGACCGGGCGGGTTCTCCGCCTACCAGGCGCTCAACCGGGTCCGGCCGGAGACGCTGCTCGCCCGGGTCCTCGCCGACCTGCGGGCCGCCCGGGGCGAGCACGACAGCCCGTTCGCCGAGGAGGTCTCGCGCCGCGAGGTGCGGGAGCGGATCGCGGCGTTCCGGTCCCGGGTCTCCGCCGAGGCCCGACGCCGCTCCGCCGAGACCCGGGGACGGGAGGCCACCGCGCGGACCGGGGTCCCGAAGCAGAGTGACCGCGCCGACTTCCTCACCGCGGGCTCGGAGCAGCTCGCCGATCTCCGACGCCGCGTCGCGCCCCTGGCTCGCCATCTCGCGACCCGGCTCGCCGCCCGGCGCCGCCGGTCCCGGCGCGGTGGCGTCGACATGCGCCGCACCCTGCGGCGCTCGATGTCCACCGGTGGCGTCCCCATGCGTCCCGCGTACCGCAAGCCGCGGCCCGGCCGCCCGGAGCTGGTGCTGCTCTGCGACGTGTCCGGGTCCGTCGCCGGGTTCAGCCACTTCACGATGATGCTGGTCCAGGCCCTGCGCGAGCAGTTCTCCCGGATCCGAATCTTCTGCTTCGTCGATGGGTGCGTCGAGGTGACCGACCTCGTCGAACCCGGCGCGGACCTCGCGGGCGTCATGGCCCGGGTGACCGCACGCGAGGACCTCGTCCCCGCCGACGGGCACTCCGACTACGGCTCCGCGTTCGGCCGGTTCCGCGAGGGGTGGCCCGACGCCGTGGGACCCCGGTCGTCGTTGCTCGTCCTCGGCGACGGGCGCACGAACTACCGGGACCCGAACCTCGCCGTCCTCGCCGACTTCGTCACCCGGGCCCACCACGCCCACTGGCTCAACCCCGAACCGCAGGCCCAGTGGGGCAGCGGCGACTCCGAGGCGCGCCGCTACGGCGAGGTCATCCCCATGCACGAGTGCCGGACGGCTTCCCAGCTGGCGGGCGTGGTGTCGGGGCTGCTGCCGGTGTGACTCCGTTGCGCTCCGCGTCCCTCTAGGCTGTTCGGGTGAGGCGACGCATCGGGGTCATGGGCGGGACGTTCGACCCGGTCCACCACGGGCACCTCGTCGCCGCGAGCGAGGCCGCCAGCCGGTTCGGTCTCGACGAGGTCGTGTTCGTCCCGACCGGTCAGCCGTGGCAGAAGACAGGGTCGGTGAGCTCCGCCGAGGACCGGTACCTCATGACGGTGGTGGCGACGGCGTCGAACCCGCGCTTCACCGTGAGCCGCGTCGACGTCGACCGCCACGGGCCCACCTACACCGTCGACACCCTCCACGACCTCGCGCGCCTGCTGCCCGGAGCGGAGCTGTTCTTCATCACGGGAGCCGACGCGCTCGAGCAGATCCTCTCCTGGCACCGGGCGAGCGAGATGTTCGAGGTCGCGCACTTCGTGGGCGTCACCCGCCCCGGATTCGACCTCGACGGCGACCACCTGCCGTCCGGGGCGGTGAGCCTGCTCGAGGTCCCCGCGATGGCGATCTCGTCCTCGGCGTGCCGCGAGCGCGTCGCGCGGGGGGAGCCGGTCTGGTATCTCGTGCCCGACGGCGTCGTGCAGTACATCGCCAAGCGCGGGCTCTACCGGGCCGACGTCCCCGCGGGACCGACCGAGCGGATCGCCCCCTGACCCGCGCGTGCGGTCGTCAAGGGCAGCCGGAGGACATGCGCACCCGCCACCAGCCGGCGAGGCGCCCGACGACGCCGAGCACGGGCACCGCCCGCCAGCGGACGCATGCCGACTCACCCAGGTCGGCGCCGGTGATCGTGACGCCCCGGTGCGTGGCCGGGTCGGCCAGCATCGCCGCCAGCCGCGCTCTCGCCTCGAGGACGGAGCGCTCGCGGTGGGCCTCGACGCTCCGCACCGTCTGCACCCGCGCGGCCAGGGCGTCGCGGACCTGCTCGAGCTCGCCGAGGTCGAGGATGCGGGGGCCGTGCCGCACGACCGGCTCGGCGGCGCCGTGCGCGCGGTGGACCGCGACGGTGCTGGTGGCGAGCTCGGCGTCGACGAGCCGTTCGAGACGGGCGATCTGCGCGCGCAGCGTCCGTCGCGCCCCGATCTCGTCGACCCGGGTCAGCAGCTCGTCGAGCGAGGCCAGGATCGCGGCGTCGGCCGGTCGGGCGTCGGGTGGTGCCGCCTCGTCGGTGCGTGCGGCCGGCTCCGTGCTGGTCACATCGGCCCCCTCCGCAGCGTGCCGGACACGTTCGGGCGCGAGCGTAGGCGCTCACGTCCCGTCGAGGAAGCGGGCCGCGGACCACACCGCCTCGCTGACCTCCCACTCGGGGACGTCGGGCACACCGACGGTGTAGAGGACGACGGCCGCGGCCCGCGACCCGTCGTGCGCCGGCGGGGGATCGGCGAGCAGCAGGGCGACGGGCCCACGTCCGTCGGCGACGACGATCGTGCCGGGCGCGACCGACGACGTGCGTCGCGCGCGGCCCCGACCCAGGCGCTCGCCCTCGCCCGCGACGCGGAGCTCCAGCTCGCCGACGATCGTGGACGCGTCGAGCGCCCACACCGGCACACCGCTCTGGACGGCGACGGCGAGCAGCGCGTCCGGCGCCGGCCCGAGCGAGGCCAGCCGCCCGGCGACGACGGCCTCGCGGGCGGCGGCGTCGGCCCGCGTCGGCGTCCGGTCCGGGTCGATGCCGACCTGCCGCGCGAAGGTCCGGAAGCCCTCGTGGGCGGCGGTGCGGCCGTGGACACGGACGACGTCCGCCCCCCGGTAGGCGTTGGAGATGTGGCCGAGGCGGGCGCGGTTCTGCGTGGCGGCGCGGCCGGTGACGCGCACCGTCACCGACCACAGCGCGATCGCGCCGTACTCCGCGACCAGCTCCGGGGCCACCCGCCCGCGGACCGGGCCGGGGTTCACGGGTCAGGGTTCACGGGCCGAAGGTGAGGACGGACGCGGTGAAGCCGTGCAGATGGTTGCGCGCGGCTCCCCGGCCGACGGGTCCGATCTCGCCGCCCGCGAAGAACCCCGCGACCGGCGGGTGGTCGAGGCCGCGACGCAGGGCCAGCACGTCGTGGTCGGCTCCGCCGGCGCCGCCGAACATCGCGCGGCCGCGGCCGTTGCAGGAGAACAGCAGCGCCCCGCCGGTGGCGCCGCCCGCGCGGTGCTCGGCCATGAGCGCGTCGAGGTCCTCCCCGGCGCCCGCGGCGTCGCGCACCTGGAACCGCACCGTCCGCCCGACCTCGACGACGTCGCCGACGGTCAACGTCCCCGACTCCGGGTCGGCCCCCACCAGCGGGCGGACGAGGAAGTCCCCTCGCCCGTGGTCGTCGGCGTACTCGTCCATCGCCACGCCGAGCTGCAGGCCGCGGGCGACCAGCCCGCGCTCCTGTTCGCCGAGGGCCCGCAGCACCTCCTCGAGCTTGCGGTACGCGGGTCGTCCCGCGAGCCCGCGCAGGTGCGGACCCTCAGCGGCGGTCACCGTCATCGTCGGGCCGATCGGTCGGCAGCCCTGGCTGACCAGGGTTCGGACCGACACGTCCCCGCCGACGACGACGCCGAGCGCACCGCGCTCGACGACCCGGCCGTCGAGGAAGAGCCGCGTCGACCCGGTCCCCGCCGTGCCGCCGGCCAGCCCGCCGATGAGGGGGAGCCCGCCCAGCGCGGCCCCCGACTGCTCCACGAAGCCCTGCACGGGGAAGGTGAAGGGGTCGGCGAGGAGCACGGCGACGGCGTCGTCGGAGGCGCGCGACGGCATCCCGCCGATGGAGACGCCGGTCGTGGTGCGGTTCGCGTCCAGGCGGAACGGGGTGAGGCGGGCGGCGGGCAGACTCGCCGCCCAGACGGCGACCGCCGGGGCGTGCTCGACCCCACGGGCGTCCCCGATCACCCCGCCGGCGCTGCACCCGAGCGCGACGCGGGCCCCCGCGACCTCCATGGCACGGGCTCCCGCCGCGCCCACCGTGTCGGGGTCGGGATGGCAGACGAACACAGCGAGGAGGTCCGGCCTGCGGCCGGCGAGCGGCGCCACGGCCTGCGCGACGGCCGCCTCGGCCGCGGCGAGCAGATCGGGTCCCTCGGCGAGACCGTCCCCGAAGTCGGGCATGGGCCGAGTATGCGCGCTCGCCCGGTGGTGAGCCGGACGGTAGCGTCGAACCCGTCCGTGACGTCCATCCGAGCTGTGGGAGCCCGTGCCCGCCACCGATCGTGCGCGCCGGCTGGCGGAGGCCGCGGCCCTCGCCGCCGCCGACAAGCTGGCCCACGACGTCGTCGCCATCGACGTCTCCGACCGCCTGCCGCTCACCGACTGCTTCGTCATCGCCTCGGCGCCCAACGAGCGCCAGGTGCAGTCCGTGGTCGACGGCGTCGAGGAGCGGCTGCGCGGCCTCGACGCGAAGCCGGTGCGCCGCGAGGGCACGCAGGAGGCGCGCTGGGTGCTGCTGGACTTCGGCGAGATAGTGGTGCACGTCCTGCACTCCGACGAGCGCGAGTTCTACGGCCTCGAGCGGCTGTGGAAGGACTGCCCGGCGGTGCCGCTGCCCGCCGAGGTGTACGGGCCTCCCGCCGTGACCGACTGAGGTGACGCTGCAGCGCGTCGTGCTCCTGCGTCACGGCCGCACCGCGTGGAACCTCGCGCGGCGGATGCAGGGCCGGCTCGACCCGGAGCTCGACGAGGTCGGCGAGGCGCAGGCCGCCGCGGCCGCACCGGTCATGACCTCCTTCTCCCCGGCGCGCCTTGTCGCCTCCGACCAGCGACGGGCCTGGCGGACGGCGGAGGTGGTGGCGTCGACGGTGCCGCAGGCGGGGCTGCAGCCGCGGCCGGAGCCGCGTCTGCGGGAGACCTCGGTGGGGGATTGGGAGGGCCTCACCGGCGACGAGGTGGAGGCGCGTTGGCCCGGCGGCATCGACACCTGGCACTCGGACCCCACGTTCGCGCCGCCGGGTGGGGAGTCGCGCTGCGACGTCGCGGCCCGAGCCGTCCCCGTGCTCCACGACCTCGTCGAGGAGCTCGCCGGCGTCCCGGGCGCCACCGCTCTGCTGGTGGCCCACGGCGGCAGCATCGTCGCCGTCACCGCCTCGGTCCTCGGCTGGCCGGCGGCGGCATGGTCGACCCTGCAGCCCCTCCGCAACGGCCGCTGGGCCGTCCTCGAGCGACGGTGGGACCAGTGGCGGCTCGTGGTCTGGGGTGGTGGCGTCGGCTGAGCCGGTGCTGCTCGTCCTGGGCGATTCGCTCGCCTTCCACGGGCCCCGCACCGCGCACCCCGCCGACGACCCCCGCCTCTGGCCGCACCTCGCCGCGGCCGCGCTCGGCGGCACGGCCGAGCTGCACGCCGGGATCGGGTGGACCGCCCGGCACGCCTGGCGCGCCGTCGCCGGCGATCCCCGGGTGTGGGCGTCGGTCCGCCGCGCCGATGCCCTGGTGCTCGGGGTGGGCGGCATGGACACCCTGCCCTCGCCGGTGTCCACGGTCCTGCGGGAGCTGATCCCCCTCGTGCGCCCCACGCGGCTGCGCCGCGGCGTCCGGGCGGTCCACGACGCCGCGGTCGGGCCGCTGGCCCGGGTGTCGGCGATGGCCGCCGGGGGGTGGCCGACGGCGCTGTCGCCCGCCAAGACCGTCCGCCACCTCGAGCGGTGCCGGCTGTGACGACGCTGAAGCCGGCGCTCCCGGCGCTCCCGGTGGTCCTGCTGCTGCCCGCGGTGCACCGGTCCGCTTACCACGGCGGGGTGCACGCCGGGCGGCCGCGGCACGACGCGATGCGCGCCTGGGTGGGGGAGCACGGGGTCGTGGTGCCGACGGCGGAGCTCGTCGCGGAGCACGTCCGCGGCGGGCACGGCAACCCCGACGGCCTGCACTGGGGCTGGGCGGCCCACGAGGTGGTCGGCGCCGCGGTGGCCCGGGCGCTCCCGCCCTCCGGTCCCGCGCGGTCGTGACCCCCACCCGTCCCCAGGGGGACGGAGCGGCCGGATCCGTCCACAGGCTCCGACCGCGGTGCTCGCGGTCGGACCGGGAGCCTTCCTAACGTCTCGCGCCGTGGCCCTCTCCCCGCCGTCCGCCGCGGCCCCGTCCGCCGACGTCGCCGCCGCCCGCTTGCGGCTCCGCACTCTCGGTTCCGGGCCGGCCCCCGCGCCGCAGCGGCATCGACCGCCCCCTCGTGGGGCCGCCCCGGCCGGTCCCGAGCGGGTCGGCTGGCCCGGGGCGGCCCCGGGGACGCCGGCGGCGCGCCTGCGCCTGCCTCCCGAGCCGGAGCTGCCCGAGGTCCCGGAGCTGCCCGAGGACGACGATCCCGACCTCGGCCCGTGGCCGGACGAGGGTACCAGCGGCGGGGGTCGGGAGGGGTCCCGTCGACGCCCCTCCCGCTCCCGCGACCCGGCGCGACCGTCGGCCTGGTCGACCGCGACGTGGGGCGAACGTGCCGCCGAGCGGTGGGTGCCCGGGTCGCTGCGGGAGGCGCGGTGGGACCCGGGACGGCTCGGAGCACTGGCGCTGGCGCTGGTCGTGGTGGGGGCGGCCGTCGTCGCCGGGATGGTCGTGTGGGGCGGCCGCCCGACGCCGGAGCCGGTGCCGGCGCTCCCGACGATCGACGCGCCGGCCGCTCCGTCGCGGACGTCCGCTGCCGTCGGATCCCCGGCGGGAGCGCCGACGGGACCGATGATCATCAGCGTCGCCGGCAAGGTGACTCGGCCCGGGCTGGTGCGGCTGCCCGAGGGTTCCCGGGTCGGCGACGCGATCGACGCCGCCGGCGGCGCCCTGCCCGACACCGACCTGACCGCGCTCAACCTCGCCGCCCGCCTCAGCGACGGTGAGCAGGTCCTCGTCGGCGTCGCCCCGCCGCCGGGCTCGGGCGCCCCCGGAACGGCGGGCGCCGGTTCCGCGTCCACCGCCGGGTCCGCCGGCGCCGCGGGTGCGTCCGGGGGCACGGGCGCCGCGGGTGCGGGGGCTCCGCCGCCGGGCGGGCGGATCGACCTGAACACCGCGACCCTCGAGCAGCTCGACGAGCTGCCCGGGGTCGGGCCGGTGACCGCAAAGAAGATCCTCGACTGGCGCACGCAGAACGGCCGGTTCACCGCGGTCGAACAGCTGCGCGAGATCAGCGGGATCGGGGAGGCGCGCTTCGCGACGCTCCGTGACGTGGTGACGGTGTGACACCGCCCGGCGGCTCCGAGGAGCCGGCGGAGGACGAGGAGCCCGCGGCGCCGGTCGACGCCCGCCTCGTCCCGGCCGCGCTCGCGGCGTGGGCCGTCGCGATCGCCGCGCTGGTCCTCGGCTGGGGCGTGGGCGCGGTGCTGACGACGATGGCCGTCCTCACCGCCGCGGGCGCGGGTCCGTGCCTGGCGCGTCGCGCGCACCGCTGCGAGCGCGGCCCGACGGTGCTCGCCGGGGTGCTCGCCGCCGGGGCGTGCGCGGCGGCCGTCGGGGTGGGCGCAACGGCCCAGGCGCACTCCGTGACCGTGCATCCCCTGCACGTCGCGGCGGCGTCGGGGGCCGCCGCCTCCGTAGAGATGGTGGTCGGGGACGACCCGCGCCCGCTGCCCGGTGGCATCGCGGGAGCGGCCCCGCGGGTGCTCGTGTCCGGGGACGTCCTGTCGTCGACCGTGGCCGGTCGGCGCTGGGTCGGGGCGGGGCGTCTGACCGTCATCGCTCCCGCGCGGGGATGGGGCGCGCTCCTGCCCGGGCAACAAGTCACCGCGCACGGCACCCTCGCGTCGGCGCTGCGGCCGGACCTGACCGTGGCGTTGCTCCGCACGCGGGGGCCGCCGTCCGCGGTGTCCCCCGTCCCGGGCGGGCAGGCCCTGGCCGGTGAGCTGCGACGCGGCCTGCGCGACGCCTCGCGCGCGGTCCTCGCCGAGGAACCCGCCGCGCTGCTGCCCGGGCTCGTCGTGGGGGACACGACCGCGCTCGACCCCGGCCTGCAGGAGGACTTCCGCACCGCCGGGCTGACTCACCTCACCGCGGTGAGCGGGACGAATGTGGCCATCGTGGTGGGCGCGATCCTGCTGCTCGCGCGCCTGGCGCGGTGCGGGCCGCGCACGGCGGCGGTGCTCGCGGTCCTTGCCCTCGTCGGGTTCGTGGTGCTGGCCCGTCCGTCGCCGAGCGTGCTGCGCGCGGCGGTGATGGGCGGGGTCGCCGTGCTCGCGCTGGCCCTCGGACGACGACGATCGGTGCTCCCCGCGCTGGCGGCGTCGGTGATCGTGGTGCTCCTCGCCGACCCCGCCCTCGCCGTGGACGCCGGGTTCGCCCTCTCGGTGCTCGCCACGGGGGCGCTCGTCCTGCTCGCCCCGCCCGCCGCGCAGCGGTTGCGGGCGCGCGGGGTCCCGCCGGGGGTCGCCGAGGCCCTCGCCGTGCCGGTCGCCGCGCACGTGGTGACCGCACCCGTGATCGCCGGGCTCTCCGGTCAGGTCAGCGTCGTGGCCGTCGTCGCCAACCTCCTCGCGGCCCCGGCCGTCGCCCCCGCCACGGTCCTCGGGGTGGCGGCCGCGCTCCTCGCGCCGTGGTGGCCCGGCGCGGCGCAGGCTGCGGTGTGGCTCGCCGGCCCGGAGGTGTCGTGGCTCGTGGCGGTGGCCCGGCGGTGTGCCGCCGTCCCGGACGCCACCGTGGCCTGGCCCGCAGGTGTCGGCGGGGCGCTCGCCCTCGCCGTTCTCGTGGTGGTCGCGCTCGTCGTCCTGCGCCGGCGTCGGATCCGGCTCGTCGCGCTCGCCGTCGCCGTCGGGGTCGGCATCGTGCTGGTGCCCACCCGGGTGGCGCCGGTGGGGTGGCCGCCGTCGGGGTGGGCGATGGTCGCGTGCGACGTGGGGCAGGGCGACGCGCTGGTGCTGGCCACCGGTGAGCCGGGACGCGCGGTGCTCGTCGACGCCGGGCCGGACGCGGGCGTGATCGACGCCTGCCTGAGCCGTCTCGGGGTCCGGGCGCTGGCCCTGGTCGTGGTCTCGCACCTGCACGCCGACCACGTGGGTGGGCTCGCCGGCGCCCTGCGCGGGCGAGGCGTCGGCGGCGTCGCACTGGGTCCGGTGCGCGAACCGGACCCGGTCTTCGCCCAGGTCCGGACGCGGGCGGCCCTCGCGAACGTTCCGGTCCTCGCCGTCGACCGCGGCGTCACCCTGCGCTGGCCCGCCCTCGTGCTCGAGGTGCTCGGACCCGTCCGGGCCTCGCCCCACGTCGACGAGCGCGACGGCACGGCGGTGAACAACACCTCGGTGGTGCTGCGTGCCCACACCCCGGCGGGCCGGATCCTCCTGCCCGGCGACGCCGAGCTCGCCGCGCAGGGCACCCTGATGACCTCGGGCGCGGACCTGCACGCCGAGGTCCTCAAGGTGCCTCACCACGGGTCGCGCTCCTCGGCGCCGGTGTTCCTCACCGCGCCGGGCGCCCGGCTCGCGGTGATCAGCGTGGGACGCGGCAACACCTACGGTCACCCGAACCCCGGTGTCGTCGCCCTGCTCGCCCGCTCCGGGGCGCTCGTGCGGCGCACCGACGAGAGCGGCGACGTGGCGGTTCTCGCCGCACCGTCCGGGCCCGTCGTCGTGGTCCGCGGCGACCCGCGCCCCGACCCGCGACGCCGATGAGCCCGCTACAGCCCGAGCGCCTCGCGCACCGCCTTCGACGTCGCCGGCACGGTCGCCTTCGGGCCGACCTGGTGCTCGATCGCGTCAAGGGTCTTCAGTCCGTCCCCGGTGATCAGCAGGACGGTGTCGGCGTCGGGGTCGAGCTGCCCGGACTCCACCATCTTCCTGGCGTTGGCCACCGTCACGCCGCCCGCCGTCTCGGCGAAGATCCCCTCGGTGCGGGCCAACAGGCGGATCCCGTCGCGCACCTCGTCGTCGGTGACGTCGGTGATCGCGCCGCCGCGGCGGCGCACCGCGTCGAGCACGTACGGCCCGTCGGCGGGGTTGCCGATCGCGAGGGAACGGGCGATGGTGTCCGGCTTCTGCGGGCGGACGACGTCGGTGCCCTCCCGGAAGGCCGTCGACACCGGGGAGCAGCCGGCGGCCTGGGCCCCGAAGACGCGGTAGGGCGTCTCGTCGACCAGGCCGAGCGCCATCAGCTCGGTGTAGGCCTTGTCGACCTTGGTCAGCTGCGAGCCCGAGGCGATCGGGACGACGGTCTGGGCGGGCACGCGCCAGCCGAGCTGCTCGGCGACCTCGTACCCGAGGGTCTTGGAGCCCTCGGCGTAGTAGGGGCGGACGTTGACGTTGACGAACGCCCAGTCCTCCTGGTCGAACGCGAGTTCGGTCGCGAGCCGGTTGACGTCGTCGTAGTTGCCCTCGACGGCGAGCAGGTTGGTGTCGTACACCGCGGTCATCAGGATCTTGGCCCGCTCGAGCGAGGACGGGATGAGCACGACGGAGTCCCAGCCGGCGCGGGCCGCCGCGGCGGCGGTCGCGTTGGCGAGGTTGCCGGTCGACGGGCACGCCAGCACGCGGAAGCCCAGCTCACGAGCGGCGGCGAGGGCGACGGCGACGACGCGGTCCTTGAAGGAGTGCGTCGGGTTGCCGGTGTCGTCCTTGACCCACAGGTTGCGGATGCCGAGCTGGGCGCCGAGCCGGTCGGCCCGCACGAGACGGGTGAACCCCGGCTCCATGTTCGGGTGCGCCTCGACCGTGCTCGGCACGGGAAGCAGCGCCTTGTAGCGCCAGATGTTGGCCGGTCCGCGCTCGATCTGCTCGCGGGTGACGGTGCCGAAATCGTAGGCGATCTCGAGCGGTCCGAAGCACTGCGGGCAGGCGAACTCGGCGGCGAGAGCGAGGAGGTGGCCACAGGCCCGACACGACAGGGCGGCGGCGGGGCCCAGATCGAGGCCGACCACAGCGTCGTCGCGGCCGGTGGTCGTGGGCGTGTGGGCAGTCAACGTCATCGGAAGGAGATCTCCTCATCTTCCCCGCGCCATGCGGGTCGGAATTGGCACCGAGGTCGTCACCCGCCCGCGCGAAGCGCAGGTGACGCCGGTTGCCGGGGTGTCGTCGGGCCGTTCCCTCTACCCCTCTGGATGAGCCGTATGAAGTTGTGGGTCGTGCGGTGGTGCGACGAGCACGTTACGGCACGCGCACGGACCCCGGCCACCGTTGCCCACGTCGCGGACGCCAACCAACCGATCGCCACCCTGGTCCGATGGGCCTCGGCTCACCGGGAAAGGTGCCAAAATGTCCGGTGTGCCCCCCGCCCACGCCCCGGTCCGGCTGGTTCTCGGCGACGAGCCCCTCCTGGCGGAGCGCGCCGTCGCGGACGCGGTCGCCGGAGCCCGCCGCGCCGACCCCGCGGTGGAGGTCCGGACGCTGCGCGCCTCGGAGATCACCGCGGGGGTCCTCGCCGAACTGGTGAGCCCGTCGCTGTTCGCCGAGTCCCGCGTCGTCGTGCTCGAGGCCGCCCAGGACGCGAACGCCGACGTCACGACCGTCCTCACCGGGTACGCCGGCGCTCCGACCGAGGGCGTCGTGCTCGTCGCCTGCCACGCCGGGGGCGCGAAGGGCAAGGCCCTCGCCGACGGTCTGCGCACGGCCGGCGCCGACGTGGTCGACGCCGCGAAGCTCACGAAGTACGACCAGCGTGCCGACTTCGTCCGGGCCGAGGTCCGCCGCTGCGGCGGCACCCTCACCGGCGAGGCGCTCGGCCTGCTGCTCGACGCAGTGGGGTCGGACCTGCGCGAGCTCGCGGCCGCGACGTCGCAGCTCGTGGCCGACTCGGGCGGCGTCGACGGTGCGGTGGACGCCGACGCGGTCCGCCGCTACCACCGCGGGCGCGCCGACGTGACCGGCTTCGCGGTCGCCGAGCGCGCGGTCACCGGGGACCGGGCGGGGGCGCTGGAGGCCCTGCGCTGGGCGCTCGACACCGGCGTCGCGCACGTGCTGGTCGCCGACGCCCTGGCCGACGCGGTCCGCACCATCGCCCGGGTCAGCGCGGCCGGGCGCGGGGACCCGTACCGGATGGCGTCGGAGCTGAAGATGCCGCCCTGGAAGGTCAAGAAGGCGCAGGGCCAGTCGCGGGGCTGGGAGGGGACCGGCCTCACCCGCGCGATGGCGGTGGTGGCCGGCGTCAACGCGGACGTGAAGGGTGCCGCACCCGACCCGTCCTACGCCCTCGAGCGGGCCGTCGGGGCGATCGTCGAGGCCCGGGGCGGGACCTACCGCTGACTCGCGCAGGGCCCTATTTCTTACTTGTTGTCCACCGAGAGCTTGTTCGCGCGGAGCGCCATGCGCGACTTCTTGTTGGCGGCCTGGTTCTTGTGGATGACGCCCTTGGTGGCGGCCTTGTCGAGCAGCCGGCCGGCCTGGCGGCGCCGCTCGGCGGCCAGCTCGAGGTCACCGGCCTCGGTGGCCTCGCGGTAGCGGCGGATCGCGGTCTTGATCCGCGACTTCACCGCCTTGTTGGCCTGGCGCGCCTCCTCGTTCTTGCGGATGCGCTTGATCTGCTGCTTGATGTTGGCCACGGAGCTGTCGAACCTCGTCTGTCGATGCGGGTATCGGGGCGGCGCTGGCGCGCACGTCCGCACCACGCATTCGGGGACGACGATACCAACCCCGTCGTCCGTCCCCGTGCGCCGGGGACGGGGCCGCTCGTCGTGGGACGATGGAGGCCGGACGCCGTTCGGACCGACCCGTGAGGACACCGTTGACCGACACCACCATCCCGCCCGCCACCAGCCCTGGCGACGTGGGTCGGGGCCGGCCGGGCGACACGGCGTACGCGGACCGGACGTTCACCCCACCCGAGCGGATCCGCAACTTCTGCATCATCGCCCACATCGATCACGGCAAGTCGACGCTGGCCGACCGGATGCTGCAGCTCACCGGTGTGCTCGGGGACCGCGCGTACCGCGCGCAGTACCTCGACCGCATGGACATCGAGCGCGAGCGCGGGATCACCATCAAGGCGCAGAACGTCCGCCTGCCATGGTTCGCCGCCGGCCCCGACGGCGAACCGCGCGACCACGTCCTGCACCTCATCGACACCCCGGGGCACGTCGACTTCACCTACGAGGTCTCGCGGTCGCTCGCGGCGTGCGAGGGGGCGATCCTGCTGGTCGACGCCGCGCAGGGCATCGAGGCGCAGACCCTCGCGAACCTCTACCTCGCCCTCGACCACGACCTCGAGATCATCCCGATCCTCAACAAGATCGACCTGCCCGCCGCCGAGCCCGAGCGCTACGCCGCGGAGATCGCCCACATCATCGGCTGCGACCCCGACACCGTCCTGCGGGTCAGCGCGAAGACCGGCGACGGCGTCGGGGCGGTGCTCGACGAGGTGGTACGCCGGATCCCGGCCCCGGTCGGCGACGCCGACGCCCCGGCGCGAGCGATGATCTTCGACTCGGTCTACGACACGTACCGCGGCGTCGTCACCTACATCCGCGTCGTCGACGGCCGTATCACCCCGCGCGAGCGCATCCGCATGATGAGCAGCGGCACCGTCCACGAGCTGCTCGAGGTCGGGATCATCTCGCCCGACCAGAAGCCGTGCCGCGGCCTCGGCGTCGGCGAGGTCGGCTACCTCATGACCGGGGTGAAGGACGTCCGCCAGTCCCGGGTCGGCGACACCATCACGTGGGAGCGCAAGGGCGCCACCGTGCCGCTCGGCGGCTACCAGGACCCGCAGCCGATGGTCTACTCCGGGCTCTATCCCATCGACGGCTCGGACTACCCGCTGCTGCGCGACGCCCTGGACCGCCTGCGGCTCAACGACGCGGCCCTGTCCTACGAACCGGAGACGTCGACCGCGCTCGGCTTCGGCTTCCGGTGCGGCTTCCTCGGGCTGCTGCACCTCGAGATCACCCGCGACCGCCTCGAGCGCGAGTCCTCACTCGACCTCATCTCCACCGCGCCCAACACCGTCTACCGCCTAGAGCTCGACGACGGCAGCGAGCGCGAGGTCACGAACCCGGCGGACTGGCCCGAGGGCAAGGTGTCGGCGATCTACGAGCCGATCACCAAGGTCTCGGTGCTCGCGCCCAGCGAGTTCGTCGGCGCGATCATGGAGCTCTGCCAGTCACGACGCGGGCAGCTCGAGGGCATGGACTACCTCTCCGAGACGCGCGTCGAGCTCCGCTACACCATGCCGCTGGCCGAGATCATCTTCGACTTCTTCGACGTGCTGAAGTCGCGCACCCGCGGGTACGCCTCGCTCGACTACGAGCCCGCGGGGGAGCAGGCGGCCGACCTCGTCAAGGTCGACATCCTGCTGCAGGGCGAGCCGGTCGACGCGTTCTCGGCGATCGTTCACTCCGACGCGGCGTACGCCTACGGCAACACCATGGCCGGCAAGCTGCGCGAGCTCATCCCCCGCCAGCAGTTCGAGGTGCCGATCCAGGCCGCGATCGGGGCGCGCATCATCGCCCGCGAGACGATCCGCGCGATCCGTAAGGACGTGCTCTCCAAGTGCTACGGCGGCGACATCACCCGCAAGCGCAAGCTGCTGGAGAAGCAGAAGGAGGGCAAGAAGCGGATGAAGACCATCGGTCGGGTCGACGTGCCGCAGGAGGCCTTCGTCGCGGCGCTGTCCACCGACGCGGGAGCCATCGACAGGGCCAAGGGCAAGAAGTAGATCGCCGGACCATCACGACGTGGTCACTGGCGTGCTGGCCACGTCGTTGGCCAAGAGGTCCTGTGGACGTCCATGGTGGCGCGCCGGATCCCCGGAGGCTATGCGCGCTGCCGCACAGAATTCCGTGAACCGGCCTGGAAGCCGGCGAATTCGCACCGCCCCCGGTGTCAGCACGACGAACGCTCCCGCCTCGAGCGCCGCCGCTACCTCCGGCGTGAGGTGGGCGAGCAGCAGGGCTGCGACTCGGCCGCTCGGACGACGTCGGGAAGTTGCCGCAGAAGGACTACCGACGGCTCGGTGGCACGCGTCAGTGCGAGTTCACGGCCAAATCCACGATAGCCCTCTCGGCCTCATCGAGCTGCAGATCGCACAGGCATCGCGCTCCCGTGACCGTGGGCCGGGCCGCCTCGCGGCACCCGTCCACGACCGGCGCAGAGGCGTGGCCGACCGCCGGCACCAGGCGGGGCGGCGTCTCTTCTCGATCTCCATCCCCCTCACGCGAAAGGTCGTCGCCTTGCTCGTCGCCAACGTCCAACGCTCATGGCCCGAAGTGCTCCGTGACGAGAAGAAGGCAGACGAGAGCGTCTTGGGAGATTGGGCTGCGCTCGCCGAGGCGAAGCTCCACCAGTACGCGGACGTGATCCTCGGCGTGGCCAACGGGACGATCGTCGCTGCCTTCGACATGAAGGATGGGATCGTGTCGAGGGCAACCGAGTTCGTGTCCGAGGGTCGTCCGATCCGGTATCTCGACTCGGCAGAGCTCCACCACCCCGACACCGAGCCGACGAAGTCCCACCGGGACGTGTGGCGCTGCGCGGATGGATCCTTCAGGTCGGCCCGGACGGCGATGCCGTTCTGCACGTCCGGGCGGGCGCTCGCGTGACGGTACTGACGGCCGTGGACGCGTGTGTGGATGAGGCCCGCCCGAGAAAATGAGATCCCGGGGCGCGCGGGTGACGGGGCGGCTGACGGGGGCGGGTGACGGGGCAACGGCGAGCGCACGGGCCGAATGTCCTCCGCGGGGCGATCGCGTATGATCGATGGCGAGGCGGAGCTGTCGGCCTGGGATAGGGACTGCGGTGTGAGTGGTCCGCGGACAGCTCGGTTCGTCCGTGGAAGCCCATCCGAAAGAAGCCTGTGCCTGATTCTGCCGTCCTGACCGACCCGACCGCCGACCTGACCGCCGACCTGACCGAGACGCTCGCCGAGACCGAGCCCGAGACGGGCGCCGACCCCGAGCCGCGCGACGCGTTCGCCGCGCTCGGCGTCGACGACCGGATCCTCGCGACGCTGCGGGACTCCGGCTTCACCGAGCCGACCCCGATCCAGTCCGAGACGATCCCGCTGCTGCTCCAGGGCCGCGACGTCCTGGGCCTCGCCCAGACCGGGACCGGCAAGACGGCGGCCTTCGCGCTTCCGATGCTCTCGGGCATCGACCCGTCGGTGCGGGCCGTCCAGGCCCTGATCCTCACCCCGACCCGCGAGCTCGCGATCCAGGTCGCCGAGGCCATCGAGCGGCTCGGGACCGGTCTACCGCACATCCACGTCGTGCAGCTCTACGGCGGGGCGCCCTACGGCCCGCAGCTGCAGGGCCTGCGCCGCGGGGCGCAGATCGTCGTCGGCACGCCCGGACGCATCGCCGACCACCTGGAGAAGCGCACCCTCGACCTCCGCGACGTCGGCTACTTCGTCCTCGACGAGGCCGACGAGATGCTGCAGATGGGCTTCCTCGAGGAGGTCGAGGCCATCTTCGACCTGCTCCCGGCCGACCGTCAGGTGGCGCTGTTCTCGGCGACCATGCCGAACGCGATCCGCGAGGTCTCGCGCAAGCACCTCACCGCGCCGGCCGAGGTGTCGATCAAGAGCAGGACGCAGACGGCGATCAACACCCGGCAGCGTTACGTCGTGCTGCCCGAGCGCCAGAAGGCCGACGCCCTCGCCCGGATCCTGCAGGTCGAGGACTTCGACGCCGCACTCGTGTTCGTGCGCACGCGGCAGAACACCACCGACGTCACCGAGGCGCTGAACCGGCGCGGGTTCTCGTCGGTCGCGATCTCGAGCGACCTGTCGCAGCCGCAGCGGGAGAAGACGATCGCCGCCCTGCGAGCGGGCGAGATCGACGTGCTGGTGGCCACCGACGTCGCGGCCCGCGGGCTCGATGTCGACCGGATCTCCCTCGTGGTCAACCACGACCTGCCGCCGGACTCCGAGTCCTACGTGCACCGCATCGGGCGCACCGGCCGGGCCGGACGCAGCGGGGACGCGATCTCCTTCGTGACCCGCGGCCAGATCCGCGGGCTGCGGGCTATCGAGTCGGCCACGAAGCAGAAGGCCGAGGAGATGTCGGTCCCCGGCACCGCCGAGGTCAACGCGGTGCGCAAGCAGCGGTTCGCTGAGCGCATCACCGGCACCCTCGACGGTTCGGCGAGAGGCGGCGACCCGATGGACGTCTTCCGCGGCATCGTCGGCGACTACGTGGGCGAGACCGGTGCCGACCCGATGGAGCTCGCCGCCGCCCTGGCCAAGATGGTGCAGGGCGGCAAGCCTCTGCTGGTGGAGGATCTCCCCGCGCCGCGGCCCGACCGGCGCGACGGGGAGGGTGTAGGCCGCCCGGACCGCGCCGCGAGGAATGACCGGGGTCAGGGACGGCGGCCGGCGCCGTCGTGGAGCGTCGGCTCCGGCACCGACACCTACCGCATCGAGGTCGGGCACAACCAGCGCGTCCGGCCCGGCGCCATCGTCGGCGCGATCGCCAACGAGGCCGGCCTCGACTCCGCGCACATCGGTCACATCGACATCCGGACCGACCACACGCTGGTCGAGCTCCCGGCCGACGTGCCCGACCCGGTGGTCAAGAAGCTGCAACGCGCCCGCGTCGCCGGCCGGCCCATGGGCCTGCGCCGCGCGTCCGAGACGTCCGGCGGCGTGCCGACCGAACGGCCGGGCCGCGGGTACGCCCACGCCGACCGCGGCCGGCCCCGGCGGGACCACCAGCCGTCCTGACGGTGTGACGGGGCCACCGACGGCGTCGGTGGCCCCGGTCGGACTCCCGCCTGGCGTGCTCGGTGACGGAGGGAGCAGCGCATGGCACGGTCGATCGTCATCGTCGGCGGCGGACCGCGCGGCGTCGGCGTCCTGGAGCGTCTCGCGGTCGGTGCGTCGGAGTTCGGCGTCGGGCCCGACGCCCCGATCGACGTCCACCTCGTCGACCCCTACCCCGCCGGTGCCGGACGGGTCTGGCGCGAGGACCAGTCGGCACTCCTGTGGATGAACTCCATGGCCGCCGACGTCACGATGTTCACCGACTCCAGCGTCGTCTGTGCCGGACCGATCGTCCCCGGGCCGTCGCTGCTGGAGTGGGCCGAGGGCGTCCGCGACGGCGAGCTCCCGGGTGAGAAGGTGCCCGAGGGCCCCGTCGGCGACGAGCTGCGGGCCCTCGGACCGACGACGTTCGGCACCCGCCGCCTGCAGAGTCACTACCTCGACTGGACGCTCCGCCGCGTCCTGGCGACCCTGCCCGACGGACTGCGGGTGCACGTCCACCGCACCCGGGCCGTCGGCGTCGGAGCAGACGGTGCCGACGGGGACGAGGGCGACGGCCGGGACCCGGTGCGTCGGGTCCGGCTCGAGGACGGGCAGGTGCTCGACGGCGATGCGGTGGTGCTCGCCTCGGGGCACCTCGACGCCGGACCCACCGCCGACGAGCAGGCGCTCGTCGACCTCGCCCGCACCCACGGGCTGCGCTACCTGCCACCGGAACAGACCACCGACAGCGACCTCGACGCCATCCCGCCGGGGGAGACGGTGGTGGCCCGCGGGATGGGGCTCGCGTTCGTCGACCTCATGGTCCTGCTGTTCGAGGGTCGGGGCGGGCGGTTCGTCGAGAACGACCCGGAGGACGTCGACGGCCTCGAGTACGTCCCGTGCGGGCGCGAGGTCCTCCTGCACGTGGGCTCCGGCCGGGGTGTGCCCTACCACGCGAAGACCGAGTACGGGCTGCGTGGCCCCCGCCCCCCGCTGCCGCGGTTCTTCGGGCCCGACGAGGTCGGCGCGTTCCGCGCGCGTGAAGGGGTGCGCCTGCGCGAGGACGTCTGGCCGCTCATGGCGAAGGAGATCGGCTGGGGTCACTACCACGAGCTCTTCCACGGCCACCCCGACCGCGTCGTCGGCGACTGGGACACCTTCGCCCGCGCGTACGCCGAGCTCGACTGGGGCTCGCCCGCGATGGAGGCACTGGTGGCGGACTCGGTGCCCGACGACGCCGACCACCTGGACTTCGGGCGGCTCGACCGCCCGCTGGCCGGGGTCCGGGCCGACCTGGACACCCTGCAGAAGCACCTGCGCGGGTACGTCGCCGACGACCTCGTGCGCCACGTGGACCCGGACCACACCGCCGAGCTCGGGGCGTTCGTCGCGCTGCTCTCGGTGTACGCGCAGGTGGCCGAGCTGGCCGGGGGCGGCGCACTCTCCGCCCGCTCCCGCGCCTACGACCTGTCGTGGTGGCAGAACCTGTTCAGCTCCCTGGCCAGCGGGCCTCCAGGACCCCGCCTGCGCCAGCTGCTCGCCCTGTCGCGCGCCGGGTTCGTCACCTTCCTCGGCGCCCGGCTCACGATGGAGGTCGGGGAGGGCGCCGACGGCGGTGAGTGCTTCGTCGCCCGCAGTGCCAGCCTCGACGGCCCGCCGGTGGAGGCGACGACGTTCGTCGACGCCCGGCTCTCGTCGCCGAGTGTGCGGCGCACGAGCGACCCGATGCTCGCCGCGCTGTCCGCCCGGGGGGTGCTCGCCGAGGAGGTGCTGTCCTGGCCCGCCACGCCCGACGACGTCGTCCACGCCACAGCCCTGGTCCCGGTCCGCTCCTCGGACTTCCGGGTGATGACCGGGCCGAGGGCGGAGCGGCCGCACCCGCGGCTGTTCGCGATCGGCCCGCACACGACGGTGCGGCTACCGGGTGCGTTCACCCGGCCGAACACCAACGCGCTGAGCTTCCGCGCGAACGACGCCGTCGCGCAGGCGGTGCTCGCGGCCGTCAGCGCGTGAAGACGATCTTGCCGGCGGTCTCGCCCTCGGACATGGCCCGGAAGCCCTGCTCCGCATCGGCCATCGGGAGCTCCTGACCGATCTCCGGGACGATCCCGGTGGTGGCGACGAACTCGAGCAGGTCCCGCAGCTCGTCGAGCGTGCCCATGGTCGACCCCACGACGCTCATCTGCAGGAAGAAGAGCCGCTGGAGGTCGGCGCCGGGGTTCGGCCCGGAGGTGGCCCCGGAGCAGACGATGGTGCCGCCGGGCTGCAGCGCACGCATCGAGTGCTTCCAGGTAGCCTCGCCGACGGTCTCGAAGACGGCCTGCACCTTGCCCGGGAGCTTGGCGCTCGACTCGAACACCTGGTGCGCCCCCAGGCGCAGGGCCAGCTCGCGCTTCTCGTCGGTGCGACCGGTGACCCACACCTGCATGCCCGCGGCGCGGCCGAGCGCGATCAGCGCCGTCGACACGCCACCGCTGGCGCCCTGGACGAGCATGGTCTGCCCACCCCGCAGCCCCGACTTGGTGAAGAGCATGCGGTACGCGGTCAGCCAGGCGGTGCCCATGACCGACCCGGCGACGGCGGAGAGGCCCTCGGGACGCGGGAGCGCGTTGCGCTGCGGCACCACGACGTGGTCGGCGAAGCTGCCCTGCGCCCACTCGGTGAGCATCGTGCGCTTCGGATCGAGGGTCTCGTCGCCCTTCCAGTCCGGGTCGCCCATGAGCGAGTGCAGGACGACGGGGCTGCCGTCGTCGAGGGTGCCCGCCCCGTCGCAGCCCAGGATCATCGGGTAGCCCTCGGGCTCGAGCGCGACGCCGCGCAGCGTCCAGAGGTCGTGCATGTTGAGGCTGGCCGCTTCGACCTTGACGCGGACCCACCCGTCGGGGACGTCCGGCTCGGGACGCTCACCCACGACTAGAGAGGCGAGCGGGTCGTCGGCGTTGGGCTCGGAGGCGTAGACGGCGAACATGGCGCGAACATATCCGCCCGCCTCCGCCGATGCTTGCGCATGTCCGGCCCACCCGCCGGCGGGTAGCGTCGCGCTCGTGCTGCGGTCGGTGGCGGGATGGTGGGACGGCGTCGAGCTGTGGCTGACACAGCTGGCGTTCCCCGCGCAGGCGCTGCTCGTCGTGGCCGTCGTCGGACCGGTGTGCTGGGGCGTCGCGGGAGTCATCGACGCCGTCGTCGAACGCTCGGTCGCCGCTCGCCTCGCCGCGCTGGCGCACCACAGGGACACGGTGCACTCCCCTCCCTCGACGTCCACCGACGAGCGCTGAGCGGTGGACCGGCGCTACGCGCGGCTGTGGGTGACCGGAGCGCTGGTGGTGCTCCTCGTCCTGGTCGTGGTGCTCAACCTGCGCTGAGCGAGGCGTCAGCGCAGGGCGTCGGGGACCCAGGACGGGCTGCGCTTCTCGGCGAACGCGGCCATCCCCTCCTGGCCCTCGTCGGAGGCGAAGAACCCCGAGGAGAGCTCGAGCATGGCCTCGACGTCGTCGTGGATGTCCTCGGCCCGGCTCCGGCGCAGCAGTGCCTTCGTGCCCGCCAGCGCCGCCGGTGCGCCACGGGCGAGCATGTCGCGATAGCGGGTGGCCTCGGCGTCGAGGGCGCCGTGATCCACCGCGGAGTTGATCAGGCCGACCGCGGCGGCGCGGTCGGCGTCGAAGGTCTCGCCGGTCAGCATGAGCTCGTGCGCCGCCCGGGGGAGCACGCGCGGCAGCACCGTCAGGGAGATGACCGCGGGGACGACCCCGATACGGACCTCGCTGAAGGCGAACGTCGCGCCCTTCGTCCCGTCCGCACCGCGTACGGCAACGGCGATGTCGCACGCCGCGACGAGCCCGACGCCGCCGGCTCGCGCGGGTCCGGCGAGACGCGCGACGACGGGTTTCGGCGAGGTCCACAGCATCTCGAGGATCCGCGGGAACTCGTGCACGCCCTGGTCGTCGGCGCCCGCCCCCCGTGACTCGCGCAGGTCCATGCCCGAGCAGAACACCGGGCCGGTGTGGGTGAGGACGACGACGCGGACCGCCTCGTCGTCGAACGCCGTCCGCAGGTGCGCGGTGAACTCGCGGCGCAGGTCCGCGGAGAGGGCGTTGCGGTTCGGCGGCGAGTCCAGCGTGATCGTGGCCGTGCCGGCGTCGACGTCGAGGTGCACCAGTTCGCCCATGGCCGGCACGTTAGCGCGCGGTCGGGACGAGACCGCGCCGGTCTGGCGCCCGCCCGCCGCGGACCGCGTCGTCATGCCCGCGCGCGGGCGGCGTCGGCCGGCGCGGGGGCGACCGGTGAGCCGGCGGCCGGGGTGGCCTCCATGCCGTCGGCCACGTCGGTGTGCACGTAGTGCCCACCTCGGAACAGCGAGGCGACGGCCCCGATGAGCGAGATCACGATGGCCAGGGCGAACACGACGACGAGCCCGGAGTGGAACGAGTCGGTCACGAGGCTCGGGAAGAACTGTTTGCCCACGAGGGTATCGGCGTCGCCGGGCGGGAGCGCCCCGAGGACCCGCGGTCCGAGGATCTCCTGCATCGGGTTGTACCCGAGAAATGCGGCGAAGAGCGTGCCGACCGGGGGGAGCCCGGCGACCGTCGAGGCGACCGGTGCGGGCACGTTCTGCGCGGTGAGCCCGGCGAACAGGGCCCCCGGCATGGAGGACGCGAGCCCGGCGATGAGCATCGAGAAGAAGATGCCGATGGAGAGCGCCATCCCGGAGTTCTGCAGGGTCGACATCATCCCGCTGCCGGCGCCGCGCTGGTCGGCGGGCAGCGAGTTCATCACCCCGGTCATGTTCGGCGAGATGAACAGCCCCGAGCCGATGCCGTTGACCAGCAGCACCGTGGCGAAGATCCAGTAGTTGAAGTCGGTCGGCAACAGGAGCAGCGCGCCGAAGGTGATCGCGACGATGACCAGGCCACCGGTGGCGAACAGGCGGGCACCGAACCGGTCGGACAACACCCCGGAGATGGGCGCGGAGACCAGGAAGCCGACGGTGAGCGGCAGCATGTAGATGGCCGAGAAGAGCGGGGTCTGCTCGTACTCGTAACCGTGCAGTGGCAGCCAGATGCCCTGCAGCCAGATGATCAGCATGAACTGCAGGCCGCCGCGGGAGAGCGCGCTCATCAGCGTGGCGACCAGCCCGGAGGAGAACGCGCGGATCCGGAAGAGCTCGAGATGGAACATCGGCTGGGCGACCCGGGTCTCCACTACGGCGAACACGCCGAGGACGACGACGCCGACGACGAGGCAGCCGAGCACGAAGGGGTTGGTCCAGCCCTCGGCGTGGTCCCCGTAGGGCTGGATGGCGTAGATGACGCCGACGAGCAGCAGGATCAGCCCGACGCCGAAGGTCAGGTTGCCCCACCAGTCGATCGTGTGGCTGCGACGGGCCGCGGGGTCGTGCAGCGTCCTGTAGGCCCAGATCGTGCCGACGATGCCGAACGGGACGCTGACCCAGAACACCAGGCGCCAGTCGACCTCGGAGAGCAGGCCTCCGACCAGCAGGCCGATGAACGATCCGCCGATGGCCGCGACCGAGTTGGTGCCGATGGCGAAGCCGCGTCGCTCGGCGGGGAACGCGTCGGTGAGGATCGCCGTCGCGTTGGCCATGAGCATCGCGCCGCCGACGCCCTGCAGGACGCGGATGAGGATCAGCCACATCGCCCCGCCGCCCCCGTCGAACGGGTCGAGGGCCAGGGCGACCGACGCGACGGTGAACACGGCGAAGCCCGCGTTGTAGATCTTGGTGCGCCCGTACATGTCCCCGAGCCGGCCCAGCGTGACCACCAGCACCGCGGTGACCAGCATGTACCCCATGATCATCCACAGCAGGTAGCTGATGTTGCCCGGCTGGAGTGGGTTGATGCCGATCCCGCGGAAGATCGCCGGCAGCGAGATGAGGACGATCGAGGAGTTCATCGTCGCCATCAGCACGCCGAGCGTCGTGTTCGACAGCGCCACCCACTTGTAGCGCGGGTGGTCGCTCGTGATGCGCGGCGTCCGGCTCGCCGAGGTGCGTGTCACGTTGGTCATGGGTGTCCCCGTCCGAGCCGCAGGAAGTGCTTAGGCCACACAACGATCGTCACAGTGTGCTCCGCCAGGCAGGCGAGGGCGAGGCGGGGTGCACCAACGCTCAGCGCTCGGCGCTCCTGCCCGGGGGAGGGGGCAGGGGGCGGGCGAGGCGGGGTGGGAGGGGTGGCAGGCCCGTCACACCGGCTTGACGGTCGTCGGGGCGGGCTCGAGGCCGAGGTGCTCGCGCAGCGTCGTGCCCTCGTAGTCGGTGCGGAACGAGCCGCGCTCCTGCAGGAGGGGGACGACGGTGTCGGCGAAGTCGTCGAGCCCGCCGGGGGTGATGTGCGGGACGAGGATGAAGCCGTCGCAGGCCTCGCCGCGCACGAACTCCTCCATCCGGTCGGCCACCGCGGTCGGCGTACCGATGAACGATTGGCGCGACTGCGTGCGGATCACCGTCTCGCGCAGCGAGAGGTTGTCCGCCTCGGCCATCGCCCGCCACTGCCCGGCCGTCGCCACCGGGTCGCGGAACGCCCGGACGCTCGCCCGGCCGCGGGAGATGTGCTCCCCGTCCTCCCCGGGGACCAGCGGGTCCTCGGCGGGCAGCGGCCCGTCGGGGTCGCGGTCGGAGAGGTCCCGGTTCCACAGCTGCTCGGCGAACTTGATCGCCGTCGCCCCGGTCACCTGCTGGTGGCGCACGTGGTCGGCCTTCTCCTCGGCGTCGGCCTGCGTGTCGCCGAGGACGAACGTCGTAGCGGGCAGGATTCGCAGGTCCTCGGGGTCGCGGCCATGGCGGGCGAGGCGGCCCTTGACGTCGGCGTAGAACTCCTGGCCCGCCTCGAGCGTCGCGTGGCGGGTGAAGATGGCGTCGGCGCTCGCGGCGGCGAACTCGCGCCCCTCGTCGGAGTCGCCGGCCTGGAAGATCACCGGGTGGCCCTGCGGGCTACGGGGGACGGAGAAGCGCCCGGCGATGTCGAACTGGTCGGAGTCGACGGCGAAGCGCCCCGCGTCGGTGTCGGCGAGGAAGCTCCCCGACGCCGCGTCGGCGAGGACCTCGTCGTACGACCACGAGTCCCACAGCGTCTGCGCAGCGGCAAGGAACTCCTTCGCGCGCAGGTAGCGCTTGTCCTGGGGGAGGAACCCGCCGCGGCGGAAGTTCTCCCCGGTGAAGGCGTCCCACGAGGTGACGACGTTCCACGCCGCCCGCCCGCCGGAGAGGTGGTCGAGCGTGGCCAGTTTGCGCGCGACATCGACGGGCTCGTTGAAAGTCGAGTTGACCGTGCCGGCGAGCCCGACCCGGTCGGTCACCGCGGCGAGGGCGGTGAGGATCGCGAGGTTGTCCGGGCGGCCCACCACGTCGAGGTCGTAGATCTCCCCGCCCTGCTCGCGCAGGCGCAGGCCCTCGGCGAGGAACAGGAAGTCGAACTTCGCGCGCTCGGCGGTCTGCGCGAACCGCACGAAGGAGGAGAACTCGATGTGGCTGCCGGCGGCCGGGTCGCTCCAGACCGTGGTGTTGTTGACACCGGGAAAGTGGGCGGCGATGTGCATCGTGTGGCGGGCCGGGCGGGGCTGGTTCACGACGACGATCCTGCGTAGCGGTCGGCGGGACGGGTCATGCCGAGCAGCCCTCGGAGGGTGTCGGCCTCGTAGGAGGTGCGGAAGGCGCCGCGGCGCTGCAGCGCGGGCACCAGGTCACAGGTGATCCGCGGGAGGTCGTGGGCGAGGACGGCCGGGCGCAGCCGCGCCCCGTCGAGTCCGGCCTCGTGCCAGTCGAGGACGAGGTCGGCGAGCTCGGCGGCGGTCCCGGTGAAGATGCGGGCGTCGCTGGTCAGCGCGCTGCCCGCCGCCTCGTCGAGGCGGTCGCGGCGGGATGCGGCGGCCCCGGCGTCGTCGTCGAGGAACACGAGCATGTCGCCGAGGACCCGCAGCGGCTCCGCGGCCCGGCCGGCGGCCTCCTGCTCGCCCCGGACCGCGGCGAGGATGGCGCGGGCGTCGTCGGCGTCGCCGGGGGTGACGAAGCCGAGGTCGGCGTGGTGGCCGACGAGGCGGAACGCGCGGTCGACGTGCGCCAGGGCCGCCACCACCGGCTGCCCCTGTGGGGGACGCGGAGTGATCGAGGGCCCGCGGACGGAGAAGAACGGCCCGGAGAAGTCGATGTAGTGCAGCCGGTCCGAGTCGACGAAGCGACCGGTCGCGGCGTCGCGGATCTCCGCATCGTCCTCCCAGCTGTCCCAGAGCCGGCGCAGGACCTCGACGTAGTCGCCGGCCTCGGCAAAGAGCTCCTCGCGCTCGGGCACGTCGCGCCGGCCGACGAGCGCGGCCTCGTCCGCCCGGGACGACACGCGGACCCGCACTCCGCCGCGCCCCGAGCTGACGTAGTCCAGCGTCGCGATCTCGGTCGAGGCGTGGAACGGCTCGGTGTGGGTGGTGACCACGGTCGGCACCACGCCCACGTGCCGCGTCGTCGGGGCGATCCGGTTCGCGAGCAGGACCGCGTCCAGCCGTCCGCGGACGCGGTCGGTCCGGTCGTCGGGGTTCCGCGGGTCCTCCGACTGCAGCGCCAGGGCGTCCTCGACGGTGACGAGGTCGAGCAGACCGCGCTCCGCCTCGGCCAGGAGGTCGGTCCAGTAGGCGGCCGAGAACAGCTCGCCGGGGCGGGCGCCGGGCTCGCGCCAGGAGGCGGGATGCCATCCGGTGCCGTCGAGGGCGACGGCCAGGTGGAGGGACGTCGGGGACGTCGGGGACGTCGGGGACGTCGGGGACGCGGTCATCGGGTGCGCGCTCCTGTGCCGATGGGGTCGGTGCCGGTGGGGTCGGGGGAGGTGAGGGCGGGGGACGTGAGGGCGGTCGGCTCGGGCGCAGGGTGCCCGACCGGGAGGCGTCGGACGCCCACCAACGCGGGGCGGTCGCGCAGGACGAGTCCGAGCTCCTCGTCGAGCCGGATCGCGGCCACGTTGGACGCCGCCGCGTGCAGGCGAGACCCTGCCGACTGAGCCGGGTCGGTGCAGACCGCGCTGACCTCGGTGAGCCCCGGGGTCGGGTGCAGGTCGCTCGGTCATCGCCCGCCATCCTCCCCGCCCAGAGGGGCCGGCGTGGCGGGCCGGCGCGCGATGGGGTGGGATGGGCCGTGTGACCCACCGCGCGCTCGAGCCGTTCTGGCCGAGCCGGCGCGTGCAGGAGTTCGACCAGTGGTGTCGACCGGCCGCTTGACCGCCCGGTTCCTCGAGCACGACTCGTCGACGCCCTCCGAGGGCGTCGCCGCCGAGGAGTCCCGCGCCGTCCTGCGGCCGGTCCGTCGTGCCCGTCGCGCCCCACTCCGAGCCTCGAAGGACATCACCATGACCGCCACCGACCAGTACCTGCAGAACAACGAGGCCTACGCGGCGTCGTTCTCCGGCCCGCTGCCCCTGCCGCCCGCGCGCCACACCGCCGTCGTCGCCTGCATGGACGCGCGGTTGAACCCGTACGGCGTGCTCGGGCTCTCCGAGGGGGACTCGCACGTCATCCGCAACGCGGGCGGCGTCGTCACCGACGACACCATCCGTTCCCTCGCGATCAGCCAGCACCTGCTGGGGACCGAGGAGATCGTGCTGATCCACCACACCGACTGCGGGATGCTCACCTTCACCGACGAGCAGTTCGCCGGGATCCTCGAGTCCGAGACCGGCGAGCGCCCGACGTGGGAGGCGCGCTCGTTCGGCGACCTCGAGGGCGACGTCCGGGACTCGATCGCCCGGATCACGGCCAGCCCGTTCGTGAAGAGGAAGGACTCCGTCCGCGGCTTCGTGTTCGACGTGGCGACGGGCCGGTTGCGCGAGGTCTCCTGACCCGATCCCGCCGGCGCCGCCCGCACACCGTTCCCCTCGGGGAGGATGCGCGGGCGGCACCCGTCTCCCCGTCCGCCGACACCGCGCGAACGAGGCCTCTCGAGGAGTGCTGCTGTGTTCGGTCGCCGTACCCTGCGCGCCGTCTCCGCGGTGGCGCTGTCGCTGACGCTGGCGGTGCCGGCGGGCTGCACCCGAGCCCGGGAGAGCGCCCCGCCCCCCGCGGCCGACCAGGGTCCGGCGCAGGAGCTGCGCCTGGGGTACCTCCCCACCATCACCCACGCCCCCGCCCTCATCGGCATCCAGAACGGCCTGTTCGCCGGGCAGCTCGGCGCGACCAGGCTCGCCACCCAGACGTTCAACGCCGGCCCCGCGGAGGTGAACGCGCTGCTCGGCAGCTCCCTCGACGTCGGCTTCATCGGCCCGGGGCCGGCGATCAACGCCTACAAGCAGAACCCCGAGGGCATCCGTCTCATTGCGGGCGCGACGGCCGGTGGGGCCCAGCTCGTGGTCCGACCGGGGATCACCTCCCCGCAGCAGCTGCTCGGGAAGACGATCGCGACGCCGCAGCTGGCCAACACCCAGGACATCGCGCTGAAGACGTGGCTCCGGGACAACGATCTGCCCGTCGGCACGGGACCGGAGGCGGTCGAGGTGGTCAACATCGAGAACGCCCGCGCGCTCGAGGCCTACCGGAGTGGTCAGCTCGACGGCGGCTGGTTGCCCGAGCCGTTCGCGTCCCGCTTCGTCCTCGAGGCCGGCGCCACGCAGTTGCTCGACGAGCGCACGCTCTGGCCGGGCGGGCAGTTCCCGACGACGGTCGTGATCGCCCGGATCGAGTACGTCCAGCAGCATCCCGCCACCGTCGCCGCCCTCCTGCGTGGCCTGGTGGAGGCCGAGCGGTACGCCGCCGGTGACCCGGCGTCGGCGAAGGCCGCGGTGAACGCCGGGCTCTGGGCCGCCGGGAGTCCGCCGCTGGCGCAGCGCGTGCTCGACCGCGCGTGGGGGCAGGTGACCTTCGGTCCCGACCCGCTGGCCGCGACGTTCCCCCGCCTCGCGCAGGACGCGGTCACCGCCGGCACCGCGTCGTCCCCGACCCCGCTGCGGGGCCTCGTCGAAGCCGGCCCGCTCGACACCGCCCTCACCGCCGCCGGGCGGTCCCCGGTCGACACCGCGGGGCTCGGCGGCTGACGAGAACCCCCGACCGGCGGTGGCGCCTGCTCGGCGGCGCCTGCTAGACGGCGGCGCCCAGGCCGCGGGCCCGCAGGACCCGGCGCTCGACGGGCCGGAAGACGAGCAGCTCGATCCCGACGCCCACGACGAGGATGAGGACGATCGCGGCGATCACCGTCGGCATGTCGGAGAGCGACTGCCCCTGCTGCAGGTAGGCGCCCAGGCCGAAACCGAGGCTCGGTGAGGTCGCGATGATCTCGGCGGCCATGAGCGAGCGCCACGAGAACGCCCACCCCTGCTTGGCGCCCGCGAGGTATCCGGGCAGCGCCGCGGGCAGCAGGATGAAGCGCGCCGACTGCAGCGACCCGGCGCCCATCGCCGTGCCGACGCGGGGCAGCAGGGGCGGGATCTGGTCGATGCCGGCGACGAGCCCGTTGGCGATGGAGGGCACCGCACCCAGCAGCACCACGAAGTAGACCGCGGAGTCGTCGAGCCCGAACCACAGCACCGCGGCCGGCACCCAGGCCACCGACGGCAGGCTCTGCAGCCCCGACAGCAGCGGACCGATGGCCCGGCGCACCGGCGACACCGAGGCCACGAGCAGCCCCAAGGGCGTCGCGATGACCAGGGCCAGCAGGAAGCCGAGGACGGCCCGGTGCACCGAGGTCCACAGGATGTCGAGCGCCTGGCCGGAGCGCACGCGCCCCGCGATCTGGTCGAACACCACGCCGGGGGCCGGGAGCACGAACTCGGGCCAGATCGCCGAGGCCCAGAGGAGCTGCCAGACGATGACGACGAGCACGAGCGCGACGACGGGCGGGACGAAGCCCGTCAGCGCTCGCCGCCACCACGGCGCGCGCGTCCCGGTCGGGGTGTCGAGCGCGTCCAGGCCCGCGCTGAGCGACTGGGCGTCGTGGGTCGGGTCCGTCAGCGTCGAGGACCGGGCGCCGTCAGGCACGGGCGTGGCGGGAGATCGCGGTACGCAGCTCGGCGGTGATCTCCTCCTGCAGGGTCTCGCGGCGGGCGCCGTCGGCGTCGCGGGCGTCCCACGCGCGCAGGACGCGGCCCGGACGCGACGACATCAGCACGACCCGCTGACCCAGTCGGACGGCCTCGCGGACGTCGTGGGTCACGAAGAGCACGGCCGTCCCGGTGGCCTCCCACACGCGCACCAGCTCGTCCTGCAGGACGTCGCGGGTGATGGCGTCGAGATGGCGTCGAGTGCGCCGAAGGGCTCGTCCATGAGCAGCACCCCGGGCTCTGCCGCATCGCGGGCCCCGGGCTCCGGCGCACCGACGCTCGCCGCGAGCGCGCGGGCGAGCGCCACCCGCTGGCGCATGCCGCCGGAGAGCTCGTGGGGACGCTTCTCGGCCTGGCCCTCCAGCCGCACGAGCTCGAGCAGCTCGGCGGCCCGACTTCGCCGCAGCCCGCGGGGGACGCCGGCGAAGCGCAAGGGCAGCTCGACGTTGCGCCCCGCGGTCAGCCACGGCAGCAGCGCGGCCTCCTGGAACATCACGGCGGGTCGCGACGCCGACCGCTCGACCCGTCCGGCGGTGGGTGCGTCGAGCCCGGCGACGAGGTTGAGCAGGGTCGACTTGCCGCAGCCCGACGCCCCGAGCAGGCACACGAACTCACCCGGCTGCACCTGCAGGTCCACCCCCTCCAGGGCGAGGACGGCGTCGGCCCCCGACCCGAAGGCCTTGCTCACCCCGCGCACCCGGATCGGCGGGTCCCCCTCAACTCCGGTCCGGCCGAGCGCGGGGCGGGCTCGCGGCCGGCGAGGGTGGCGGTCATCGACGTCTCCACGGTGCGGGGTCGGAGGGGGCGCGGTACATCGCCACCAACGGACGACCGACGAGCCCGGCGGCGAGGGTGTCGCCGGCCCGCGGGTCGATGACGAGGAACGAGCCGGTGGCGGCCACGGCGTCGTAGTCGTCGAGGGGGAGCGGTTCGGCGACGGTGACCTCGACGTGGCCGATGTCGTTGATCTCCAGCCCGCCCGGGTCGGCGTCCAGCGCGAGGGTCTGGGTGTCGAGACGGTGGGTGATCGCGGTGATCATCGCCGGGGTGGTGTGAGTGCCGTGCTTGACCAGCAGCCGCCGGCCCGGGACCAGGGGCTTCTCGTGCAGCCAGGCGAGGGTCGCGGCGAACTCGGTACGCGGCTCGGGCGCGTCGGCGGGAGCGGCGAGCAGCGCGCCGCGGGCGATGCCGAGGTCGTCGGCCAGCCGCAGCACGACGCTACGACCCACGGCCGCCGCGTCGAGAGCCCCCGTCGTAGGTGTCGATCCCCGACACCGTCGAGCGCTGCCCGTCGGGCAGGACCGCGACCTCGTCGCCCACGCGGATCTCGCCCGCGGCCACGAGGCCGGCGTAGCCGCGGTAGTCCGGTAGCTCCGGCGACCGCGGACGGATCACGGTCTGCACCGGGAACCGGAAGCCGACCGTGGTGGGCTCGCGGGCGACCGGCACCGACTCGAGGTGCTCGAGCAGCGTCGGCCCGTCGTACCAGGGCGTGCGCTCGGACCCGACGACGACGTTGTCGCCGACCTTCGCCGACACCGGGACGGTCACCACGACGTCGTCGCCGTGCTCGTCCACGCCGTAGCCCAGCGCGGCAGTGAGCGCGGTGAACTCCTTGGCGATCGCGGCGTAGGTGCCCTCGTCGTAGTCGATCAGGTCGATCTTGTTCACGGCCAGGACGAGCCGCGGCACCCGCAGCAGCGCCATGACCGCGGTGTGTCGGCGCGTCTGCTCCACCACGCCGTGGCGGGCGTCGACGAGCAGCACCGCCAGCTGCGCGGTCGACGCGCCGGTCACCGTGTTGCGCGTGTACTGCACGTGGCCGGGGGTGTCGGCGAGGACGAACGAGCGTCGCGGCGTCGCGAAGTAGCGGTAGGCCACGTCGATCGTGATGCCCTGCTCGCGTTCCGAGCGCAGGCCGTCGACCAGCAGCGACAGGTCCGGCGTGCCGTCGCCCGACCGGGACGCGCGCTCCACGGCCTCCATCTGGTCGGCGAGCACCGACTTGGTGTCGTAGAGCAGGCGACCCACGAGGGTCGACTTGCCGTCGTCGACGCTGCCCGCGGTGGCCAGCCGCAACAGATCCGGACCCGGGGTCGGGTCGGGGTGGGTCATCAGAAGTAGCCCGCCCGCTTGCGGTCCTCCATGGCGGCTTCGGACATCCGGTCGTCGGCCCGGGTGGCACCGCGCTCGGTGAGCCGGCTCTCGCGGACCTCGGCCAGCACCGCGTCGAGCGACGCCGCGTCCGACGCGACCGCCCCGGTGCACGAGCCGTCGCCGACGGTGCGGTACCGGACGGTCTTCTCGACCACGGTCTCGTCCGCGCGGGGTCCACCCCAGGGGCCCGACGTCAGCCACATCCCGTCGCGCAGGAACACCTCGCGGATGTGCGCGTAGTAGATGTCGGGCAGCTCGATGCCCTCGCGCTCGATGTAGCGCCAGACGTCGAGCTCGGTCCAGTTCGAGAGCGGGAACACCCGGACGTGCTCGCCGGGCTTGTGCCGGCCGTTGTAGAGGTTCCACAACTCGGGGCGCTGGCGTGACGGTTCCCAGGCGCCGAACGCGGTGCGCAGGCTGAAGATGCGCTCCTTCGCGCGGGCGCGCTCCTCGTCGCGGCGCCCCCCGCCGAACACGGCGTCGTGGCGATGCTCGGCGATCGCGTCGAGCAGCGGCTGGGTCTGCAGCGGGTTGCGGGTGCCGTCGGCGCGCTCCTCGAGGCGCTCGTCGTCGATGTAACCCTGCACCGACGCGACCTCGAGGGTCAGGCCTTGCTCGGCGACGAGGCGGTCGCGGAACGCGATGACCTCGTCGAAGTTGTGCCCGGTGTCCACGTGCAGCAGCGGAAACGGCATCGGCGCGGGCCAGAAGGCCTTGCGCGCGAGGTGCACCAGCAGCGTCGAGTCCTTGCCGCCGGAGAACAGGATCACTGGGCGGTCGAACTCGCCGGCGACCTCGCGGAAGACGTGAATCGCCTCGGACTCGAGGGTGTCGAGCTGGCCTCTCGCACTCGGCAGCGTCGTGACGTCCTGCGTGCCGGCGGTCACCCGTGCAGCCCGCACTCGGTCTTGGAGAAGCCGGCCCAGCGTCCCGATCGGGGGTCGGCGCCCGGGGCGGGCTTCTGCGTGCAGGGTGCACACCCGATCGAGGGGTAGCCCGCGGCGACCAGCGGATTGACCAGCACTCGGTGGTCGGTGATGTAGGCGTCCATCTGCTCGTCGGTCCAGTGGGCGAGGGGATTGACCTTGACCAGCTGGTGACGCTCGTCCCAGGTGATCAGCGGGGTGTGCGCGCGGGTCGGCGCCTCGACGCGGCGGACCCCGGTGACCCACGCGTCGTAGCCGGCCAGCGTGCGCTGCAGCGGCACGACCTTGCGGAGCTCGCAGCACCGGCCCGGGTCGGTGGCGAAGAGGTCCTTGCCCTCGAGCCGGTCCTGGTCGGCGACCGAGTGATCAGGGCGGGCGTCGACGACGCGGACGCCGTAGGTGTGGGCGACGGCGTCGCGCGTCCCGAGGGTCTCGGCGAAGTGGTAGCCGGTCTCCAGGAAGAGGACGTCGACACCGGGACGCGCGGCGGCGCCGAGCTCCACCAACACCGCGTCCTGCATGTTCGAGGCGACGATGAGCTTCTCGCCGAACGTCCCCGCCGCCCACGCGAGGACCCCTCGCGTGAGCTCCTCGTGGCCGGCCGGAGTGGATGCGCCTGCCTCCTCGAGGGCGGCGAAGCGCTCACCGGCGTCGAGGGCGTTCGTCCGGAGATCGTCCCGGAGCGGGAAGGCCCTCATCGGAGGAGGTCCTCGTCGGCCCGCACGACCCAGCGGGCGAAGCGCTCGCCGGGCTCGCGGTGTTCGGCGTACGCCCGCACGATCCGCTCGACGTAGTCGCCGAGGTCGGCGGAGAGGACCTTGTGCCCGCGCAGCTTGCGTCCGAACCCGGCGTCGAGACCGAGGCCGCCGCCGAGGTGGACCTGGAAGCCCGCGGCCGGGGCGCCGTCGGCGTCGGAGACGATCTGGCCCTTGAGCCCGATGTCGGCGACCTGGATGCGTGCGCAGGAGTTGGGGCAGCCGTTGAGGTGGATCGCGATCGGGTGCTCGAGGGTGTCCTGCACGTCGGCGAGGCGGCGCTCGAGCTCGTCGACGAGCTCGCCGGAGCGGTCCTTGGTGTCGACGAAGGCGAGCTTGCAGAACTCGATGCCCGAGCACGCCATGGTCGCCCGCCGCCACGGCGAGGGGTTCGCGGGCAGGCCGAGGTTCTCGAGCGCCGGGATCAGGGTGTCGAGGTTCTCCTGCGTCACGTCGAGGACCAGGATCTTCTGGTACGGGGTGAGCCGGACGCGGCCCGAACCCGCGGTCTCCGCGGCCTTCGCCACCTCGACCAGCGTCGAGCCGCTCGTGCGCCCCGACGGTGGAGCGACGCCGACGTAGTGGCGCCCGTCGAGCTGGTCGTGGACGCCGATGTGGTCGATCGTGCCGGCGACCGCGGCGGGCGCCGGGCCGTCGACGAGCCTGCGGTGCAGGTACTCGTCCTCGAGGACCTGGCGGAAGCGCTCGGGACCCCAGTCGGCAACGAGGAACTTGATGCGCGCCCGGGTCCGCAGCCGCCGGTAGCCGTAGTCGCGGAAGACCTCCACGACTCCGCGCCACACCTCGGCGACCTCGTCGCGCGGGACCCAGGCGCCGAGACGGACGGCGAGTTTCGGGTTGGTCGACAGCCCGCCGCCGACGAAGAGGTCGAAACCGGGGCCGTGCTCGGGATGAACGACGCCGACGAAGGAGATGTCGTTGACCTCGTGGGCGACGTCGGGCTGCCCGGAGATCGCCGTCTTGAACTTGCGGGGCAGGTTGGCCAGCGAGTGGTCGCCGATGAAGCGCTCCACGATCTCCTCGACGGCGGGGGTGCCGTCGAGGACCTCGTCGGCGGATATCCCGGCGACCGGTGAGCCCAGCACGACGCGGGGGCAGTCGCCGCAGGCCTCGGTGGTGAAGAGCCCGACTGACTCGAGGCGACGCCAGATCTCGGGGACGTCCTCGACGCGGACCCAGTGCAGCTGGACGTTCTCGCGGTCGGTCACGTCGGCGGTGTCGCGGGCGAAGGTCTGCGAGATCTCGCCGACGCGCAGCTGCTCGGTCGTCAGGGCCCCGCCGTCGACGCGCACCCGCAGCATGAAGAAGTGCGCGTCCAGCTCCTCCTCGTCGATGTGGCCCGTCGCGGTGCCGGGGATGCCCTGCTCGCGCTGCGTGTAGAGGCCCATCCAGCGGAAGCGCCGCGCAGGTCGGCCGGGTCGATCGAGTCGAAGCCGCGGTGCGCGTAGATGTTCTCGATGCGCGCCCGCACGTTCAGCGGGTGGTCGTCCTTCTTGGACTGCTCGTTCTTGTTCAGCGGCTCGCGGTACCCGAGCGCCCACTGCCCCTCGGCCCGCGCCCGTCCCTTTCCGGGCACCGTGCGCGGACGCCGCGGCGTCGCAGGGTCGTCGCCTCGGAGGCCGAGTGGCGTGGTCTCGGCGTACGACTCCTCCGGGGTGGAGGCGCCCTCGCTCGATGGAGCGCTCGTGGGAGCCATGGGTGTGCGTTCCTCCGAGTACGTGGCGCAGCAACCGGGCGCGCGGGCATTCCGCCGGGCACGGGACGCTCGCCGGCTGGGGGTGGGTGCCCCGTCAGGGGCGGTCAGCGGCGGTGATCAGCGCGCCGGACGGCACAGGTCGCTGGACACCCGCGAGAGGTCGACGTGGCGTCGAGCCACCAGGCGGAGTCGGAGCGCGTGCACGGCTACGAGAGTGCCACGGCGCACCGACACTTTCCACCAGGGCGACCCCACCCGCGCCGGGTGACCCCGCCCACGCCGTCGCGCGGCGCCATCGCGTGGCCCGTCCGCCGGGCGAACGCCGCGTGCCGCGCGGGCACACTGGAGCGATGCCCTCCGTGCCTCCGGGCGGCGACCCGGCGCCGGCTGGCGGCGCGCTGCCACCGGCGAGCCTCCGCGGGCTCGGCGCGCGCCCCTTCGGCGTCTACGTGCACGTCCCGTTCTGCGCCACGCGGTGCGGCTACTGCGACTTCAACACCTACACCGCCGCCGATCTGGATCTCGCGAGCCTGGCCGCGAGCGACGACCCGTCCTCGCCGGCGTCCTGGCTCGAGGGGCTGCGTCGCGAGCTCGACCTGGCCGCCCGCGTCCTCGACGGCGCCGACTCCCCGGGGCTGCCGCGGGCCGACACCGTCTTCGTCGGGGGCGGCACGCCGACGCTGCTCGGTCCCGACGGGCTGACCGCGGTGCTCGACGCCGTGCGCACGACCTTCGGGCTCGCCGACGGGGCGGAGGTCACCACCGAGGCCAACCCCGAGTCGACCGGCCCGCAGCTGCTCGGTCGGATCGCCGACGCCGGCTACACACGGCTCTCCCTCGGGATGCAGTCCGACGTGGACCACGTCCTCGCCGTCCTGGACCGCCGCCACACCCCGGGCGCAGCCGTCGCGGCCGCCCACAGCGCCCTCGACGCCGGGCTCGCCCACGTCAACCTCGACCTGATCTACGGCACGCCGACCGAGTCCGACGACGACCTGCGCCGCTCCCTCGACGCCGTCCTGGCCTCCGGCGCCGACCACCTCTCCGCCTACGGCCTGATCGTCGAGGAGGGCACGGCCCTGCACCGCCGTATCACCCGCGGTGAGCTCCCGATGCCCGACGACGACGTGCTCGCCGACCGCTACGAGATCGTCGACGATGCCCTGACCGGTGCGGGGTTCGGCTGGTACGAGGTGTCGAACTGGGCGCGCGACCCCGCGGCGCGCTGCCGCCACAACCTCGGGTACTGGTCGGGCGGGGACTGGTGGGGCGCCGGGCCGGGCGCGCACTCCCACGTCGGGGGCACCCGGTGGTGGAACGTGCGACACCCCGCCCGCTACAGCGCCGCCCTCGCCGCGGGACGCTCGCCCGCCGAGGCCCGGGAGACGCTGGGCCCCGTCGAGCGCCACGTCGAACGGGTCCTGCTCGACCTGCGCACCGTCGACGGGCTCGCGGTGGGCGTCCTCGACCCGGTCGGGCGCGACGCGGGGACCCGGGCGGCCCGCGACGGACTGCTGTCCGCGGGGGACTGGCAGCGGGGACGAGCCGTTCTCACCCGGCGGGGACGGCTCCTCGCCGACGGCGTCGCCATGGCCCTGACCGGCGACTGACTGGCCTACGATGGACCGTCCGGGGTCGCGCCCGGGTACGGCACGGCGACCGGGACGGGAGGTACGCCGCGATGAACGCCGACGAACGCCGGGTCGCGGTGCTCCGGGCGATCGTCGCCGACTTCGTGGCCACCAACGAGCCCGTCGGCTCGAAGGGGATCGTCGACCGGCACAACCTCGGCGTCTCCAGCGCCACTGTGCGCAACGACATGGCCACGCTGGAGGACGAGGGCTACATCATCCAGCCCCACACCAGCGCCGGGCGGATCCCCACCGACAAGGGCTACCGGCTCTTCGTGGACCGGTTGCACCAGGTCAAGCCGCTCTCGATCGCCGAGCGCCGGGCAATCTCGAGCTTCCTCGAGGGCGCCGTCGACCTCGACGACGTCCTGCGCAGGTCGGTCCGGCTCCTCGCGCAGCTCACCCGTCAGGTCGCCATCGTCCAGTACCCGACGCTCACCCGCTCCACGGTGCGCCACCTCGAGATCGTCGCGCTGAGCCCCGCCCGCCTCATGCTGGTGCTCATCACCGACACCGGACGGGTCGACCAGCGCGTCGTGGACCTCGGGGATGTCCTCTGCGACGACGACGTCGCCCGGCTGCGGACGCTGCTCAACGGCGTGCTCGTCGGGCAGCCGTTGACCCTGGCCGCGGCGCGGGTCGCGGAGCTGCCGGAGGAGGGTCCGGACGGGATGCGCGCGACGCTCACCACGGTGGCGTCCGTGCTGGTGGAGTCGCTGGTGGAACGCTCCGAGGAGCGTCTGGTCCTCGGCGGCACGGCGAACTTCGCGCGCAACATCACCGACGCGGGGTCGCTGCACGGGGTGCTCGAGGCCTTGGAGGAGCAGGTCGTGGTGCTGCGGCTGCTCGCCCAGGCCAGCGACCCGGGCACCGTGACGGTGCGCATCGGCGAGGAGAACGAGTCCGAGGATCTGTGGGCGACGTCCACCGTCTCCATCGGCTACGGCGCCGGGGGCACCGCGCTCGGCGGGATGGGCGTCGTTGGCCCGACGCGGATGGACTACCCCGCGACCATCGCGGCCGTGCGGGCCGTGGCCCGCTACGTCGGGGAGATCGTCGCCGGGGGCTGAGGCCGACGCGTGCCGCTGCACTCTTCGCCGCGCTCGATGGGGGACGAGGTCACACCACAGCGCCTTGGGCCACGGAAATCGGCTGTGATCGGAGGCCGTGGTTTCAGAGGTTGTAGGCAACCGGGTGGCGCGGTTGGTAGAGCCCGATTTCGCCGCCTCCGGGCACGAGCAGTGCGGTGACGAGGCCGAAGCCCTGGTCGGTGATCGGCGCGGTGAACTCCACGCCCTTGTTGGTGAGCTCGGCGACGGTCGCCTCGATGTCGTCGCACATGAGGTAGAGCTCATGACCGGTAGCGGGCTGGTCCGGGTGGGTGGGGTGCACACCCAGCTCCGCGGGCGGTGTCTTGAAGATCAGCCAGCCGTCGCCGGCGTCGACGTGGGGCATCCCGAGCACGTCACGCAGGAAGGCGCGGGTCTGATCGGGGTGCGCGGCGTAGATGATCGCGTGTGTTCCGGTGATCGCCATCACCAACCTGCCTCTCGCATCGTAGGGTGGCCGCTGCCTCGGCTACGCATCGGCGCCGGCCTCCAGTCGGAATAGACGGCCGTCGGGATCCCGGACCGTCATCACCTGTGTGCCCCCAATGCGTCGCGGCGAAGGGCTGCACGACTTCGACCGGTGGCTCCGGCCGGCAGTACTGCGGGTCGGTCACGCCCAAGTAGACGTCAGACCCACGGGATCTTCCACGGACTGCTCGGCCCGGAAAATCCGGGTGCCGTTCGCGGCACTGAGCAGCCCGCTGTGGTGGCCTGGTCTCGAAGTCGAGCTCGAAGCCGAGTGCCTTCCAGAAGGCCACGCTCTTCCCCCAGTCATGCGTCTCCAGTTAGAGCTGCGGGTGCTGATGGGGCAGGGGGTCGGCGCCAAGATGGACGAGATCGACAGACCTCATCAGCCACCTCGTGGTGAGGGGTGAACTGATGACACCGCCCGGCGATCTCGCGCTGGGTGAGGCCCTCGAGCACCAGCAGCACGATCTCCTCGGTATGGCCGGGGGTGTCGGGGCCGCAGGGGCGCGGGCCGGTCCCCGCCCGCGGAGCGCGCTCGCGAGGCAGTCCCGCGGTCTGGCCTACGATGTCGAGTCGGCGCGCCGCGCGGTCGCAGGACCCCGCGATCGCGCCGATCGACTCCGGGAGAATCGGCCCTGAGTGACGGACCCTGATTGATCGAACGAGGTACCCATCAGCGTGGCCAAGGACTACTACGGCATTCTGGGCGTCGCTCGGGAGGCCGACGACGCGGAGATCAAGCGCGCGTACCGCAAGCTCGCGCGCGAACTGCACCCCGACGTCAACCCCGGCGAGGCCGAGCGGTTCCACGACGTCAAGAACGCCTACGAGGTCCTCTCCGACCCGTCCCAGCGCCGGATCGTCGACCTCGGCGGCGACCCCCTGGACACCGGGACCGGGCGCGGCGGCGGGGGCGGTGGCGGGTTCGGCGGCGCCGGCTTCGGCGGGCTCGGCGACATCATGGACGCCTTCTTCGGCGCCGCCGGGGGTGGCGGGCGCGGCCCGCGCAGCCGCATCCAGCGCGGCGACGACGCCCTGATCCGTCTCGACCTCACCCTCGAGGAGTGCGCCGCCGGCGTGACCCGCAACGTCACCGTCGACACCGCGGTGCTCTGCGCGACGTGCGACGGCAGCGGGGCCGAGCCGGGGTCGCACGCCGTCCCCTGCGACACCTGCGGCGGGCGTGGCGAGATCCAGAACGTGCAGCGCTCGTTCATCGGTCAGGTCGTCACCGCGCGCCCGTGCCCGGTCTGCCATGGCACCGGCGAGATCATCCCCAACCCGTGCCGTCAGTGCGACGGCGACGGCCGGGTGCGCTCGCGCCGCACGGTCACCGTCGACGTCCCGCCCGGCGTCGGTGACGGGATGCGCGTCAAGCTCACCGGTCAGGGCGAGGTCGGCTCCGGCGGCGGCGCCCCCGGCGACCTCTACTTCGAGGTGACCGAGGCCCGCCACGAGTACTTCGAGCGCGACGGCGTCGACCTCCACGCCCACGTCGCGCTGCCGATGACCGCTGCCGCTCTCGGCGCGACGCTGCGCCAGCGCACCCTCGAGGGCGACGAGGAACTCCACGTCGAGGCGAGCACCCAGCCCGGCACCGTCTACACGCTGCGCGGGAAGGGCATGCCCCGCCTGCGCTCGGGCGGGCGCGGGGACCTGCACGTGCACCTCGACGTCGCCGTCCCCGACAAGCTCGACGCCCGCCAGGCCGAGCTCCTGCGTGAGCTCGCGACCCTGCGCGGCGAGGAGCGCCCCGAGCTCTCGGCGGCTCGCAACGGCCTCTTCGGTCGGCGTCGTGGAGGTCGGCGGTGACCGGCCCCCGGCACCTCCCGGCGTCAGCGATGCGCCATTCCTGGCACTCCGTGACAGCAGAGCCCCATTCCTGGCGCGAGGGGCGCGAGGGCCGGCGTCAGCGATGCGCCATTCCTGGCACTCCGTGACAGCAGAGCCCCATCCCTGCCGCGAGGGCCGCGAGGGCCGCGAGGGGCAGGAGGCCCCGACGGCGGACTGGACGCGGCCGCTGATGTTCCTCGTCGAGCACGTGCCCGCCACCGGCGAGGTGCTGCTCGACGGCGCGGAGGGTCGGCACGCCGCCGGCGTCCGGCGGGTGCGTCCCGGCGAGGTCGTCCTCGTCGGCGACGGAGCGGGCGTCCGGGCCCGCGCGACGGTGACCGCTGTGGCCGCGGCCGCCGTCACCCTCACGATCCTCGCGCGGCGGGTCGACGAGCCCCCGGCCCTGCGCGTCACGCTCGTGCAGGCCCTGGTGAAGGGCGACCGCGGGGAGCTCGCCGTCGAGCTCGCCACCGAGGCCGGGGTCGACGCCCTGGTGCCGTGGCGTGCCGAGCGCAGCATCGCCCGCTGGGACGAGGGCGCGCGCGGGGAGAAGGCGCTCGCGCGGTGGCGCACGGCGGCGCGGGAGGCCGCGAAGCAGGCCCGGCGCGCAGCCGTCCCCGCCGTCGACGACCCGCTCTCGACCCCGGAGCTCCTCCGCCGGGTCGCCGACGCCGCGTCGGCCCTCGTCCTCGAGGGCACCGCCGCGACCTCGCTCGCCGACGCCGATCTGCCCGCCCGCGGGGAGCTCGTCCTCGTCGCCGGCCCCGAGGGCGGCATCACCGACGCCGAGCACGCCGCCCTCGCGGACGCGGGCGCCCTCGCCGTCGCGATGGGTCCCGCCGTCGTCCGCACCTCCACCGCGGCCGCCGTCGCGCTCGGGGCGCTCGGCGCGCGGACCGACCGGTGGCGGAGCCCCCGATGACCGACCGCCGGTCCATGCTCGGGCTCCTCGGCGCGTGCGGCGCTCTCGCCGCCGCCGGCCTGCTCACCGCGTGCCGGTCCGCGGGGCTCCCGGCCGCCGGGCCCGCTACCGCGCCCGCCACCCCGCCCACCGTCCCGGGGACGCCGGGGGCGGGGCCGCTGCGCTACGGTCCCGACCCCTCCCAGTACTCGGTGCTGCACATGCCGTCGGGGACCGCGCCGTCGCTGCCCGTCGTGGTGGTCGTGCACGGCGGCTACTGGCGGCGCGGCCTACGGGCTCGAGCTGGGCACGCCGCTCGCGGTCGACCTCACCAACTCCGGCGTCGCCGCGCTCAACGTGGAGTACCGCCGCACCGGGGGCACCGGGGGCTTCCCGATGACCTTCGACGACGTGGCCGCCGCCGTCGACGGGCTCGCCGGCGCCGGTCAGCGGGCCGCCGGTGGCCGGCTCGACCTCTCCCGCGTCGTCGTGATCGGCCACTCCGCAGGCGGGCAACTCGCAGTGTGGGCGGTGTCGCGGACCCGGCTCCGGGCCCCCGCGCCGGGCGCCGCTCCCGTGGTGCGCCCGCGCGGGGCGGTGGCCCAGGCCGGCGTGCTCGACCTCGCCGCCGCCGCGTACCAGGACCTCGGCGGGGGCGCGACGGTCGCGCTGCTCGGCGGCCCGCCGGCGGCGTACGCCGACCGGTATGCCGTGACCTCGCCCGCGGCCCTCGTCCCCGCCGGGGTGCCGGTCGTGGCCGTGCACGGCACCGCCGACACCACCGTGCCCATCGACCAGAGCGTCCGCTACGTCGACGCGGCCGTCGCCGCGGGCGGGCAGGCCCGGCTCCGACCGATCGAGGGGGCCGACCACTTCGAGCTCATCGACCCCTCGACCCCGGCGTGGGCGGCCGTGCGCGAGGAGGTCCTCCGTCTCCTGTGAGCAGCGGACGCTGGCGGGAGGGTCAGGGCAGGAGGGTCAGGCGCCCGCAGGAGGGTCAGGGCTCGGCGGGGTCGGCGAGGCCGCGTCGGGTCTAGGATGGCGGCGACCGATCCCGGGGCCGGGCCCCCGAGGAGAGCCTCGCAGAAAGCAGGACCGATCTGCACGTGACCGGCCAGGGACCGCACGGAGTACCCCGCACGCCCAGACCCGCGCTCACACCGCCCGCGAGCTCCGCGGTCCGCGAGGGCGCGTCGCGCATCGTGGTGCCGGAGGCGGCCCTGCTGGGCCTGCTCGGCCAGCGCGACGAGAACCTCCGCGAGGCCGAGGGCCTCCTCGACGCCGACGTGCACGTTCGCGGCAACGAGCTGGCCCTGCAGGGGACGCCGGCCGACGTCGCCTTCGCCGAGCGGGTGTTCGCCGAGCTGGTCGTGCTGGCCAGCCGCGGCCAGCAGATCGACCCGGACGCCGTGCGCCGCACCGTGGGGATGCTTGCGGACGACACGGGCGTCGAGTCCCCGGCCGAGGTGCTGAGCCTCGACATCGTCTCGCGCCGCGGGCGCACCATCCGGCCCAAGACGCTGAACCAGAAGCGCTACGTCGACGCGATCGACGTCAACACCGTCGTCTTCGGCATCGGCCCCGCCGGCACCGGAAAGACCTACCTCGCGATGGCGAAGGCCGTGCAGGCGCTGCAGGCCAAGCAGGTCACACGCATCATCCTCACCCGCCCGGCGGTCGAGGCGGGGGAGCGGCTCGGCTTCCTTCCCGGCACGCTCTCGGAGAAGATCGACCCGTACCTGCGCCCGCTCTACGACGCGCTCAACGACATGCTCGACACCGAGATGGTGCCCAAGCTGATGGCCGCGGGCAGCATCGAGATCGCGCCCCTGGCCTACATGCGCGGTCGGACCCTCAACGACGCGTTCATCATCCTCGACGAGGCGCAGAACACGACACCCGAGCAGATGAAGATGTTCCTCACCCGCCTCGGGTTCAACTCCAAGATCGTCGTGACCGGCGACGTGACCCAGGTCGATCTCCCCGGCGGGTCGCGTTCGGGGCTCGCGGTGGTCCGCCAGATCCTCGACGGTGTCGACGACGTGGAGTTCTGCGAGCTCTCCAGCTCCGACGTGGTCCGTCACCGTCTCGTCGCCGACATCATCGACGCCTACGGCCGCTACGACGCCCGGCAGGAACGGTCGGGCCCGCAGCCCGTCGGCCCGGTGGACCGGGCCCCGCGGACCGGGCCGCCGCAGGCCCGCCGGGACCGTCGGGGACGCTAGCGGCCATGAGCACGAGGACACGGTGAGCACCGAGATCGCCAACGAGTCGGGCGTCGAGGTCGGCGAGACGGCGATCGTCGAGGTCGCGCGGCACACGCTCGAGCGCATGGGCGTCAGTCCGCTCGCGGAGCTCTCGATCATGCTCGTCGAGCTCTCCCCGATGGCGGAGCTGCACGAGCGGTGGCTCGAGGAGCCCGGGCCCACCGACGTCATGAGCTTCCCGATGGACGAGCTCGACTCGGCCAAGCGTCCCGACGCGCCGCTCTCGGGTCCGGCGCTGCTCGGCGACATCGTCCTCTGCCCGGAGTTCGCTCGCGACCAGGCGGCGGCCGCGGGCCACTCGCTCGACGACGAGCTGCACGTGCTCACCGTGCACGGCGTCCTGCACCTGTTGGGCTACGACCACGCCGAGCCCGACGAGGAGAAGGAGATGTTCGCCCTGCAGGCCGAGCTCCTCGCCGACTGGCACGCCGCGCGGGCCACGCGGGAGCGCGACGAGCGCCGCCGCGCCGCCGACGAGCGTCGCGACGCCGAGGACGCCCGCCGCCAGGCCGCCGACGACCGGGTGCTGGACACCGTCGGCCTCGCTGACACCGACACCGACACCGACACCGACACGCCGGCCGGCCGTTCGGGTCCCGGCGATCCGAGCCCGGACGGGTCGTGACGAGCGCGCAGATCGGCGAACTCGTCGCGGCGGTCCTGCTGGTGCCGTTGGCGGGGACGTTCGCCGCGGCCGACGCCGCGGTGTCCTCGGTCTCGCGGGCCCGCGTCGAGTACTTCGTGCGGGAGGGGCGGGCAGGGGCCCGCGCGCTCGCCGCCGTGCTCTCGGACCGCCCGCGTCACCTCAACCTCCTCCTGCTGCTGCGCCTGACCAGCGAGGCCGTCGTCGCCGTCCTCGCCGCCTTCGTCGCGCTGCAGCTCATCGACGCCGACGCGCTCGCCGTCCTCGTCGCCGCGGTGGTCGTCGCCGTGGTCTCCTACGTGCTCATCGGGGTCGGTCCCCGCACCATCGGCCGCCAGCACCCCTACGCCGTCGGTTGCGCCCTCGCCGGCCCGGTGCGCGCGCTGGGACGGCTCCTCGGGCCGCTCGCGAGCCTGCTGATCGTCGTGGGCAACGCGGTGACGCCGGGCCAGGGCTTCCGCGAGGGCCCGTTCTCGTCCGAGGTCGAGCTGCGCGAGATGGTCGACCTGGCCGAGGCCCGCGGGCTCGTCGACGGCGGCGAGCGCGCCATGATCCAGTCGGTCTTCGAGCTGGGCGACACCATCGCCGGTGAGGTGATGGTGCCGCGGACCGAGATGGTGTGGATCGAGCGCGAGAAGTCGGTCCGCCAGGCCCTCGCCCTCGCCCTGCGCTCGGGTCACTCCCGCATCCCGGTGATCGGTGAGAACGTCGACGACACCGTCGGCGTCGTCTACCTCAAGGACCTCATCCGACACACGACCCAGTCCGGCGACGTCGCCCGGGGGGGCGGGCACAGCGGGGGCGGGCACACCTGTGCCGGCACCGTCTCCGACGTCATGCGCCCAGCCTCGTTCGTGCCCGACTCCCGGCGGGTCGACGCGCTGCTGCGCGACATGCAGCGCGACCGCAACCACATGGCCCTCGTCGTCGACGAGTACGGCGGCACCGCCGGCCTGGTGACCATCGAGGACATCCTCGAGGAGATCGTCGGTGAGATCACCGACGAGTACGACGCCGCTGAGCACCGTCCGTTGGACCGGATCGACGAGACGACGCTGCGCGTCTCGGCGCGTCTGCCGGTGGAAGATCTGAGTCAGGCCACCGGCGTCGAGTTCGAGATAGAGGACGTCGAGACCGTCGGCGGCCTGCTCGCCCAGCGGCTCGGCCGGGTCCCGCTCCCCGGGTCGGAAGCCGAGGTCGGCGGGCTGCGGATGCGCGCCGAGGGTGAGGAGGACGCCCGCGGACGCATGCGGATCAAGACCGTGCTGGTATGGCAACCCGGACCCGACGGACCGCGACCCGACCACGCGGAACCCCACCGGTCCGAGCGCGGCGACGCCGAGACCGCCGCCGAACCGGTCGGCGCCCGACCAGAGAAGGATCGCTCGTGACCGACCCGGCGACCACTGCCCTCGACGTCTCCGCCCTCGACCCGGAGGACGCGAAGATCGTCATCCTGGCCCGGTCGGCCCGGGCCCGCACCGGAGCAGCCGAGGGAGCCGCCGTCCGGGACACCGACGGCCGCACCTACAACGCCTGCACGGTCGCGCTCTCGACGCTCACCCTCACGGCGCTGCAGGCCGCGGTCGCCGCCGCCGTCGCCGCGGGCGCACCCGGGTTCGAGGCCGCCGCCGTGGTGGGCGACGCCGTCGACCCCGACGACCCGGGCGTCGCGGCGGTCCGCGAGGTCGCCCCCACGGCGACGGTCCTGCTCGCCGACGCGACGGCGACGACGGCGAGGCGGCTCGCGTGACCATCCCCGCGCTGCCCTCGCCCAGCCCGCACCACGACGTCGTCGTGGTCGGCGGCGGCATCATCGGGCTCGCCGTTCTGACCGCTCTGCTCGACGCGGGCCGCACCTCGGTGGCGCTCGTCGAGCGCGAGTCCTCGCTCGCCGCGCACCAGACCGGGCGCAACTCCAACGTCATCCACTCCGGGCTCTACTACGCGCCGGGCTCGCTGAAGGCCCGTCTCGCCGTCGAGGGCTGCGCCGAGACCAAGGCCTTCTGCGAGCGCTTCGCCCTGCCGTACGAGGCGTGCGGGAAGGTCGTCGTCGCCACCTCCGAGGACGAGCTCCCGCGCATGGCCGAGCTCGTCCGGCGCGGCCGGGTCAACGGGGTGGAGGTCCAGGAGCTGGACGCCGACGGGGTCCGCGAGCGCGAGCCCGCCGTGTCCGCGATCGGCGGGCTGTGGGTGCCCTCGACCGGCATCTGCGACTACGGCGCCATCACCCGCCGGCTCGGCGAGCTCGCCGTCGCCCGCGGCGCGACGATCCACGCCGGGCGGTCGGTGGGGTCGGTGCGGCGTCGTCGACGGGACGTGGTGGTGCGGACCGACCGCGGCGACCTCCTCGCCCGGCAGGTCGTGGTGTGCGCGGGCCTGCGCTCCGACGAGATCGCCCGCGCCTCGGGCTTCGACCCGGGAGTGCGCATCGTGCCGTTCCGCGGCGAGTACTCCGACCTGCGTGGCCCGCAGGCCGACCGGGTCCGCGGCCTCGTCTACCCGGTGCCCGACCCCGCGTTCCCCTTCCTCGGGGTGCACGCCACCCGCGGAGTCGACGGGTCGGTGCACGTCGGCCCGAACGCCGTCCTCGCCCTCGCCCGGGAGGGCTACGACTGGCGGACCCTGCGCCCGCGCGAGCTCGCGGGCACGCTCGTCGACCCGGGGTTCCTCCGGCTCGCGGGGAAGCAGTGGCGCTACGGGTTGGGCGAGATGCACCGGTCCCTGTCGCGCCGGGCGATGGCGGCGTCGGTGGCCCGGATGCTGCCCGGGATCACCGCCGACGACCTGCACCCGAACGGGGCCGGGGTGCGCGCCCAGGCCGTGCGCCCCGACGGGTCGCTCGTCGACGACTTCCTCTTCGTGTCCGACACCGACACCGACACCGACACCGACTCCGGCTCCGGGTCGTCCGACGCCCCGGCGGTCCTGCACGTGCTCAACGCACCGTCGCCCGCAGCCACCGCGGCGCTGCCGATCGGGCGCGAGATCGTGGCGCGGCTCGCCGGTGCCCGAACGGCGGCCGCGTGACGGTGCCCGAGGGCTTCCGGTCGGGCTTCGCCTGTTTCGTCGGTCGGCCCAACGTCGGGAAGTCGACGCTGACCAACGCGATGGTCGGGCAGAAGGTCGCCATCACCTCGTCGCGGCCCCAGACCACCCGCCACGCCATCCGCGGCATCCTGCACCGCGCCGACGGGCAGCTCGTGCTCGTCGACACCCCCGGCCTGCACCGCCCGCGGACACTGCTGGGGGAGCGGCTCAACGACGTGGTCCGCACGACGTGGGCCGAGGTCGACGTCGTCGGCTTCTGCGTGCCCGCCGACCAGACGATCGGGCCGGGTGACCGCTACATCGCCGGCGAGCTCGCGAGCGTCGTCGGCCGCACTCCGGTGGTCGGGGTGCTGACCAAGACCGACCTCGTCGGCCCCGAAGTGATCGCCCGACGCCTGCTCGACCTGCAGGAGCTCGGCGAGTTCGCCGAGATCGTCCCGGTGTCGGCCACGATGGACCGGCAGGTGTCGCTCCTGGCCGACCTCCTGCTCACCCGCATGCCCGAGGGCCCCCCGCTCTACCCCGACGGCGAGCTCTCCGACGACCCCGAGACCACGCTCATCGCCGAGTTCGTCCGCGAGGCCGCCCTCGAGGGCGTCCGCGACGAGCTGCCGCACTCGCTCGCCGTCGTCGTGGAGGAGATGACGCCGGGCAAGGTGCTGCGCATCGAGGCCGAGATCTTCGTCGAACGGCCGTCGCAGAAGGCCATCGTCATCGGACGCGGCGGCGAGCGGCTCAAGGACGTCGGCATCCGCGCCCGCACCCAGATCGAGGCGCTGCTCGGGACGAAGGTGCACCTCGAGCTGTTCGTCAAGGTGGCCAAGGACTGGCAGCGCGACCCCCGCCAGCTGCGTCGTCTCGGTTTCTGACCGGCGGAGTGGGACCATGCCGAGGTGGGTTTCTACCGTGACACCGGCGTGGTGCTGCGGTTGCACAAGCTCGGCGAGGCCGACCGCATCGTCACCTTCCTCACCCATCGCCACGGCAAGGTCCGGGCCGCGGCGAAGGGTGTACGTCGCACGACGTCACGGTTCGGGGCCCGGCTGGAACCGTTCGGGCACGTCGACCTGCAGCTGCACACGGGCCGCAGCCTCGACATCGTCACCCAGGTGCAGACCATCGACGCGTTCGGTGGCGACCTCACCGGCGACTACGCCCGGTACACAGCCGGCTGCGCGGTCCTCGAGACCGCCGACCGGCTCACCCCCGAGGAGGGTGCCCCCTCCCGGGAGCTGTTCCTGCTGCTCGTCGGGGCGCTGCGGGGTCTCGCGCAGGGGCGTCACGACGCCCACCTCGTCCTCGACGCCTTCCTCCTGCGTGCCATGGCCGTCGCCGGATGGGCCCCGGCGCTCACCGAGTGCGCGCGCTGCGGTGAGGCTCCGGTCGACGACGCGTACCACCGCCGGTTCTCCGTCGCCGCCGGCGGGGCGGTGTGTGAACGCTGCCGACCGGGCGGCGCCGTGACCCCCTCGGAGCCGACGTGGCGGCTGCTCGAGGCGCTGCGCGACGGAGACTGGCCCACCGCCGACGCCGTCGCGCCGCCCGCCCGTCGCGACGCCTCGGGACTCGTCGCCGCCCACCTGCAGTGGCACCTGGAGCGGACGTTGCGGTCGTTGCCGCTGGTCGAGCGGCGGGAGACGCTCCCGCGTCCCGACGCCCCGGGCACCGTCGAGGCCCGGTGAGTCCCCGCCTGCGTCGCGACCGTCCTGGTCCATCCCGCGGCCGGAACGGTGCCCTGCGGAGCCGCGACGACCCCACCGTGATGGCGCCGACCCCGCACCCGTCGGGTGCCCGCCCACCGACGATCCCGGCCGAGCTCGTGCCGAACCACGTCGCCCTGGTCATGGACGGCAACGGCCGCTGGGCCAACCAGCGCGGCCTTCCGCGCATCGAGGGGCACCGCCATGGGGAGGCGCAGCTGCTCGACGTGGTGCGCGGCTGCATCGACATCGGCGTCAACTGGATCTCGGCCTACGCGTTCTCCACCGAGAATTGGCGGCGCAGCCCCGACGAGGTGCGGTTCCTGCTGGGCTTCAACCGCGACGTGATCCGGCGCCGTCGCGACGAGATGCACGCGATGGGCGTCCGCGTGCGCTGGTCGGGGCAGCGTCCGCGTTTGTGGCGCAGCGTCGTCCGGGAGCTCGAGATCGCCGAAGACCTCACCCGCGACAACGCGGTGGTGACGCTGACGATGTGCGTGAACTACGGGGGCCGGGCCGAGATCGTCGGGGCCGCGAAGGAGCTCGCCCGCCGGGCCGCCCGCGGGGAGATCGACCCCGAGCGCATCGACGAGCGCGCCCTGGCCCGTCACCTCGACGAGCCCGACATGCCCGACGTCGACCTCTTCGTCCGCAGCTCGGGCGAGCAGCGGACATCGAACTTCCTGCTCTGGCAGTCCGCGTACGCCGAGATGGTCTTCCTCGACACCCTCTTTCCCGACTTCGATCGCCGCGAGCTCTGGCGCGCATGTGAGATCTACGCGCGTCGCGACCGCCGCTACGGCGGGGCCGCCGATCTCCCCGACGCGCCCGACCCCGCCGACCCCGACCCCACCGACCCCACCGAGGACGTGCCGTGACCCGCGAGGCCGCCACCACCGCGACGCTGCTCATCACCGCGCGCCAGACCCTCGAGCAGTTCGTCGAGGTCCACGTCGACGACGACGGTGCGCTCTCCTTCCGCCACGGTGCGGTGCCCGGCGCGGTGCAGGGCGTCGAGCTCGTCGAGGGCCTCGCCGTCCTGTCCCTGACGTGCGTGGTGGCCTGGGACCTCCAGGACGCCGCGGTGCCCCGGCGGGTCGCCGAACGCGCCGGGCAGGGCCTGTTCGGAACCCTCGGCGTGGTCGCGACCGACCGTGGGTTCGACGTGACGCTGCGCTATGCCTTTCCGGCCGAGGGACTCGCTCCGGGGCCGCTGGGGACGCTGCTCATGCTCGTGGTGTCCACCGCATCGGAGGTCCGCGCCGAACTCGTCGGTGCCGAGGAGTGAGTGCGGCAGGTCGCGCAGACGCCGAGGATCTCGACGGTGTGGTCGATCTCGGCGAACCCGTGCTCGGCGGCGACCCGCTCGGCCCAGTGCTCCACGGCGGGTCCCTCGACCTCCACGGTGCGCCCGCAGCTCCGGCACACGAGATGGTGATGGTGATGCTGCGAGCACCGCCGGTACGACGCCTCCCCGGCTCCGGTGCGCAGGACGTCGATCTCCCCGGCGTCGGCGAGGGTCTGCAGCGTCCGGTACACCGTGGTGAGCCCGATCCCCTCGCCGCCGCGCCGCAGCTCCTCGTGGATCTCCTGGGCGGAGCGGAAGTCGTCGAGCCGGTCGAGCAGCTCGCTCACCGCGGCGCGCTGTCTCGTGGCGCGGACCCCGGGGACGGCGAGGGGTCGTCCGCTACTCGCGTTCATCCGTCCTCCTGCACGTGCTCCACCGCGTCGAGGACGATGTGCGCGAGGTGGGAGTCGACGAGGCGGTAGACCACCTCACGACCCCGCCGGTCGCCCCGCACCACGCCGGCGCTCTTGAGCACCCGCAGGTGCTGGCTGATCAGCGGTTGGGTCACCGCGAGCGCGTCGACCAGCTCGTGGACGCACCGGGGCGAGGACCGCAGCTGCAGCACGATCGCGATCCGCACCGGTGCGGCGAGGGCACGCAGCAGGTCGCCCGCGGCGGTGAGGGTGCCGGTCCCGACGGGCGGGTCCGTGGAGGGTGCGGCGCTCATCGCAGCACCTGCGCCAGCGCCACCGCCACGAGCGCCGCGAGGACGAGCGCACGGCCCCCGCGCTCGGCGGGCGAGAGCCCGCCCCACGTCGCCGCGAGCAACCCGGCCACGCCGAGGGCCAGCACCCCGAGCAGGACCGCCCCCACGACGCCGCCGAGGAACACCGCGACGACGAAGACCACGAGGACCCCGAGGAACGCCACGAGCGCCGGCACCCGCGCGAGCGGCCCCTCGCCGGGGAGCAGGGGCGCGCGGCGCTCGGCCCTACTGCGCCTCCGCGGAGCGCGGGGCGTCGGGGTCTGACTCATCGCGCACATCCTCTCATCGGCCTTAGTCTGCAACGACAACCGTGGTCAGATCCCCGATGTGGAGGTGTTCGTGCTGCTGGTGTGCCGGTTCCAGCGACCGGATCCCGAGGCCGACGCCGCGGGCTTCCGCGACCGCGCCCGCCGGGCGGTGACGCTGCTCGGCGCGCAGCCGGGATGCCTGGGGGTCGAGTTCGCCCGCGCCACCGAGGCACCGTCGCGCTGGGTGCTCGTGGCGACCTTCACCTCGGCCGCGGACTACCGGCGGGCGCTCTCGCCCTTCGCCGTCCGCGAGCACGTGGTGCCCTTCCTCTCCGAGGCGCTCACCGACGAGCCGGCCACCTTCGAGCGGTTCCTGGGAGCCGACGCCTCCGGCCCGACCGAGCACCGCGGCGTCCTCGACCGGCCCTGAGCGCCGTGCGGGTCGCTGGCTACGCTGGGTAGACCGCCCGACTGCCCACCCGACCCGGTGGGCACGACCCGCCACCCCGGAGCAACGCGTGCCCACCCCCACCGGAACGGCCCGGATCGACACCGTCGTCAACCTGTGCAAGCGCCGCGGGTTCGTCTTCCCCTCCGGCGAGATCTACGGCGGGACGCGCTCGGCGTGGGACTACGGGCCCCTCGGCGTCGAGCTCAAGGACAACATCAAGCGTCAGTGGTGGCGGGCGCTGGTCACCGCGCGTGAGGACGTCGTCGGGCTCGACTCGAGCGTCATCCTGCCGCGTCAGGTGTGGGCGGCGTCCGGGCACGTGGAGACCTTCACCGACCCGCTGGTCGAGTCGCTGGTCAGCCACAAGCGCTACCGCGCCGACCACCTCCTGGAGGCCTACGAGGCCAAGCACGGCCACCCGCCGGTGAACGGCTGGGCCGATGTCCCGGACCCCGACACCGGCGTCGTCGGGCAATGGACCGAGCCCCGGGAGTTCTCCGGGCTGATGAAGACCTTCCTCGGTCCCGTCGAGTCGGAGGAGGGCCTGGCCTACCTGCGTCCCGAGACCGCGCAGGGCATCTTCGTCAACTTCGCCAACGTCATGTCCAGCTCGCGCCGCAAGCCACCGTTCGGCATCGCGCAGATCGGCAAGAGCTTCCGCAACGAGATCACCCCGGGCAACTTCATCTTCCGCACGCGCGAGTTCGAGCAGATGGAGATGGAGTTCTTCGTCGAGCCCGGGTCGGACGAGTCCTGGCACCAGTACTGGATCGACGAGCGCACCCGCTGGTACACCGACCTCGGGCTCGCCGCGGACAACCTCCGCCAGTACGAGCACCCCAAGGAGAAGCTGTCGCACTACTCCACGCGCACCGTCGACGTGGAATACCGGTTCGCCTTCACCGCCCGTGAGGAGTGGGGCGAGCTCGAGGGCATCGCCAACCGCACCGACTTCGATCTGACCACCCACTCCAACCACTCCGGGGTGGACCTCTCCTACTACGACCAGGCCACCGACTCGCGGTACCGCCCGTACGTGATCGAGCCGGCCGCGGGCGTCGGCCGCCCCATGATGGCGTTCCTGCTCGAGGCCTACACCGAGGACGAGGCGCCGAACGCCAAGGGTGGCGTCGACAAGCGCACGGTGCTGCGCCTCGACCACCGCCTCGCCCCGGTCAAGGCCGCGGTCCTGCCCCTCTCGCGCAACGCCGACCTCTCCCCGGTGGCCCGCGACGTCGCGGCCCGCCTGCGCCGTACGTGGAACGTCGACTTCGACGACGCCGGCGCCATCGGCCGCCGCTACCGCCGCCAGGACGAGATCGGGACGCCGTTCTGCGTCACCGTCGACTTCGACTCGCTGACCGACCAGTCCGCCACGGTGCGCCACCGCGACGCCATGACCCAGGAACGCGTCGCGCTCGACCAGCTGGAGGGCTACCTCGCCACCCGCCTCCTGGGTTGCTGACCCGGCCACCCCGACCGTCCATGGGGCCCGCCCCCATTCGGGCCCGCCCCCACCGGGAACGAACGGCGCGTTCGTTCCCGAAGAGCGGTACGAACGTGCCGTTCGCTCCACCGGGGACGGCGCGCGGGCGAGCGGCGGGGCGGGCGAGCGGGAGGCCGGAGCGCTGCACGGCGCCGGTGGGCGTCTCGCCTACCCTGAGGACCGTGACCGCAGTGGGCGACGTGCTTGACGGCGAGGGACCGGTGGGGGTCGTACGGATCCTCGCGCGGCACGGGTTCGGCACGGTCGAGCCCGGCCAGTTGCTGGCCGCGCGCGGGGACGGGGTGGGCGGCGTCCTGCTCGGCGGAGTCCTTCTTCGGGGGGCGCTCGACGCACAGGCCACCTCCCTCGCGGTCGGGGCCGCGCGCGCCCCGGCCACCCTCGACGCCCACGTGGCCGAGCACGACGCCGTGGCCGCCGGCCTCGCCTGCGCCGGCGGGGCGACGCTGCTCGGGCACCCGCTCGCCGCCGCCCCCGCCGCCGCGCTGGCGGACGCCTTCGCCGCCGGTCGGCCCGCCGCGCTGGTCTCCACGGCCGACGGCGTCGCGTCGGCCGTGCTGACCGGGCCCGAGCTGGAGGAGCTGCACGGCTCGCTCGGTGCCCCCACCCTTGACGACGCCGCGGCCGAGTACGTGCGTCGCCTCCTGCGCCGCGGGGCAACCGTCACCGAGACCGCCGAGCTGGAGGCGACCGCGGTGCTGGTCGACCTGTGGGTGCCGGTGCCGACCGTGGTCTGCGTGGGGGGTGGGGCGATCGCCGTGGCCCTGCAGGCGCAGGCCGACGTCCTGGGCTGGGGCTTCGCGCGCGCCGACACCCTCGACGAGGCGCTGGACGCCGTCCGTGCGTTCACCGACGCCGACGTGCTCGTCCTGCTCGACCACGGCCCCGAGTTCGACGCCGTGCTGCGCGCCGGGCTGCGTCGGGAGAACGGTTGGCCCGGGCGTGGCTTCCTGGGCGCGCTGGGCTCCCGGCACACCCAGTCGGCCCGGCGGGAGCGCCTGCTCGCCGCCGGCGTCCCCGAGACCGACCTCGCCCGCGTCCGGGGTCCCGTGGGCCTCGACCTCGGGGCCCGCACCCCGGCGGAGACCGCCGTGTCCATCGTCGCCGAGGTCCTCGTCGCCCGCAGCGGGCGCGACCCGTCCACGCTCGCCGCGACGGGCGGGCCGATCGGCGCGTGAGCACGCTCGCGCACCCGGCGCTGCGATGGGCTCCACGGATCCTCATCGGCGCCGTCGTCCTCGCCGTGCTGCTGGTCGGCGGCACCGCGGTCCGGGTCTGGCAGCTCGGCCGCGTCGACGAGCGCGAGCGGGTCGACATGATCCTCGTGCTCGGCGCCGCGCAGTACGACGGACGCCCCTCTCCGGTCCTCGAGGCGCGGCTGCGGCACGCGAAGGCGCTGTACGACGCGGGCGTCGCCCCCCGCATCGTCACCGTGGGCGGCGGGGCCACCGGTGACCAGTTCACCGAGGCGGAGGCCGGCCAGCGGTGGCTGGCCGACCGCGGCGTGCCCGGACCCGACCTGCTCGCCGTCGACTCCGGGCGGGACACCCTCGAGAGCTTCGAGGCCGTCGCCACCGTCGCCCAGGAGCGCGGCTGGCGCAGGACGGTGCTGGTCAGCGACCCGTGGCACTCGCTGCGCTCGCGGGTCATGGCCACCGACGTCGGTCTCGAGGCGACCACCTCGCCGACGAAGAGCGGCCCGATCGTGCAGACCCGCGGGACCCAGCTGCGCTACATCGTCCGGGAGACGGGCGCATTGCTCTACTACCACCTCACGCACGGCTCCTCGGACTTCTCCGACGCGGGCCTGCAGTGACGGGGCCCGGGACGGCCCGGCTCCTGCCCGAGGCACCCAAGGACGGTCGTGACCGGCGCTCCCCGGGCGCCCGCGACCGCGCGCGGGTCTTGCACTCCGCGGCGCTGCGGCGGCTCGCGGGCAAGACACAGGTCGTCGGGCCGGGGGAGGACGCCGAGGTCACCGGGGTCCCGCGGACCCGCCTCACGCACTCGCTCGAGGTCGCACAGATCGGGCGCGACCTCGCCCTCGACCTGGGCCTCGACCCCGACACCGTCGACGCGGCCGGTCTCGCCCACGACATCGGCCACCCCCCGTTCGGCCACAACGGCGAGGCGGCGCTCGACGCCGCAGCCACCGACTGCGGGGGGTTCGAGGGCAACGCCCAGACGCTGCGGCTGCTCACCCGGCTGGAACCGAACTCCCTCGACGACGAGCGCTGCCGCGGCCTCAACCTCACCCGCGCGACGCTCGACGCGTGCATCAAGTACCCGTGGCCGCGGGCGGTCGGGGGCGGGAAGTTCGGCGTCTACGCCGACGACGCCGCGGTCTTCTCCTGGGTGCGCGACGGGGTGCCGCCGCCGCGCGCCCGCGCCCGCTGCGTCGAGGCCCAGGTCATGGACTGGGCCGACGACGTGGCCTACTCCGTGCACGACGTCGAGGACGCGGTGCTGGCGGGGAGGATGTCGCTCGCCGGGTTCGCCCGCGACGCCGGGCGCAGCGAGCTCGTCGGGCTGGCCGCGGAGTCATCCTCGCCGAGGGTGGATGCGGCGGGCACGGCCGGAGTGACGCGGCTGGACGACGCCGAGCTGGAGGCCGCGGGGGAACGGATCGCCGGCATGCCCGCGGTCGTCGCGGCCGCGCGGGAGCCCGAGCGCTCGCTCGCCGCGACCGTCGCTCTCAAGCGGCTGACCTCGGTGCTCGTCGGCCGGTTCGCCGCGGCCTCGGTCGAGGCGACCCTCGGCGCCGAACCCGCCGCCGACACCGCCGCCGCCGCCGTGCTCGCCCCCGGGCACGGCTCCGACCTCGTGGTCCCCTCCGCCGTCCGCGCCGAGGTGGCCCTGCTGAAGGCGGCGGCGCTGCGCTACGTCATGCGCGACCCCGCCCGCCTGGCCCGGCAGGCCCGCGAGCGCGCGCTGCTCACCGAGCTGGTCGACCGTCTCATCCGCGCCGCGCCGGTCGCCCTGGACCCGGCGCTGGTCGGAACGTGGGAGGCTGCGGCCGACGACGCCGAGCGGCTGCGCGCCGTCGTCGACCAGGTCGCCGTCCTCACCGACGCGCAGGCGGGCTCGTGGTGCGCCCGGTTGCGGGCGGGCGCAGCGGCGGTGGTCGGGCCACGAACGGGAGCGCGATGACGGTCGGGTCGGTAGGGACCCGCGCGGAGGACTCCGCGCCGGGGCTCCTGCGCCGTCCTCCACGGACGACGTCCCTCGCCGCGCGTCCCGATCTCCTGCGCCGCCGCCCCGCCGCGCTCACCGCGCTGGCGCTCGGTCTCGCCGTCGTGGCCTACGCGGTGCTCATCTGGCAGCGCCGCTGGATCTCCGACGACGGCCTGATCTTCCTGCGCACCGTGCGTCAGATCCTCGACGGCAACGGCCCGGTGTTCAACGCGGGAGAACGCGTGGAGGCCAACACCTCGACGCTCTGGACGGTCCTGCTCCTCGCGCTCGCCGCGCTCCCGGTGCGTCTGGAGTACCTGGCCGTCGGGGCCGGGCTGGTGCTCTCGGTCCTCGCCCTCGCGCTGGCCCTCGACGCCGCCCGCCGGTTCACCGGCCACGGGCGCGTCGTCGTCCCGGCCGGGGCGCTGGTGGTGCTGGCGGTCCCACCGTTCTGGGAGTTCGGCACCTCCGGCCTCGAGACCGGCCTGTCGTGGACCTGGCTCGCCGGGACGTGGTGGCTGCTCGTGCACCGCTCGCAGCGCGAACCGCGGTTCTTCGCGGGCGCCGCGGCCCGCCGACGCCCCGGGCGGGCGTGGCCGACGGCGTTCGTCAGCGGTCTCGGACCGCTGGTGCGCCCCGACCTCGCCGTCGTCGCCGTGGCCGCCGCGGTCGCGCTCGCCGTCCTCGAGCAGCCGCGCAACCGGCGGGGGCGGTTGCGTCTGGTCGGGCTCGCCGCGGTCTGCGTGGCCGTCCCGGTAGGCTATGAGATCTTCCGGGCGGGCTACTACGGGCTCCTCCTGCCCGCCACGGCCCTGGCGAAGGAGGCGAGCGTTCCCCGGTGGGGACGCGGGTACGTGTACCTGCGCGACACCGTCGGGGCCTACTGGCTCTGGCTCCCCGCCCTGATCCTCGTCGTCGCCGCTCTCGGGCTCGTGCGGCCGCGGCTCGCGCGGATGCGCCCCCCACAGACCGAGGCCGCCGGCACGACCGACCCCAACGGAACCGGCTCCACGGCGGCCCGCCGGACCCGCGCGTGGGACCGGGCGGGCAGCGTCGCCGTGGCCCTGGTCCCGCTGCTCGGCGGCATCGGGATGGTCGTCTACGTGGTGCGGGTCGGCGGCGACTTCATGCACGCGCGCATGCTCCTGCCGTCGATCTTCTGCCTGCTGCTGCCGGTGATGGCGCTGCCGGTGCGCCGCGCCACCGTCGTGCCGCTGATGGTGCTGCTGGCCTGGGCGCTCATGGCGGGCACGTCGCTGCGCCCCAGCTACACCGGCATCGGCGCCTACGGGATCGCCGACGAGCGCGGCTTCTACCGCGAGCTCCTCGCCACGCCGCACCCGCTCACCTCCGACGACTACCGCGTGCACCCCTACGTCCTCGGGGGCGTCGAGCGGGTCCTCGACGCCCCCGGGCCCGTGCTCGCGCTGCAGGCGCGGGGGCGCGGCCCGGCCGGCCCCGAGTGGCAGACGATCCCCCTCGCCCCCGGGCAGCCGAGCGGCATCGTCTGGCTCAACCTCGGCGTCGCCGGTGCCCTCGCCCCGCTCGACGTCCGCGTGTCCGACACCGTCGGCCTGGCGAATCCGCTGGCCGCGCACCTCACGCTCGTCCCCGACGGCCGCGTCGGGCACGACAAGAGCCTGCCGCCGGCGTGGCTCGTCGCCGCCGGAGGGGGGACCGCGCCCGACGAGCGGGCCGTCTATCCCGAGGACGTCGCGGCCGCGGCGCGGGCGCTGCGGTGCCCGGCGCTGCGCGAGCTCGACGCGTCGGTGCACGCCCCGCTGACGCCGGCCCGCTTCTGGGCCAACCTGAGCGGCGCCCGCGAGCGGACCGCCCTGCGCTTCCCCCGCGACCCCGTGGTCGCCGAGGTCGCGTGCCGCTGAGCACCACCCGCACCGGAGGAGCTCATGAGCCAGCTGATCACTGTCGACGGCCACACCCCCGTCGTCGACGACGCCGCGTGGATCGCGCCCGGCGCCGTGGTCGCCGGACGCGTCAGGATCGGCGCCGAGTCCGCGGTCTGGTACACCACGGTGGTCCGCGCCGACATGGAGTCGGTGACGATCGGCGTAGGGACGAACCTGCAGGACGGCACGGTGGTGCACGCCGACCCCGGGTTCCCGGCCGTGATCGGCGACGGCGTGAGCGTGGGGCACCGCGTGGTGCTGCACGGCTGCACGGTCGAGGACGACTGCCTCATCGGCATGGGAGCCGTCGTCCTCAACGGCGCGGTCGTCGGACGGGGCTCGCTCGTCGCGGCCGGTGCCGTGGTGAGCCAGCGCATGGAGATCCCGCCCGGCAGCCTGGTCGCGGGGGTGCCGGGGAAGATCCGCCGCGAGCTCACTGAGGAGCAGATGGAGGCCAACCGGACGAACGCCGCGGCCTACCGCCACCTGCTCGGCGTGCACCGTTCGGCGACCGCCTGACGGAGCGCTGCGGCGGCCCTCGTCTCGCCGCCGCTACTCCGACGGATCGACCTGTCACCCGCCCGGTGCCGGTGGAGGCCGTCACCCGAACCCACCCCTCGTCACGGTTGTAGCGGACACCGTTGGTCACGAGGTTGATCAGGATCTGGCGGAGGCGTCGCGGGTCGGCCCGGACGGTGCCCTCGAGCGGACCCACGCAGAGGCTCACCCGGCGGGTCGCCGCGAGTGGCTGGAGCAGATCGATCACCTCCTCGATCGCCTCCCCGAGGTCGACGTCGACGACGTGGAGCGGGAGCGCGCGCGCCTCGATCCGCGCGATGTCGAGCACGTCGGCGACCAGCCCGAGGATGTGGCCGGCCGCGGTGGCGATGTGGGCGAGCGCGGCGTCGCGGCGATCAGGTCCGAGGTCCAGCGTGCCGAGGAGCTCGGTGAAGCCGGTGATCGCCTGCAGCGGCGTGCGCAGCTCGTGGCTCATGGTGGTGAGCAGCTCCGACTTCGCGCGGCCGGCCTCCTCGGCCACGCGCGCGGCGAGCGCCCGCACGGTCCCGGCCGCCGACTTGGGCCACGCCGACAGCGTCGAGCTGCTCGCCCACCAGACGCGGGTGCTGGAGCTGATGGCCTCGGACCGGGCGGCTCACCGCCTCGGTCGTCGGCGCCGGAGCGCACCGCTACCTCAGCGTGAACCTGCTCGGATTGGCCCAGCATGCCCGTGAGCGCCGGGTCCTCGGCGCGGTGACCCTGGCGCTCGAGGACCTTGACGACGACCGCCCCCGCCGTCGACGTCGCCGGCGCCGCACCCGATGTGCGCGGCGGTCCCGCAGGAGCCGGCGTCGTCCCCGATGCGCAGGCCGTCGATCCCCGCCGAGTACCTCGACGGCCGGTTCCTCACCGGACCGCCGCGGGACCGAGCGGACCCGGGCGGCGAGCTCGCGGGTCGGCGCCGTCGTTCCCGAGCACGGACTCCTCGGCCTCCTCGGTCCCGGCCCGCCCGCGGATGGCGGGCCTGGCGCTCGCGTAAGCGGACCCATCGCCGGTCGGCCTGGCCCTCGATCCGGTCGGTCTCTCCGCTGCGACCCGAGAGGACGATGATCGGCAGGGCGCCCGCCTCCTCGTCCCGGTCGCGGATGCGGCGCAGGACGTCGAGCCCACCGAGGCCGGGCATGGCCAGGTCGAGGACGACGAGGTCGGGCCGCGCGGCTCGATCGCCGCCAACGCGGCCGCGCCGTCGTCGGCCTGGGACACGTCGAACCCGTCCGACTCGAGCTGCCAGGACGCGACGGTGCGCCCGCTCTCGTCGTCGTCCACGGGACCCGTGGTGTCCCCGGTCTGTCCACGGCACCTCCCCGGACCGGCGGCACCGGTGATCGTGCCCACCGCGTCGAGGGGCGGGCAAGGTCCGCGTTGAGGCGGCGTTGAGAAACCGTTGTGCTCGTTGTGAGGTGGGTCACGCACAGTGCAGGGCGTGCCTCCCTCGTCGCCGCCACGGCCGGGGCCCTGCGCCGACGCGGCGTCCACCCCGGCGACCGCGTGCACGTGCACCTGGCGAACACCCCCGAGTTCTACGACCTCTGGTTCGCCGTCGCCGCGCTCGGCGCCGTGCTCGTGCCCTCGAACCCGCTCGCCACCGCCGACGAGCTCGCCCCACCTCGTGGCCCACTCCGGCGCAGGGTTGTCGGTCACCACCCGCGTCGAGATCCCGGGCGGACGGGTCCTGCAACACGAGGAGTTCCTGGTCCGCCACGGCGCGCAGCCCACGGTCCGTCGGGTGTTCTACGAGGGGTACGAGCGGTCGAGGCCCGCCCCCGGCGTGCTCGACGCGCTGGCGCGGCCGACCTCGTCGTCATCGGCCCGAGCAACCCCCTCGCAAGTGTCGCGCCGATCCTCGCCGTCCCGGGCCTGGCGGCCGCCGTGCGAGCGAGCGGCGTCCCGGTGGTGGCGATCTCGCCGATCGTCAACGGCACCCCCCTCGACCATGCCGAAGAGGGACGTGCGCGCAGCCGGACCGCGCTGCTCGCGTCGGCGGGCCACGGTCCCACCCCTGCCGCCGTGGCCGGGCTCTACCGCGGTCTGGTGGACCGTTTCGTCCTCGATGACGCGGACGCCGACCAGGTCGACGCGGTGCGCATTGCCGGAGCCGTCCCGGTGACCGCTCCGACGCTGCTGCACCGTGGGCCGATCCCGACACCCTGCTCGCCGCCGTACTCGGCGCCGTCGTGGACACCGGGTGAGCGCGCGCGCCTAGACTCGGGCGCCGTGGCGGGGCGCATCCGGGACGCGGACATCGCGGAGGTGCGCGACCGCAACCGGATCGACGAGGTCGTCGGGGAGTACGTCGCGCTGCGGCGCGCGAGCGCCGGGTCGGTGAAGGGGCTCTGCCCGTTCCACGACGAGAAGTCGCCGTCGTTCAACGTCCGGCCCACCCACGGCGCCTACCACTGCTTCGGCTGCGGCGAGCACGGCAGCGTCATCGACTTCGTCATGAAGATCGAGCAGCTCGGGTTCGTCGAAGCGGTGGAGAAGCTCGCCGACCGCGTCGGCCTGCAGCTCACCTACGAGGGCGGCGGCTCCAGCGTCCAGCGCGACCGCGGCACCCGGACGCGCTTCCTCGCCGCCAACAAGCAGGCCGCGGAGTTCTACGCCCGGGAGCTGCGGGCGCCGGGCGAGGCGCAGGTCGCCCGGCAGTTCCTCGCCGAACGCGGGTTCGATCAGTCCGCCGCCGAGTCCTTCGGGTGCGGCTTCGCCCCCGCCGGCTGGGACAGTCTCACCAAGCACCTGCTCGCACAGGGCTACACCCTCGACGAGCTGGAGAAGGCCGGCCTGTCGCGCCCCGGCGGGCGCGGCGGCCACATCGACCGCTTCCACCGGCGGCTGCTGTGGCCGATCCGCGATCTGGGCGGCGAGGTCGTCGGGTTCGGCGCCCGACGCCTGTTCGACGACGACCGCGTCGAGGCGAAGTACCTCAACACCCCCGAGACGCCCGTCTACCACAAGTCGAAGGTGCTCTTCGGGCTCGACAAGGCCAAGCGGGAGATCGCCCGCAGCCGGCAGGCCGTGATCGTCGAGGGCTACACCGACGTCATGGCCATGCACCTTGCCGGGGTGCCGACGGCCGTCGCGAGCTGCGGCACCGCGTTCGGTGACGACCACGTCGCGGTGCTGCGACGGCTGCTCATGGACGACTCGTTCGACCGGGGTGAGGTCATCTACGTCTTCGACGGCGACGCCGCGGGCCAGGCCGCCGCGCTCAAGGCGTTCGAGGGCGACCAGCAGTTCGCCGCCCAGACCTACATCGCCACCGCCGCCGACGCCATGGACCCCTGCGAGCTGCGCCAGGGCCATGGCGACGTCGCGGTGCGCGACCTCGTCGCCCGCCGCCAGCCGCTCTACGCGTTCGCGATCCGCTCGATCCTCGGCGAGCACGATCTCTCCACCGTCGAGGGACAGGCCGCGGCGCTGCAGCGCACCGTGCCGCTGGTCGCGCGCATCCGGCGCGAGGAGCTGCGCGACGGCTATGCCCGCCGCCTCGCCGGGTGGACGGGATGGGCCGACGAGGCCACCGTCGTGCGCCGCGTCCGCGAGACCGCGGGCGCGCCCGTCGAGCCCGCCGCCCGCCGCGTCGCGCGTCGCGCCACCGACGTCCCCTCCGCCCGTGCCGAGGGGCCCGAGCTCCCGAACCGCGACGACCCGCGGCTGCGGGTGCAGCGCGAGGTCCTCAAGGCGGCGCTGCAGGTTCCCGCGCTCGCCGGGCCGGTGTACGACACGTTGCCCGAGGACGCCTTCAGCCACGACGCCTACCTCGCCCTGCACCGCGCGGTCCTCGCCGCGGGCGGGACCGGCGCGGGGTACTCGGGCTCGGCGTGGCTCGAGGCGGTCGCCGGCGAGCTGGCGTCGGGCTACCGCACGCTGGTCACCGAGCTCGCCGTCGAGCCACTGCAGTCGCGGGAGGCCGACGAGCACCGCTACGTCTCCTCGGTCCTCGCCGGGCTGCAGGGGGCACTGGTCGGGCGGCAGGTCGCGGAGATCAAGTCACGGCTGCAGCGGCTCTCCCCGGTGACCGACGCCGCCGAGTACCACGAGCTCTTCGGCGACCTCGTGGCGCTCGAGCAGTACAAGAAGGCTCTGCGCGACCAGGCCATCGGCGGGCAGTGGTCGGCGTGACGCCGGTCTCCTTCCGCCGACGCATGGCCTCCCTGCTCACCGGCCGCGAGGCCGTGCCCGAGCAGTTCACCGGGGCGCTCGACGCGGCGGAGCGGGTGCTCGCGGATGCGGCCGCCCCCCGCGGGTTCGTCGTGCTCGCCACCGACGTGGGGCTCTGGCTCGACGACCACCGCATCCCCTGGCACCTCGTCTCGAAGGCGACGTGGCAGGCGGGAGCGCTGGAGGTCGTCGAGGCCACCGAGGTGCTCGGGCCCGACGAGCTTCCCGGCGGCGTCGTCGTCCTCGCCGACCGCCCCGTGCGCCGCGTCCCGCTCGTCGTCCCCGGCCGCGTCCCCGAGACCGTCCACCGCCGCGTCACCGGCTCCATCCGCGCGCGCGAGCACGTCGACGTGCCCTCCGGCGGCGGTGTCTGGTTCGTGCAGCGCCGCGTCGGGGGACGGGTCCTCACCCAGGTCCGCCCCGACCCGGGCACGGATCCCGACGCCGTCCGCGTCCTGGCCGAGGGCGTGGGGGAGAGGCTCGCCGGCGGTTCCTGACCCGCCCCGCGTGTCAGGGGCGCGACCCGTTCGTCGGCGCCCCCGCGCCGGCCGCCCGGCCGGGCGCCACGGGCTCGTGACCCTGCGGGGATCTCAACGGCGCGACCTTCTCCTTGGCGACGGTGACGCCCGCCTGCACGGCCTCGCCGGCCTTCGCCCGCGCGACGCCGGCTGCGGCCTGGACGCTCGGGTTGTCGGCGACGCGGCGGTAGGCTCGGGCCAGCTGCTCGTAGCGCTCGCGGCCGGCGCGAGCCCCCAGCACGTACCCCACGCCCGTGCCCAGCAGGAACGACAGAAGCTTCACGGGGGTCCTCCTCGGTTCGGCTCGAGCGTCATCCTGCCCGACGACGCTCCGTTGTCGTCAGGTACCGTCGCACGCGGCGAGCACCGTGGTGCGCGCCTACAGCGGTCCTCCGTAGCTCAATTGGCAGAGCATGCGACTGTTAATCGCAGGGTTACTGGTTCGAGTCCAGTCGGAGGAGCCCTTCTCGCACGGTACAGAGGCTCTATCCTCGCCCCATGCAGCGCCTCATGACCGCCCTCGGGCTGACCACCGTCCGCTCGCTGATGGTGTCGTGGGCGGTCAGCGCCGTCGTGCTCGTCGTCGGGCTGTTCCTCGTGCTCGCCGGCGCCGGCGCGATCGGATCGGTGTTCTTCGCTCTCGGTGCCGCGGCGACGCTGACGACGGCCTTCTTCATGCTCCGCCTGCGTGCTGGGGAGCGCGCCGACCGACAGACTCGGAAGTAGCCCGGGTCGAGCTCAGCGGGGGGTGACCCGGAAGAGTTTCTGCACTCCCCGGACGCCCTTGAACTTGCGCGGCGAGGCGGCCCGCCAGCGGAAGTCGTCCTCGTGCCCCTCCTCGACGAGCTTTTCGCGGACCGCCGCGGTGACCACCACCTGGCTGGGCCTCGCCGTCGACGTCACCCGCGACGCCAGATTCACCGGGGGCCCGAACCAGTCGCCCGCGTGGGGCACCCCGACACCGAATGCCACTCCGATGCGCACGGCGGGCCGCCCGTCCCCGGCCCGCTCCCACCGTCCGGCGAGGTCGACGGCGGCCTGGACCAGAGCCGTCGTGCGCGACGAGATCAGCATGACCGCGTCGCCGATGGTCTTCGCGAGCCGCACCGGGCGGGTGGCGACCTCGGTGGCCGTCGCGGCGAGGAGGTCGGCGACCTTGCTGAGCTCGGTGGCCGAGACGTTTTCTCCGAGATCGGTGAACCCGACCAGGTCGGCGAAGCAGACCGCGATCTCCTGCGCGCCCTGCAACCGCCCCGCGTTGTTCTCGCCGATCGCCACCGCGTGCGAGCGGATGCGGTCGGCGAGCGCGACGGCGACGAGGTGCGTCAGGTGCAGCGAGTCCTCCTCGGCGATCTTGCGGGCCTCCACCGCGTAGCGCAGGGCGATCTCCGCTTCGGGCTCGCCGGCGCGGAGGAACGCCTCGCCGAGCAGGGAACCCAGCGCATCGGCCATGTTCAGCACGCCACGGCCGATCGCGCGGACCACCGGCATCATGTCCTCGTCGTCGAACCCGAGCGCGCGGTAGGAGTTGATCCGCTCCGCGATCTCGACGTCCTCGTCGGTGTAGATCGGCTCGTCCGGGTCGACGGTGATCGGCCGTCCCAGCGCCTGGAACCACCGCGCCACGACCTCGCGGTCGAGCCCCGTCCGCGCGCAGATGTCGGTCATCGAGCGGCCGTCGGCGGGGGAGAGGGTGCGCTCGAGCAGCAGCAGCCCGAGCTGGTCGCGGTCGATGGCCTCGCGCATCGCCTCGACGCCGACCCCGTCGACGGCGAGGGCCTCGAGGACCGCGACCCGGGTGCGCCGGGCGTCTCCCGACACGTCGCTCAGCAGGCCGGCCCGGTCGTAGTCGACCTCCGCCATCGCCGTGCGCAGGCGCTGCGGGATCGGCAACGGGATCAGATGACGCGGCGGCACGTTTCCATGGTGGCCCATAGGGTCCCTCCGATGCCTCCCGCGCCGGACGTTCCCCGCCTCGTCGCGACGAGCGACCTGCACGTCAACCGCTCCGAGAACGAGGCGCTCGTCCGCGACCTGCACCCCGCTCATCCCGACGACTGGCTCATCGTGGCCGGCGACGTCGGTGACCGGGTGGCGACGACGCTGTGGGCGCTGGAGCTGCTCGCGGACCGGTTCGCCCGGGTGATCTGGGTCCCGGGCAACCACGAGCTCTGGACGCCGCCCGGCGACGAGGTGACGCTCACCGGCGTCGCCCGCTACGACCACCTCGTCGACGCCGCGCGCGGCCTCGGCGTCGTCACCCCCGAGGACCCCTGGCCGGTGTGGGAGGGCGACGGGGGACCCGCCCTCATCTGCCCGCTCTTCCTGCTCTACGACTACTCGGTGCGCCCGCCGTCGATGCCCGCATCGCTGCCGACCGCGGAGGCGTTGGCGTTCGCGCGCGACGCCGGGGTCGTCGCCACCGACGAGATCCTCCTGGGCAGCGACCCGCACCCCGACGCCGCGGGCTGGTGCGCCGACCGTGTCGCGAGGACACGGGTCCGCCTCGAGGACCGGCCCCGCGGAATGCCGACGGTGCTGGTCAACCACTGGCCGCTCACCCTCGAGCCGACCCGCATCCTCCGGTACCCGGAGTTCGCGCTGTGGTGCGGGACGACAGCGTCGGCCGACTGGCACGTCCGCTACGACGCCGCGGCCGTCGTTTACGGCCACCTGCACGTCCCGCGGACGACCGTCGAGGACGGCGTGCGCTTCGAGGAGGTGTCGGTCGGCTACCCGCGCGAGTGGCAGCGCCACGACCTGGTGCGGGGTGCGCTGCGGACGGTCCTGCCGGCGCCGGCGGAGGTCGGGGTCGACCCGTTCACGGCCTGGGCCGCGGACCGTCGCGCGCGGGGCGCGCGGTGATCGATGCGCTCCTGCCGCCGACCGCGGTGGTCGTCACCTCCCGCACCGACCACCCCGACGCGGTGCTCGCGTCCGCCGAGGAGGTCGCGGTGGCGCGCGCGGTCGCGTCGCGGCGGGCGGAGTTCACGACGGGGCGGGCGTGCGCTCGCGCGGCGCTGGCTCGGCTCGGGGTGCCCGCCGACGCGGTGCCGGTCGGCGAGAGGCGGGCTCCGGTGTGGCCGCACGGGGTGGTCGGCGCGATCACCCACTGCGCCGGGTTCCGGGCCGCCGCCGTCGCCCGCGCGAGCGACGTCCGGACGCTGGGGATCGACGCCGAGACCCACGCCCCGCTGCCCGAGGGCGTTCTCGACGCGGTCGCCGACGCAGGGGAGCGGGCCGTGCTCGCGACCCTGGCTGACGCCGACCCGTCCGTCCGGTGGGACCGCCTGCTGTTCAGCGCGAAGGAGAGCGTCTACAAGGCGTGGTTCCCGCTGACCGCACGCTGGCTGGGCTTCGACGACGCGGAGCTGACCCCGGCCGCCGACGGCACGTTCGTCGCGCACCTGCGGGTGCCGGGGCCGGAGGTGGACGGGGTGGTCGTCGACCACTTCGACGGGCGGTGGACGGTGACCGACGGGCTCGTGCTCACCGTCGTGGCGCTGCTGCCGCGCTGATCGGGCCGGCGACGCCGAGCTATCCCGCTTCGATCAGATCGTCGGCTGCCGGCGGATGGGTCGGAGCGACGGAGCGGACGGGCGCGGCGGGTGGCGTCGGCGAGGCCTGCAGCCGCACCACGCGGGCGGCGCCGACGCCGCGGTAGCGCTCCGGGGTGCAGGTGAGGACGAGGATCTGGTGACCGGCGGTCGATGTCGCGGCGGTGAACACGGCGCCGAGGCGGGCGAGCCGGTCGGGGTCGCAGTGACCCAGGGCGTCGTCGATGACCACCGGGACGCCGTCGGCCGGGTCGACCAGCGCCGCGCACGCCAGCCGCGCGCACAGCCCGAGCTGCTCCTTCGCGCCCGCGGAGAGCTCGTCGAAGGCCACGGTGACGCCTTCGAGGGTGCGGGCGACGATGTGCAGCCGCTCATCGACCTCCAGCGCGAGGCTCGGCCCGAACACGATGCGGGCGAGGCGTTCGACCTCGCGCCGGAACGGCGCCACGTAGGCCCGGCGGACCTCGTCGCGGTGCCGGTGCAGTGTCCGGGCCAGCAGCGACGCGGCGCGCGCGCGGCGGGCGACGGCCGCGTGGTCGGCCTCCGCGGCGGAGAGCTCGCCGTCGGCGGCGGCCAGGGCGTCGTGGCGACCCTCGCTCCCGGCCAGCTGCAGCCGTCCGGTGGTCTCGGCGCGGGTCCGCTCGTAGTCGGCGGTCTCCACGCCGAGTCGCTCGTCGGCCCGGCGCGCGGCGGCGACGCGGTGCTCCAGGCTCTCCGGGTCATCCTCGGCGAGGGCCGCCGCGAGCCGTTCGTGCTCGGCCGCCGCGGTCCGGGCGCGGGTCCGCAGGCCGGCCTCGTCGGCGGTGAGGGCGGCGTCGGTGATCCGGTCGCGGGCGGCGGCGAGGTCGGCGGACTCGCGGTCGAGGGTGTGGCGCGCGTCGGCCAGCGCCTTCGCGAGCAACGCTGCGTCGGTGTCGCCGGCGCGGACCGCGTCGTCGGCCGCGCGCCACGCGGCGTCGGCGAGCTCGGCCGTGCGGGAGGCGGCGTCGGCTCCGGCCCGGGCCGCCGCGGACCGGTCGCGGGCGGTGGCCAGCACGACGGCGCTCCCGCCCGCCCGGTCACCGAGGCGGTCGGCCAGGGTGGCGCGGGTGGCGCGCATCGCGTCGGCATCGCGTCCGGCGAGCTCCCGGACGAGGACCGCGCGGTGCTCGTCGCGGCGCAGGGTCGCCTCGCGCGCCTCCTGCCGGACCCGCCGCGCCTCGGCGGCGTCGGCCACCCCGGCGTCGGAGCACGCGGCGGTGCGGGCGTCGGCGGCCGCGACGGCGGCGTCGGCGAGCGCGTGGGCGTCGTGGCCGGGCCGGACCCGTACGTCGATCACCCCCGGGACCCGGAGGGAGACGGTGCGCGACACCGCGATCGTCCGGGCGCCGTCGAGGCGGACGCGCTCGCCGTCGATCTCCACCTCGACCGCCGTACCGACGCCGGAACCGCTCACGTCGAGGACCGCGGCGCCGGCGTCCTGGGCCGCCTCGGCCCGGACGACGTCGAGGGCGAGCGCCTCCAGCCGGTCGACCTCGGCGTCGGTGAGGCGCACGGCGGCGAGGGCATGTTCCTCGGCACGCAGCCCCGTCTCGGCGTCGTGCACGCGCGCGAGGCGGTCGGTGAGGTCGGCGAGCTCGCCGCGGTCGTGGTCCTCGGCGAGGGCCGCGTCGGCGTCCCGTGCCGCCGCGGACGCCGCGACGGATGCGCTCCGGGCGGAATCCCGGTCCGCGCGGCGTGCGTCGCGGTGCTCGCGCAGGCCCGCGTGCCGACGCTCGTGCTCGGCGGCAGCCGCCTCGGCGTCGGCGACGGTCCGCGCGGCGGCCTCGACGTTGCCGATCGCGGCGTCCCGAGCGCGGCGGCGTGCGGTCGCGCCGGCCAGGCGCTCGGCCGTGAGGTCGGCCTGCTGGCGGGCGGTGTCGACCTCGGCGCGCCGCGACTCCGTCGCGGCCCACTGCTCCTCGAGCGCGGAGACCGCGGCGTGGTGCGCGCCCCGCTCACCGGCGAGGCCCCGCAGGCGGGCGTCGAGGCGGTCGCGCTCGGCGACGTCGGCCTCCACCGCGGCGACGGCCGCGCTCGCGCGCTCCCGTCCGGCGCGCGCGGCCTCGACGCGCTGCTCGGCCGTCCGTAGCTCGCCGGTGGACCGCTCGTGGGTGGTGCGGTAGCGGTGGGCCTCCCGCTCGGCGCGCTCGACGAGGTCGTCGGCGGAGTCGCCTGCGTCGGACCCCGGATCGTCGGACCCCGGATCGTCGGACCCCGGATCGTCGGACCCGGCGGCGGCGCGGTCGAGCGCGCGGGACAGCGCCGCGTGCCCGCCGAGGTCGGCCTGACCGAGCGGGGTGTGCTGCTCGACGCGCAGCGCCTTCCACAGGTCGCGGTCCATGGTCTCGTCGAGCATCTCCAGCACCCGGGTGTGCGCCTCGCGACCGGTGAGCTGCTCGCGCCGCGGGGCGTGCACCGTCAGCTCGGTGAGCTTCTGGCGGCGCCAGCGCTTGCGGTAGATGAAGTGGTAGGCCCCGGTGACGATCTCGGCCTCGACCTCGGGTCCGGCGTCGACCCCGGCCGGTTCGCAGGCGCGGACGACGCTCTTGGCCGAGCTGTCGAGCTGGTCGATGAGCAGGTCGAGCGCGAGGACCGTCGAGGTCTTGCCCACCTCGTTGTCGCCCTCGAGGACGGTGACGCCGTGCTCGGCGAGGCGGACCTCCCGGTCGTGCACACCGCGGAAGGACCGCAGCGCGATGCGGACCAGCCTCACCGGGTGCTCACCAGCCGGTGCAGCAGGGCGAGCGCGTCGAGCGCCTCTTCCGCGCCGGGGCCCGATCCCGCGGTCGATCGCGCCGCACCGTGGAGCTCGCGGGCGGCGGACGCCGCGAACCCGGACAGCTCCAGCGCGCCGAGGTCGGCGTCGTCTGGGCGGGTGACCAGCGACGACCGGCGCTCGCTGACCTCGAGCGCGGCGAACACCGGCTCGTGCGCGGCGAGGACCGCGTCGAGCCGGGCCCGCTCGCGCAGCGTCACAGCGCCGACGAGGCCGAGGCGGACGGCCGTGCGCTCCTTGCCGTGGACCGCGTCGAGCCAGGCGTCGAGGGCGTCGACGTCGGCGGTGGTGTCGACGGCGGCCTGGTGGCGGCGGAAGCGCCACCGTCCGACGTGATCGGCCCGGACGTCACAGCGGGCGTCGGAGACCTCGACCACGAGCACGTTGCCGGGGTCGGCCTCGTCGTGGGCGGTGACCTCGGGGGCGCCGGAGTAGCGGATCCGCGGCTCGGTGGGGTCGTGCCAGGTGGAGTGCCGGTCACCGAGGGCGGCGTAGTGGATGCGCGCGTCGGCGAGGGCCGCGCGCAGCGGGCCGGCGGCGATGCGGGCCGGGTCGTCCGCGTCGGGGGAGAGGGCGTCGAGCGCGCCGTGCCCGGCCAGGACGCGGAGGGTGCCCGGCGGTGCCGGGTCCAGCGGGCGGAGCGCGTCGGCGACGAGATCGGTCAGCGGGCGCTTCGAGGACCACGGCGCCGCGACCACCTCGACCCCCGGGACGACGTTGTGCACGCCCGCGGCGTCGAGGACCCGGACCCGCTCGGGGCAGCGCCGCACGAAGTCCTCGCGACGCAGGACGCTCGCCGCGTCGGCCGGATCGTGGTTGCCCGGCAGGAGCAGCACCGGGGTGGTGAACGAGCGCAGCGCCTCGCACGCGCGACCCACGACGTCGGGACCCACGAGGTTGGACTCGAAGACGTCACCGCACACGAGCACGAAGGCGGCGCCCTCGGCGTCGGCCACCCGACCCAGCGCGCGGACCGCGTCGAGCCGGGCCTCGGCGAAGCGGGCCTGCGCCTCGCCGGACGCGCGGGCGAGGAAGCGGCGCGTCATGCCCAGCTGCCAGTCGGCGGTGTGGACGAAGCGCACGGCTCTCCTCTCCCCGCGGATCTCGGTGCGAGGCTACCCACGCGCCCCGACAGCGTCGGTGGATCACCGGCCCGGCGTGGCGCCCCGGCGCGGGAGCCGGAGCCGATGGATGCGTTCGCTACCGCCTCGACGGCGACCGCGTCGTCGAGTGCTGGTTGCTCCCGCTGGACCCGGCGGCGTTCGACGCCGTGTGGGCCGGGGGAGGGGGCCGGGTCAGGTGAGCGGCAGGTCGGCCGAGCACTGCAGCTCGCCGCGCGTGCCCGAACGCTCGATGCGCACGCGTGCGTCGCGCCCGTGCACCTCGAGGGTCGCGACGGAGTTGCCGAAGTAGGGGCCGCCGATCGCCGACCACTGCACCGGCGGGGGCGTCACGCCCCACCAGCCCGCCAGGCGGCGCGTGACGGTGTCGTACGCCCTCCGCCACCCGGCCGTGAACACGTACTCCATGTACCAGGGGACGCCGTTGCGCACCGGCGAGCAGGTCAGCTGGTAGACCCGCGCGCTCGTCGGCGTCGGGAAGCGGGCCTCGGCGGCGTAGCTGTGGTGGACGTCGCCGGACAGCACGCAGACGGTGGCCGGGGCCGACGACGAGGCGACGCGCTCGATCATCCGCGCGAGCCGGTCGAACGACGCGCGGAACGCCGCCCAGTGCTCGAAGTCGACGGCCTGGCGCAGCCGTTCGGCGAGCCGTAGCCGGCCCTGCTTTCCCGCGGAGAGCTCGTTCATCGACTCGACGTCGGCGATCGCGGGCGGCATGAGCCACGGGATCGAGGAGCCGATGAGCAGGTGGTCGACGTCGTCGGACCCGGTGTTCGCGTTGTCCTCGATCCACGCGAACGTCGGCGTGTTGATCATCAGGCGCTCGTCGTCGTTGAGCACGCGACCGCACCGGGAATCGACCATGAGCAGCCGGGTGCGCCCGAGGTCCCAGCGGTAGCTCCAGCGCACCCCGGTCGGCTCGCCGACCTCGGCGTCGGCGCGGTCGGCGTGGGCGCTGAGGAGGTCGTAGGTGTCGCCGGTGGCCGCGGTGACGGCGCCGTAGACCTCGTCGGACTTCAGCGCCTCGGGGCTGAGGTTGCCGATGTGCTGGTAGACCCAGTAGGACGCGAGGCCCGCCTGGATCCGCCCGCGCCACCAGGGTTGGGCGGCCATCTGGTCGCGCCACGCCTGGGAGGTGTTCCAGTCGTCGCGGATGTCGTGGTCGTCGAAGATCATCGCCGTCGGCACCGTGGAGAGCAGCCAGCGCAGTTCCCGGTCCGACCAGCTCTCGTGGTACAGGTGTGCGTACTCGCCGTAGCCGGCGATCTCGTACCCCGCGCCCTGCGTGACGTCGCGGTGCTCCGCGATCCAGGCCTGCGTCCGCGGAGTGGTCTCGTCGGCGTACACCTGGTCGCCGAGGAGGAAGACCGCGTCAGGCAGGGCCGCAGCGGCCGCCGCGTCGTCGGCGTCCCGCAGCTCGGCCATGAGGCGGGCCGCGTAGGCGTCGAGGGCGTCGATGCCGAGGGAGGCCTCGAGCTCGGCGTCGTCGGTCGGGGGGTAACGGCAGGACCCGAAGAGCATCCGCTGGCGACGCGTCCGGTCGGCGGGCGCACGGGTGCGGATGCGGCTGGGCGGGAGGTTCATCGCCTCGATCGGCCACACCCGCTCCCCGTCGAGGCGGACCTCGTACGCGTGGACGGTCCCGGGCTCGAGGTCCTCGACGACGACGAGGGCGTAGTGCTGCTCCCGCACCTCGAACGTCCGCGTCCGCTGCCCGAGCACCTCGACGGTGGCCGGGCCGCTGGTCTCCACCCAGACGGACGCGGTGGTCGTGCCGACGTGGCGCAGGAGCGGTCCCAGCACGAGAGAGGTCACCGGCCCTGCCTACCGCATGCCGTGTGGTCCGGCTCACCCGGACGGTACCGGTCGCCCGGTGTGGTCACCGATCGCGGTGGGTGAGGCGCTCGAGGTGGCGCTGCAGCTCGTCGAGGCGGGCCTGCAGGAGCGAGACCTCCGCGCTGAGCAGGGGCACCATCGCGGTCTCGTCGAGGGCGTCGAGAGCCTCCGGGCCGCCCGCGGCCGCGCGCACCGCGCCGTCGGCCAGGGGGAGGACGGAGTCGGAGAGTCCGGGGTCGGGGGTCACGGGCGGCCCGTCGAGCAGGCGCGCGAACGCCGGCAGCGACAGCACCGGCCGCATCCCCGCGCACAGCCCGCACACCGGGACCAGACGACGCCATCCGACGATCCCGCGTCCCGCGTCGGCCAGCGCTGCCGCCCCGCGCCCGCAGGAGCAGCGCCCGACACGGACGGCGTCGATCGTCTGCCGGGCATACCGCAGGCCGAGCTCGTAGTGGATGTAGCGACCCGAGGCCTGGATCTCGAGCACGACGCTCTGCGCGTACTGCGGGTCGCACGCGAGAGCACGCGCGGACTCGGCGTCGTGGAAGCAGTAGAAGCCGCAGTCGCACCACGATGACGGGCACCGGTGCCGCGGGCTCTGGACGCACACGGCGTCGGCGACCGCCCCGTACACCTGCGACCGGCCCAACGCGACGCCGTTGAACCCGACGCTGCAGCCGTCGGCCGACACCATCGGGTAGGCGATCTTGTACCCGGCCAGCGGGGGGCGGGCCTCGTCGTTCGTCGGGAGACCCGCGAGCCGTCGCAGGAAGGGGCTCGCGCTACCGCTCCGCGGCCTGCTCGGCGTACTCACGCCGCACCTCGCGGTCGGCCTGCGCCTCGATCCTCGCGTGCTCGGCCACGGCGTGCTCGGCCGCGGGGGCCTGTGCGGCCGCGCGCGGCGCGGGCGGGTCCTCGGCGGTGCCGGTGGAGAGTCGTCGGCCCAAGCGCATGGCTGCCTCCCGGTGCTGCCCGTGCGGAGTGACGTGCCCAGCGTCACCCGGCGAGGCGTCCCTGTCCATCCAGGCCACGCGATCGTCACGAGATGGACGCAGGATCCGCACGGGCGCTGCGGCCCGCGATCCGGTCCGGGTCGGCGCCCGAGTCTGCGACCCGGCCGGCCGCACGAGGACCCGCGCGTACCTGCTGATCAGCTGAGCACCAGCGTGGAAGCGGATCGATTCAGAAGCGCGGTACTGCTCAGTTGATCACCGGATCGACGCCACCCCGGACGTTCGACGCCGCTGTCGTAGGCTTCGCGCGGGCGCAAGGGGCGCCTCGGGGGCAGTAGCTCAGCTGGTCAGAGCAGCGGACTCATAATCCGTCAGCCGTGGGTTCGAGCCCCACCTGCCCCACCTGCCCCACCCTGAGCTGGGCAGACGCCTCCGTCGGAACCCGCTCGAGGCATGCGTGGGCATGAGCTTGGGGATGAACTACAAGCGCGCGCTTGGAGCCCGCCGCCGGGCCAGGACGTCGACGTGCAGGGCGCGACCGACCTGCCGCCCGACCAGGTCAGCGGGATGGAGGTCTGGACCGGGCCCGGCGGCCTCGTGCTCCGCGGGGTGAATGCCCCGACGCCCCAAGGGGTAGGGCGGGGCGATGGTCAGCATCCCGCGCATCACGCTCAACGACGGGACGTCGATCCCGCAGTTCGGTCTCGGCGTCTACCACGTGCCCGCCGAGGACACCGCGGCCCTCGTGCGCACGGCCCTCGACATGGGTTACCGCCACGTCGACACGGCACAGGGGTACGGCAACGAGGCCGGCGTCGGGCAGGGCTTGCGCGACGCGGGCCTCCCCGGGTGGAGCTGGCCTACCGTGGAAACCCGGCCACCAGCCTGTGCACCGTCTACGAGCTATGCCTGTTCGGTATCGCATGCCCGCTGACGGGGGTTGGTCGGGGACAAACAGCGCCTTGTGGCGCACCACCGTCCGTCGGCCAGACCCGGTGGTCGTGCTCGCGGTGCCCAGTGGGCGACGATGCGGTTGGCTCAGGAGCCGGTGGCGGCGATGACGGCGGCCTCGATGCGGGCGCGGTGGGCGGGGGGCAGACCGGAGGTCCGGTCGGGGGTGCTGTCGTGGCCGTCGGGCCCGTGTTGCAGGCAGAAGGCGTCGATCACCGACGCGCCCCGGGTGGATAGGCGGGCCCAGCGCACGTCGACGCCCTCGGCGTCGAGGGCGGCGGCGACCCGGTGCAGCAGGCCGAGACGATCGGTGGTGCGTAGTTCGAGGATGACGGCGCCGGTGGCCTCGTCGTCGAACCACAGCACCCGGGGCGTCGCGGGCGAGGCGATGGGTTGGTGGTAGTCGCGTTCTTTGACCGTAAGGCGTGCCGCGAGGTCGAGGGAGCCTTGCAGGGCTCGCACCAGGTCCTCGCGTACGAGTGAGGTCTCGGGCAGTCGACCGAACCGGGGTGAGACGGCGAAGGTGTCGACGGCGACTCCCTGGTGCTCGTCGAGGGTGGCGGTGTGAACTTGCAGCGAGTGCAGCGCGAGGACCCCGGCGGCGCGGGAGAGCAGCCCGGGCCGGTCGGGTGCGGCGACGGTCACGGTGACCGTGGTCAGCCCGGCCGTGGGGACCATCGACACCTCGGGCCGGCCGGTGGCGGCGACGGAGCGGGCGAGGTCGAGCTGGTCGTCGCCCAGCGGTGCGGGGGCGGGCATCGCCCCGCCGGCCATGACCACTCGGCAGCAGCGGACCAGGTCGCCGGTGAGGGTGGACCGCCACCCGGTCCAGACCCCCGGGCCGGTGCCGCGCGCGTCGGCTTCGGCGAGTGCGTGCAGCAGCTCGAGCAGGAGCGGGTGACCCTCGACGGTGTCGACCACCCGCTGCACGGTGGCGGGGTCTTGCGGGTCGCGCCGGGCGGCGGTGTGGGGCAGCAGCAGGTGGTGGCGCACCATCGCGGTGAGGGTGTCGATGTCGGTGGCGTCCAGGCCCAGGCGGCGACCGACCCGCCCGGCGATGCGGGCCCCGAGCTGGGAGTGGCTGGCCCCGTGGCGGCCCTTGCCGATGTCGTGGAGCAGGGCGCCGAGCAGCAGCAGGTCGGGTCGGGAGACCCGGGTCGTCAGCGTGGAGGCGTGGGCGCACACCTCCACGAGGTGACGGTCCACGGTCCACACGTGTGCCCGGTCCCGGGGGGCCAGGTCGCGCACCGTGGCCCACTCGGCGAACAGTCGCCCCCACAGCCCGGTGCGGTCCAACGCTTCGATCACATCGATCATGCCGGGGCCGCTGCCCAGCAACGCCAGCAGCTCGGTGAGGGCGGCGGGCGGCCACGGCTCGCGTAGCTCGGGGGCGACCTCGGCGAGGCGGAGCAACGCGGACTCGGCGACCGGCAGACCGGTGCGCGCGGCGGTGGCGCCCACGCGCAGGACCAGGCCGGGGTCACGGGCGGGCTGCGCGTGGCGGGCGAGGGTGATCTCGCCGGCGTGCTCGACCACACCCTCGTCGAGGGGCCGGCGGACCGGGGCGCGGCGCAGGGCGCCGAGCCCGCGGCGCGGCAACGCCGCGCGGGCCGAGCGCAGGGCCACGTCGGTGGCGTAGACCACCGTGCGGGCGGCGCCGGACAGGGCCCGGGCAAGGTCGAAACGGTCGGCCCAGCCCAGGTCGACGGCGAGCTCGTCGGCGTCCTGGGCGTGCAGCACGTCGCGGGCCCGCCCGGCGCGGCGGTGCAGCTCGGTGCGCACGTCAAGGATCAACCTTCGGGCCTGCTGCACCTCGGCGGCGGGCCGGCCGACGAGCTGGGCGGTCGCCAGGGCGTCGAGCAGCTGCAGGTCGCGCAGTCCGCCGTGCCCATTCTTCAGGTCCGGCTCGACGCGGTGGGCCACCTCCCCGGCGGTGGCCCACCGGGCCCGGGCACCGGTTTCCAGGTTGTCGAAGCGGCCGCGGATGCCGGCTCGCCATGCCTTGCGGACCGAGGAGGTGAGGCGTTCGGCGAGCTCGGCGTCCCCCGCGACCGGGCGGGCTTCGAGCAGACCCAACGCGACCCGCAGGTCAATCATCGCCACTTCAACAGCTTCGCCGACGGTGCGCACCGAGTGATCCAAACCGATGCCCGCGTCCCACAGCGGGTACCACAGGAAGGCGGCGATGCGCTGCACCGCCTGCGGGTCCGACCCGGTGCCGCGCCCTTCGTGGACCAACACCAGGTCGAGATCGGAGTAGGGCGCCAGGTCGCGGCGCCCGAGCCCACCCACGGCCACCAGCGCCGTGCCCCGCCCCACCCCGGCCGCCGTCGCGCGGGCGGAGAGCCAAAAATCGTGCAGCTCGACCAAAGCCGCGCGCAGCGCCCCGGGACCCAGACGGCGGGCCCCCGGGGGCGGGGCGAGCAGCACCGACCGGGCGCGCAGCAGCGCCTCGGCCGGCCCCACTCCGGAACCCGACCCGGCAGCGACCATTTGCCAGGCCTCCCCGCCCACCGGTCGAACTCGTGCCACCGCGGCGGCGGGGTCCCGGGAGGGACGCGGCGCCGCAGTCCATCGCCGGTCCTCCCCGCCGGTAGATCGCTGGTCGTTTCCCGCCGGTGCGAGTGCCCCGACTAGAGGGCGTCGGTTCCCCGCTCGCCCGTGCGGACCCGCACCACGGTCTCGACCGGCACCGCCCACACCTTGCCGTCACCGATCTTGCCGGTGCGGGCGGTCTCGGCGACCGTGTCGACGACCTTGTCCGCCATCTCGTCAGCGGTCAGGATGTCGATGCGCACCTTGGGAACGAAGTCCACCGAGTACTCCGCCCCGCGGTACACCTCGGTGTGACCCTTCTGGCGGCCGTAGCCCTGCACCTCGGACACGGTCATTCCCAGCACCCCGAGCCGCTCCAGGGCGGTCTTGACGTCCTCCAACACGAACGGCTTCACGATCGCGGTCACCATCTTCACAGCTCAGCCCTCCCTTCCCGCGGACGTGGGGACCTGGGCGCCAGAGGAACCGGCCAGGGCCTCTTCGAGGGCCCCGCCCCCACCGCCGACGCGCAACCCGGAGAAGTCGTAGGCGGACTCGGCATGCTCGCCCTCGTCGATACCGGAGGACTCCTCCTCCTCGGATACCCGGAAACCGATCGTCTTGTTGATCAGGAAGCCCAGGATCAGGGCGATCACGAACGAGTACACCCCCACCGCGCCCGCCGCCACCGCCTGACGCCAGAGCTGGCTCAGACCCCCGCCGTAGAACAGGCCGTCCGCCGCCCCGGTGGTGCCCGTGCTCGAGGTCCCGAAAAACCCGATCAGCAGGGTGCCGATGATCCCGCCGACCAGGTGCACACCCACCACATCGAGCGAGTCGTCGAACCCGAGCTTGAACTTCAACCCCACCGCCAGAGCGCAGAGCGCACCGGCGAACACCCCGACGACCAGCGCACCCATCGTGTTGACGTAGGCACATGCCGGGGTGATCGCGACCAGCCCGGCCACGGCTCCCGAGGCAGCGCCGAACGTCGTGGGCCTCCCGTCACGAATCTGCTCGACGACCAGCCAGGAGATGACCGCGATCGCGGTGGCCGCGGTCGTGTTGGTGAACGCCAAACCGGCGGTGTCGGTCGCCGAGAGCGCCGAGCCGGCGTTGAAGCCGTACCACCCGAACCACAGCAGGCTCGCCCCCAACAGGATCCACGGCACGTTGTGCGGGCGGGCCGAGTCCCGCGGCCAACCCCGACGCTTGCCCAGAACCAGACACAGCGCCAGCGCGGCGGCACCGGCGTTGATATGGACCGCGGTCCCGCCCGCGAAGTCCTCGGCCTTGAGCTTGTTGGCGATCCACCCGCCCGAGGCCGGGCCGCCGGACACGGCATTGGCGTAGCCGTCGAAGGAGAACACCCAGTGCGCGACCGGGAAGTACACAATCGTCACCCACAGGGCGACGAACACCACCCAGCCCCAGAACTTGGCGCGGTCGGCGATCGCCCCCGAGATCAGCGCCGGGGTAATGACCGCGAACATCAGCTGGAACATCACGTATGCGAACATCGGGATCGAGTGGCCCGCACCCGACGTGATCGTGTTCCCGATCACCGACGCCATGCCGGCGTGCTCGAAGTTCCCGAACAGATTGAGGGAGTTGGCGCTGTTGCCGAACGCCTCCGAGTAGCCGTACAGCACCCACAGCACGCTGACGACGGCCAGGCACATAAAGTTCATCATGAGCATATTCAGAACGCTTCTCGAGCGGACCATACCGCCGTAGAAGAACGCCAGCCCCGGGGTCATGAGCATCACCAGCGCCGCGCTGGCCAACACCCAAGCGGTGTCTCCTGCGTTGATCACGTCGCCCTCCACGCCCTCATAAGGAGTACCGGGCCACAGACTGCGATGGCGACATGTCCGGCGCTGTCACCGCACGTTTCAACGCAGTGACCTGGCGGATGACAACGTAACGGGCGTGTGCCGACACCTCGCACCCGCGACAGACAGGACAGACGGGCGGCGGCAGGAGGTGGCCGGGGTGGCAGAGGCGTCCTGGCGGTCGGCCGACCCGCTGATCGAGGAGGGTGCCGCGGAGGTGCCCCGGCGGCGGTGACGCCCACGTCGATCGGCCGGGTCTACCGTGCTCAGACAGTCAGCAGCGCCGCTCGACCCCTGCTGACGCTGCTGGCCCAATCCGCGGTCGACGTCCTCGACGAGGTCGGCAGCTGTTCGATCAGGCCGTGTCGGGTCGGGAGAGCCGGGCCCGGCGGCGGATGACCGAGGCGCTGGCCGAGCGCGCCCGCAGCGGCGAGGACCGCCAAGTGCTGCTCGACGACCTGCTCGCGGTCATCACCGACACCGCGATCCCGGACGAGGACGTCGGAGAACGGGCGGAGCCGGCTGCGGCTCACCGACCGGGACCTGGTCGTGGTCGACGAGGCCGGGATGGCGTCCACCGCCGACCTCGACGCGCTGGTGCGCGTCGCCGAGCAGGCGGGCGCGAAGATGGTGTGGGCGGGTGATCACCACCAGCTCGTCAGCGTCGACGCCGGCGGCATGTTCGCCCACCTCGCCCAGCGGCCCGGGGCGATCGAGCTCGAACAGGGCCACCGCTTCGCGCAGCAGTGGGAACGCGACGCGTCGCTGCGGCTGCGCGACGGCGACCCCACCGTGGCCGCCGCCTACGCCGACGAAGGGCGGTCGCGGATCGGGACGCTCGAGCAGATGGAGTACCACGCTGGCCGCGACTAACTCGCCGACCGGCTCGCCGGGTTGTCCAGCCTGCTGATCGTGGGCAGCAACACCCACGCCGCCCAGCTCTCCCGCGACATCCGCGACCAGCTTATCGAGCTCGGCCTGGTCGACGGCACTCCAGTCGCTCAGCTGTCGGACTCCAGCGACATCAGCGTCGGGGACCTCATCCAGGCCCGCGACAACGATTCCCGCCTGCGGGTGGACGGCGGGGTCGACGAGCACGGCCGGGAACGGGGAGCCCTGCCGTTCACCAACCGCGAGATCTACACCGTCATCCGCTACGACCAGCAGGCCGGGGAACTACTGGCCCGCGACGAGCGCGGCGGTGTCGCCCACCTGCCGAAGTATGTACGCAAGCACGTCGCCCTGGCCTACGCGGTGACCAACCACCGTCGATCGGGGTCGCCACATCGCCGACCGGGACACCACCCGCGAGGCGCTCTATCCCGCCCTGACCCGCGGGCGCGAGTACAACGTGGCCTACCTCGTGACCGAGGTCGACCCCGACCCGCACGCGCCGCAGCGGGTCCGCGACACCGCCGAAGCACGACTGGTGCAGATCCTCGAGCGCAGCGGCACTGACGAAGCCGCGATCAGCGTCCGCGACGCCGCGGTTGCCGAGCTGGCCTCGTTGCACACCCTGGGGGACTACCACGACCGGGTCGCCACCGAGCGCGGCCACAGCCGCCACGCCGCCGTGGTCGCCGAGCACCTCGGCCCCGACATCTACGCAGACCCGGCGTTCCCGACGCTGCTGGGGCGGCTGCGCGCGGTCGAGCTCGGCGGGCACGACGTGCAGGCGGTGTTCACCGAGGCGTTCGAGCAGCGCTCCATGACCGGGGCCGGCTCGCAGGCGCAGGTGATGCACTGGCGCGTCGGGAAGCTCGTCGAGGACCGCACCCCGGACTACACCGCCGAGGAGGTCACCGAGCGCACCCGCGCCACCGTCCGCCCGGCGTGGGAGGAACTCGCCGAGCAGCACCGCGACCGGGCCGCCGCCACCGGCGACCGGGTCGAGACGTTCCTCGCGACCCTTGCCGGCAAGGCAGGCGAGCGCACCGAGGAACTCGGCGCGGCCGCGGCCGCGGAGCCGCCCGCGTGGGCGACCGAATGGCTCGGACCCCTTCCTGACCAGCAGGCCGACCTCGACGCCCACCGGCAGTGGGTGGTCGACGCCGGGCAGGTCGCGGCCTACCGCGAGTACCGCGGGGTCCCCGACACCCAGATCAGCATCGGCGAGGCGCCGGCGCCTTCGCAGCGGCTCGCCCACGAGCTGTGGACCCGCGCCGCGGCGGTGGGGGCCGGGGACCCCCGGGCCATCGACTGGCGCCAGGCCACCGACGCCCACCTACGGGACGCGATCGAGCGCTGGGAGCGCGAGCAGCAGTGGTCCCCACCGCAGGTTAGTGCCGAGCTCGGCGAGGCCCTCGCCCTCGCTCACGACGCCAGCAACGACGCCGTCCTCGGCCGTGCCCGCCTCGACACGATGGCGCCTGACGACCCCGGACGGGAACGGCTCGAAGCACGGGTGCGAGCCGACGAGGTCATGGCCGAGCAGGCCACCGGCTTTGCCGCGTCCCTCGACGCCGGCCACACCGCCCGCGCCGCCTGGTGGGAACACGCCACACCGCAGCGCGAAGCCGCCGCCGGCGCCCGGGCCGAGCTCACCCGACCTAAGCGACACCATCGACCCGACCGTCGACAGCGAACGCCCGACCGGTACCACGAAGCCCGAGCCCGAGCAGCACGCGACCCGCGAGGAGCAGCAGGTCCTCCCACTCGACCTCGAGCCCCAGGGACAGGGTCGGAGCGCCGAGCAGGGCCGAGGTACTGAGCAGGACCGGGAGGCCGAACAGGGCCGCGACAACGACCGGGTAGAGCGCCACCAGCGGTTCCTCGACGGGATCGCCGCCACCCGGGAGCGTCAGCTCGCCGAGATTGACCCTGACCGCCAACTCTCCCGGGCCGACACCCGCGCCGCCTCGTCCGCGACGAAGCGAGCCATGCGTCGCCTCGCACGTCGCTTCGGGCGCTACGCGACCCCCGCGCCGCCGTGCGGAGGCCCGTAACGCGGCCTTGCGCGAACGCAACCTCCAGGAGTTCACCGCCGAGCTGCGCGCGCAACACGGGCAACGCCTCCGAACAAGGACCCCAGCTCCGGCTCAAAGATCCACAACCGACACCCCGCTTTGTTCAACGACCTCCCAGTCCGCGATCGACGTGCCCGCAGCAGGGGTCGGTGATCGGTGCTTCTCGCGGCCGACTTCGCCGGGGCGGTCCCCGACCGGTTCGGTGCGTTCGGTCCTCCCGGAACAGCGGGGGTGTCGTGGGTGACATCGGACACGCCAATCTCCCTGTAGGCGGACACCGCATCGCCGGTTGGGCGGACAGCTGATCTCCCTGGGGACTGTCCTGGGCTGGCGGCGTGTCGGTCCGTGGTGGGTGGTCCCTCCACCGGTGCGCTCGGGGTGCTGTTGGACCCGAGCCGGTGGAGGGACCTGTGAAGAAGGATGGCAGGGAGATCATGGAGATTCTCGAGGCGTTTGACCTGACCGGGTGCGCGTACTCGGCGGGTGAGCTGGTGGGTTGTGATCCGAAGACGGTGCGGCACTGGGTGGACCGGCGTGATCGAGGTCTGTCGGTGCCCGGCCCGGGGCGGCGGCCTCGGCTGATCGACCCGTTCACCGACAA